>Ga0134128_10007202_pt1 | contig 13439 bp, 12 predicted proteins | sample KB31754_FD_96462 | JGI IMG/M metagenome (GOLD analysis project Ga0134128, IMG submission 96462) | Terrestrial soil microbial communities with excess Nitrogen fertilizer from Kellogg Biological Station, Michigan, USA - KB3-175-4 | ecosystem: Environmental > Terrestrial > Soil > Unclassified ... | reverse complement strand
CGGCGCCGCCGGCCGAGTCGTCGCTGGCGACCGCGGCGCCGGGCGAGTCTTACGGCGGCATGACCATCCGCCTGCGACCCGCCGCGCTCGAAGCCTACCGCCGGATGGTCGCCGCAGCCCGGCGGGGCGATCCCAGCCTGGCTGTCGATCCGAAGCTGCTCACCGTGTTCTCCGGATTCCGGGGACCAGCCGACGAGGCGGCGCGCTGTGCGGCGGGCGCCTGCAATCGACGCGAGCGGGCCGGCTGCTCGGCCCACCGCACGGGGCTCGCGCTCGACCTCTACCTCGGCGCGGCGCCTGGCCAGCGTCCGGACTCCGCGGCCGACGCCAACCGGCTCTGGATGAGCCGCACGCCCGCCTACCGCTGGCTGGTCGCCAACGCCGGACGCTTCGGCTTCCTCAACTACCCCTACGAGCCGTGGCACTGGGAGTGGACCGGCGAGCCGCCCTGAAGCCGCGCCGCCACGCCCTTGCCGAGACTTGAGGCCGCGTTCTGACGACCCTAGGGTCACGGCCCATGGCCAGCTTCACCCATGACGGCGTCCAGATCGCCTACGACGACATCACCCCCGCCGGCGGGGCGGAACGCACGATCCTGCTGATCCACGGCTTCGCCTCCAACCGCAACGAGGGCTGGCGGCGCACGGGCTGGTACGGCGCCTTCGAGCGGCGGCGCACGCGGGTCATCGCCCTCGATCAGCGCGGTCACGGCGAGAGCGCCAAGCTGTACGAGCCGCAGGCCTACCAGCGCGCGAAGCTGGCCGGGGACGCCATCGCCCTGCTCGACCACGTGGGCGTGGGCGCGGCCGACGTGTTTGGCTATTCCATGGGCACGCGCACCGCCCTGCAGATGGCCATCGATGCGCCCGGCCGGATCGGCAACCTGATCGTCGGCGGGATCGGCGGCAAGCTGCTGGAGCCGCCGCAGCCGGTCGTGGGCGAGCCGATGGCCGAGGCCATGCTGGCCGAGGATCCCGAGACCATCACCCAGCCGATGCTGAAGAGCTTCCGCCAGTTCGCCGACGAGCAGGGCGAGGACCGCCAGGCGCTGGCCGCCGCCACGCGGGTGAAGAATCCACCTCTCGACCTGGACGCCCTGCGCGACGTCCAGGCGCCGGTGTTGGTGGTGGCGGGCTCTGGCGACACCGGGGCCGGCGATCCTGAGGAACTGGCGCGCCTCTTCCCGGACGGCCACGCGGTCACGGTGGCCGGCTGCGACCACTTCTCGGCGATCCCGCACGCGCTCACCAAGGCCGCCGTGTTCGACTTCCTGGACGGCCTGCTGGACGACGACTTCCCGCCGTTCGAATAGCCCGTCAGGGCGTCGCCTTTTGACGGCCTCGCCAAATCCGGATCGCGGGCAAAAATTTGGCCCGCTGAGGGGGATAGACTCAGCGGGCCGGCTTTGAGCAGTTCGCTCTAATGAGCGGGCGTTTCCTCCCCGAAACGCCGGAAACCTCAGGACTGGCGCCTTCGTGTCTCTCGCGCCACGACCAAAAGGCAATTTTTGGCCCAAGTCAACGGCGCTCAGCCGGCGGCAAGGCACGTAGAGATCAGTTTTCCGCGAGCTTTCGGAAATTTACACCGTCTTTTGACGCAAGCGTCAGAAAACCCGATTTTTCAATTCTGCAAATGCGTCGCAGTCCACGTCGAACACGAAATCCGGCTGGGCGACGCTCACCGGGCCCAGCCCGGCGGCGGCCAGCGCGCGAGCGGCGCCCGAGGCCCGGTCCCGGGCGATCAGCAGTCCATGCGGCCGCGGCGTGGCCCCGGCCCTGATCAGTGCGTCGACCACCTCGGCTTCGGCCGCGTCGCCGCGGGCCGGCCACGTCAGCGCCGCCGAGCCCAGCGCCGCGGCGCGGGCCTCCAGGGTGCGCAGCAGGGCTTCGGCCACCGCCAGCTGCGGCTGGCTCCAGGCGGCCTTCTGGCTGGCGGCCAGCTGCGCCTGGCTTCGCAGGATCAGGCCGTCGGCCAGCACCTTCAGCCCATTGGCCGCGAGCGTCGCCCCGGTGGTCGTGATGTCGACGATCAGCTCGGCGGCGCCGGCGGCCGGCGCGCCCTCGGTGGCCCCGCCCGACTCCACGATCCGATAGTCGGCCACGCCGTGCCGGGCGAAGAACGCCCGGGTCTGGGCCAGATACTTGGTGGCCACCCGCAGCCGCCGGCCGGTGCGGGCCAGGTAGTCGTGCGCCACCTCCTCCAGGTCGGCCATGGTCTCCACGTCGAGCCAGCTCTTCGGCGCGGCCACCACCAGATCGGCGCGGCCGAAGCCCAGCGGTCGCAGCAGCAGAACTCGGCCGTCGAGCTCGCCGCCTTCGCGCAGCAGGTCCTCTCCGGTGACGCCGAGATGGACCTCGCCCGTGGAGAGCGCCTCGCCGATCTCCGCGGCCGAGAGCAGGCGCACCTGCGCGCCGGCCAGGCCCTTCAGGCTCGCCAGGTAGCCGCGCGCGCCGCCGCTGGCCGCCAGGCCGAGCCCGCAGTCGGCGAGCCAGGCCTCCACCTGCTCCTTCAGCCGCCCCTTCGAGGGGATGGCGATGATCAGGGGCTCGGCTTGCCCGCCGGAGCCTTGGCGAAGGCGGGTCATGCTTCGCCCTTCGACCAGGCGCGCCAGGGCCGCACGACGCAGCCCACAGCGCGCGCCTGCGCCGGGCCGCCGAGCCGCGCCAGCAGGCCGTCGTACCGGCCGCCGGAGGCCACTGGCCGGTCCTCGCCCAGCGCGGCCGAGCGCACCTCGAAGGTGAGGCCGTCGTAGTAGTCGAAAGCATGGCCCAGCGCCGGCGCGAAGCGCAGCCGCTGCGCGGGCGCGGAGAGCGCCGCCAGGCGCGCCGCCCACCCGGCCAGCGCCGCTTCCAGGGCGGCGTCGCGCCCGGCCAGGGCCCGCACCTGCGCCAGGGCCTGTGCGGGCGCCGAATCGATGGCCATGAAGGCCCGGATGGCGTCGGCCTGGGCGCGCGCCAGCGCCGGCGCGCCCGCCGCCTCGGCCCGACCCACCAGCCGCGCGGCGATCTCGGCCGGCCCGCGGCCGCCCACCGGCTCTATTCCCGCCAGCGCCCAGACTTCCTCCAGCATCGCCGCGGCGCGCGCCTGCGGCAGGCCGGCCAGCAGGGCGGCGAGCTCGCCGCCGCCGGCCGCCGGGCTGGCGTCTCCCGCCCGCGCAAGCTCGGCGGCCAGCAGGCGCGGGCGCCCGGCGACCCGCTGCAGCCGCGCGGCCAGTACGCCCGGCAGCTTGAGCGACCCGATGAAGGCAGCGAACAGGCCGACATCGCCCAGCCAGAGCGTCAGGTCGCTGCGCCCGCCGGCCGCCGCCGCGCGCCACGCCAGGTCGGCCAGCTCCGCGTCGGCCTCGACCGTGGAACTCTCCGCCGGCGCGAAGAGCTCGACCCCCAACTGCAGGAACTCCTCGGGCCGCTCGTCGCCCGCGGCCCGGAAGGCGCGGCCCTCGTAGGCGTAGCGTCCGGCGGGCGCGCCGCGCTCGATGTGCTGGCGGGCCACCGAGACAGTGAAGTCGGGCCGCAGGCAGTGCTCGGCGCCGCCTTCGGCTTGGACCACGTACAGGCGCGCGCGCATCGCCTCGCCCGCCAGGTCCAAATAGAGGCCCAGCGGCTGCAGCACCGGCGCGTCGACGCGCTCGGCGCCGGCGGCGGCCAGGGCTTCGCGGATGGGCGCCAGCGCCGCCTCCGGGATGCGGGGCTCGATCCTCACGGCCCGGCGCTCACGATCTTGCGGATCGCGGCGACCAGCTCGGCGCGCGGCACGCTGAGCTGCCCGGGGCGCTCGGCGCGCCAGGCGGCGTTGTCGCTCACGCCGGCCGCCAGCGCGCGCCCGAGGTCGAGGTCCTTGATGGTCACCGTTCCGGCCGCGAACTCGTCGCCGCCGATGATCACGGCGGCGGGCGAGAGCCGGCGGTCGGCGTACTTCATCTGCGGCCGCATGCCCGACGTGCCGAGGTAGACCTCGGCCGCCAGGCCCGCGGCGCGCAGCTCTTTGGCGACCGCCATGTAGTCGGCCATGCGGGCCTGATCGAGCACCAGGACGACCACCGGCCCGCGCACCTGCGCGGCCGGGTCGCGGCCGGCGGCGCGCAGGGCCATGGCCAAGCGGGTCACGCCGAACGAGAAGCCGGTAGCCGGCGTGCGCTCCCCGGTGAAGCGCGCCACCAGGTCATCGTAGCGCCCGCCGCCGCCGATCGAGCCGAACCGCACCGGCTGGCCGCGGTCGTCCGTGGTCTGCAGCAAGAGCTCGGCCTCGAAGACGGGGCCGGTGTAGTACTCCAGGCCGCGCACCACCGAGGGGTCGACCATCGCCCGCTCGGGCCCGACGCCCAGGCTGGTCAACGCCGCATCGATGGCCTCGAGCTCGGCCAGACCCGTATCGCCTTCCTCGGATCCTCCAACAACGGACGAAAGCGTGCGCAGCACGTCGCCCCGGCTCGCGCCGCCGCTGGCCTCGGTGAAGGCCAGCACCCGTTCGGCGGCGGGGCCCGCTAGCCCGGCCCCCTTGGTGTAGGCGCCGGAGTCATCCAGCCGCCCCTCGCCCAGCAGCTCTCGCACGCCGTCGCGACCCAGCCGGTCGAGCTTGTCCACGGCGCGCAGCACCGCCAGCTTCTGGGCCTCCGCGGTGACCCCGGCGGCGCTCATCAGGCCGTTCAGGAGCATGCGGTTGTTGATCTTCAGGACCGCCGCGCCGGCCGGCAGGCCCGCGGCTTCCAGCCCTTCCACCGCCATGGCGATGATCTCGGCGTCGGCCTCGGGGCGGGCCGAGCCCACGGTGTCGGCGTCGCACTGCCAGAACTCGCGGTAGCGGCCGGGCCCCGGCTTCTCGTCGCGCCAGACGGGGCCCATCGCGTAACGGCGGAACGGCTTGGCCAGCGTCTCCCAGTTCTCCGCGGCGAAGCGGGCGAGCGGGGCGGTCAGGTCGTAGCGCAGCGCCATCCACTGCTCGTCGTCGTCGGTGAGCGCGAACACGCCCTCGTTCGGCCGGTCTGCGTCCGGCAGGAACTTGCCCAGGGCGTCTGCGTACTCGAACGCCGGCGTGTCCAGCGCCTCGAAGCCATAGCGCTCGTAGACTTCAGCCACCGCGCCCAGGACCTTCCGCTCGGCGGCCAGGTCACGCGCGCGGCGGTCGATGAAGCCGCGGGGGCTGCGGGCCTCGGGGCGGGCGGGTGCGTCGGCCATGGCAGGGCGCTTAGCCTGCGAAGCCGCCGTTCTCAAGGGAAGGTCGTCCATGGTCGTGTCCTGGCGAGAGGAGGCGACGGACGAGGCTGGAAACGAGCGAGCCCCGTCCGCGTTGGCGGGGCGTCGGAGAGGGTCGCTTAGGCCAAGCGCTCCCGATCCGGACCCGCCGAGGTCGGATGGTGATGGCCGTGGTGCGCGAAACCGCTCATGGGGCGGGCTCTATAGCGGCAGAAGGTGAAGAAAGCGAGTCACGGCGCCGGTGGGCTGTCCGGTCCGAGGTCAGCCAGCGCTTGCGCGAGCCCAGCCCGCACGGCCTCCAGCTCGGCGATTTCCGGTTGAAAGTTTACCGGGGCATAAGTCTTCAAGAACTGCGGCCCGCTGCGGAGGATTTCGAGCTGGCGGTCGCAGTTCGCCAGCGCCTCGACCAGTTCTTCGCGCGTCGGCGGCGGGGGCGCCTCGCCGGGGTGAGGCCCGAAGAGGCGGTGACCCCAATGCTTCCAGAAGCCCTGGTCCTCCACGATCATCGCTTCAGCTTCGCGATCAGGGCTGTGGTGGAAGGATCGTGCGCGCCCGGCGGGCCACCTTCCAGCTCGCCGAGCACGCGGCCGGCCAGCGCCTTGCCGAGCTCGACGCCCCACTGGTCGAAGCTGTCGATGCGCCAGAGCACGCCCTCGACGAAGGTCTTGTGCTCGTAGAGCGCCAGGAGCGCGCCCAGCGTGGCAGGGCCCAGCCGGTCCATCAGGATGAAGCTCGAAGGCCGGTCGCCGGGGAAGGCCCGGTGCGCGTCCAGCGTCTCGGCGGGCGGACGGCCGATCATCAGCGCCTCGGCCTGGGCGATGGCGTTGGCGACGAGCTTGGTCTGCGCGGCCGGGTCGCCCTCGGAGGCCTCGCGGACGGCGACGATGTCCAGCGGGATCACGTCGGTCCCCTGGTGCAGCAGCTGGAAGAAGGCGTGCTGGACGTTGGAGCCGGCGTCGCCGAACACCACCGTGGCCGTGGGATGGGCCACCGGCCGGCCGTCGGCGGTGACGCGCTTGCCGTTCGACTCCATCTCCAGCTGCTGCAGGAAATTCGGCAGCAGGCGAAGCCGCTGGGCGTAGGGGACGACGGCGCGGCTGCGGCGGCTAAGACCGTCGCCGTTGAAGACGTGGGCCAGGGCCAGCAGGACGGGGGCGTTCTGCGCGAGCGGGGTTGAGCGGAAGTGCTCGTCCATCGCCGCGGCGCCGGCCAGCAAGGCCTCGAACGCCTCGGGCCCCAGGCCGATCACGCAGGAGAGGCTCACCGACGACCAGACCGAATAGCGCCCGCCCACCCAGTCCCAGAAGCCGAACACCTGGTCGTCCGGCACGCCGAAGGCGCGGGTGAGGTCGAGCGCCGTCGAGACTGCGGCGAGGTGCCGGTCCGCCCCTTCGCCGAGGCTGGCGCGCAGCCAGGCCCGCGCGGCCTCAGCGTTGGTCATGGTCTCCTGGGTGGTGAAGGTCTTGGAGACCACGATCACCAGGGTCTCGGCGGGATCGAGGCCGGCCAGCGCCAGGGTGATGTCGGCCGGATCGACGTTGGCGACGAAGCGGAGGTCGATGGCGGGCTGTACGGGCCGCAGGGCCTCCCAGGCCAGCCGCGGGCCGAAGTCGGAGCCCCCGATGCCGATGTGGACGACGGTGCGGAACGCCTTGCCGGTGGCGCCGCGGCGCTTGCCGGAGCGGATGGCGTCGGCGAAGGCGGCCACCGCTTCGCGGGTTGCCTCGACTTCCCCGGAGACCGGTTCGCCCTGGGCGTGGAAGCCGGCGCCCTTCGGCGCGCGCAGCGCCATGTGGAGGGCCGCCCGGCCCTCCGAGACGTTCATGGTCTCGCCCGCGAACAGGCGCTCGCGCGCGGCCTCCACGCCGGCGGCGCGGGCCAGCGCCAGCGCCGCGTCCAGGTCGGCCAGCGACCACGGCTGCTTGGAGAGGTCGAGCTCCAGGCCGGCGGCGCCCGCGCAGAGCCGCGCCAGCCGCTCCGGCTCGGCGTCGAACAGCCCGACGATGCGGCGATCCCTGGCGCCCGCCGCGGCGGTCAGCAGGCGCGCCCAGGCGGCGTCGAGGTCGGACAAGGGGCCCCCAAGGCTCTAGTCGGCCGAGTTGTACTTCACGCTGCAGCCATAGGGCTGCGAGGTCGGGATGGCCACCGGCCGTCCGGCCCGCAGGTCGGCGAGCGCCATGGCGACATAGGGTTTGGCGCCCTTCAGGCTTTCCGGATCCTGGTACGGCCGGTCGTCGATGCCGCCCATGTAGGCGACCTTGCCCGCCTTATCGATGACGAACATGTGCGGGGTGTTGCGCGCCCCGTATTCGCGCCCGATCCGGCCCGCGGAGTCGAGCAGGATGTCGGTGCCGTCCCAGTGCTCCCGGGCCGCCCACTTCTGGGCCGCGGCGGGCGTGAAGTAGCCCTGCATGCCGGGCGCCGACGAGGAGACGGTCAGCCACACGACGCCCTCGGCCCGCTCCTTCTTCTGCAGCGCCTGCATAGTCCCGGAATTGTAGTGCTTGCCCACGTAGGGGCAGCCGGAGTTGGTCCACTCCAGCACCACGGTCTTGCCGGCGAACTGGGCGAGCGCGACCTGGCGGCCGTGGTCGTCGGTGGCGGTGAAGGCCGGCGCGGGCTGGCCCAGCTGCGGCAGGGCGAGCGCGGGGCCGGCCAGGCCCAGCGACAGGGCGGCGGCGAGCAGCGTGCGGCGGGCGATCATCGCAAAGCTCCCTACTCTTCACTCACCTCAGCGGTCGGCGGCCTCCACCGCCCTGACCACGATCTGCGGCGTCAGGATCGACGGCAGGATAACGCCGTCGCCGCCGCTCTTGCCATAGACCAGGTAGAGCGGCACGCCGGCCCGGCCGTGGCTGGCCAGCTCGGCGGCGATGCCGGCGTCCTGCTTCGTCCAATCCGCCTTCAAATAGGCGACCTTATGGCGCGCGAAGGCGGACCGGACCGCGGAGGTGGAGATCGCCACCCTGTCGTTGACCTGGCAGCTGACGCACCAGGCGGCGGTATAGTTGACGAACACCGGGCGGCCCTCGCCCCGCAGCTCGGCCAGGCGGGCGGGGCTGTAGGGCTCGGAGGTGAGCTCGGCGGCGGCGTCCTTGGGCCAGACCACCGTCGCCACGCCGATGACGGCGGCGATCAGGGCGCCGGCGGCCAGGCCCATCGCCCGGTCGCCCATCGCCGCTCGGCGCTGCGCAAGGCCGGCGAGCCACCCCGCCACGGCCACGACGACGCCGGCGGCGAACAGCTTGGCGAGGTCTTCCGGACCCGCCTGCTGGGCGAACACCCAGGCCAGCCACAGCGCCGCGCCGTACATCGGGAAGGCCAGCGCCTTGCGGAACACCTCCATCCAGGGCCCCGGCCTCGGCAGCCGGGCGAGCAGGCCGGGAATGAAGGCCACCGCCACGAACGGGGCGGCAAAGCCCAGGCCGAGCGCGGCGAACACCACCAGCGCGGCCAGCCCCGGCTGGGTCAGCGCCCAGCCCAGCGCCGAGCCCATGAACGGCGCCGTGCAGGGCGCGGCCACCACCACCGCCAGCAGCCCGGTGAAGAACGAGCCGGCGAGTCCGCCACGGCTGGCCAGGCCAGAACCCGCCCCTTGCAGCGAGGTCCCGACCTCGTAGACGCCGGAGAGGTCGAGCGCCACGGCCAGCATCAGCAGGGCCAGCACCGCCACGACGGGCGGCGACTGCAGCTGGAAGCCCCAGCCCACGGCCGAGCCCGCCGCCTTCAACGCGATCAGCGCGGCGGCGAGCGCCAGGAAGGCCGCCACTGCGCCGGCCCCGAACGCCAGGCCCTGGCGGCGCGCCGCCGCACGCTCTTCCCCACCGCCGTGGACCGCCAGTGAGGCGGCCTTCATGGCCAGGATAGGGAACACGCACGGCATCAGGTTGAGGATCAGGCCGCCCAGGAAGGCGAAAACGGCCGCGGTGGCCAGCCCCAGGTCCGCGCCGCCGCCGGCCTTGGCCGGGGGCGGGCCCAGCCCGGAGGTTCCGGGCGGCGGCGCGCCCGGCGCGGCCGTGACCTCATAGGCCTTGCCGCCGACGGCCAGCACGCCGGCCATGACCTTGGGCGAGCGCCCGCCCTGGAAGTCGTAGCCCGGCGCCATCGTCAGGGTGAGGCCGTCGGGCCCGCGCTCGATGGCCTGTGGCTTGGCGTGGTCGATGACGGTGGCGGAGGCGGGGAAGAAGTAGGCTTCGGCCAGGTCGGCGCCCTTCAGCGGCGCGCCGGCGACAGCCAGGCTGACATTGGCGCCCTTCGGCTGGAAGGTGGCCGCGAGCGGCGCGGGCTTCGGCGCGGCGGCGATCGCCTGCGCGATCTTCGGGCCCCACGTCGGGTCTAGCGGCGCCGGGCCCGCGGTGACCGGCAGGGTCAGGCTGACCTGCTTGTCCTCCGGCACGCAGATCTCGGCGCAGACCAGGATCTGGACCTTGGCCGCCAGCGTCGCCGCCTCGCCCGGGCGCGCGCCCGCCGGCGCGGTCAGCGGGATCGGCAGCAGCACCTCGCCCTCGTAGCCGTAGTTCATCAGCGGCCCGACCGGCAGGCGCTTCGGCGTCGGCCAGACGATGTCGCCCGTGGTCCAGCCGGCCGGCAGCGTCCAGGCGAAGCGTGGCGGCTCCCCGGAATCGCCGGAGTTCTTCCAATAGGTGTGCCAGTGCTTCTGGATCTGCTGACGCAGCGCCAGGTGGATGGTCTGGCCCGGCGCGACGCCGGCGTGATCGGCGATCAGCTCGGCGCTGACGTGCGGCCCCGGCCCGGGATCGGCCGCCGCCGGCTGGGCCAGCGCCACGCCGCCCAGCAAGATCGCCACAAGTCCGGCCAGCAACCGCATCAACGTCTCCGCCCACCCGGAATTGCGCCGCTATATGGCGCGGCGATGACCAAACCGCAAAGCCGGCTCGACTTCACGGGCAACGCACGGCCATCATCTCGCCAGTTCGCCCTGAGCCCGGAGCCCGTTACCGCCTTGCCCGCCCTCTTCGACGATCTGCAGATCGGCCAGGTGGTCTCGCTGGGGGCGGCGGCCGTCGAGCCGGAGGCGCTCGACCAGTTCATCAAGGCCTTCACGCCGGGCTGGACCCCCGAGCGCGGCGCGCCCGACGCCATGATCTATGCCCTGTGGGCGAGGCTGGACGCCATCGCCCACACCGACTGGCCGCAGACCAAGCGGCTGGGCGTGGACGCGCTGCGCTGGGTGCGCAACCCGCCCGCCGGCGAGCTCCTGCGCGGCCGCATGACCATCATGGCCAAGGACCCGGTGGGCGAGGGCAAGGGCATCGTCATCTGCCAGCACGACCTCCTCGACGAGGCCGGCCGGCTGGTCTTCTCCTGCCTGACGCGGGGCGTCTTCGCTCGCTAGGGCCTACTGGTTCGCCGCCTGCGGCGGGACGGTCTGCTTGGCGAGCGCCAGCGCCACCAGCCGGTCCCAGCCCACCAGCGACAGCAGGTGGGCGTGGATCTGGGCCAGCGCGCCGTTGTCGCGCAGCTGGATGTACTTCTCGGCCGGCAGCTTGTTCAGCCGCTCCTCGGAGACGCCGAAGTACTCGGCGATTTTCTGCGGTTCGCCCGGCGACCCGTCCGGATTGGCCATGGTGAAGGTGGCCGTCTTGGTCTCGAACAGGTCGTGCGCCTTCAAGAGCTCGACGAAGCTCATCGTGCGCTGCCGCTCGACCTCGAAGTTGTTGCAGAACTCGATGCAGTTCTTGGTGTACTGGCTGGGCTCGCCCCCCTCGAAGAACGCCTGGTCGGGGTCTTTCTCGACCACGAACTCGGCCGCGCGGTCGATGCACAGCACCATCTTCTGGGCCGCCTCGTCGTTGGCGAACACGAACGGATAGCGGCGGATGTAGGCCGGGATGTAGACGCCCGGCTCGAACAGGCCGTCGGGGCGCAGGAACATGTTCTCCCCGGCGTTCAGGCCCATTACCGCGATCGGCAGCTTCTCCTCGCCCACGAAGATGATCGGCCCGGTCACGGCGGCCAGCGGGAACTCGCCTACGGTCAGCGGGATCGCGTGGCCCTCGCGCGCGAAGCCGAAGGGACCGTCCATCGACTTCACGCCCATCTTGCCGTGCAGCTCGGGCGAGAGCGGCTCGGGTTGCTTGTAGAAGAGAACGTTGCCGCTGATCTGGCCGGGGGCCTGCTGGACGGTGGTCGCCATGAGAACCTTCGAAGGAAAGGAGGGCTTGCCGCGGCTCGCGGAGTGCGCGGGCGAGCGGTCGCCGCTTCTAGCCGATCGGGGCCGGAGCGGCAAATGCGGCCGAGCGCTTGCGGGATCGGGTGGCGACCGCTTTGATCTCCGCCGTTCATCGTCGGAGGCGACCCCGGTGCCAATCTTCTACCCCGACGTCCTGGAGCAGGGGACCAGGCCCAGGACCTTCAGCTACGGCGACAAGGACGTGATGCTCTATGCGCTGGGGATCGGCCTGGGCGCCGACCCGATGGACGAGGCCGAGCTGGCGTTCGTCTACGAGAAAGGGCTGAAGGCCGTGCCGACCGCGGCCACGGTGCTGGCCGGCCGAGGCCAGGCCGAGCCGCTGCCGACGAAAGCCGGCCATCGGCCCAGCCAGCCCAACCGCCTGATGCTGGTGCACGGCGAGCAGAAGGTGGAGCTTCACCGCCCGCTGCCGCCCGCCGGGACCTTCACCACCGAGAGCCGCACCATCGGCGCCTACGACAAGGGCAAGGACAAGGGCGCGGTGCTGGTCAACCAGACCACCTGGAAGGACGAGAGGGGCGCGGTGGTGGCCACGCTCACCGGCTCCAGCTTCTGCCGCGCCGACGGCGGGTTCGGCGGTCCCGCCGACGGTCAGCCCGAGCCGCATCAGGTCCCGGCCCGCAAGCCCGACCTGTCGGTGGACATCGCCACGCGTCCCGACCAGGCGCTGCTCTACCGGCTGAACGGCGACCGCAATCCGCTGCACTCCGATCCGGAAAGCGCCAGGAAGTCCGGCTTCCCGCGGCCGATCCTGCACGGCCTTTGCACCTATGGCATCTCCTGCCGCGCCGTGCTGGCCGCGGTCACCGGCTACGACCCGGACCCGGTCGCCAGCCACCAGGCGCGCTTCTCCGCTCCCGTGTTCCCCGGCGACACCGTCACGGTGGACCTCTGGCGCGACGGCCGCGAGATCTCCTTCGAGGCGCGGGTGAAGGCGCGCGAGGCGACGGTGATCAAGAACGGCCTGACGGTGCTGCGGGCATGAGGGCGGCGGCGCTGCTCCTCGCCGCGGCGGCGACGCTTCCATTGGCCGCCGCGCCGGCGAAGCGGGCGCCGGTGGACCCGTCCATGGCGGCGCCGGTTCCAACCACGCTCAAGGGGTACCTTTCCGCGGAGGCGGTCGACGGGGTTGCGATCCTGGGTCCGCCGCCGGCCCCCGACTCGCCGCGCGGCAAGGCCGACCGCGCGGCCTATCTGGAAACCCGCGCCTTCGCCGGCTCCCCGCGCTGGACGCAGGCGACGAAGGACAACGACCTCTGGAACGGGGGCGCCCTGGAGCGGTTCGCCTGCGCCATCGGCCGCCCGATCGATGGGCGCGACCTGCCCCGGACCTACCGGCTCCTGCAGCGGGTCGAGCTCGACTCCCGTCAGATCGGGCTGGCGCCGAAGGACCGTTATCAGCGGGTGCGCCCGCTGATCGGCGACGACCGGCCGGTCTGCATCAAGCGGGAGGCGTGGATGGCGACCAACGGTTCCTACCCTTCGGGCCATGCGATGACCGGCTGGGCCTGGGGCCTGATCCTGGCGGAGCTGTCGCCGGCACATGCCTCCAGCGCGCTCGATGCGGGCCGGCAGATCGGCGAGAGCCGGGTGATCTGCGGCGTCCACTACCAGTCCGACGTGGAGGCTGGGCGGATGTTGGGCGCCGCCGTGGTCGCCGAAGAGCATGCAAGCCCGGCGTTCCGCGCCGACCTGGCCGCGGCGAAGGCGGAGCTCGCCCGCGGGCGCGAACATATGCCCGCGGCCTGCCCTACGCCGGCGCCGGTCGCTTCAGAGACCAGGTGACGTGCGCCTTCAAGGCGCTGCCGTCCGGCACGCGCGGGTGGTCGAAGTCGCGCCAAGGCTCGTAGACCATGCCGAGGCGCCTCATCACCGCCTGGGAGGCCAGGTTGGTGCGCGCGGTGATGGCGATGATCTCCGGCGCTTGCGGCCGGTTGGCGAAGCCCCAGGCGAGCGCGCCCTTGGCCGCTTCGGTGGCGTAGCCCTGGCCCCAGGCCGCGGGCGAGAAGCGCCAGCCCACCTCCAGCGCCGGG
>Ga0134128_10007200_pt1 | contig 13445 bp, 9 predicted proteins | sample KB31754_FD_96462 | JGI IMG/M metagenome (GOLD analysis project Ga0134128, IMG submission 96462) | Terrestrial soil microbial communities with excess Nitrogen fertilizer from Kellogg Biological Station, Michigan, USA - KB3-175-4 | ecosystem: Environmental > Terrestrial > Soil > Unclassified ... | reverse complement strand
CGGCTGGCCGCGTTCAAGGTGCCGCGCTTCTGGCAGTCGGCCGCCGACCTGCCCAGGACCGACTCGGAACGCGTAGCCAAGCAACGGCTCGGCGAACTCGCCGGCCCCGTCTTCGACCTGCGCACGAGCGCCTGGAACGCGAGCGTCGATGGTTAGCCGGCCGGCCCCCGCCGTCGACCTGCTGCTGGTCAACGGCGAGGTGCTCACGATGGACCCGGCCCGGCCGCGAGCCCGGTCGGTCGCCGTGGCCGGCGGACGGATCGTCGCGATCGACGCTGACCCTGCTGACCTGACCGCGCGGGAAGTCGTCGACCTGGACGGTGCGGCCTTGCTGCCCGGGTTCCACGACGCGCACAACCACATGGCCTCGTTCGGCCTGTCGCTGAACGAAGTCGACCTGCGCGCCCCGGCGGTGCGCAGCCTGGACGAGCTCTACGCGGCGGTCACGGAACGCGCCCGCGAGACGGCGCCGGACGGCTGGGTGGTCGGCGCGGGCTACGACCAGAACAAGCTCCAGGGCCACCCCGACCGAGACGGCCTGGACCGGGCCGCGCCGGGTCGCCGGGTCTGGCTGCGGCATACCTCCGGGCACATGTGCGTGGTGAGCAGCGCCGTGCTCGCCGACCTCGGTCTGGTCGACCAGGCCGTCGACGTACCGGGTGGTGTTGTGGTCACGGATGCCGCCGGCCGGCCGACCGGGCTGCTGCAGGAGAAAGCCCAGGCGCTCGTCGGCCAACTGGTGCATCCGTACCCGGTGTCGGTGGTGGCCGATGCGATCGACCGGGCCGGTGCGCGATACCTGGCCGAGGGCCTGACCAGCGTCACCGAGGCCGGCATCGGCGGCGGCTGGGTCGGTTACACCCCGGTCGAGCTGGCCGCGTATCAGCTCGCCCGCGACGCCGGCCGGCTGCACGTCCGGGTCGAGCTGATGATCGCCAGCGACGCCCTGCATGAGCTGACCGCCCATCCCGACGATGACCTGGACTTCGGCCTGGACCTGGGCATCCGCACCGGCTTCGGCGACGACTGGCTGCGGATCGGCGCGATGAAGATCTTCACCGACGGGTCGCTGGTCGGGCTGACGGCCGCCATGTACGACGACTTCGCGGGCCATCCGGGCAACTGCGGCTACTACCAGGGTGGTGTCGACGAGCTGGTCGGCACCATCATCGCCGCGCACCAGTCCGGCTGGCAGGTCGCCGCTCACGCGATCGGCGACCGGGCGATCGACCTGGCGCTGGAGGCCTACGCGATGGCGCAGCGCCGGCATCCGCGCGTCGACGCCAGGCACCGCATCGAGCATTTCGGCGTTTCTCAGCCGGGCCAGGTCGCCCGGACCGCGGAGCTGGGTGTCATCGCCGTGCCGCAGGGCCGGTTCGCCAGCGAGCTGGGCGACGGCATGCTCAACGCGGTCGGGCCGGATCGGCACGCGTGGCTGTACCGGCAGCGCTCGCTGCTCGACGCGGGACTGGTCCTGCCGGGAAGCTCGGACCGGCCTGTGGTCGCCGGGGCGCCCCTGCTCGGCATCCATGACATGGTCAATCGACGGACCGGCTCGGGCGCGCCGTTCAACCCCGGCGAGGCTGTGACCGTGCAGGAGGCACTGCGCGCCTATACGATCGGCTCGGCCTATGCCAGTCACGCGGAGCACCTGAAGGGCTCCATTAGCCAGGGCAAACTGGCGGACCTGGTCGTCTTGTCGCAGGACCCGACCGCCGTGAGCCCGGATGAGATCGCCGGCATCGGCGTGCTGGCCACGTACGTCGGCGGCGAACGCCGGTTCGACGCGCTAGGTTCGGCTCGATGAGCGAGGTGAGCCAGTCGGCCGGGCAACTGTTCGAGCCCGCTGCCCTCGGGCCGGTCCGCCTTCGCAACCGGATCATCAAGGCGGCCACGTTCGAGGGCCTGAGCCGGCGCGGAGCGGTGACCGACGCACTGATCGATTTCCACCGGGCCTTCGCGGCCGGCGGCGTCGGCCTGACCACGCTGGCGTACTGCGCCGTCTCGCCCGAGGGCCGGGGAGCCCCGAACGAGATCGTCCTGGACCGCCCCGCAGTTCCTGGCCTGCGCCGTCTCGCCGACGCGGTGCACGCGGAAGGCGCCGCGATCTCGGCGCAGATCGGCCACGCCGGACCGGTCGGCCAGCGGCGCATCACGGGATCGAAGCCGCTGTGCGCGTCCTCCGGGCTGAGCCCGCTGGGGACCCGCTACCACGCGATGACAGCGGCCGATATCGAGCGCGTCCTGCGTGATTTCGCCACCGGCGCTCAGGTCGTGGCGCAGGCCGGCTTCGACGCCATCGAACTGCACATGGGTCACCATTACCTGCTGAATTCCTTTCTGAGCCCGAAATTCAACCGGCGCAAGGACCAGTGGGGCGGCAGCATCGAGAATCGCGCTCGGTTTCCCCGGGCGGTCGCGCGGGCCGTACGCGAAGCAGCGAGCGACCGGATCGCCGTCACCGCGAAGTTCGAGATGGACGACGGGGTGCCGGGCGGTCTGCGACCGGGCGACAGCCTCGAACTAGCCCGCCTGCTCGAGGCCGACGGCACCCTCGACGCGCTGCAGCTAACCGGCGGCGGATCGCTGGCGAACCCGATGTTCCTGTTCAGGGGCGACGTTCCCCGCGACGAGTTCGCGGCGACGCTGCCGCCGGCCCTGCGAGCCGGGTTCCGGCTGGTCGGCGGGCGCTTCCTGCGGGAGTACCCCTTCGAGGAGGCCTACTTCCGGCCGTCGGCGCAGCAGTTCCTGCAGGCCCTCAGCATCCCGCTGATCCTGCTCGGCGGCATCACCCGGCTGGACACGATGACCCAGGCGATCAGCGACGGCTTCGCCTTCGTCGCCCTCGGGCGCGCGCTGCTGCGCGAGCCCGACCTGGTGACCAAGCTCGGCCAGGACGAGTCGCACGAGTCGCTGTGCATCCACTGCAACAAGTGCATGCCCACGATCTACCGCGGCACCCACTGCGTCCTGGTGTCTCCGCAGGACCGGCCCGGCCTGCGCATTCTCCCCTCGGGATCGGCCCGCTGAGCGACCGGCCTCAGGGAATCAACGACGAGAACATCGCAAATTTTTTTGCATAAAATATGGTTTGAGCTTTTTAACGCTGTGTGGCAAACACCAGTAGTGCGATCTCCGGAGGTGTCCGGAGATCGCACTACGGCGCTTAGGAGTGCCCGTGTCCAAAGTCAAGGCCGTCATTCTCGCCACTGTGCTCGGCGGGATCGTGACGCTCGCGTCCGGGCCGGTGAGCCTGGCTGCCACCGCAAACGGGCGGGGTGCCGGCCCGCAGCGCTGGAGCGCGCCGCAGCGGTGGTCAGCCGCCGACGACTGGGAGTCCAACGTCGCTGCCAGCCAGGACTCGGGCTGGGTCTACCAGATGACCACCAGGTACAGTCACCCGTCGCAGTGCGCTGGCGCTCAGGGTCACTGCCTGGTGTTCCGGGCATCGGCCAATCACGGCCGCACCTGGACCGCGACGCGGGCGCTGCCGAGCCGTTACTGCCCGCCGCATCGCAACCGCTGTGTCCTGGCCAGGAACCAGAACGACCCGGTGCTGGCCGTGGGCGCCAGGGGCGTGATCTACGCCGCCTGGATGGATGACTGGGACGTCGTGTTCATGCGCTCATCCGACCACGGCCGGACCTGGCACGACCGGTTCGACTTCCGCCGGGCGGCCGGCTTGTCCTTCACCGACAAGCCGTGGATCGCCATTTCCCGGTCCGGTCGCGATATCTACGTCGCGTTCAACGCCAGCGACTCCTATATCGCGGCCTCGCACGACTTCGGCCGGACGTGGTCCAGGCCGGTCAAGACGAACTCCGATCACCGGTACTGGTTCGCCGAGGGCGGCGCGGTGACGCGCGGCGGCGCGGTCTACTTCGCCGAGAGCGCCGAGCACCAGAACGCCAAGGGCAATATCGAACTGGCCGTCATCTCCTCGGCGAACGGCGGGCGGCGCTGGCGGACGAGCGTCATCGCGAGCAGCGCGCAGCAGCCTCGTTGCCGGGTGACCGACTGCCCGAATGACTTCTTCGGCTCGCAGATGTCGCTCGCCGTCGGCCGGTCGGGCACCGTGCTGGCCGCCTACTGCGCTAACCAGAAGGCGGGTGCACCGCTGCGCTTGTTCGTGACGAGGTCGGTCGACGGGCGGCTCTGGAGTCCGCCGCGCCTGGTCGCCGGCGGCGGCACGGCCGTCGGGGCGGACTTTCCTAAGGTGGCCGCTGGCCTGCGGCCGGGAGTGTTCGAGGTGGGCTGGATGGGTGACCGCAACGGCCGGGCCGCCTGGAACGTCTGGGTCAGCCGGACGCTCGACGCCGGTGCCACCTGGAGTGCTGCCGAGCAGATCTCGCGGTCCGGAGCCGGATTCACCTTCCCGTACGGCGACTACTTCGGCCTGACGGTCGACGGGTCAGGCACCTTCTACGTCGCCTGGAGCGCGGGCAAGAGCTACGACGGCCCTGGGCACACCTGGTGGAGCAAGAGCGCCGCAAACTAGGAGGTGATCAGGTGTCGCAACTGCTGGTGAGGCTGCTCGGCCCGGTCGAGGTCGAGGCGGACGGGCGGCTGCTGCCGGTAAGCGGGGTGCGGCGCAAGGCGGCGCTGGCCGCGCTGGCGCTGGGCAGCGGCGAGATCGTGAGCACGAGTGACCTGGTCGACGCGGTCTGGGGCCAGGCGACGCCGGCGACAGCGGTGCGCACGCTGTCCGCTCACGTGTCTTACTTGCGCCACATGCTGGCGGGCAGCGCCTCGATCATCGCCCGTCCGCCCGGCTACATCCTTGACCTCGGAATCGCCGGAGCCGACGGCGCCGACGGCGCTGACGGTACCGACGTACGGCTCGCCGAGCGGCTCCTGCGGCGGGGCACCCGGCTCGCTGATCCGGCCGACGGCGTAGCGGACCTCCAGACCGCGCTGGACCTGTGGCGAGGGCGTCCGCTGGCCGACTTGGCTGGCCATGCCGGCCCGGTTTGGCTTGACCAGCAGACCCGCAATCTGGACGTGCTCTATTCCCAGGTCAGGCTGGCTCTGTTCGAGGCGAGGCTAGCCGCGGGCGAGCACGCGAGGATCGTGCCCGGCCTGGAGGAAATGGCGGCCGAGCACCCGCTGGATGAACACCTCTGCGCGCTGTTGATGCTGGCGCTGTACCGTTCAGGACGGCCAGACGATGCCATTGCCATCTATCACCGGCTCAGGGAGACGCTCGGCATCGAGGTGGGGATCGAGCCCGGTCAGCGGCTGCAGGTGCTGGAGACGGCCATCGTCGAGCGGGCTCCGGTGCTTGACCGGCCCGCGGGCGCGATGCTCGAGGCTGGCGCGATGCTCGAGGCGGGCGCGGTGCTTGGGGCTGGCGCGGTGCCCGAGCCGACCGGGCGAAACGTCCCGGTTCTCTTCGAACTGCCTCGCTCGGAGCCTGCCTTAGGCAGGCGGATTGCTGAGCTGGCGAGCCTGGATGCGGTGCTGCGTGACGTGGTCCAGGCGAACGCGACCGGGCCCGATGGGGTTGCCGTCATCGTGATCTCGGGAATCGCCGGGATCGGCAAGACCGCCCTCGCCGTGCACTGGGCCCGCCAGGTCGCTGGCCAGTTCCCCGATGGGCAGCTCTACGTTGACCTGCGCGGCTTCGACGCCGACGATCGAGCACGTGATCCTGGCGAGGTGCTGTGGGATTTCTTGCGCGCGCTGGGGATTCCGGCGGCTCGGCTTCCCCTCGGGGCAGCCGAGCGAGCCGCGCTCTACCGTAGTGTCCTGGTCGGCAAGCGGGTGCTCGCGGTGCTGGACAACGCCAGGGACGCTGACCAGGTTCGGCCGCTGCTGCCCAGTTCGCCGGGATGCCTGGTGATCGTGACGAGCCGCAGCGCGCTCACCAGCCTGATCGCCGTCGAGGGAGCGCGGCCGGTCAGCCTTGAGCTGCTCACCGAGGCCGACGCGCGCGACCTGCTCGCCCGCCGGCTAGGAGAAGAGAGGCTGGCCGCAGAACCGGACGCGGCCGACGACATCATCGCTGGCTGTGCCGGGCTCCCGCTGAGCCTGACGATCGTTGCCGCTCGGCTGGCCGCCAAGCCTGGTTCTCCGCTCGCGACGGTCGCCAGCGAGTTGCGCGAAGCCGCCGGCACGCTCGACGCGTTCGACGACGATGATCTCGCCGTCGGCCTGCGGGCCCTGTTCTCCTGGTCTTACCGCGCTGTCAGCACCGATGCGGCGCGGATGTTCCGCCTGCTCGGCCTGAACCCCGGGCCGGACCTCACGCTGCCCGCGGCCGCCAGCCTGGCGGCGATCTCCTTGGACCGAGCACGGGCCGTCCTCGCTGAGCTGACCAGGGCGCACCTGCTCACCGAACACCGCCCGGGTCGCTACGCCAGCCATGACCTGCTCCGCGCCTATGCCGGAGAACTTGCCCGGGACTGCGACAGCGATCAGGCCAGGCACGCGGCCACCCATCGGCTGGTCGATCACTACCTGCACGCGGCGCACGCGGCCGTCATCGCGACCCAGCCCCATAACCAGCCGATCGGTTTGGGCGCGGCCCAGCCCGGGATCGCCGTCACTGCACCTACGACGTCCCAGGACGGACTGCAGTGGTTTGCCGACGAATGCGCGAACGCGCTGGCCGCGGTCCAGCTAGCCGCCCGAGCCGGGCTGGATGTCGCTACCTGGCAGCTCGCGTGGACCCTGAGCGACTTCCTGCTCCGGCAGGGTCGCTGGAGCGATCAGGAGCGGGTGTGGCAAGCCGGCTTGGATGCGGCCAGGCGAGCCGGCGACCAGGCCGCGGAAGCCTTTGCGCTGCACGGCCTAGGCAGCGGGTACCACCGGTCGGGCCGCGATGACCTGGCCTACCCGCTTTTCCTTCAGGCCCTGGAGGCTTTCGAGCGGATCGGCGGCTACCTCCAGCGCCAGGCCAACATCCACTCCGCACTAGGTGACTTGGCCGGACGGGACGATCGCCCAGCAGACATGCTCACCCATTGCCTGCGTGCCCGTCAGTTGTACGAGCACGCTGCTGATGCGAACGCCCAAGTCGGGGTACTGAACAACATCGGCTACAGCTACGCATTGCTCGGCGACTACCGGCAGGCACTGGACTTCTGCGAACGAGCCGTGGCCGGGGCTCGCGATCTAGGCGAACGGAACTGGGAGTCGTACGCCGCAGGCAGCCTTGGCTACATCCATCACCAACTCGGCGACTATCCGCAGGCGGCGGACTGGTATGAACGAGCGGCCGTACTGTGCCGCGAAGTCGGCGAACGATACTACGAGGCGAACTCACTTGAATGCCTCGGCGACGTCCAGCGCGACGCGGGCGACCTCGTGACTGCCCGCCGGACGTGGGGCCGTGCCTTGATCATCCTCGAGGAAATTAGCCACCCGGCCATCAACCGAATCCGAGCCAGACTCGGTCAACCGGACAATTAATTCCTGCCTGTTCTGAGCCACTGCAGCCTCTTGTGAGGTGGCCGGGGCTCGCCGGCCGAGCCCGGGGTGCTTCACGTAGATTGCTGACATGGCAGCTGGAGCGGACGGGCCATTGTGGCTTCGTTTCCTGTCCGGCCCGGATATCGACTCGCTGGGGATCTCGAACGCTGAGATCGTGGCCGCGGTCGAGGGCGCCGTCCGAGCGCACGGCGCCGGCCAGGTCGTGGTCGAGCCGCGAGTGCATCTTGTCCCGGGCGATGTCAGCGCTGGTCATTTCAACGTGCTGCGCGGGCACCTGCGCGATCCCGGCCTGAGCGGCATCAAGGTTGTCGGCGACTTCCCGCTGAACTACGCGGCCGGCCTTCCCAGCGAGGTCGGGCTGCTGACGCTGCTTGATCCGGGCACTGGCGTGCCGGTGTCGATCATGGACGCGACGATGATCACGGCGTGCCGGACCGGGGCCATGACGGCCGTGGGCGCGCGCTATCTGGCCAGGCCGGATTCCAGGGTTCTCGGGCATGTCGGCGCCCGTGGTACCGCGTGGTGGAACATCGTGCTGCTGGATGAGCTGTTCGACCTCGATGAGATCCGGGTGACCAGCCGCCGCCCGGAGTCGCGAGAGGCGTTCGCGGAGCAACTGGCGGCGGTCTGCCGGTCCCGGGTCGTGGTCACCGCGAACGCCGATGAGACCTTCGACGGAGCCGACATTCTGGTGGAGGCGTCGCGGCTGACCGCTCCCGAGCCGCTGCTTCGCACCGAGCTGGTGAAGCCGGGCGCCTTCGTCGTGCCGTACGGCACGATCAGTGCGGTGGAACTCGACCTCCTTGATGTGATGGACAAGGTGGTGGTCGATGACTGGCGCGAGGCGCAGTCGGGAAGGTTCGGGGCGCTGCGTCCGCATATCGACGGAGGCCGTCTGACCGAGGCGTCGCTCTACGCGGAGCTTGGCCAGATCGTCGGCGGGCACCGGCCGGGCCGAGAACGCGCCGAAGAGCGGATCCTGCTCTGGCACCGCGGGCTGGCCATCCTCGACATCGCCGTCGGCCTGGCGATCCTGCGCCGAGCGGAGCAGCAAGACGTTGGCTCGATGATCAGATACCGCTAACGATGTCCGTGATCACGATTACGCAGGCCAGCGACCCTGACCTGGACATGATCCTGGCGATGGCGGCCGGCCAGCCGGTCAGCGTCGCGCCCGACTTGCTCGACGCCGTGCAGGAGCGCTGCGACCAGGCCAGGCAACTCCTGCTCGACGGGCGACCCGTGTACGGGGTGAACACCGGCATGGGAGCGCTGCACCACGTTCGCCTCACCAGCCAGCAGCAACGGGCGCACCAGCGCAACCTGCTGCTGGCCCGGGCGACCGGCGGACCGCCCTGGCTGGATGAACCGGAAGCCAGGGCCGTCATCGCGGTCAGGCTACTGACGCTCCTGTCCGGTGACGCCGCCGTGTCCGCCGGCCTGTGCCAGCGGCTGGCCGAGCTGCTGAACAGCGGCATCGTGCCGGCGATTCCCCGCACCGGCATGGGAGCGGCCGGAGAAATCATGCAGCTCGCACACGCCTTCGGCCCGCTCGCCGGCATCGGTCAGGTGCTCGACTCTGGCGGTGCCTTGCGGCCGGCCGCCGAAGCGCTGCGGGACCTCGGTGCGAGCGAGTTCAGCCTCGGCCCCAAAGAGGGCATCGCGCTGCTCCAGGGCGTTCCGGGAACCACGGGCCTGGCCGTCCTGCGCCTTCGCGATGCGGCGAACCGCACCTCACTCATGGAAGCTTCCGCCGCGCTGTCCATCGCCGTGACCGGCGCCTCGCGCGATCCCTACAGCGCGGCGTGCGGGCGCGGCGACGACCTCCTTGCTGCCGTCCTTCGCCGAATCCGCACCGCCGTCGGCGAAGACGTCCCGTCCCGGTCTTTGCAGGCGCCCGTATCGTTCCGGGTGGCCGGCCCGGTGCTGGCCCAGCTACACCGCGCGACCGGCCTGCTCGAAGCGGCGGTGCGACGGGCACTGACCGGCGTCACCGATTCCCCGGCCTTCGTTGGGGACGAATTCGTCGGCACGGCGGGGTTCTACGGCATCGACCTCGCCGTGCACTGCGACCAGCTCACCGCGTCGTTCTGCCATGCGGCCGAGGTCGCCGTGGCGCGCATCCACCGGCTGCTGGATCCGGCGGTCACCGGCCTGCCCCCGCAGCTCGCCCGCCAGCCCGGCCTGGAAGCCGGCCTGTCGCCCGTGCACAAGCGCGCCGCCGGCGAACTGCACGCCATGAGAGCCCTGGCAACGGCGACGCCGGTCGGCTTGATCGAGACGTCCGGGGGCCAGGAAGACGTGCAGTCCTACGCGTGGGAGGCGGTCAGCAAGCTGAGAACCGCGCTGCGTCATGCTCACGCGGTCACTGCGTGCGAGCTGGTCACCGCCTATCAGGCGGCCGCGCTCTCACCAGGCCCGCTGCCAGCGGGATGCCAGCCGCTCGTGCGCTGGCTGACCGGGATTCTGGGCTCCATAACCGGCGACCGCGCCTTCGGCCTGGACATCGAACACCTCCTCCAAGCCGGCTGGCCCCAGCCCAGCCCCTGGGGCCGCGCCGCGACCCGGTGAGTCGGCATATTCACCTGGATTTTCAGCGGTGAATACGCAAATTCACCGGGTCGCCGATCACTGGGCGGATCCGGAGGGAGGCGGCCGGCGGGCGTCCTCGCGCGCTCACGACCGGTTCGGCAGGCAGATGAATGCGCATATTCATCCGGTTTTTTCCTGTTGATGAATATGCGCATTCATCAGGCCGCGGCCGGACATGCGGTTCAGTTCTTGCGTGCCACGCCGGCCAGGACATAGAACTGGGTGGGATCGTCTGGCAGGTCGGCTGGGGAGTCGGGCCGCCACAGAGGGACATGGACCAGGCCAGGCTCAACGAGGTCGAAGCCATCGAAGAAGCGCAGGATTTCCGCTGCCGGGCGGGCGCCTCCTCTGGCGGGGACGCTGCCCTTGTATGTCTTGTCCATGGCTTGGATCACCGCGGGCCTGCCTTCGTCTGTGCCATGGCACAGCACGAGATAGCTGCCCGGTGCGAGCGCATCTCGCAGGGTGGCCACAATCCGCCAGGGATCGTCGGCGTCGGCGATGAACGGCAGCACCGAGACAAGCAGCAGCCCGGCAGGCTGGCTGAAGTCGATCAGCCGCCTGGTGGTCTGGTGGCTGAGGATCTTCGCCGGGTCCCGCAGGTCGGACTCGATGATCGCGGCGTTCTCGTTGCCCGCGAGCAGGGCCTTGCTGTGTGCGACTGCGACCGGGTCGATGTCGGCATAGGCCACGCGCGTGTCCGGGGCGGCCCGCCGGGCGACCTCGTGCACGTTGCCCTGGGTTGGTATGCCCGAGCCGATGTCGAGAAACTGGCTGATGCCGGACGCGGCGAGGAACCGCACGGCCCGGCCGAGGAACTCGCGGTTCGCGCGTGCGATCGCCCAGACGTTAGGGTCGACCGCAGCCAGCGACCGGCCCAGGTCCTGGTCGGCCAGGAAGTTGTGGCTGCCGCCCAGTAAATAGTCATAGACCCGGGCAACGTTCGCCCGCTTGATGTCAACTCCCGGTGGTATCCAGCCCGGCTCGCCCGTCATCGAAGCTCCAATCCCCATGCACGCGAATCCCGGCCAGCACGGTACCCTCCTGGATCGTCGGTGACCTGCTATACCCCCACATCCCTGATATCAAAGGCCCCCGGTGGTGTTCCGCATTTCACCGGCCTCGCTTATCGCGTGGGCGATAGGCGACCGCGTGAACTCGACCTGTCGCGGATTTGGACGTCTGGTGGGTGTTCGCCCGGCATAAGCATCTGCTTATCCGCGGCTTGCGTTGTGGTGCTGCTGCCGCGATAGTTGCCGCGCGCGCGATCCCGCGTGCCTATGCAGATCCCAGGTGAGGTGGCGCGCAGGTGGCGGATGCGGTGCGCCCGGAGTTCGGGGCGTTCAGCGTCGAGCGTTCGGTTGCGCTTCTTTCCCGGCCACAGACCCGTGCTGCCCGGGCGCAGGGCCTGTTCACGTCGAGGATGCTCAGGCTCGGTGCACCGGCGGTGGTCAGGGAAGTGGCCGATCCTGGCAGCCTCACCTATGTTCGGGTCGTCGGCGGCGAGCTGCGGATCGGATCGCTCACCAGGCTTGCGGACCTGGCCGGATCGACGGCGGGCGGACACGCCGGGATCTTGCGCGAGATAGCGGAGGTTCTGGGTGACCGCACCGCGACCATCGGCGGCGTGTTGTGCCAGGCGGACCCGGTCGGCCCGCTACTCGCAGTTCTTGTCGCCGCGAGGGCGAGCATGGTCATCAAGGGCCGGTCTGGGACGAGGACTGTCCCGGCAGGCGATTTCCGTTGCGGGCCGCATGAAACGGCGGCCGGAAGCGGCGAGCTGCTCACGGAGATAAGAATCCCGGCGGGGCCGCACTGCAGTACCTGAGAGACGACCGGCCGCTGCCGGGCTAGCGTTGACCCCGGGCGCAGTGTTCCGGTGCGCGGCGGAAGCCGGGGGCGCGGCCAGGTTTGTGGTTACTCCTTACCACGTGCGGGCTGCGGCGCGCCGGTTTCGATGCTGACTGCGATCTCGTAAAGGGCGACGTGGCCGGGGCCGAAGCCAGTCCCGGGGATCTCGTGACTGCCGAACCGGCCAGCCAGTACCCGTGCCCGGCTGAGCTGATCCCCGGCCTCTTCCGGGTCGTTCGCGCGGGCCGCGCAGAGAGCGAGCAGGAGGATCAGCGCGCCGCGGAGGACGACTGCGTCGGCGTCGCCGGAGGCTGCGGGCCCTTTGACCGATTCGGCGGCCGCCGACGCGATCATCCGGGCCTGGTCATGACGGCCGGTTTCCATCAGGATGGATGCCAGCAGGTAGCCGCTCGCCGCGGTCGCCAGGAGGTCGCCGGCCCGATGTGCTGCGGCAAGCGCGCGGTCGGCTGCCGCGAGCGCGCTGCCATGATCGCCGAGCCTGGCCAGAGCTACCGAGCACGCCTGATAACAGGTCGCGGCCAGATCATGCGGACCTGCCTGCTGCGGGCTGCCGGTGGTGCGGGCCGCAGTCTCCAGTTCAGGTATCAGGTCACCGAGCAGAGCGGCGAGGTCGTCGTAACGCCCAGCCTCGGCGAGGTTCCATACCTCGGCGGCCGTCGTCGCCAGGAATGCTGGCGGGAATGCGCGAGGACTGTCAGCCTCGGCATGTCTGTCGTCGCGGGACAGGACCTGCCGCAGCATCCGGGCAAGGTCAGGGCCGGCATCATCATCCGGGTGACGGCAGGTCACCGGCGCTGGTAACGGCCCGGCGGCTCCAGGCCCGGCCAGGATCAGGCCCTGTTCCAGCTGTGACAGCCAGGCCGCAGGACGGCCGAGCATTCTGGCCAGCTCGGCCTGGGTCCAGCCCGCGCGGCGGCGGCGCTCGGCGATATGACGGCCCAGCACAAGCTGCTGCTCCATGGTGCTCCCCCTGTCCCTTGGCAGTGCCCGTCCTGTGCCTGGCGGGTCACCGGCACCCGGGCCCGCTCGGGCATCGCGAACACGCCAGGGCCGGACAAATCTCTGCGGTCACGAGGATCAGGCAATTGAGACTGCCCAGGAGAGATTTCCACGATCGTTTGCATAACGCAAGTGCCCGGCTCTGGGTCACAGCAGTGACCGGATCGCCGGATCCGGTGCCGTCAGCGCGTCGAGGACGGCCGTCAACTGGCGTTCCTCGTACCCGAAGTGCGACTCCATGATGGCCATGATCCCGTCGAGGTGGGAGAGCACTTGGGCCGCACTGGCCGTGCGGGTCACCCGGTCCAGATCTTTGATCAGCGCCGCCAGCATCCGGTGATCCTCCATCAGCCGGTCGACCACGGAGCTCAGCCCGGGATGAGCGGCGACGACGTGCGGGAACAGCCGCGTGTCCTCCGCAGTGTGGTGACTGGTGAGCGCACCGCAGAAACCGAGACAGAACAGCCTCAGCTCCTGCGTGAGGTAAATGTCCGTCTCTCCGACCGTCTCTCCGCGAAGTACCTGGTCGCGGAGAAGCTCTATCCGGG
>Ga0134128_10007198_pt1 | contig 13446 bp, 13 predicted proteins | sample KB31754_FD_96462 | JGI IMG/M metagenome (GOLD analysis project Ga0134128, IMG submission 96462) | Terrestrial soil microbial communities with excess Nitrogen fertilizer from Kellogg Biological Station, Michigan, USA - KB3-175-4 | ecosystem: Environmental > Terrestrial > Soil > Unclassified ... | reverse complement strand
GTCGTGTCCGGGCGCGGGCACGCCTACGCGGCCGCGCTGGAGCTGGCGCTGAAGCTCAAGGAGGCGTGTTACCTGCACGCGATGGGGCTGTCCTGGGCCGACCTGCTGCACGGACCGATCGCGGTGGTGGACGCGGCCACGCCGGCCATCCTGGTGGCCGCGGACTCCGGGCCTGCGCTGCCCGGCACGATCGACCTGGCCCGCCGGGTGACCGCGGCCGGCGCGCGGGCCTACGCGATCGGCGGCGGCCCGGGCCTGGCCGCGGTGAGCAGCCACGCGGTACCCGGTCCGCGGCTGCCCGAGTGGCTGGCCCCGCTCGGCCTGATCGTGCCCGGCCAGCTGCTGACCGAGGCGCTGTCCCGGCGGCTGGGCATCGACCCGGACAGCCCGCGCGGCCTGAGCAAGGTCACCCAGACCGCATGACTGCGCAGGACGCATTCTGATGGCACCCGGGCGGTTCGCGGCCGCGATCTTCGACCTGGACGGCACGCTGGTGGACAGCGAGAGCCGCAGCCACGAGATCTGGCGGCAGGTGTTCTCGGCCCGGGGCATCGCCCCGGACGACCGGCTGATCCGCTCGTTCGTCGGCCGGCGGGACGTGGACGTGCACGGCCTGCTGGCCGAGTCACTGCCCGCCCACGACCCGGCCGAGCTGCTGGCCGCGTCCAGCGCGCACTTCCACGACCCGGACCGGCCGCCGCTGGGCCCGCTGGCCGGGGCGGTCGAGCTGGTCCGGCAGATCGCCACGACCGGGACCCCGCTGGCCCTGGTCACCTCGGCGGGCCGGGATTACGCCGAGCAGACCCTGACCGAGCTGGGAGTTCGCCCGCTGTTTTCGGTGCTGGTGACGGCCGGGGATGTGACGGTGGGCAAGCCGGACCCGCAGGGTTACCGGGCCGCGGCCGCCGCGCTGGGGGTGGCTCCGGGCGCGTGCGTGGTGTTCGAGGACGCCCCGGCCGGGGTGGCCGCGGCCAAAGCAGCCGGCATGTACTGCGTGGCGGTGACCACGACCCACACCCCCGGCGAGCTGTCCGCCGCCGACGCAGTAGTCTCCGACCTCACCCAGGTCCCCTGGCCCCTCCCGAGCTGACCGCTCCATCAGCGCGGTGACTTCTGCCCCGCCGGTGAGGCACAACCCACCGCACCGAGGCGCGGCGAATCCGGCTGTGCGGTGCATCGTGGGCGGCGGGGCACCCACAACGAACCGCGCTGACCAAAGGCACCGCGTTAGGGCTGGCGGTGGACTTTGTGCTGGGCGGCCTGGGCGCGGGGGCGCAGGACCAGCAGGTCGACGTTGACATGGGCCGGCCGGGTGACCGCCCAGGCGACCGTGTCGGCCACGTCGTCGGCGGTCAGCGGCTCGGCCACGCCCGCATAGACGGCGGCGGCCTGGTCGGCGTCGCCCCGGTACCGGTTGACCGCGAACTCGTCGGTGCGCACCATGCCGGGCGCGATCTCGATGACCCGTACCGGCTGGTCGTACAGTTCCAGCCGCAGCGTCCCGGCGATCGCGTGCTCGGCGTGCTTGGCGGCGCAGTACCCACCGCCGCCCTCGTAGGTGATGAACCCGGCCGTGGACGACATGATCACGATGGTGCCGGCCCCGCTGGCGATCAGCCTGGGCAGCAGCGCCTGGGTGACGTGCAGCGTGCCCAGGACGTTGACGTCGTACATGACCTGCCAGTCGGCCGGGTCACCGGCGGCCACGGTCTCCGCGCCGAACGCCCCGCCCGCGTTGTTGACCAGCACGTCACAGCGGTCCACGGCGCTGGCGAACTGCTGCACCGCGGCGCGGTCGGTCACGTCCAGCACGGTGGCCTCGGCCTGGCCGCCGTCACCGCGGAGCTGGCCGGCCAGCTCCTCGATCCGGCTGGCCCGCCGGGCGGCCAGAATCACCCGGTACCCGGCCCGGGCCAGCCTGGTCGCGGTAGCCGCGCCGATCCCGCTGCTCGCCCCGGTCACCACGGCAACTGGTTGCATCCGTCCGCCCTTTCCAGCTCTGCTGCGCGGACAGCCTAACCGCCGGGGCGGTGGCGGGCCGGTACCCGTCCGGCCGGGCACCCGTCCGGCCCGGTACCCGTCCTGCCCGGTAGGCAGTCCCAGCTAGCTCGGCGGCTGCACCCGGTACTGCAGGTGCGTGGCGTTCGGCGATTCGCGGACCCGGGTCTGCTCGAGGGCCGGGAGCCGGCCGCCCAGGTTCTCGAACAGCCGCTTGCCCGAGCCGAGCAGGACCGGCGAGAGGTGCAGGTTCAGCTGGCCGACCAGCCCCGCGGCCAGGAACTGCTGGATGACGCTGGCCCCGCCGCCGACCGAAATGTCCTGGCCGCCTGCGGCCTGCCCGGCCTGGGCCAGCGCGTCGTGGATGCCGCCGGTGACAAATGTGTAGCTGGTCTTGCCCGCCACCCGGTGCGGGTGCGGGCGGCTGGTCACCACGAACACCGGCCGGTCGAACGGGGACGAGTCACCCCAGCCGTCCACTACGTCGTACATCCGGCGGCCGATGATGATCGCGCCCGCGGCGCCGAGCGCCTCGTCCAGCACCTCGCGGTCGACGCCTTTGGCCTGGAACGGCGAGCCACCCGCATACGTCCATGGCCCGCCCATGACCCAGTTGTGCAACCGCTCGCCGCCTTCCCCGAGCCCCCGGCCCTGGCCGTCGCGCGGCCCGGTCACGAAGCCGTCCAGGGACATCGTGACGTCCGCTACCACCGTCATATCGCGCACCTCCGGTTCTCTCCGCCTGCCTGCCGCCCGTGCTGGTCAGACGCTGGCGCGCGGGTGAACTAACCGGTGGCGCCGGCCCGCAGGTCCGCCACGGACCTGGTGTTGATGACCCGGTCGGCGGTGATGCCGTGCGCCTCGGCCCGCAGGCAGCCGCTGGCCAGCCAGTCGAGCTGGCCGGGGGCGTGCGCGTCGGTGTCGATGGCAAACACGCAGCCCAGCTCGGCGGCGATCGTCAGCAGGTGGTCCGGCGGGTCCTGGCGTTCCGGGCGGCAGTTGATCTCGACCGCGACGTCGTGGTCGCGGCAGGCGGTGAACACCGCCTCCGGGTCAAAGACCGATTCGGGCCGGCCCCGCCCGGTCAGCAGCCGGCCGGTGCAGTGCCCGAGCACGTCGACGTGCGGGTTGCGGACCGCGCTGACCATGCGCTCGGTCATCGGCCCGGCCGGCATGCGCAGCAGCGAGTGCACGCTGGCCACCACCACGTCCAGCCGGGCCAGCAGGTCCGGGCGCTGATCCAGCGAGCCGTCCTCCAGGATGTCCACCTCGATCCCGGTCAGCAGCTGGAACGGGGCAAGCTCGGCGTTGATCCGGTCGATCAGCGCGAACTGCTCGACCAGCTGCTCGGCGGACAGGCCGCGGGCCACGGTCAGCCGGGGCGAGTGGTCGGTCAGCGCGATCCATTCGTGGCCAAGGTCACGCGCGGTCTCGGCCATCTCCCACGGCGGGCTGCCCCCGTCCGACCAGTCCGAATGGGTGTGGCAGTCACCGCGCAGCGCGGCGCGCAGGCCGGCCGTCCCGGCCACCCGCTCAGCCGGGCCGCGGGCCCGGTCCGACCGTGCCGCCTCGTCGAGGACCTTGGCCAGGTAGCCGGGCTGCTGCCCGGCGACCGCCTGGGTGATCACCTCGGCGGTGGTGTCGCCGATCCCGGGCAGCGCGCGCAGCGTGCCGTCGCGGGCGCGCTGCGCCAGCTCGGCGGGCGGCAGTTCCCGGGCTACCTGGGCGGCCCGGCGGAACGCCCGCACCCGGTAGGTGGGCGCGCCCGCCCGCTCCAGCTGGAACGCGATCTCCCGCAGCGCCTGCACGGCATCCATCACGTCAGCCCATGGATTTGGCGCCGTCCAGGGACTCCCGGATGATGTCGGCGTGCCCGGCATGCTGCGCGATCTCCGCGATCACGTGCAGCAGCACCCGGCGGGCTGACCAGGACGCGCCGCGCTCGAACCACGGGGCCTCGGGCAGTGGATGGGCCGCGTCCAGCTCGGGCCAGCTGGCCACCAGTTCGTCGGTCTCCTGGGCGACCTGGTCATACGCGTCCAGCAGCCCGGCCAGCGTCTCCCCGTCCAGCATGCGGAACCCGGCCATCCAGTCCGCCATGCCGCCGCCCTCCCAGCTCATCGCCTTCGGGCCGTCCTGGATGAACCTGATCCACTGCTGCTCGGTGGCGGCGACGTGCTTGATCAGCCCGCCCAGGCATAGTTCGCTCGCGGTGGTGCGCTGCGCCGCCTGCTCGTCGGTCAGCCCCCGCACCGTGTACCGCAGGAAATAGCGCTGCTTGGCCAGTGACGCCAGCAGGTCGGCGCGCTCGCCGGTGATGGCTTTCGTGGTCTCGGTCATGGTGCCAGCCTTCCCCGCAGCCCTGGTCCAGCACAACGCTACGGCCTGCTCCCGACATTCAGAGCGTGCGCAGAAGGTCCGCCAACCGCAGCCAGAACGCGGCCGGGCAGCCTGCTGAGTATCAGGCGCCGGCCAAGGTTACGGCCGGCGCGGCCGAGCAGAACCACCAGAGGAGAGATAGCCGTGACCGGCATCGTGTGGGCCAACTTCCCGATCATCGCCCTGATCGTGCTGGCCTGGGTGGGCATCCCGCTGTGGCTGACCGTCAAGCGCCCGGATGGTCAGCCGGACTACTCCGAGGCCCGCGCCTACTTCCGGGCCAAGGCCGCCGCGCAGCCGCACACCAGCGACTTCGTGCCCAGCACCCGGGTGGCCGCGCTCGACGGGCTCACCGTGGCCCGCCAGCACCTGGCCCCACGCAGCGTGCTGCCGGGCCGCCGGCACGCGGCCGAGCCCGCCGGGCGATCGCACGCCCCGGCCCGGGCCAGCGCCCGGTAGACCGCCCCCCGGCAATCGCGGCACGGCGCGGGTCAGCGAGCCCGCGCCGTGCCGCAGCCTGTTGCGGTCCGGCACCGGCTGTGCCACTGACCTTTCACCGGGCGGACAGCGGCCGCTCACCCACGGCCGGTACCGGTGCCTACGATCTAAGGGTGGATGACGTGAAGCTGCGCGCGGTGATCGTGGACTGGGGTGGCGTGATGACCGGCCCGCTGCCGGATACGGTGCGCGCCTGGATCGCCGCGGACAATATCGACTACGGCAGCTACGCCACGGTCATGCGGACCTGGGTGACCGACGCCTACCAGGTGGGCGGAGCGGTCAACCCGATCCACGCGCTGGAGCGGGGCGAGTGCACCGACGCGGAGTTCGAGCGGCTGCTGGCGGCGCAGATCACCTGCCGGGACGGCCGGCCGGTGGTGGCCGCGGGGCTGCTGGACCGGATGTTCGCGGCCACCGAGCTGAACGACCCCATGCACGACCTGGTGCGCGCGGTCCGCGCGGCGGGGCTGCGGACCGGGCTGCTGTCCAACTCGTGGGGAATCAGTGCCTACCCGAGCCACCTGTTCCCCGGCCTGTTCGACGCGGTGGTGATCTCGGCCGAGGTGGGTATGCGCAAGCCGGAGGAGCGGATCTTCCAGCACGCGGCCAGCCTGCTCGGGGTGGACCCGCGGGAGTGCGTGTTCATCGACGACATCGAGGCCAACGTGCTGGCGGCCGAGGCGCTCGGGATGACCGGCCTGTGGCACACCGACCCGGCCGAGACCACCGCCCGCCTCACCGCCCTGCTGAACCTCCCGCCCGGCCCCGCCAGCCATGATCGTGGTCAGTTTGAGTCATCTGGGGACACCAATTGACCACGATCATGACCGGGGGCGCTGCGCTGGCCTAGCCTGGGCCGGTGGGCGACTACCCCAGCCCGTCCAGCCCGGGCCGGTCGCGGAACATGAGCGCCATCCGGCGGACCAACACCAAGCCCGAGCTCGCCTTGCGTAGCGCCCTGCACCGGCAGGGTTACCGGTTCCGCAAGGACTACCGGCTCGACCTGGCCGGTGCCCGGGTCCGCCCGGACATCGCGTTCACCGCGCGCCGGGTCGCGGTCTTCGTGGACGGCTGCTTCTGGCACGTCTGTCCCGAGCACGGCCGGGACCCGGCCGTCAACGAGTGGTACTGGGCCCCCAAGCTGCGCCGCAACATCGAACGGGACCGGGCCGCCGACGCGGCGCTGGCCGCGGCAGGCTGGCAGGTGGTCCGGGTCTGGGAGCACGAGCCGCTGGACGCGGCGATCGCCGCCGTGGTCGCCGCCCTCGGTGGCACACTGTCAGGGCACTGAGCTCGGTCAGCAGAGCTCAGCCGAACCAGGGAACAGCCATGCGCGTCTACCTGCCCGGCACGCTGCCGACTCTGTTCCAGGCCGTCCGCGACGCGCAGCTCGGCCCGGCACCGTTGCCGGGCTTCGCGGTCACCCCCGACCTGCGGGAGTGGTACGCCAGCGGTGACCAGGAAGAGCTCGAGTACGTGGCGATGATGCACGCGGCCCGGGCTTCGCTCCGGCTGCTCGCCGCCGACCCGGCCGCGCCGCGGCGGCGGGTGGTGATCGCCGCGGACGTGCCCGAGGACAAGGTGCGGCACGACGGCGGGTTCGACGAGCCCACCGTGGTGCAGATCACCGCGCCGGTCCCGCTGGGCCGGGTGGTCTCCGGGCACATCGATGACCTGGAGGCCATGGAGGACGTGGCCAGCGCGGTGGCCGCGCTGGACGCCGCGGACGCCGGCGACCAGGACGCCCAGTTCGTGGTGGACGGCGCCGAAGGTCACGAGCTGGAGTGGTTCGCCACCCAGGAGCTGCAGTACCTGGAAGGCTGACCCGGCCCCGGTCCGCTCCTTCACCGGTGTCCGTCGCCGTCGGCCTTGTGGGGTTAAATTAACCTAGGTTAATCTAACCCCGTGTACTTTGACATACTGGTGCTGCGGGTGCTGGAGGACGGCGCGCGGCACGGGTACGAGATCAAGAAGAGCGTCGAGCGGATCCTGGGCGGCCGGTCCATCAACAACAACGTGCTCTACCCGGCGCTGCGCCGGTTCGAGGAGCAGGGCGCTATCCGCCGGGTGGCGGCCGAGGCCGACCCGGGCCGCCCGCCGCGCAACGTCTACCAGCTCACCGACACCGGCTATGACCTGCTGATGGCGATGATCAGGGACGCGAGCCCGGCGCTGCTAGCCGATGAGAACGAGTTCCAGACCCGCGTCTCGTTCTTCGATGACCTGGCGGTGGCGGACCGGCTGGCCATGCTCGGCGTCCGCCGCGAGATCCTGCGGTCCCGGCTGGCGCACCTGCAGTCGCTGCGCCCGGACGCGGTGACTGCCCCGTGGGGCATGCGGGTGCTCGATTTCACCATTGACCGGTACCGGCAGGAACTCACCTGGCTGGACGAACTGACGACGGCCGCGGCGGCCACCCCGGACCGGCCACAGCTCAGCGAGCCGGGGGAGGCGGCGCCGGATGACGGCCAAGCCAACCGATCCGGGTGACCTGGCCCGCGGATCCCCGGCGCGGAGCGGCGATCGGGCGCCGGGGGCTCTGGGGGTAGTCCCCCGGGAAAGCAGAGCGGGAGGTCATCCCCGCGGGCTAGCCAGCGCGATCTTCCTGGCCGGGCCGATGCTGTCCATGATCGACTCGTCGGTGGTCAACGTGGCCGTGCCAGTGATCGTGACCAGCCTGCACACCACGCTGGCCGCAGCGTCCTGGACGGTCAGCGGTTACCTGCTCGGCCTGGGTGGCGGCCTGGTTGCCACCCCGTGGCTGACCCGCCGGTTGGGCACGCTGCGCGCCTACACCGCGGTGCTGGCTGGGTTCACGCTGGCCTCGGCGGTCTGTGCGCTGGCCCCCTCGGTGGGCGTGCTGATCGCGGCCCGGGTGGTGCAGGGGCTGGTGGCCGCGCCGATGGTGCCGCTGGCCATGGGGCGGCTGATCAGCGACAGCGAAACCAGGCGGAACATCCCGGCCAGTTTCGGCATCGTGTTCTTTGCCGCCCCGGCGCTGGGCCCCGCGCTCGGCGGCTTGCTCATCGGCCAGTTCGGCTGGCGCTCGGTGTTCCTGATCAACCTGCCGGTGGGGCTGGCCGCGCTGGCCGGCACCCTGGCCGTGGCCCGGACCGGGCGCCGTCAGCCGGCCGCCACGGCCGGGGCCGCGGACCCGGCCGCCCGGCTGAATCTGTGGGGCATGCTGCTGCTCGGCGCGGGACTGACGGTGGCCATCTACGGCGCCAGCCAGGGGCCGTCCCGCGGCTGGTTCACCGCGGCGTCCGCGCCTGCCTGGGTGGCCGGGCTGGTGCTGATCCTGGGCTACGGGTGGCATGCCCGGCGGCTGCTGCGCCGGGGCGGCCACCCCGCGGTCAACCTGAGCCTGCTCGGCTCGCCGCGCCGCGCGCTCATCCTGGCCCTGGAGTGCGTGGCCAGCGTGGTGCTGTTCGCCGTGCTGTTCCTGGCTCCGGTGTTCCTGCAGGACATCCAGCATCACCCGGCCGCGGTTACCGGGCTGGTGCTGCTGCCCCAGGGTGTGGTCATGGGACTGGCCAGCTGGCTGGGCAGCATCGTGGTGGACCGCGGCCAGGCCCAGCCGTCCATCGTCGCCTGGAGCGTCATCGGCGGGCTGACCCTGCTGGCCGCCAGCACCCTGGGCATGCTGCTGCTGGGCCCTACCTCCCCGCTGTGGCTGACCGCCGCCCTGCTGTCGGGCCGCGGCGTGGCGCTTGGGCTGACCATCCAGCCGCTGGTCATGGCGCTGCTGGGAGACCTGGACCAGTCCCGGATAGCAGACGGGAACACGCTGTTCAGCATCGCCGAGCGGCTGGCCGGGTCGTTCGGCATCGCGCTGCTGGCCACGTTCTACGAGACCCGGCTGCGGCTGACCGGGTCGGCGGTGGATGCCTGGCACGACTGCGCGCTGGTGCTGGCGGCCATGTCGGTGGTGGGCGCGGTGGCCGCCACCGCCTTGGGCACCGGCCGGGGCAGCCGGGTTCTCGTGCGACGATGAAGGCACCGCCCCAAAAATAGGACGCCGCGCACGCCAGGGAGACCCTCATGGATGCCGTCACTAACGTGCCCACCCCAGCCAACGAGCCGGTTCGCCAGTACCCACCGGGCAGCGCGGACCGGGCCGTGGTGGAAGCCAAGATCAAGGAGCTGGCCGGGGAGCCCGCCGAGCTGACCATGACCCTCGGTGGCCAGCAGCGGATGGGTGGCGGGGAGCGCATCGCGGTGGTCGAGCCGCACAACCACGCGCATGTGCTCGGTCACCTGGGCAACGCCACCGACGCGGACGTGACCGACGCGATCGGGGCGGCGGCGGCCGCCGCCCCAGCCTGGCGGGCGCTGCCCTTCGATGACCGGGCAGCGATCTTCCTGAAGGCAGCCGACCTGCTGGCCGGCCCGTGGCGGGCCACGATCAACGCGGCCACCATGCTCGGTCAGTCCAAGTCGGTGTTCCAGGCCGAGATCGACGCGGCCTGCGAGCTCATCGACTTCTGGCGGTACAACGTGCACTTCGCCCGCAGACTGCTGGCCGAGCAGCCGTCCTCGGCGCCGGGCGAGTGGGACCGGATGGAGTACCGCCCGCTGGAAGGCTTCGTGCTGGCCATCACGCCGTTCAACTTCACCTCGATCGCGGCCAACCTGCCGACCGCGCCGGCCCTGCTCGGCAACGTGGTGCTGTGGAAGCCGTCGCCCACCCAGCAGCTGTCCGCGCACTACACGATGCGCCTGCTGGAGGCGGCCGGGCTGCCGCCCGGGGTGATCAACCTGGTCACCGGGGACGGCCAGGCGCTGTCCCGGGTCGCGCTGACCCACCCGGACCTGGCTGGCATCCACTTCACCGGGTCGACCCGGACCTTCCAGCACCTGTGGCGCACGGTGGGGGAGAACATCGCGGCCTACCGCGGCTACCCGCGGATGGTCGGGGAGACCGGCGGCAAGGACTTCGTGCTCGCGCACCCGTCCGCCGACCCGGAGGTGCTGTCGGTGGCGCTGATCCGCGGCGCGTTCGAGTACCAGGGGCAGAAGTGCTCGGCCGCGTCCCGGGCCTACGTTCCGCAGTCGGTGTGGGACCGGACGCGGGATGACTTCCTGGCCCAGGTGAGCGCGCTGACTGTGGGCGACGTGACCGCCGACCTGTCCCTGTTCATGGGCGCGGTCATCGACCGCCGCGCGTTCGAGCGGCTGTCCGACGTGCTGGCCCGGGCCCGGACCCGCCCGGCCATCCGGGTGCTGGCGGGCGGCGGGGCGGACGGCGGGCAGGGCTACTTCGTGTCGCCCACCGTGCTGGAGTGCACCGACCCGGCGGACGAGGTGTTCAGCACCGAGTTCTTCGGCCCGATCCTGGCCGTGCACGTCTTCCCGGACACGAGGTACGCCGAGGTCATGGCCCAGGCGGCCGACGTCGCGCCGTACGCGCTGACCGGCTCGATCATCGCCCAGGACCGGGCGGCGATCGACGCGGCGACCGAGGCGCTGCGGTTCGCCGCGGGCAATTTCTACATCAACGACAAGCCGACCGGGGCGGTTGTCGGCCGCCAGCCGTTCGGCGGGGCCCGGGCCAGCGGGACCAACGACAAGGCCGGCTCGATCCTCAACCTGACCCGCTGGGCGAATGCGCGTGCCATCAAGGAACTGTTCGCGCCCCCCACCGATTACCGGTACCCGCACATGGGGTGAGTGATTGACTGTGCAGCGTGAAACCCCGGGAGGTTCCCATTCCCCGTCTGGTCCTGTGGAACATCGACCTGACCCTGGTCGACGTCGGGCGGGTGACCAGGAGCGCCTACGCGGAGGCCTTCCGGCACGTCACCGGGCGCCCGCTGGTCCGGCTGCCGCAGGTGGCCGGGCGGCTGGAGTCGGAGATCTTCTTCGAGGCGCTGGCGCTGAACGGCGTCGACTCACCCGCCGGTGAGGACCTGCTGGCCCGGTTCAGCCACGTGCTGGCGGTCACCTTCGCGGCCCGCCGGGATCAGCTGACCGAGCAGGGCCAGGTCCTGCCGGGCGCGGCCGAGGCCGTGGCTGGGGTGGCCCGCCTGCCGGGGGTGGTGCAGTCGCTGCTGACCGGCACGATCAAGCCGAACGCGGTGGAGAAGCTGCGGGCCTTCGGCCTGGACGGCTACTTCGACGTGGACATCGGCGGGTACGGGTCGCAGGTGTACCCGAAAGGCGCGCAGCTGCTGATGATCCGGGGCCGGGCGGCGGAGAAGTACGGTGCGCAGTTCGACGAGCGGTGCACCGTCTACATCGCTGACTCCACCCGCGATGTGGCGGCGGCCCGCACGGGCGGCGCCCGCTGCGTGGCGGTGGCCAGCGGCCGGTCCACGGCCAGCGAACTGCGCACGGCCGGGGCCGACATGGTGTTCGCCGACCTGGCCGATACCGCCGCGGTGACCGCGGCCGTGGACCGGCTGACGCTGGCCAGCGCCCCCGCCGCCTGAACCAGCCCGGCGGGCCCGAGTGGGGTGAATCACGGTGGCGGGGGCGGGGGTCACGTTGCGGTGAACCAGGCTCACCCCCATGCTGGGGCCTATGCCTAGCAACGATGAGGTCGCGGAGCTGCTCGGCAGCAGCTACGGCGCGGTCTTGTGGGAACCCGGGCCACAGGTGATCGAGCAGGCGAGGATCACCCACTACCAGCGGTGGCTGGCCGGCACGCAGCAGGTCACCGCGAGCACGTATGCCGAGCTGTGGGCCTGGTCGGTGGGCCACCCCGGCGCGTTCTGGGAGTCACTGTGGGCTTACTTCGGCGTGCTCGGGCAGCGCGGCGACGGTCCCGCGCTGACCGGGCAGCTGCCCGCGGCTGACTGGTTTCCCGGCGCCACTCTCAACTACGCCCGGAACGCGCTGCGCGCGGCGCGCACCGAGCCCGCCCGGGTCGCGGTCATCGCCTGTGCCGAGGACGGCACCCGGCGCACCCTGACCTACGGGGAACTCGCGGCCGAGGTGGCCCGGGTGCAGGCCGGGCTGCGCGCGCTCGGCGTGACCAAGGGCGACCGGGTGGCCGGCTTCCTGCCGAACATCGCCGAGGCGCTGATCGCCATGCTCGCCACCACCAGCATGGGCGCGATCTGGTCGTCGTGCTCACCGGACTTCGGCCCGCACAGCGTCATCGACCGGCTGGCCCAGATCACGCCCAAGGTGCTGTTCGCCGTGGGCGGCTACCGGTACGCCGGCCAGGACTACAGCCGGGCCAGCGCGGTGGCCGAGATCGTCGCCGGGCTGCCCGGCCTGGCCGCGCTGGTCACCGTGGGCCAGCCGGACCTGGGCAGCCAGGATCCCGGGGTCACCCGTTATGAGTGGGATCAGCTTCCCCGGGCCACCGGCCAGCCGGAGCCACAGTATGAAGAGGTGGCGTTCGATCATCCGCTGTGGGTGCTGTACTCGTCCGGGACGACCGGGCTGCCCAAGGCGATCGTGCACGGGCACGGCGGCATCGTCCTGGAGCACCTCAAGGCCCTGACCCTGCAGCAGGACCTGGGCCCGCAGGACGTGTTCTTCTGGTACACCACCACCGGCTGGATGATGTGGAACTACCTGGCCGGCGGGCTGCTGGCCGGGGCGGCCGTGCTGCTCTACGACGGCAGCGCGACCCACCCGGGCCTGGACGCGCTGTGGCGGCTGGCCGCGGCTAACCGGGTCACCTACTTCGGTACTGGCGCGCCGTACCTGCTGGCCTGCGCCAAGGCCGGGCTGTCGCCCGGCCGGGAACTGGACCTGACCGCGATCCGCGGTATCGGGTCCACCGGCTCCCCGCTGCCGCCGGAAGGCTTCAGCTGGGTCTACCAGGAGGTCGGCTCGGACCTGCTGCTCGGCTCGTTTTCCGGTGGCACCGACCTGTGCACCGGGTTCGTCGGCCCCAACCCGCTGCTCCCGGTGCGGGCCGGCATCATCGCCGGCCGGTGCCTGGGCGCCGAGGTGGAGGCCTATAACGAGCAGGGCCAGCCGGTCACCGGGCAGGTCGGCGAGCTGGTGATCACCGAGCCGATGCCATCCATGCCGGTCGGGTTCTGGAACGACCCGGACGGGCAGCGGTACCGGTCCAGCTATTTCGACAGTTACCCGGGCGTGTGGCGGCATGGTGACTGGATCACCATGCTGCCGGACGGCGGGTGCGTGATCTTCGGCCGGTCGGACGCCACGCTGAACCGGGGTGGCGTGCGGATGGGCACCAGCGAGTTCTACCGCGTAGTGGAACGGCTGCCGGAGGTCACCGACAGCCTGGTGGTGGACACCGGCCAGCTGGGCCGCCCGGGCCGGCTCGTGCTGTACGTGGTCCTGGCCCCCGGGCGCGACCTGGATGACGAGCTGGTGGGCCGGTTGCGCGCGGCGCTGCGCAGCGAGCTGTCCCCCCGCCACGTGCCCGACGAAATTCACCAAGTGCCCGGCGTGCCCCGTACCCTGTCCGGCAAGAAACTGGAGGTACCGGTGCGCAAGATCCTGCTCGGCACCCCGGTGGCCGAGGCCGCCGATCCCGACGCGCTGGCCAACCCGGAGGTCCTCGGCCTGTTCGCGAGCCAGGCCGGCGCCCGCGTAGAGTCGGAGACGGGCGCAGCTCAGCAATCAACGGCGATTGAG
>Ga0134128_10007196_pt1 | contig 13447 bp, 16 predicted proteins | sample KB31754_FD_96462 | JGI IMG/M metagenome (GOLD analysis project Ga0134128, IMG submission 96462) | Terrestrial soil microbial communities with excess Nitrogen fertilizer from Kellogg Biological Station, Michigan, USA - KB3-175-4 | ecosystem: Environmental > Terrestrial > Soil > Unclassified ... | reverse complement strand
GTACGACAAGCGCACCTTCAGTCACGCCGCCCTCTGCCCCGTCCACGGCGCCACCGTCGACGCCGAGATCATCGACGACGCCGTCCGCGCCGTCGAGCTGCTCCGGCGCGCGCCCGGCGTCGACCCCGCCCGCGTTTACCTGGTCGGGCATAGCCTGGGGGCGCTGCTGCTCCCGGAGATCGCCGCGCGCGCCGGGCACGTCGCCGGGCTGGTCATGGTGGCGCCCCCCGGACGCCCGCTGCCCGAGATCGCGCTGGAGCAGCTCCGAAGCAAGCGCGTCCCGGGCGCCGAAGCGCTCGCGGAGCAATGGCGTCGCTCGTCGCAGCTTCCGCCCGACACGTTGTGGATGGGAGCGCCGATCTCCTACTGGAAGGACCTCGACGCCCGCGACGAATTCGCGATCGCCCGGCGCCTCGACCTGCCGACGCTGCTGGTGCGCGGCGACCGCGACCGGAACGTCGCGGCGGTCGACCTGACGAACTGGGCGCACGCCCTCGCCCCCGCGCGCACCTGCGTGGTGAAGGTGCCGAACGTCAACCACTTCCTGGTGACCGTCGACGCGAACGACCAGGTCACGTCGACCACGGCCAGCGGCGCCGTCACCGGCAGCATCGCCGACTTCGTCCTCTCGCCCCGGACCGGCCCCGACTGTCCAGCCGTCAGCGCGCTTCCGTGAGCAGGACCTCCCCCGTCTTCTCGCGCCCGCGCCACACCACCGCCACCAGGTTGGCCGCCTCGAGCACAGCGAGGTGTTGCGTCACCCCCCTGGCGGGTTATCTCTAGGTGCCGGCATTCGCGGGAGAATCCGAGAGACCTCAGGTCAACTCCGCCGGACCGAGCGGGAGCCGCCCTGACGGGGGAAACGCTAGCGTGTGATGGGTCGGCGCGACGAGTGGTAGATGCGCAAGACGATCAGATTTTCGCCTTCACGACGGTAATGAATCCGAAACGGCCGGGAGGGCCAACTTCGGACCTTTTCACCGCTGCGCCGCAACTCGAGCTCCGGACCTTCGAATTCACCGGCAGCGAGGCGATCGATCACTCGGAAAACGTTGTCGGCCATCGCGACCGCCACCTGCGGGTCGCGCCCCTGCACGTATTCGGCGGCAGCGGCCAGATCCTCGACCGACTCGGGCGCGAAGACGATCTTCACCGAGCGAGGATTCGATCGAGCCGCGCCTTCACAACTTCCGCGCTCACACCCTTGCCCTGACGGACCGACTCAATGGCCGCCTGGATACCAGCTTCCTCTTCGTCCGTGAGATCGGGGACGTCGTCGATGGGCTCGATCACATATCGTCCTGCGGGGAGATGCTGCAGCTCCTCCGGCATGCGTCCTCGGACCTCTTCGGGGAGCGTCTCACCGTTCCAGTTCAAGACGATCGACATCCTATTAGTGTAGCGCAGGGTCCGCGCGATCATGGAAGAGTCATCCCCGCGTTTGGCGTCTCCTCCGCCGGCCGAGGACCGCCCCGAGGAGCGATACGATCCAGATCCCCGCACCGCCCGCCGGTGCGCCGCCGAGCTCGCACGAGCAGCCGCTCGCGCTGCCACCGGTGTCGGTTCCGGCGCCGCCGGCCGTGCCCGGACCGGTGCCGCCCGACCCTCCCGTCGCGGTGCCGAGCCCGCCGCCCGCGCCGCTGCCCGTCGCACCACCGGTGCCGGGCACGCCGCCAGTGCCGCTCGATCCGCCGCCGCCGTTGCCGCCGGTTTCCCCGCCGTGGCCGCCCGCGCCCGTCACGCCGCCCCCGCCCGTCACGCCGCCCCCGCCGGCGTGGCCCGCCGCGCCGCCGGCGCCGGTGGTTCCGCCCGTGCCCGTCGTACCACCGCCCCCCGCGTGGCCGCCGCCGCCACCCATGCCGCTGGCGCCACCGCTCCCCGCACCGCCCGTGCCCGTCGTGCCACCCGTCCCCCCTCCCCCGACCGGCGTCAGCGTGACCCGGTAACCGTCGGTGTTGTTGGCGCCCGAGACGGTGATGGTGACCTGGTCGTTCGCCACCGTGACGTTGTTGGTCGACAGGGTCGTGGTGGCGGTGACCACCGTGGTCCGGTCGACGAAGGGGGTGTGCTCGACGACCGCGTGGACGCTGCTGCCGAAGATGCCGGCGGCCGCGAACCCCTTCACCACCACGGCGACCGTGCCGTCGTTGGTCCCGCCGAAGAGCACGCTGGCGCTACGGCCGGCGGTGTCCAGGTTGGCGAAGCCGTCCAGCGCCGAGGGGCTCGACGGCGTGGGCGGCGTGGTCGAGACCATGTCGCCGGCCATGTCGCCGTACCACTTGTAGAACCACCAGCCGCCGTTGGTCTGCGTATTCGAGGCCAGCAAGCTCCCGAGGCGCCCGGGGTGCGAGACGTCCCAGTACGAGATGCAGGCGCTGTCGACGCGGAAGCGCTCGAACTTGGCGATGAGCGGCGCCGACGCGCCCGGCTGCCCCTCGACGGAGAGGTCGGCGGCGCCGCTGTACTCGTTGATGCTGATCGGCAGCGGGCCGATCCCCAGCGACTTCTCCAGCGCGCGGTAGGTCTGCACGTCGCTGGTGAAGTTCGAACCAGACAGCTGGTGCCAGCTGATGATGTCCGGCACCACGTTGTTCGTCTTGCAGTACGAGAGGAAGCCCTGCATGTAGCTGTTGCTGTAGAAGGCGATCGAGGGGCCGATGATCTTGATGGTCGGATCGACCTTGCGCAGCTCGGCGTAGGTCTGCGCCCAGAAGTCGTTGAACGACAGCGGGTTCGTGCTGGCGTAGGTCCCCTGCGGCTCGTTCCAGATCTCGTAGCCGTAGACGTTGGTCAGGTTGGCGCTCTTGCGGCGCGAGGCCGTCATGTCGACCTTGCTCAGCCAGTCGCTCATGCTGGTGAACGTGTAGAAGCCCTTCAGCCAGTCGGCGAGGCGGATCGAGACCTTGCCGCCCACGGGGGCCAGGCGGCCGGCGACCACGATGGCGTCGCCGACCGGCTGCTGCTGGTCCGCCGCCGGGTTGTTGAAGACGTACGGGTGCAACGGGCCGATTAGGTTCGTGACGTCCGCGGGCAGCGTCTCCGTCACACCGTAGAGCGACCCGCTGGCCGCGTGCGTGACCGGCCCCAGCGAGGTCCCGAGGTCGACCGTCAGCGTCGTCGTGGCCGCCGCCCGCCCCGGCGCCGCCGCGACCACGACAACGAGAATGATGAGGCCGCAGCGATTGATCACGGTGCCCTCCTGCCGAATAGTTGTCGCGAGGCCGCCGGTCTTGTCAGGAAAGACGGTCCCTTGCTCGACTCAGTCGCGGGCGCTTTCCAGGCCGGCCTCGGCACGCTCGAGCTCTAGAACAGCGACCTCACGTAGCGCTGGGACTTCGCCCACTCCCGGCAGGCCTTGACGTTGGCGCCGCTGGCGCGCGGCACGGAGACGACCGAGCCGTCGGGGGCGTGCGCGAGCGCGACCACCTCCGGTTTCCGGGCGCCGCCGGTCACCTCGGCGCCGGCGTCGATCGTGTAGAGGTACCCCGGCCGCATCTCGAACGCGAAGATGATCTGCGGCGGATTGAGGACCGAGTTGCCCTTCGCCTCGCCCTCGCCCACGCTGGTCTCGAGCGCGACCAGGTGGCAGCCGGGGAGAAGCTCGAACGACGTCCCCTTGCGCGACACCGATTCCCCGTCGACGATGGCGATGGGACCGCGCAAGAGCGCGACCTTGCCGGGCCCCGGGCCGGCGTCGATCTTGGGGTAGAGCGGATAGGCCTCGGCGCCCACGAACGGCTGACACCCCCCCGCCGCCAAGGCAACGAGGCCGAGCGCCGTTCGGAGACAGGACGAGGCACGCACGCCGGCGAGCTTCGCCGAACTGGCGCGCCCCCACAATGAGCGCCCGCACGCCGGGTCCGACTGGCGGTATCGTACCCGCGTGCTCCTCGCCGACGCGCCGGCCGCCACCTCGCAGGAGAGCGCCGCGGTGCCGCTGGGGCTCCTCGCCGCCATCACGCCCGTCCTCGTCCTGACCGGCATCTACTGCAAAGCCGGGCGTCTCAACTGGTTGCTCGAGGTCGCCCCCGCCCTCTTGGGGTACGTCGCCCTGGCCGCGACCTACCGGCGCTTCCGGCTGACGAACTTCTGCTACCTCTGCGTCTTTCTCCACACGCTGATCCTGGTTTACGGCGGCTATTACACCTACGCGGCCACGCCGCTCGGCAACTGGGCGCGCGACGCGTTTCACCTCTCGCGCAACCACTACGATCGCGTCGGGCACCTGGCGCTGGGGTTCTTCCCGGTCTTCATCATCAGGGAGACCCTGCTGCGGGCGACGCCGCTGCGGCGGGGTGGCTGGCTGACCTTCCTGGTCCTCAGCGTCGTGCTGGCGATCGCCGCCGCCTATGAGCTCGTCGAGTGGTGGTCGACCTACCTCGTCGCGCCCGACGTCGGGCAGGCCTTCCTCGGCTCGCAGGGCGATCCCTGGGACACCCAGTGGGACATGCTCTTCGGGCTGGTCGGCGCCGTGCTGGGGCTGCTGACGTTGCGGCGCGCCCATGATCGGGCGATGGCGCGGCGCCTGGGGGGATGACGCCGCGCCGGCGCCAGCCCGGCGTGTCACACCGGCGTCCGCCGTCTCGTCGTAGGGTCGAGGAGAGAGCCATGGACTACGCCGCCGTCGCCGCGGCCATCGAGCACAGCGAGGCCGCCTGCCGCCAGCTCGCCTCGCGCGCCCGCGAGCACGTGCGCGAGGATCGGCCGCGCTATCCGACCGACGAGGCCGAGGCGCGCCAGCTGGCGGACGCCTTCGTCGTCGCGGCCGCCACCGGCGACGTGACCGGGTTCGCGCAGCTGCTCGCCGAGGACGCCGTCTACTATACGGACGGCGGGGGCAAGCGGCGCGCGGCCTTGAACCCGATCATCGGCAAGGAGCGGATCGTCCAGTTCTACGAGGGACTGCTCAAGAAGGGGAGCGGCGCCTTCAGCGCCACGCAGGTCCAGCCCGCCACGCTGAACGGGCTGCCCGGATTCGTGTTCCACACCGCCGAGGGGATCGAGACCATGGCGATGGAGATCGCCGCCGGGAAGATCGTGGCCATCTACCAGGTGCGGAACCCGGACAAGGTGCGCCACCTGTCGTAGCGGCGGGTGCTCAGCGCGGGCGCGCGCTCGGCTTGCCCGCCAGGAGCGGGGCGACCGTGCAGATCCCCTCGGGCGTCAGGAAAACGCGGACGGCCGCGCCCCACAGGGGCGCCGGGACGTCCTCGGCCACGACGTAGCCGGTGTCGACGCCGACCAGCTCGGCTTCCAGCGCCAGGCAGAACACCTCCACGTCGCGCGCCCCCTGCGCGCCCGCGACGGCCCGCCCCTTGAGCGGCGCGTAGACGTGGATGTGACCGTCGGCGAGCAGCTGCGCGCCCGGGTGGACGGGGGCCAGAACGATCAGGTCGCGCCCGTCGGCGTAGACCACCTGCCCCGAGCGGACCGGCTCGCGGATGACCAGCGTCCGCGCCGGCGCGGCCGCGGCGCGGGGAGCGGGCGCACGCGGGCCCGGTGGGGCGGCGCGGGCGACCGGCGGCCCGGCGGGCGCGGCGGGCACGCTCACGTGGCCGCTCCCCTCGAGCTCGGCCAAGCGCGCCTTCCAGCGCACGAGGCGATCGCCGCCCTCACCTTCCGACTCGCCAGTACGCAGGAGATGCCGGTAGATCGCCAGCGCGTCGCCCGTGCGCCCCTGGCGCGCCGACAGCTCCGCCATCGTCTCGGTGGCGAACATCGGCGGGCACGGGACGTCGCCCGCGCCGGCCTCTTCACGCACGTCCGGCATGACGGACCGATTGTCGGCCCGGGAGCGCACCCGTCAAATTTTCACGCCCTTGTACAATGAGCCCGATGCCGAGCGTGCTGATCGAAGTCCGGAAAACCTACACCCCCGCCGAGGAGGTGGCGCTGATGGAGGCCGTCCACGCGGCGCTGCGCGAGGCGTTCCAGATCCTCCCCGGCGATCGCAACGTCCGCCTCGTCGCGCACGAGCCCCATCGGTTCGCCTGCCCGCCCGAGCGCGCCCGGCCCGAGCTTTACACCCACGTCAGCATCGACGCCTTCGCCGGCCGCTCGCTGGACGCCAAGCGCGCGCTCTACCGCGCGATCGTGGCGAACCTCGGCCCCCTCGGCATCCCCGCCGACCACGTGAAGATCCTGCTGCGCGAGCTGCCGCGCGAGAACTGGGGGATCCGCGGCGGTCAGGCCGCCTGCGACGTCGACCTCGGCTTCAGGGTCGAGGTCTAGCGGCCGCCCCCCCCGGCGAGAGGGCTCACTTTCCGTCGGTGCACCACCGGCGGCGGAGACGACCGTTTCCTGGAGCGCCGGCGTCAGCGCGGACGCTGTTACACTGCGCGGGCATGCCCAACCTCCGCGTCATCGGCGCCGGCCTCGGCCGCACCGGAACTCACTCGCTGAAGATCGCGCTCGAGCGCCTCCTCGGCGGCCCTTGCTACCACATGGTCGAAGTGTTCAAGCGCCCCGAGCACGTCGCCGTCTGGCACGCGGCCGCCAAGCGCGAGCCCGTCGACTGGCGCGCGCTGCTCGACGGCTACGCCGCGGCGGTCGACTGGCCCGCGGCGGCGTTCTGGTCCGAGATCGCCGCCGCGTTCCCCGACGCGCTGATCGTGTTTTCGACCCGCGACGCCGAGGGCTGGTGGAAGAGCGCCGACCGCACCATCTTCGCCACCTTCCGGCGCGGGGCCGGCCCGCAGGAGCACCCCGGCTGGCGGGCGATGATCACCGATCTCTTCGGCAAGACCTTCACGCCCGACTTCCTCGAGGAAGCGCCGGCCAAGGCCGCCTTCGAACGCCACGCCGTCGAGGTGCGGAAGCGCGCGCCCAACGACCGGCTGCTCGAGTGGCGCGCCCAGGACGGCTGGGGGCCGCTCTGCGCCGCGCTCGGCGTCCCGGTCCCCGGCGAGCCCTTCCCGGTCACCAACACGACGGAGGAGTTCCGGGCCATGACGAAGCTCGATCGGTAACCGGACCGATCGCCGCGAAGATCGCGTTCCAGAACGGCGGCGCGACGTCGTGGCCCATTCCCGGGACGACGCAGAGACGCGCGCCCGGAATCGCCGCGACCACCTGCTCGGCCGCGGCGACCGAGAAGATCGGATCGGCCTCACCCTGGACGATCGTGACGGGCAGCCTCAACCGGGCGAGCAGGGGCCTCCGGTCGGTCGCCGAGATCACTGCCAGCAGGTGGCGCAGAAAGCCCGCGACGTCCCAGCCGTGGTCCCAGGTCCGCTCCGCGCGACGGCGGATCCAATCGACGTCCGGCGGCGGGTGGATCCCGCCGGTCTTCGTGTACATGAGGACGTTCCACTCGATGAAGCTGGCCCGATCGTTCGGCAAGTCGGACAGCAGCACCCCCATCGTCTCGGCGCCGGGCGGCGGGACGTCGCGAGCGGCGGTCGACGTCGCGATGAGCGTCAAGCCGGTTACCCGTTCGGAGGCGCGCGCGGCCACCAACTGCGCCACGCCCGCGCCCTGGGACAAGCCGACCAGGTGCGCGCGCTCGACGCCGAGCGCGTCGAGCAGGCCGACCGTGTCGTCGGCCAGGTCTTCGAGGGCATAGGGCGGCGCCAGCTTCCCCTCGGCGAAGGCGCGCATCATCGCTCCGATCGTCGAGGGCATCGGCGCGTCGACACGGCTGGAGCGGCCCGTGTCGCGGTAGTCGAAGCGGATCACGCGGAACCCGCGCGCCGACAGCGCGGCGCAGAACGCGTCGTCCCACATCGTGAGCGGCGCCGCGGTCCCCATGATGAGGAGCAGGGGGGGCGCGTCCGGCGGACCGTCCGAGCGGTACTCGAGCGAGAGATCTCCGACGCGCGCCTGAGGCATGGCGCTCTATCTTAACGATGTTAAGATTCGCCACAAGGCAAACTTGATCGCCGCCGCCGAGCTCCGACAATCGCGCGCCCAGCGTCCCCGCGCACGTCGCCCTGCCGCCAAGCGGGCGTACCATCACCGCGACCTGCGACGGGCGCTCCTGGACGCCGCACTGGCGGCGCTCCCCGAGGTGGGGGCCGAGCGGCTCTCGTTGCGGGCGCTCGCGCGCCGCGCCGGTGTCTCCGAGGCGGCGCCCTATCACCACTTCCCCGACAAGGAGGCCCTGCTCGGCGCCGTGGCAGCCGAGTGTGCCCGCCTGCTGCTCGAGGCGCTCCAGGCAGCCACCGCCGAGGCAGGCGACGATCAGCGCCGCCGGTTCCAGCTGACCGGCATCGCCTACGTCCAGTTCGCCGTCGCGCACCCGGCGCATTTCCGGGCGCTGGAGCTCCCTGGTGTCAGCGCCCGGATGCCGGTGAACATCCGGCGAATGGTCGACGCCTTCTATCGCGACGAGGGGCGCCGGATGCGGGCGGCCCAGGCGGAGGGGCTCTTCGCCCCGATACCGTTCGACGATCTGATCCTGGCGGCGACGTCGCTGGTGCACGGCCTCGCCCACCTGATGATCGACGGCGCCACGCCCGTCCGCCGCGGCGATGTCGCGCACGCCGCCCGGATCGCGCGCGCCGTCACCGCCGTGCTCGGCGCCGGCCTGTTGCCGCGCCGGCTCTGAGCGCGGGCGCGCCTCACCCGCCGGGGTTCGTCTGCGCGCAGGTGGACGCGCAGCTCGCGGACACGCCCCCATCCCCCTGCACCGCGAAGTTCGGACACGTGTTGGCGCCGAACAGGCCGGAGATGCAGGAGGCGCACGAGGTGCTCAGGCCCCGGGTGAAGATCTGGCAGCTCCCCTCGCAGCGGCTCAGGTCGTCGTGGTTCGGGCAGAAGCACATCGTTTCGTTGCAGAGGGCGTTCGTGCACTCCAGCATGACCAGGCACTCGGGCGTCTTCATGGCGGCGGCCGTCGCCTGGGGGTCACAGCCGGCGGCGTTGAGCGCGTTCGCGCAGGTCTGCGAGGTGGCCACCGTGGCCGTGCAGTCGGAGGCCTGGATCGAGGTGCAGACGCCGATGGGGGTGATGTACATCGACGCGTCGGCTCCGCAGGAGACGAGGCCGGTCCCCCCCGCCTCCTGCTGCTTGCAGACCTGAATCATTTGGGTCGGCGTGAGGTCGACCAGCTTGGTCGTCGGACCGAACCCGCCGGGGCCCGTCATCGCCCCGTCCGAGCTGTTGTTGCTGCTCGTGCAACCTGCCACCAGCGCGGCCGCCACCAGCGCCGCATTCGCCAGACGCGCAATGGAACGCATGGCCGCGATTGTACCGGTTTCCGGTCCCGACCCTAGCCCCTTTCTCGCGTCATCTTTTTTGGGGCCGGTAGGCGTTGATGAAGTCGACCCGTTCGCCGATCGGCGGGTGGCTGGCGCGGAAGAACTTGTAGAGGCGCCCCGGGCGCGGGACCGCCAGGTTCTGCTCCTGCAGCGCGACGAAGGCGGTGGCGGCGGCGTGGTTGTCGCCCGTCAGGTCGAGGCCGAACCGATCGGCGGCGCGCTCGTGATGACGCGAGAGCGCCAGCATCGCCGGCGTGATCGCCGTGGAGAAGAGCGAGAGCAGCAGCATGAGGAGCGGCATCGACGCCAGGTCGGCGAGGCGGTCGAACCCGAAGCGATCGCCGAAGCGCCCCAGCGCGAAGTCGGCGGTCAGGTGCACGGCGAAGAGCCCGGCGATGGTCAGCGCCGAGGAGATCAGGATGTTCAGCCGCACGTGCCCCAGCACGTAGTGACCGAGCTCGTGCCCCACGACGAAGCGGGTCTGGCGCGGCGTCAGGCGGGCGAGCAGCGTGTCCCAGAGGACGATGCGCTTGGTCCGGCCGATGCCGGTCACGTAGGCGTTGACCTTCTTGGTGTCGACGCTCTTCTCCACCTCGAACACGCGCGCCCCCTCGACGCCCGCCTGCGCGGCGACCGCCAGCACCTCCGCCTCCAGCGCCTGGTCGCGCATGGGGCCGAACTTGTTGAACAGCGGCGCGATGAACACCGGCCCGATGAGCAGCACCAGCGCGAAGAACGGCAGCGCCAGCGCGCCCGTCCACAGCCACCAGCGCGCCGGGCTGGCGCCGAGCAGGAGATACGGCACCCAGAGCACCGCCGCGCCCAGCAGCACGCCGATCAGCAGCCCCTTGAGCTCGTCGGCCGCCCACTTGCCGAGCCGCTGCGAGGAGAGGCCATAGGCGTGCTCGCGCCGGTAGCCGACGTAGAACGACAGCGGCAGCTGGACGACGAACAGCAGCGCCGAGAGCAGCGCCAGGTAGACGACCAGCGTCGGGTAGAACCGCCCGTGCGCCACGCCGCCGGCGATCGTCCGCAGCCGCGCCGAGAGCCCCGTCAGCAGGATCGCCGCCGGCAGCGCCAGCCCGAGGAGGTGCTCGACCGCCCAGACCACGTTGCCGCTCCGGTGGTAGCGGAGCGCCTTCTCCGAGGGCGGCGGGACGTCGACGGGACCTTCGGAGGCGGGCGACTCTGGTTCCATTTCAGGCAATCTTGATAGCCCAGATCGCGAAACGTAACAGCAGCACGCACGAAATTTTGGCGCCACGCTCGTCCCTCACTTCTCTGCTTGCCTCTCGCGCGTCGCTGACCAAGATCAGGGTCGCTCGTTGCCGACGGAAGGAGATGCCGATGCGAGAAGGCCGACAGTCGAGATCGACGCGATCGTGGAGAGGGCTCTCGGCGCTCGCCGCCCTGGCGCTCGCCGGCGCCTGCGGCGGTGGGCAACAGACCACCGGCGTCCGGAACGGCAGCGGAGGGACCTCCGGCGGCGGTGGTACCGGGCCCGGAACCGGGAGCGGCGGCGCGACCGGCAGCGGCGGCGCAAACAGCAGCGGAGGCTCGGTCGGCAGCGGAGGCAGCGGCGCCCTCACCGACGGTGGGGCAACCGACGGGCTCCCGCCGTTCGACGGCGGCGGCTGCACCGACAACGCCGGCAACGACCCCAGCGCCAGCGCCGCCACCGGGACCTTCTCGGGCGTCGCGTCCGGTACCGTCTGCGCCGGCGGCGCCTTCGCCTACGTCCAGAGCGTGCCCGCCGACGACGGCGGCGCACCGACCATCTTGTTCCGCATCGACACCACCCCCACCGGCGACCCCGCCGCGCGCATCCGCTTTCAGACTCCGACCAACGCCCTCGACGGCGGGCTGAGCGTCTACATCGGCCTCCCCGCCGCCAGCCCGGGGACCTACACCCAGGACACGGGCTGCGGCAGCGCGGTGGTCTTCGTCGACCTCCCCGGCGCCGACCCCAGCGTCTGCGCGACGGACGCCGGTTACGGCACTTGTCCCGACGGCTGCCAGTCCATCGGGGGTCCTTCCAATCCGACCTGTACCCCGTATCCCACCGAGCTGCAGTACGCGGCCCTCGGCACCTCCGACTGCCATGGCGATTCGACGCCTCCCGGCGGCAGTTGGACGGTGACGCTCACCTCGCTCACCTCGGAGCCCGATGCAGGAACCTCGGGCGACGTCATGTACAAGGCCCACGGCAGCTTGACCGCCGAGCTGCTCGATCAATCGGCCGACCCCGGGGCCCCGGGCGTCACGCTCACGCTGTCGTTCTGATCGAGACGCGCACCGCGGGCGCCCGGCCGAGGTTGCTTGCCCGGCGGCGATCCTCACCTTGAGCGAGAGAGGCGGCGGGATGAGGCGATTCGGGCAGGTGTTGGTCATGATCGCGGCGCTGGCAACCCCGGCGCTGGCTGAAACGAACGCCAGCCGGGGCGCCCGCACGACCGGCAGCTACTCGGGCGGCGACACGCCGGGAACCACGCGCTCCGATCTGGTGACCAGCAGCGTGCGGGCCTGCCTGGCGACCGATCCGACGCTCAAGGGGGCGCTCATCCACGTCTCGACGTCCGAGGACGGCGTGGTGACGCTGCGGGGCTCGGTCCCGAACGCGACGGCGCGCGACGAGGCCCTGGAGCTCACCGCCGACATGCCGGGGGTGACGGTGATCGACAACCAGCTGCGGCTGCCGCCGGGTGGGCATTAGCGGCGCCGGCCGCTACTTCTTGAGGCGGTAGCCGGTCTTGAAGATCCAGCCGACGACCGCCAGCAGCACGACCAGGAAGCCGACCACCGCGCCCAGGCTGATGCCGATCGCGACGTCCCCCTTGTCGTAGAAGCTCCAGCGGAAGCCGCTCACCAGGTAAACGACCGGGTTGAAGAGCGCGATCGTGCGCCAGCGCGGCGGCAGCATGTCGATGGAATAGAACGCCCCGCCCAGGAAGGTCAGGGGCGTCACCACCAACATCGGGATCAGCTGCAGCTGCTCGAACCCCGCCGCCCAGACGCCGATCACGAAGCCGAACAGGCTGAAGGTGACCGCCGTCAGTAGCAGGAAGGCGATCATCGCCGCCGGGTGGTGGACCTCGACCGGCACGAAGGCGTTCGCGGTGGCCAGGATGATGAGGCCGAGCGTGATCGACTTGGTCGCCGCGGCGCCCACGTAGCCGATGATCATCTCCAGGAACGAGATCGGCGCCGAGAGCAGCTCGTAGATCGTGCCGGTGAACTTGGGGAAATAGATCCCGAACGAGGCGTTCGAGATGCTGGCGGTGAGGACCGAGAGCATGATCAGGCCCGGCACGATGAAGGCCCCGTAGGGAACGCCGCCCACCCGCGACATGCGCGAGCCGATGGCCGACCCGAACACCACGAAGTAGAGCGAGGTGGTGATGACCGGCGTGACCACGCTCTGCAGCAGCGTGCGGAAGAAGCGGGCCATCTCGAAGCGGTAGATGGCCCACACGCCCGTGCGATTGAAGCCGATCTCGCTCATGGCCGCGCCTCTCCGTCTCGGCCCTCGCCGTTGCCTTCGCTGACCAGGCTGACGAAGATCTCCTCCAGCGAGCTCTGGTGGGTGGAGAGGTCCTTGAAGGCGATCCCCATCTCGCCCAGCCGCCGGAGCAGGGTCGGGATGTCGCGCGGCCCGGCGTTTGCCCCGGCGCCGCCCGCGCCGTCGTGCGTGTCGAAGGTGTACTCCAGCTGGTTGCCGTTCGCCTTGAGCGCCAGCGGCCAGCCGCCGAGCGCCGCCGGCAACGTCGCCATCGGCTCCTGCAGATTGAGCGTCAGCTGCCGCTTCCCCAGCTTCTGCATCAGCTTGGTCTTCTCCTCGACGACGACCAGCTCGCCCTTGTTGATGATGCCGATCCGGTCGGCCATCTCTTCCGCCTCGTCGATGTAGTGCGTGGTCAGGATGATGGTGACGCCGCTCTCCCGCAGGCGGCGCACGAGCGCCCACATCTCGCGCCGCAGCTCCACGTCGACGCCCGCGGTCGGCTCGTCGAGGAAGAGGATCTCCGGCTCGTGCGCGAGGGCCTTGGCGATCATCACCCGTCGTTTCATACCCCCGGACAGCGTCATGATCTTGTTCTCCCGCTTGTCCCACAGGGAGAGCTCGCGCAGCACCTTCTCGACGTACGCCGGGTTGGCCGGCCGCCGGAAGAGGCCGCGGGAGAAGCTGACCGTCGCCCACACCGACTCGAAGGCGTCGGTGGTCAGCTCCTGCGGCACGAGGCCGATCT
>Ga0134128_10007195_pt1 | contig 13448 bp, 17 predicted proteins | sample KB31754_FD_96462 | JGI IMG/M metagenome (GOLD analysis project Ga0134128, IMG submission 96462) | Terrestrial soil microbial communities with excess Nitrogen fertilizer from Kellogg Biological Station, Michigan, USA - KB3-175-4 | ecosystem: Environmental > Terrestrial > Soil > Unclassified ... | reverse complement strand
TGGCCGCAAGCGTGCATGACCGGGACCGTTTTACCCTCGCGATTCGTGGTCTTGACCTTGCTGGCATAGGGAAGCCCGGTCATTTCCTCGATGGGTAGCGCATCCATGTCGGCGCGCAGCATCACCGTCGGCCCCTCGCCGTTGCGCAGCAGTCCCACGACACCGGTTTTTCCGATTTTCGTCGTCACGTCATATCCAGCCATGCAAAGCCGACCTGCGATCAAGTTCGCAGTCCGCGATTCCTGCATCGACAGCTCTGGATGGGCATGCACGTCGGTATATAACGCCTCCAGATCCGGCAGCAGGCTCTGCAGTCCGACAAGTATCTTTCCAGGAGAGCTTGTGGATTGCATGTTCATGTTCGAATTCCTTCGTCAAAAATTGCTGTGAGATTTGCAGTGCGAACCGCGCCAGCCGCTTTTTCAATATAGACCGTTTCAAGAACTGCTTGCCAGATTATTCTTTTTGAATGGTTTATCTTGCTGCAAGAGGGCTATTTCGAAATGTAGATTGCTACAGTTAGCCTTCGCATGAGGATTGTCCAGCCTTGAAAGAAAATCATATCCCCTCCTCTTGTAATGTCTTTATTCCAGGCGTAGAATGAAAATAGACTGATCGGTCTAGACCAATCAGTCTAGTAACATCATATTCCCATCATATTCTAGGTGACACTGCGATGAGGAGGTGAACGATGAAATGCGTGAATGGAATTGACGTCGACAGGTTGCGGACAACGCGGGATCGTATCGAGGCGGATGCAGATGGGCCTTTCGCCAATCCCCGGTACGAGTCGACGGTTGTCTGGAAAAACGGGTATCGCACCGTATCCTGTGCCATGGATGGCCAGGAAGTCATCGGTGACGAACCTGAGCAATATGGTGGCAAGGGAAGCGGCATGACTCCGGAGGACATGCTGCTTAGCGCAATCGGTGGTTGCCTGGTCGCCACCTATATTGGCGGATTGTCCGCTGCCGGCATTACGGTGAAATCACTGCGCCTCGACGTTTCCGGCCGGGTGAATTTCCGTGCCGCCTTTGGCCTTGAAGCGGCTAATCCCGGCTTTGAAAGCATCCGGGTAGCGGTGGATATCCAGACTGATTCCTCACCCGGTAAAGTGAAGGAAATCATGGACAGGCTGCTGAAAACCGCGCCCATTCCGGACACGATCATCCGCCCGGTCCCGCTCGATGTAGAGATCAGCTGCAAGCAGACCGAACTGGCTGAGCTTTCATAACCACTGAGGGGGAATGGAGATGACCAGTGTACATGATGTCGCGGTGATCGGTGCCGGCCCGGCGGGATTGTCGACGGCGTATGAATTGAAAAGAATTGGCCTCAATCCGCTGGTACTGGAGAAGACAGCCGCGGTGGGAGATGTCTGGCGCAATCATTATGACGGCGTGCGGCTGAACACCGGGCGCTTCTTTTCTCAACTCCCGGGAAACCCGTTTCCCCGCTCGGCCGGCGGCTGGCCTTCGCGTGATGAAGTCGTGCGTGTCCTCGAAACATTTCCCCAACGAGGAGGATTCAAGGTTCGAACCGGAATCAACATCGAAAAAGTCGAGTATGACCGTCAGCGCGACACCTGGGTCATCTCCAGCCAGGATGGAGGAACGTTCGAATCGCGCGCCGTGGTGATCGCGACCGGATGCGCGTGCACTCCCATCATTCCGCAATGGGAAGGCATGGAAACCTTTCCCGGAGAAATCATCCACTCCTCCAAATTCAGGAACGCCAAAGCCTATGCGGGAAAGGATGTGCTGGTTGCTGGGAGTGGCAATTCCGCTGCGGAAATTGCAAGCAGGCTCACTGAACATGCAAAATCGGTGACGCTTTCCGCCAGGACGCTGCCCCATATTCTCCCCAAGAGCGTTTTTGGCATTTCGTTGGCTGGAATCGGCGTCGTGCTCCGTCCCCTGCCGCCAGCCTGGACGGACGGTATCCTGAATGTCCTGCGCCGGCTGTTCATAGGCGACCTGACCCCCTATGGCCTTCCTTTTCCTGCCGCTCCGGTATCGCAGCAGTTTGCGAGGACTCAGGTGGTGCCGATTGTCTATGATCCCTTCGCAGAGGATATCCGCGCGGGACGTATCCGGGTGGTTGGGCAGATCAAAAAAATTGAAGGACAGACCGTGCATGCCTTCAATTCCATCGGAGCAAAGCCTCATGAATATCAGGAAGAAGCCACCTTGAACGTGGATGCGATTGTTGCCGGGACAGGCTTCCGCAGCGGCCTTACCAGACTGATCCAGGTTCCCGGCATTACCACCGAGGAGGATAGGCCCGTGATCCAGGGAGACCATGAATTCCTGGGTGCACCCCGGCTTTACATTATCGGGCACTTCGTTCCCTTGAGCGGCTATCTGCGGGAAATTCGCCTGGATGCAGGGAGAATCGCGAGAAAAATCGGGAAACAATTAGCGGAGCTGGACCTCTCCAGTCGAGCAAACCCACATCGATCAATGCAGATCGTGGAGGAATAGGTTGACCAAGAAAGAAGGCAAATCGACCGAGGAAAAATTGCTTCTTGCCGCGCGACGCCTGTTCTGCCGTGCCGGGATCCATGCGACCGGCATTACACGGATTCTCGAGGAAGCCGGTGTGGCGCGGGGCAGTTTGTATGCGCACTACGGCTCAAAGGAAAATCTGCTCAAGGCGGTGTTCGATACGGAAGCGAACATGTGGTTTCACTGGTTCGACCTGGACCTGCCGCATCTCAAGTGTTCCCCCAGGGAGCGCATCCTGGCTCTGTTCGATCTGCTGGAGAAATGGTTCGCGAAGGAAGACTTCTTCGGTTGTGTATTCATCAACGCCGTGGCGGAGCATGAAAAGGATAGCCGTTGGGTAAAGGATGTGGCCGGAGCGTATCGGGACCAGATAATTGACCGGCTGAGGGCACTGGTTGGGGAAAGCGGGGCCAGGGATCCGGATATGGTCACCCAGAAACTGGGTCTGCTCATCGAAGGCGCGATCTTGACTGCCATGGTCACCCAGAACAGCCAGGCAGCCTATATTGCCCGGCTTGCCGCCGAGGATATTTTACGGTGCATGGAATGCGCCCCCTCTCCAGCGGAGGACTCTGCATCATCCGCTACGGCTGCCCCCATGGAATCGACTTAGCCTGGAATTTTTACAGGAGAAATCAATGGACAGCATCTGGGCAAATTTATCGGCAGGCATGCGGCGTTTCCTGATCCTGACCGGATCTCTCGCGGTTATCGTCGTAGTCGGCTTGCAATTTCACGTGAGTTCTCAAGGGGATTAGTCAAACACCTATCCGAAGGGCTTTCGCGGGGGTACATGCACCATAGAGTCCGACTCCCTGGTGATTGGCTATTCGGGTTATTTCATTCCAGGAGACTATGAAATCCCTGAGGACGCAACAGGTGCGATGTCCGTCCCTGTCTTGTGCGGAAAAATACCCAATCCCGGAACACTGGATGTCACGATTGATCTTCTTTACCCCGAATCTGCGCGTGAGCGTCCGCTGGCCATGAGGCTTGCAAAAATGAAAGGGGACACGCCGTCGAACACACTGCTGACGATTCCTCCGAGAACGTACGAATCCGGCACCATTGCCCAGGTATTGAGTATCGCTGAAACGGGGGAATACCGGCTTTATCTATCCGGGAAGGATGGGAACCAGGCTGATTTCACGCTGGAAATCCCCATCACGGTGGGAACGCCAGGGTACGAAGGCATCGTTCAATTCTGGCCTATGCTCCTTCTGATCGTGGCAGCAATTTTTTATCAAGTTTTTAGAAAACTCTGACTACTTAAGTAAAGGAGCTATTCATATGAAGTTCAGACAACTGCGAAATGCGACCATCACTATCGAATATGCGGGGAAAAAATTGCTGGTTGATCCTATGCTGGCGGAAAAGGGAGGTTTTCCTGGATTCGAGGGGACGATCAATAGCCACATCCCCAATCCCCTAGTCGATCTGCCTGTTTCCATGGACGAAATCCTTGATGTGGACGCAGTCATCGTGACCCACATTCATCCGGATCACTGGGATGAGGCAGCCATAAATCTGGTACCCAAGGATATGCTCATTTTTTCGCAAAACGAGAAGGACGCAGCGGTCATACACGCGCAAGGATTCAGCAACATTCGGGTTCTGGGAGAGAGCACCCTTTTTGATGGCATCACGCTCATCAAAACCCCGGGCCGGCATGGCGGAGAAAAAACCGTTGAAGAGTGGGCGGACCTATTGGGGCATGTATCCGGGGTCGTATTCAAACATCCGAATGAAAAAACGCTTTATATCGCCGGAGATACGGTTTGGTACGAGGGGGTCGAAGAAAACCTGAAGAAATACGAGCCCGATGTCGTTGTCCTGAACAGCGGCGATGCCCAGGTTCTGGGTTATGAGCCCATTATCATGGATAAAAAGGATGTCTACGAGGTTTATAAGGCAGCTCCCAAGGCAACCATTATTGCGAGCCATATGGAATCCGTGAACCACGCCATGCTCTCGCGAAAAGAGCTGCGGGAGTTTCTCAGCGAGAAGGGTATGACACAACGCGTATTGGTGCCTGAGGACGGTGAATCCTGCGTTTTCTAATGGGGATATGCGATTTGATACTTGTGCAGATTTCCCAGAAGCAGGCGCTTTGCGCCTGCGAGCATCTACAGCTCGCAGCGCGCAACGGAAAGAACGGCCCGTAACGTGCTTGAAATCGCGGCAGGCACGGGAATTGCCACTCGGCAATTGCGTGATGCGCTCCAGAAGGACGCGCTACTGACTGCAATCGACATCAGCGATTCCATGATGGATGTCGCGCGCGCAAAGTTTCTTCCCCACGAGCAGGTCACGTTCCAGATCGCCGACGCCACGGCGCTGCCTTTCGACAACGAAGCGTTCGATGTGGGGGTCTGCCAGTTCGGGGTGATGTTCTTCTATAAAGATGCGGCGTTTTGCGAGGCGTACCGGACATTGAGGCGCGGAGGGCAGTAAACCCCACGCGCTACCCAATGCAGGCCATCCTGTTCGAGGCGGAAAAGCCTTGAGACTGCAATTTTAGGGTGTGAGCTGGAATCTCAAAAAGAGAACGAATACTGCGACGAGCGGCAGAGCGTGAAGATGCGAGCGCCAAGAACATCGTCACACCTGGGCCAATCGTTCCGGCGCGAGAGACGTTGCGACGATACTTGAAGGTGATCGTAAACCGGCTGATGCTCTCGCTGAATTCGAAAAAGTTCTTGAGCAACAGCCCAATCGATATCGCGCGATCGCGGGAGCAGCTCAAAATGCAAAGCGAGCGGGCAATGAGCAAAGGCCGTTCACTACTCGGAGCAGCTGCTTGAGTTGGCCGAGCACGCTGACAGCCTGCGCCCCGAGATAGTCGAGGCTAAGCGTATACTCGAGAGGTAACTGTGCAGACATTCTCCCAAGGTTGGATTGCCTGGTTTCCTGACGGGATAGTGCGGGGTGAGGCTAGGCTGGATAAGGGGCTATATACGGTATTATTATTGGAGAGGCGGCGCCGTACATTATGAGTATCGGTTGCGCGTACAGATGATCAACTATGCGAATATTTTTCGTGCTGCGATAAGGCCCTTACTGGGTTACAAGTTTATGAATCGCACCAGGAGGCTAAAATGAAACGGAATCCTCTACTTGCTTGTTACCGTTTTTCCCTGTGCTTTCTGCTAACAGTTGCAGGTGCTGTCTCAGCTGCAGAACCGGAACTGGAATGGCAATATCCCGCGATTCGCGAATATGGGAAAGTGCTTCCATTACCCGATTCCGCCTTGCAGCCCGATCCCAAGCAGGAAGCCAGGATCGTGATGAACGTGACAAAGCCAATGGCGTCTGCTGAGGAGGTAAACCCGGGACTTGACCGCGTCGCCCGTCTCGTAAACCTGTTTGCCCTTTCAAAAGTACCACGTGAGAAAATGAAGATCGTTGCCGTTATGCATGGCGGGGCCACTGCTGCTTCGCTGGACAATTTCCACTATCGGGAAAAATACCAGCGCGACAATCCCAATATAAAGCTAATCGAGGCCTTAAAGCGAGCAGGGGTTATCGTCTACGTCTGCGGCCAGGCGCTGGCTCATAATGGCTTTGCCCAATCCTGGGTCAACAAGGATGTAACAATAGCCTTGTCGGCCATGATGGTACTGGCACACTATCAGTCGGAGGGTTATGCGCTCGTTGAGTAACCTTTGTTATCCTGGGCGCGCCACGCTTGCCCATGATTTTCGTCTACTTATTGCGGGCATTTTACGCACGTGCGGCACTGTGCAATGAATGAGGAACGGCTGCCTCGCTTTTAGCGCAGTTCAAAGTCCAGGTTTTCCTTCCAGCGCCTGTTCTGATAGTTGGACGATATCCAGGTGTAGCAATGGTGCGTCCCTAACCCAGACATTCGCGCCTTGCAGAGATAGCTGCCGGCGGGATAATCGCCATGTTCGTCCTGAAAGACTTCATCGAGCACAAGGATTTCCTCGCCTCCGCCATGGGTGTGGCGCGGGAAGGCGCTGCGTGGGGCATAATGGACAATCGATGTCGCACGGGCGACCTCGCCACCGAGGCGGAATAACATGCAGCGGTCGACAGGCATCCAGTCCCACCTGCGTGAACGATAACCGGTCCAATTTAGCCTTGGGCACTTTCTGTCATCTGCTGACAGTATTTCCCCAGGTTCTCGGGTAGATTTGGTGGGCAGACACCGCATTGTTTATTGCCAGGCACGGCATAATCAATGAACTTAGGGTATGGCAGGTTCAAGTTAGCCATGATTTCCCTGAACTCTTCGAGAGTGCGATCACCGCCCAAGCGCGGATTGCGCTTCTTTTCCTGGACGATAGTGGACACGTGCCGGTCCTTGTAGTCATGGGCTGGATATACCAGCGTGTCTTCCGGTAATGAGAATAATTTTTCTCTGATGCTTTGGTAGAGCGCATCGGCGTCACCTTGCTGAAAATCGGTGCGACCACATCCTTCAATCAGCAGCGCATCTCCAGTGAATACCCGGTCATTGAAGAAGTAAGCAAAGTGGCCTGAAGTATGGCCGGGTGTATGTAAGGGATTGAGCACAATTGAACCGATTTGAAACGGTCTGCTTTCCTCAAGGTTGATATCCGCGCAGGGCAGTCGCTCGGCCGCCGGTGCGGCGATCTTGCTACCAACTTTCTTTTTAAGCTCCAAAGCTGCGGTGATATGGTCTGCATGCACATGCGTCTCCACACTGTACACAAGCGTCAGCCCTAATCGCTGCAGTTCTTCCAGGTCGCGATCCATTGATGCGATCACTGGATCAATCAGAAGGGCCAGCCCGGTTTCCTCACATCCCAGCAAGTAAGTATAGGTACTGGATAAAGGCTCGAATAATTGGCGGAAAATCATCACAAACTCTCCTTCATCAGTCACAAAATCAATTTCTTTCCAGCATCACCTCGGGTTACACCTGGCGAGGTCGCATACAGAGGGGAATAATTTTTGAGCACTACACTATTATAATATTTTATTATAATCTTATAATATATCATTATATGAATTTTGGAACCCAGGATCTGTCAGAAATTTGGAATTAAATGGAAGAGAGGTAGTAAAACCGGCATGAGGTTTTCTTGATATATCGCATTACAGGATGCAAAAAGGATTTTTGCATGGGCGAAAACAGGTTTTATCCATGCCTGGACGCAATTTCAGTCCGATTGGTGGGCCAAATATAGATAGAGGGGGATTACAGAAGTGAGTGGATTTACCTCATGAGCATGGGTAAAGAACAGTTGACAAGATAAGACAACCGGTCATATTATCTTTCTATGCCACGATCTGCAAAAAAGGAAGCGAGCCGGGACGCCCTGTTGAATCAGGGTGTAAACATGCTCATGCGGCAAGGCTACCACGGCACCGGGCTCCAGGAGATTCTGGATGCGGTAAATATCCCCAAAGGCTCTTTTTATAATTATTTCGACAGCAAGGAAGATTTTGGCGCCAAAGTCATCCAGCATTACGTCGATCCTTTTATCACCCAGCTAACCACCCATTTACAACACTCCGAGACCGACGCACTGAGCGCGATACAGCGTTACTTTGATGAGCTTATCGCGGAGCTGGAGAAAAACGATTTCAAGGGTGGCTGTCTCCTTGGAAATTTAATGGGCGAGATCGGTGATACCAGCTCTCTTTGCCAGCAATCCCTCCAGACAGCTTTAACCCGTTATCGGGATTTGCTGCAATCCGGTTTGGCCAAGGCCCAGCAACAAGGCACGATCAGGGCAGATAAATCAGCAGGGGAGATGGCCGATTTATTAATAAATGCCTGGCAGGGGGCCTTGCTGAGAGCGAAGATCGAAAAATCGTCCGAACCCGTCAGGCAATGCTGTCAGGATCTGCTCGGAGATTTTTTCAGGCCTCTTACATCGGCATCCCGCTAATTTTTTTCCCTTTTATCAAGACGACCAGTCATATTTAACCAAAATAGGAGGCATAAATGCCCAAATTCATTATTGAACGTGAAATCCCCGAAGCAGGCTCGTTTACCGCGCAGGATCTGCAAGCCATTTCAGAGAAGTCATGCAGCGTGCTGGCCAATATGAGATCTCCGATCCAGTGGGTGGAGAGCTACGTGACCGGTGACAAGGTCTATTGCATCTACATTGCACCTGATGAGACGGCCATAAGAGCTCACGCCGAACAGGGGAGTTTTCCCGCAAATCGTGTTTCCCGCATCCTGTCTGTAATCGATCCCACCACGGCAGAGAGTTGCTAGAACGCGGAATTCGAGCAATAGAAAAAGAAACCCGCACGACTGTAAAAATACTTGTAAGGAGACGGACATGAAATTCAACGCGTTTAAATCCGTAGTGATGGGGCTGGTACTGGCTGGAGCAAGTGTCTTCTGCGCATCCATAGAAGCGCGGGACGCAGTTCCGGGTGAGCAACGCCAAACCCCTGCCGCGCAAGGCTCGAACCACAAGCATTATGAAGCTTCACCCATGGCAAACCAGCCAGGACCGGAGGGGCAAATGACACCCCGACTGCAGAACCTCGGGACTCATGCATTTCCGGTCAGCACGCGAAATAAAAGAGCACAGCTCTTTATCAATCAAGGCATCAACCTGGCCTACGGCTTCAACCATGCCGAAGCGCGGCGCGCATTCAGCGAAGCCGCACGACTCGATCCTGCGCTTGCCATGGCGTACTGGGGGCAGGCCCTGGTACTGGGCCCCAACATCAACGCATCCATGGATCCCAAGGATGAAACCGCTGCCTTGAAGCTGGTGCAAAAGGCGAAATCGCTGATGGGGTCGGCCTCGGAAAGGGAGCAGGCACTGATCAGCGCGCTGGAGAAACGTTATTCGGGCGATTCCGGGGATCGCACGGCAAATGACAAGGCTTATGCTGAAGCGATGCGTACGGTACATCGGCGTTTTCCCGCTGACCCCGATATCGCCATGCTCTATGTGGAATCAGTGATGGACCTTCGTCCCTGGGGATACTGGATGCGGGACGGGTATCCCTATGAGGGAACGGCTGAAATCGTGGCGTTGACCGAGGAGGTATTGCGCCGCCATCCCGCGCATCCCGCCGCATTGCACATGCAAATTCACCTGCTTGAGCCGACGACCACGCCCGAGCGCGCGGAGAAATCCGCGGATGTCCTGCTTCCGCTGATGCCTGCAGCAGGGCACATGATACACATGCCCTCGCACATTTATCAGCGGGTGGGACGATATGCGGACGCGATAAAAAGCAACCAGTTGGCAATAGCGGCCGACGAGGATTATATCGCTCAATGCCAAGCACAGGGATTGTACCCAATGGCCTATTACCCGCATAACATCCACTTCCTTTCGTTTTCTGCCACGGCAAGCGGTCAAAGCAGAATCGCAATCGAATCCGCCCGCAAGACTGCCAGCAAGATAGGCGATGCCATGTTGAAGGAAATGCCGCTGACCGCCGTGTTCCGCATGACACCCTACTGGGCTCTTGCGAGGTTCGGACACTGGCAGGAAATACTCGATGAGCCCTCGCCTCCCGCCACGAACGCATTCCTCAAGGGGAGCTGGCATTATGTCCGGGGCCTGGCATTTGTAGCAACGGGACATCTCTCCAAGGCCGAACAAGAACTGGGTACTTTGCGCGAGATCATGAAAGACCCAAGCCTGGACGGTGCACTCTTCTCCAAGAATACGCCGCGCACGGTGCTCAAGATCGCCCCAGAAGTGCTGGCTGGTGAAATTGACGCCGCACGGGGCAAATTCGATTCGGCCATAATCCATCTTGAGCGCGCAGTCCGCTATGAGGATGCGCTGGTTTACACGGAACCTGCGGAATGGCACTATCCGCCGCGGCTCACGTTGGGCGCTGTCCTGTTGGAGGCGGGATACCCGGACGAAGCAGAGACGGTCTACTGGAACGACCTGCAACGCAACCGCGACAGTGGTTGGGCTCTTTTCGGACTGCTGCAGGCTCTGCGCGCACAGAAAAAGGAAGCCGAGGCAGGCGTTATTGAGGCACGCTTCAAAAAGGCCTGGGAGCATGCAGACGTAAAGCTTACGGCTTCGCGCATGAGCCGATAGCGAAGACCCCTGATAACTCCTTGTCCGATGATACGCAGAGAATTTAGTTCTCGCTCCCGAGTCATAGTGAATTCAAACTTGTTCCCTTTAACTTCGGAGGACGAGGTCTCGGAGCTTACCGAGTTGCGTCGCTCGCGTTTCATTCTTCATGAGGAGATCATCATGTCCTTCGATACTCGTCTTAAGTATTTGCGTCTCGCACTTAACCTCTTCGGTTTTTTCTTTCTGGTTGCTCTCGGCCCCTTGATGCTTGGGCTGTGGCCATCGGGCTGGATCTGGGGCGTGGATCAAGGGCACTCGCACTACACCCTCATGATCATCGCCATGTATGCAGTCCTGGGATTGTTTCTTCTCCTGGGTGCCAGAAAGCCGCAAGCATATAGTGCGATCATCTGGTACACCGTGTGGTCCAGCGTGCTGCACGGCATCGTCATGGCGGTGCAGGCCTATATCGATCCCGCGGAGCGGGGACATTTCTTGGGCGACGTGCCAGGACTCTTTATTGTCGCAATCGTGCTCGGCTATCTCATGCCGCGGAACGCTGATTTTGAGAGAAGAACGGCTGAATCTGGGTAGCAGGGACGGGCACCGGTGCGTCGGGGATTGCCCGGAATCCGACAACCGACCCTTTCACAGCAGTTGATGTGTTGCGTAAAAAGGGACTCGCCAACACGAGCGGAGGGGACAATACATCATCTACAGTCTGCCGAACGTGGATGCGATACGGATCGTGCACGTTAATGACCTCTACTGCAGCAGAAACAGTAATGCAGAAGGGACAGCATGACCTGTAATCCCTTTCAGGATGACCTCATCTATAGGAGTGCCTATGTCCAGCCAGCCTTTTTCACAGCTTAATCCAATTAATTTTCTGCAAACATTTGTTACGCAGAGTCTTGAATTAAGCGAGTTGTACGATCCTGACAAGAATGACAAACCTATAAACAGAATTGAGCAGTTGGGCTTGAATGCGGGTAGTTGTTTCGAGGAGGCTTATCGTGAAGAACGTGGTCTGGTCGGCCCACTGGATCCTGCCCAATACCGCGACCTGATTGTTGAAATAAAGAACAAAATAGGAGGTGCCTTTTCCCCTGCTTCCAGCGAGCCAGGGACGGTGCGCGTTGTCAATACCCGCTGTCCATTCGGCGAGGCAGTCAGACATGCACCGGAGTTGTGCAAGATGACTTCGAGTGTGTTCGGCGGAATCGCCGCGCACAATTTCGGTTACGCCAAAGTCATCCTTGAGAAGCGCATTGCCGTCGGGGACGGCATGTGTGAAGTCTGCATCCATACTGATCCGAATCAGGCAAATCAACATCAGGGTGGCGACGAATATCGCAGGGAGGGAGAACTCGTCGTCAGCAAGTCTGCCTCCGCAGAAGTCGGTACTCGCGTAGAAAAACAGATGAACAAGGTCTGGTTTGGCACCAGATCCAGTAAGCCTGACACGATCGAGAGGCCGCGCATTGTGGCCCAATCACCAGGAATGCGCGAGGCGCTGGAAACCGTGGAGATTGTAGCCCCGACAACAGCCAGTGTATTAATTAGCGGTGAAACAGGTGTGGGTAAGGAGGTTATCGCCCGTGCTATCCACGCCATGAGCGAACGCTGGAACAGCAAATTTCTTGCAGTAAATTGCGGCGCTATCCCGGAAAACCTGGTTGAAAGCGTTTTGTTCGGGCACGAGCGCGGTGCCTTCACCGGAGCCTATGAAGTGCATCAGGGCTTTTTCGAGCGTGCGGATAAAGGCACGCTGTTTCTGGATGAAATTGATTCACTCCCGCTTCCAGCCCAGGCGCGGTTATTGCGAGTGCTTCAGGAAAATGAATTTGAGCGTGTAGGAGGCAAGCAAAGTTTATTCGCCGATGTCAGGATCGTTGCCGCTGCGGGCAGCCAGCTCGATAAACTCCTCGTCCAGGGGGGTCCGCCGCGATCTTTACTATCGCCTCAATGTGGTGCCGATCCACATTCCCCCATTGCGTGAACGGCCTCAAGACATCCCACCTCTGGCCGCCTTGATCTTAACAAGGCTCTCTGAAAAATACCGCAAGAATCCTCATAAACTGAGCAGGCGCGCTTTGGCACAGCTTACGAGCTACGAGTGGCCAGGTAATGTCAGAGAGCTGGAAAACGTTCTGGAACGCTCGTTTTTATTTGCTTCCGGACAGCTGCTGGAGCAGGTAGCATTGCCCAAAAAGCCTTCGCAACCCCAGCCTGTCCCTCAGCAGTCTTTGGTTCAGCAGACATCCTGTACGCTAAAAGAAGCCAGGAAAAGGGCGGCAGACGAGGTGGAAGAGGCGATGTTAAAAGAGCTGCTTACGAATTTTCGAGGGAATATAAAAAAGGTTGCCCAATCACTCCACATCACGCCGCGCGCGGTCCATCAGAAATTAACCCAACATCAAATTGATCCGAACGTATTTCGGCTTTCCCGCTAGGCGCTCAATAGCATCTAAGGTTCTTTCGAACACACACTTAACAGCAAATCCGGCTTGTAGCGCTCTTCGATACCGCTTGTACAAAGAATACTGATTTTCTCATGTGAAGTATTACTTCCTATGAGAAAAATTCCTTCTCTTCATGTATCACTTTGACTACAAGAAGAATTTTTAAATGTACACGCAATCTGGTGAGAAGTATTAGTACGCGTGAATGCTGCAGCATCATTTTCAACTTGCTGTTTTGTAGAGGATTTATTTCTGGCATGGGATTTGCTCTATTCCCAATGCGGAGCGTACTTTGAAAAGTCACGCGGTTCGTAAAATTCACCAAGGAGAAAATGATGACGCTTAAGGAGAAACTCGATACTCATGTTGCGGCATACGAACACTGGGCAACACGTCGACGCTCTGGACCTCGCGGGGCGAACAACCTCAATTTATGGGTTCTTGCTTGTATGGACGAACGT
>Ga0134128_10007194_pt1 | contig 13448 bp, 11 predicted proteins | sample KB31754_FD_96462 | JGI IMG/M metagenome (GOLD analysis project Ga0134128, IMG submission 96462) | Terrestrial soil microbial communities with excess Nitrogen fertilizer from Kellogg Biological Station, Michigan, USA - KB3-175-4 | ecosystem: Environmental > Terrestrial > Soil > Unclassified ... | reverse complement strand
GCAATACGAACTGCGCGAGCACGACGACCCCCGCTACCGCTTCGTCCCGGCCGGCGTCATCCAGGCCGGCGCGGGCTCGGCCGGCAGCCTGATCCCGCCGCACGAACACCACACCATCTGCAATGCCAGTGGCACCGACCTCGCGGTCAGCGTGCACGTCTACCAAGACGAAATGACCCACTGCAGCGTGTTCGAACCCGAACACGGCGAGTGGTACCTGCGCCACGAACGCAGCCTTTCGCTCGACAGCTGACCCGAAGGGATCGTCCGCCGGCCTGCCTTACTGCTGCTGCGCCGGTGGCCGCTGTGGGCAGGCGACGTATCCGGCTTCGGAAAGCTTGCCGTCACGGTTGGTGTCGCAGCCCGCGAAACGCTGGCCGCTGTCACCATTGCGCGTGAATTCCGAAAGGTCGAGAACGCCATCGTGGTTGGTGTCCATGTTCTGGAATGCCATCCGGGCTTCGCGCGGCGTCATGTGCATGCTCAGTCCCCCGCCGGAGTTGCCGAGCTGACCCGCCGGTTTGTTGGCGTTCGAGGTGGCGGGCTGCGTTGGCGGGTTGGCCGTCGGCGTGTTTTGGGCTTGCGCGCCCAAGGCAAAACCCATCGCGGCGATGCCCGTTCAAAACCACTGATGAGGTCGCATGGAGACTCTCCTTGTCGATGACTGACGCGACGCAAGCACTCCCCCGCGCCGCCCATCCATCATGGAAGAACACGTGTAAATCCCCCGTCAACTTCGCGCGAAATCCGGGGGCAGGTTGGGGACGATTCACGCAGCCCCGCCCGCCAAGCCGCATGACGCAGCGCTTGGCAATTGCGCGGCGCTCCCGCATACTTTGCGGCCCGTCGCCGAAGTGGCGGAATCGGTAGACGCAGCGGACTCAAAATCCGCCGCCCTTAAAAGCGTGTGGGTTCGAGTCCCACCTTCGGCACCACTTCCCTCGCACCCGAAACCGCGCGCGATCGCGATAACCAAGCGAGGCGGTTTTGGGCGACCACTACACCGTCGGCATGCAGCACCTCGAGTGGGGCGACAGCTGGCGCGCCATCGTCAAGCAACGGGGCGATGTGCCCGCCGATTTCTTTCGCGCCGAAGCGCGTGGGCTCAGGGCGCTGCGCGAGGTGCAAGCGCTGCGCGTACCCGAGGTATTCGAGGTCGAAGACGACCGGATCGTGTTGGAGGATCTCGGCGCCGGCCCGCGCGCGCACGATTATTGGCACCGCGCGGGCGCCGGACTCGCGCGGCAGCATTCCGTCATCGGCACGCGTTTTGGATTCGAGCATGATGGCTTCTGTGGCGATTCGCCACAGGACAACACGCCCGACGACGATGGCTGGCACTTTTTCGCCGAACGACGGCTGTTGTCACAGATGCGCCGCGCGCGCGACGGCGAACTGATCAACGCGCGTGACGTGTCTGCCATGGAATCGGTTTGCGCGGACTTGCGCGAATGCGTGCCTGACATGCCAGCGGTGCTGCTGCACGGTGATTTGTGGTCGGGCAACCTGCACGTCTGTGGCGACGGTGGCCCGGCGCTCATCGACGCCGGCGCGGTGCATTACGGCTGGGCGGAAGCCGAACTCGCGATGCTGACGCTGTTCGACTCGCCGCCGAGCGCATTCTTCGACATCTATGCCGAACACGCACCGCTGCACCGAGGCTGGCGAGAACGCGCACCGCTGTACAACCTCTACCACCTTTTGAACCACGTCAATCTGTTCGGGGCAGGCTATTTGCCGGGGCTGCGTGCGGCGTTGGCGAGGTGCGGGTAGACCGACCCGCGGAACTTCAGTGGTGGTGCCGGTCGTGTGAACCACGACCACGATGCCAATCGCCATGCCCGGGATGGCCACTCCAACCGCGGCCATGGTTACCGCGATAGCCATGGCGGTAGTAGCCACGATCGTAGTAACCGACTCCGATGTTCACGGAGGGGCCATACCAGCCGCAGCACCCGTAGCCATCGTAGTAATAAGCGGGCGCGTACGCGTCGTCGTAGTAGTACGCATTGCCGGTGTAGTACCCGCCCGCGTAACCATCGCGGACGTAGGTGTAGCCGGGATAGACACAACCGGCGAGCGCGAGGACCGCGACACCGATGAGGATCCTCAGGAATGGGCGCATGGCGAACTCCGCTTGCTGCTTGTGGACAGCCTAGCGCGGCGCAGTTTAACGCCCCGTGAGAGACGGATGAATGCGCGCGAAATCGTGCATTCCCGTGCGATCATCCATGATCGCGGCACGGCCGGATTACCCGCGAGACCAATCCCTCAAGCCGTGAACACCAGAACGGGCATCCCTGCCTGACTTTTCATGAGAGCGCCACATCACAAATCGCGTGCGACGCGGAACCCCACCCGCCCGCTGCGCGCATCGGCGACGGCGCCCATGCGGAAGGCCGAGCGATCCTGGTCGGGTGCGCTGCCCCACGAACCGCCGCGGATCACCCGCTCGTCGCAACCCGGATTGACCCACGCGCTGCCGTCGGTCGGCGCGCGCACATAGTTTTCGTGCCAGCAGTCCTCGACCCACTCCGAAACGTTGCCGTCGATATCGTACAGCCCGAACGGATTGGGTTCGAAACTCATGACCGGCGCCGGCCCCCAATAGTTGTCCCCGTAGCCATTGAAAGCGTTGGCCCAGCTGCGATGGGCGGGCGAGCGGTCGCCGCTTCCGGTGAGGTTTTCGACCTTGGCCGTGGGCGGGCCATCGCCCCACCAGTACTGCGTCGTGGTGCCGCCGCGCGTCGCGTATTCGTATTCGGCTTCCGTGGCGAGGCGGTAACGCTTGCCGGTGCGCTTGGACAACCATTGCGCATAGGCATGCGCGTCGTTCCACGACACGTTGACGACGGGGTCGCTGGATTTCGCACGCTGGCCGGCATAATCGTCCTGCCAATCCGCGCCGGAGCGTGCCTGCATGCGACCGTTGGTTTCGTCATACACCGACGCACTGCCCAGGCGATCGGCATCCGGCACGTAGCCGGACGAACGCACGAACGCGCGAAACTCCGCGACCGTGACTTCGGCGCGCGCCAGTGCGAAACCCCTGGCGAGGGTGACTTCGTGCTGCGGCTGTTCGGAGCTCGCCTGCACCCGGCCGCGCTGCGGCGAACCCATCATGAAGGTTCCGCGCGGGATGACCACCATCGCCGGCGCTTGCCCCACGATGTCCAGGAAATGGTCGGTGAACACCTGACCCGGATGGTAGTTCGCGTACTCGCGCGCGTTCTGCACCTTGGCCAGGAACGTGTCGGTGGATGCGCCCAGCGCCGCAGCCTGCTCCGCAATGCGCTGCGCGAGATCGAGATTGCCGGCGTCGAACGCCGACTGCGCCTGCGACATCAAGTTGTCGGCGCGGCCACCGCGCATCGCGGCGACACGGGCGCGCGTGTCCGCGAGCGCGGGTGACGAGGGCAGGATCGCCGCAGCCTCCGCCAGCGCCGCATCCGCCTTGGCGTCGTCGTTCTGCGCGGCGGCGCTCAGCGCGCGGTCGAGTGACGCCTGTTGCACGCGTTGCAAGCCCTGGCGCGCGACCACGTTTTCGGGATCCAGGCCCAGCACCGTGCGATAGACCCCCAGCGCGGTGTCGTCGCCCGGCCCCTCCAGCTTGCCCTTCTGCACCAGCTCACTCGCCTGTTCCAGCAACGGCTGCACCTTGGCCGCCGCATTGATGCGCGCAGCCAGCGCCGGCAGGTCGTCCTGCGATCCCGGCAACTGCTTCAGCGCATCCAGGTTGTTGCGCGCCGCGTCCGCGTCGCCGGTCGCGAGCGACTGCTGCACGTTGGCGACGAGGCGCGCGTGCAGCAGCGACACCGCCACTTTCACGTGCGGGTCGTCCGGCGCCTGCCTGGCAGCCTGCAACACCAGCACCAGCGCGCTGTCCTTGTCCGGGCCGATCAAATTGCCCGCGCGCGCCGCCTTGCCGGCGCCAGTCAGCAGTTGCGAAACCTTGCCCTTGCCGGTCTGGCTGCCGAATGCGCCCGCGGCCCGCGCGGCGATCACCGCGCTGGGCGCCAGCGATATCGGCGGCCCCGCGTTGAGTTCGGATTCGGCCGGGGTGAATTGGCGCTGCTCCACCCGCGTCACCACGGGCGCGGTGGCTACCGCCGCCCCGCGCGATTTCAACATGGCCGGCTCGACCTTCAACGCTTCCGGGAAAAAACGATAGACCAGCGCGAACACCAGCAACAGCACGCCAATCGCACCACCGATCGCGTGTTGACGGGTAAGGGATTGCGGCTTCGGCATGCGGGCGCGGCGGCTGGCTGTTATCGTGTGCGGTTCACGATAGCAAACCGACGCCAAATGGAACACCAACCCATGCGCCACCGCCACCGATGAGCGTCGCCTGGATCGATCATGCGGGCAGGCTGCCGGCGCTCCCCGACCACGGGGTGCTGGGACTCGACACCGAGTTCATGCGCCGCAACACCTGTTTCCCCAGACTCGCATTGGTGCAAGCCGCGTTCGCCGGGCAATGCTGGTTACTCGACCCGCTCGCCTACGCCGCGGACGAGGACGTGCGCGCGCTGGTAGGCGGGCGCCTGTGCGTGATGCACAGCGCCAGCGAAGACATGGAAGCGCTCGCGCCGCTGCTGGACGGCACGCCGCTGGCGTTGTTCGACACGCAGATCGCGGCCGCGCTGTGCGGCATGGGGCCGGGCTTGAGCTACCAGAAGCTGGTGGCCGGCGTGCTGGGCGTCGACATTCCCAAGGACGAAACCCGCTCCGACTGGCTGCAACGGCCGTTGACCGCCAGCCAACTGGAATACGCCGCACAGGACGTCGCCCATCTCGCGGCGCTGCACGAAACGCTTTCGGCCGATTTGCAACGGCTCGGGCGCGAAACATGGCACGCGGAGGACTGCGCGCGCCTCGCGCAGCGTGCGCAGCGCGACCCCGCGCAGGCCGATCCGCAACCGCAGCGCGGATTCCGCAGCGCATCCGATTGGCCGGCCGAAGCGCGCGCACGCCTGAAACGCGCGCTGCTGTGGCGCGACGAGGTCGCGCGCACGCTGGACCGCCCGCGTCCGTGGATCCTCGACGATGCCAACGCGCTGGCGCTGTCGCTGCAACCGCCGGCCAGCTCACAGGAATTGTTCGAACGCGTGAAGGGCCAGCGCGCCCTGCGCGGCCCGCAGCGCGCCCAGCTTATGGCGATCCTCGGCGCCGCCGCGACACCGGAAGAGCTCGCCGCACTCGCGCCCATTCCCCGCGCACCCAAGGGGGAAGCCAAACGTGCCGTGGACGCGATGCGCGAAGTGGTCCAGGCCGAGGCATTCAAGCTCGACATCCCGCCGGGCCTGCTGTGCCCGCGCCGCCTGATCGAGGAATTCGCGGTCACGCGCGCCTGGCCGGAAGGCTTGAACGGCTGGCGCGCCAGCGTGCTGGAAGCGAAACTGACGCCCTTGCTGGCAGGCTGAATCGGTCCCGCCGATACGCTTGGCGCGCGCCGGCAGACCGGCTACCATATGCGGCTCGCCGGCGTGCAACGCGCCATCGCGGCGGTGCCTTGGAACCACGCGCCCGCCAAAGAAAACTCAATGTGGGGCTGTAGCTCAGCTGGGAGAGCGCTGCGTTCGCAATGCAGAGGTCAGGAGTTCGATCCTCCTCAGCTCCACCAATCCTGTCCCGATGATTCCACCGCGCTCAACGATCCCGGTGCACGATGTAGCGCGCCAGCCAACGCAACGGTTCCGCAGCGACGCCGAAGCGTTCCAGCGCGGCGAGCGCATCCGCGTACAGCGCGTCGGCGCGGCGCTTGGCACTGTCCAGGCCCATCAGGGAGGGATAGGTCGCCTTGCCGCGTGCGGCGTCGGCACCCTGGGTCTTGCCGGTGAGCGCCTGCTCGCCTTCGACATCCAGCACGTCGTCCTTGATCTGGAACGCGAGCCCCATGCATTCGGCGAAACGGTCCAGCGCGTCACGCGAGGCAGTCGCCAGGTCCGGCACCGCGCAACACGGCATCAGCACCGCCGCGCGGATCAGCTTGCCGGTCTTGTCGCGATCGAGTGCCTCCAGGTCTGCCGCGGCAAGATGCTTGCCTTCCGATTCCAGGTCCACCGCCTGGCCGCCGGTCATGCCTTGCGAGCCGGTGGCGCCCGCCAGGATCGTGATCATGCCCAGCCGCTCGGCGGCGTGCTGCACGCCGCCGCTCGCAAGGATTTCGAAGGCCCGCGTCTGCAATGCATCGCCCGCGAGGATCGCGGTGGCGACGCCGAACGCCGCATGCGTGGACGGCTTGCCACGCCGCAACGCATCGTCGTCCATCGCCGGAAGATCGTCGTGCACCAGCGAGAACACATGCACGCATTCGACCGCGCACGCCGCATCGTCGAGCCGATCGGCCGGCACGCCCAGCACTTCACCGCTGGCGTAGCAGAGCAACGGGCGGATGCGCTTGCCGCCGCCGAGTGCGGCGTAGCGCATGGCCGCGTGCAAGGATGCCGGCGGCGTCTCCGCGGGCGGCAGGCGGGCTTCCAACGCCCGATCGACCCGCTCGCGGTATCCGGCCACGCGATCTGCAAAGGACATCAAACGGCTCCATGTCGGCGCTGCACGCCGCGGCGCCGCGAGCCTAGCGAGAGTGGCGCGTGAATGTCAAAACCGCCTCGGCGCCACTTCCACCTCATCTTCACGCACAATGCGTAGGATCGAAACGTCGGCCGGCATTGCGCCGAAGGAGACTTGCAGGATGACCGCCCCAGCTTCCGCCAATGCGTCGCGACAAGACGCCGAAGCCTACCAGGAGCGCATTCTCCCCGCGGTGTCTCGCACCTTCGCGTTGACGATCCCGCAACTCGATCCGCGCCTGCGCACGGTGATTGCCAACGCGTACCTGCTGTGCCGCATCGCCGACACCATCGAGGACGAACAGTCACTCGGCGGCGACGTGAAGCAGCAGTTCCATGATCGCTTCACGCGCGTGGTGGAATCGACCGAAGATCCGGCGTCGTTCGCGCGCGACCTGGCGCCGCTCCTGCACGGCAACACGCTCGCGGCGGAGCGCGACCTGGTGGCGCACACCCCCGACGTCATCGAAGTCACCGACGGCTTCAACCTGGCGCAGCGCGAATCGCTGGCGCGCTGCATCCGCATCATGTGCACCGGCATGCCGAGCTTCGAGCGCCGCGCCAGCACCGCCGGCCTCGCCGACATGCGCGAGATGGACCGCTATTGCTATTACGTGGCGGGCATCGTCGGGCAGACCCTCACCGATTTGTTCTGCGACTACTCGCCGCGCATCGCCGAAAAGCGCGAAGAGATGGCTTCGCTCGACGTGTCGTTCGGGCAGGGCCTGCAGATGACCAACATCCTCAAGGATTTCTGGGAAGACCGCGAACGCGGCGTGTGCTGGCTGCCGCACGACCTGTTCGCGCGCGCCGGCGTGGAACTGCAGAACATCCACCGCGGCAACGTGCCGGATGCGTTCGGCAGGGGTTACGCGCAATTGATCGGCATCGCCCACAGCCACCTGCGCAACGCGCTCGACTACACGCTGCTGATCCCGGAAAAGGAAGCCGGCATCCGCCGCTTCTGCCTGATCGCCGTGGGGCTGGCGATGCGCACGCTGGCGTCGATCCTCGCCAAGCCGGATTTCACGGCCGGGGCGGAGGTGAAAGTGTCGCGGCAAGTGGTGAAGAAGATCGTGATCGTCACGCGCCTTTTCTCGGGCTACAGCCGCGTGCTGCAAAGCTGGTTCGCGCGCATGGCGGAGGGCTTGCCGCTGCAGGCATTGGCCACGGATTGGGGCGGCCTGCTGCCGGATCCACGTTCGGCGTGGCCGCGCAGCGACGGCTGTGGTCCGGCGCAAGCTTTCACGTACAAGTAGGCCGCCATGCCACCCGACTCCGGCGTCCCGCAAGCAGGCCCGACCGTTCGCAGCCAACCCGCTGCGCGTGACCGGCTGGCCGAGGGCATCGACGCGGCGCGCAGCCACATCCTTGGCCGCCAGCATGCGGATGGATATTGGCAGTACGAACTGGAAGCGGACTGCACGATTCCGGCCGAATACATCCTGATGCTGCATTACCTCGGCGAATCGGACTGCCTGCTGGAGTCGCGGCTCGCCGAATACCTGCGCGGACATCAGTCACGCAGCGGCGGCTGGCCGCTGTACCCCGGCGGCGCACTGGACGTGAGTTGCAGCGTGAAGTGCTATTTCGCGCTGAAACTGGCGGGTGATCGCGCCGACGCGCCACACATGGCACGCGCGCGCTCGGCGATCCTCGCGCACGGCGGCGCCGCCCGCAGCAACGTGTTCACGCGCATCGCGCTGGCACTGTTCGGCGAATTGCCGTGGCGTGGCGTACCGTTCCTGCCGGTCGAAATCGTGTTGTTCCCGCGCTGGTTCCCGTTCAATCTTTCCAAGGTGTCGTACTGGTCGCGCACGGTGATGGTGCCGCTGTCGGTGCTCACCACCTTGAAGCCGCGCGCGGCCAACCCGCTGGGCGTGCACGTCAGGGAACTGTTCGTCACGCCCCCGGAACAGGAGCCGCATTACTTCCACCCGCGCTCGCTGCTGAACCGCCTGCTGTTCGCGTGCGAACAGGTGGTGCGCCGGTTCGAGCCGCTGATCCCCGGGCGCGTGCGCAGGCATGCGCTGAAGCGTGCCGAGGACTGGATCCTCGAACACCGCAATGGCGACGGCGGCCTGGGCGCGATCTTTCCGGCCATGGTCAACGCCTACGAGGCGCTGGCGTTGCTGGGCTACGCAGCCGAGCATCCCGCGCGCCGCGAAACGCGCAAGGCCATCGAGGACCTGCTGGTGGTGCACGACGAGGAAGCATGGTGCCAGCCGTGCGTGTCGCCGGTGTGGGATACCGGACTGACGTGCCTCGCGATGCAGGAGGATGCCGGTGCACCGGCCGCGGCGATCGAGCGCGCGCTTGATTGGCTGACCACGCGCCAGCTGCTCGATGAACCGGGCGACTGGCGAAGCTACCGTCCGAACCTGCCCGGCGGCGGCTGGGCGTTCCAGTTCCGGAACGATGCGTATCCCGATCTCGATGACACTGCGGTGGTGGCGCGCGCGCTGCACCAGTCGCCGCGGCGCGCGAAGTTCGCGCACGCAATCGACCGCGCCGCCGGCTGGCTGTGCGGCATGCAGTCGAGGGATGGCGGCTTTGCCGCGTTCGACGCCGACAACGATCACCAATGGCTCAACCAGATTCCGTTCGCGGATCACGGCGCGCTGCTCGACCCTTCCACCAGCGACGTCAGTGGCCGCGTGTTGACGTTGTTGTCCTTGCTCGATCGCCCACAGGATCGCGCCGCGCGCGAACGCGTGATGCGCTTCCTGCTGGACGAGCAGACCCCGGAAGGTGCGTGGTTCGGACGCTGGGGCACCAACTACATCTACGGCACCTGGTCGGCGCTGGTCGCGGTACGCGCAGCCGGGATGGCGGCCTACGAAGCACCGGTCCGGCGCGCCGTGACCTGGCTGAAGTCCGTGCAACAGGCCGATGGAGGTTGGGGTGAAGGCAACGACAGTTACCTCGATCCCCAACTGCGGGGCCGCGGCGCGCGCAGCGGCCCGGCGCAAACCGCCTGGGCGCTGCTGGGACTGATGGCCGCCGGCGAGGCGGATAGCCCCGCGGTGGCGCGCGGCATCGAATTCCTGCTGCGGACGCAGACCGGCGGTGAGTGGCATGACGCCCGTTTCAACGCACCCGGTTTTCCGCGCGTGTTTTATCTCAAGTACCACGGCTACAACCGCTATTTTCCCTATTGGGCGCTGGTGCGCTTCCGCAATGTCCACGCCGGGCGCCTCCCCTGAAGGCACGGGTTGGGTTGTCGCGCTTCCCGCCGAAGCGCACAGCATCGGCATGCACGGCATGCATCCGGGCGATTGTGTGCGCTGGCGCGATGGCTGGATCGCGGTATCCGGGATCGGCCCGCACAACGCGATGCGCGCGGCGGAGCGGCTGCTCGCCTGCGGCGTCGCACGGTTGGCAAACTGGGGCGTGGCGGGTGCGTTGTCGTCCGACCTGGCGGCCGGCGACGTCCTGGTCGTGGACCGCGTCCACTACGCAAGTGATGATCCGGGCTTCGCCACCGATGCCGATGCAAGCGAACACCTGGCCGCCACGCTTTCCGCGTCCCTGCGCGTGCGCCGCGGCACCCTGTGGTCGGCGGCGCAACCCGTGGCGACCCACTCCGAAAAACGCGCACTGGCCGAGCGCAGCGGCGCCATCGCGGTGGACATGGAAGCCGCACCCATCGCGGCGGTCGCCCTGCGCGCGAAGCTGCCGTTCGTTGCGGTGAAAGCCATCTGCGATCCAGCCGGCAGGGAATTGCCCGCAGGCATCGTGCGCGCGCTGGACGGCGCCGACGAAAGCTGGTCGCCGCGCATGATTGCGGCGGTCGCGTTCGGCGGCCCGGCCACTTGGCGCGCGACGTACGCGCTGACGCGCGACTTCCGGCGCGCGCAGCGCTCGCTCGCGACCGCCGCAGCGCTCGCTGCATGAGCGGCCACGTCCTCGTCAGCGGCGCCAACGGATTCGTCGGCTCGGCGGTGGTGCGCGCATTGTTGCGGCACGGCTATCCGGTGCGCGCGTTGGCGCGTGCGTCGAGCGACACGGCAAACCTCGATGGCCTGGACGTCGCAATGGTGCGCGGCGACCTGCTGGATCCTTCGTCGCTGGAACGCGCGCTGCAAGGCTGCGAGGGATTGTTCCACGTGGCCGCCGATTACCGCCTGTGGGCGCGCGACCCGCGCGAGATCGGCAAGGCCAACGTGCGCGGCACGCACAACATCCTGCTGGCCGCGCAACGCTGCGGCGTCCGGCGCATCGTGCACACCTCCAGCGTCGCGACGCTGGGCCTGCACCACGACGGCACGCCCTCGGACGAAGACACGCCGGTGCACCTGGCCGACATGATCGGCGCATACAAGCGTTCCAAGTTCCTTTCCGAAGCGCTGGTGCGGCGCCGCGCGCGCGCAGGCGCCAACATCGTGATCGTGAATCCGGCGGCGCCGGTCGGGCCGCGCGATCGCAAGCCGACGCCTACGGGCCGCATGATCCTCGACGCCGCGCGCGGCCGCATGCCGGCATTCGTCGATACCGGCTTGTGCGTGGTGCACGTCGACGATGTCGCCGAGGGCCACGTGCTCGCGTACGAGCGCGGCCAGCGGGGGCGGCGTTACGTGCTGGGCGGCGAGAACATGAGCCTGCGATCCATCCTCGGCGCGGTCGCCGAACTGACGGGACGCCGCAAGCCATGGCTGCAATTGCCGCACGCCGCGGTGTTGCCGGTCGCCTACGTGGCCGAGGCATGGGCGCGCGTGACGGGCATCGCACCGAACATCACGGTCGATGGCGTCAAGCTGGCGCGGCACCGGATGTATTTTTCGAGCCGCCGCGCCGAAGCCGAGCTCGACTGGCACGCGCGTCCGGCGCGGGAAGCCCTGGCCGACGCAATACAATGGTTTCGCGATAACGGATATTGTGAGTAGGGCGGGTCTTGACCCGCCATTGCGCGCGATTCGTTCAAAGCCGGCGGGTCAAGACCCGCCCTACTCCGCCAAAAGTCATGGCAACGCATCCGATGCAGGCCACCGCACACGCACAACCCAACATCGCGCTGGTCAAATACTGGGGCAAGCGCGACGCCGTGTTGAACCTGCCAGCCGCGGGTTCGCTGTCAATCACGCTGGACGCGTTGCACACGCGCACGCGCGTGCGTTTCGATGACGCGCTCGCCGCGGACGACATCTCGTTGAATGGCGAGCACGACGAAGCGCAAAGCCGCAAGATCGGCGCGTTCCTCGATTTGTTCCGCACGCGCGCAGGCGTGACGACGCGGGCGCGGGTCGAATCCGGCAACGACTTCCCGACCGGCGCGGGACTGGCGTCGTCGGCGTCCGGTTTCGCGGCGCTGGCGGTCGCGGCGGATGGTGCGCTGGGACTGGATCTCGACGCTCGCGAACTGTCGCGGCTGGCGCGCCGTGGCTCCGGCTCGGCTGCGCGCTCGATCTTCGGCGGCTTCGTGGAAATGGCGACGGGCATACGCGACGATGGCGAAGACGCCTTCGCGGCGCCGCTGCTGGATCCGTCGGCCTGGCCGCTGGAAGTCGTGGTCGCGATCACCACGCGCGAGAAGAAAAACATCAGTTCGCGCGTCGGCATGGACCGCACGCGTGACACGTCGCCCTTCTATCGCGACTGGATCGCGACCGTGCCGGGTGATCTCGCGACCGCACGCGCCGCCGTGCAAACACGCGATTTCGAAAAACTGGCGCGCGTCAGCGAGGCCAGTTGCATGGCGATGCATGCGGTGATGCTCGCGGCGCGCCCTGCCCTCCTCTACTGGAACGCGGCGACGCTGGAGTGCGTCCGGTGCGTCCGCGCGCTGCAAGCCGAAGGCACGGGCGTGTTCTTCACCATCGACGCCGGCCCGCAGGTGAAAGCGGTGTGCCTGCCTGATGATGCGCTGCGCGTGGCCGACGCACTGCGCGATGTTGCCGGCGTGCAGGACGTGCTGGTCAGCGGACTGGGTGAAGGCGCGCGCGTCGAGGGCGACGGTTGACGCGCATCATCGCCAGCGCACCCGGCAAGCTGGTGCTGCTGGGTGAATACGCGGTGCTGGAAGGCGCGCCGGCGCTGGTGCTGGCGGTGGACCGGCGCGCGCGCGTGACGCTCGCGCCCAGCGTCGACGATGGCTGGGAAATCGTCTCGCCCACGCTCGGCCTGCAGGCGCGACTGCGACTCCACGACGGCAATGCAACCTGGATCGACAAGGCGACCGCCGAACTCGAATGGATCGCCACGCTGCTCGCACGCTTTCCGCAAGCCGGACACCTGCCAGCGTGCCGCATCGAACTCGACAGCGATACGTTTCATCTCGACCATGCCGGCGCGCGCACCAAGCTCGGGCTGGGCTCCAGTGCCGCGCTCGCCGTCGCCCTGCTCGGCGCCTTGCACGCGCATGCCGATCTCGCGCCGCCGACACTGGACGAAGCCATCGCGGCGCATCGCGCGATCCAGCACGGACACGGCAGCGGCATCGACATCGCGGCGTCGCTGGCGGGTGGTTTGCTGCGCTTCGGTCTGGACGGCGAAGCCGTGCGCCTCGCGCCCGTGCAATGGCCCGGCGGCCTGCGCTGGTGTTGCGTCTACAGCGGTCGCCCGGCTTCGACCCGCACGATGCTGGCCACGGTCGCCGCCTGGCGTGAACGCGAGCCCACCGCTTTTGCGCGGGACACGCGCGAACTCGCTACAATTTCTTCACGCGGCATCGACGCCATGGCCGCCCACGATGCCGCCGCCTTCCTGTCCAGCCTCCACGATTACGCCGACGCACTGGCGCGCTTCGGCGAAGCCGCGGGCGCGGACATCGCCAGCCGCGAGCATCGGGCGATCGCCGCGATCGCCGCGGACTGCGGATGCGTCTACAAGAGCTGCGGCGCGGGCGGCGGTGACGTGGGCGTCACATTCGCCGTG
>Ga0134128_10007191_pt1 | contig 13449 bp, 11 predicted proteins | sample KB31754_FD_96462 | JGI IMG/M metagenome (GOLD analysis project Ga0134128, IMG submission 96462) | Terrestrial soil microbial communities with excess Nitrogen fertilizer from Kellogg Biological Station, Michigan, USA - KB3-175-4 | ecosystem: Environmental > Terrestrial > Soil > Unclassified ... | reverse complement strand
TCCTGAAGATCTTAAAAAAGAAATTTCGGATGACACGTGTCTAATTACCATAATGTACGCAAATAACGAAGTTGGAACAATACAGTCAATTAAGAAAATGGTTCAGATTGCAAGAGAGAGAAATATTATTTTTCATACCGATGCTGTTCAAGCAGTAGGAAAAATCCCCATAGATGTCAAAGAGCTGGGAGTGGATTTACTTTCAATATCATCACATAAGATAAACGGACCAAAAGGAGTAGGAGCATTATACATCAGAAACGGTATAACCGTATCACCTTTGATATTAGGAGGGGGTCAAGAAAACGGGCTTAGATCAGGCACAGAGAATGTAGCAAGCATCGTAGGATTTGGAATGGCATGTGAACTTGCAAAAAACAATATGAATGAAAATACAGATTATCTTAAAAAATTAACCACGAAATTAACCACAAGGGTATTGAGTGAAATACCTGCTACTACTCTTAATGGCCATCCAGATATGAGAACTCCCAATAATACGCACTTTACTTTTCTTGGAGTAAGTGGAGAAGATCTGATAATAAAATTAGATGAAAATAAAATATCTGCATCTACGGGTTCTGCATGTTCTGTAAAGATACAGAAAGCATCACATGTTTTAAAAGCAATGGGTTTTTCACACGAACAAGTAACAGGCTCCTTGCGCCTTACTGTAGGGATAATCAATACAGAACAAGAAATAGATCAAACTGTTGACGTATTAAAAAATGTAGTTCAGGAGCTGCGTGCGGTATCACCATACAAAAGCAAGTACAACTTTTAGCCTTTGAAAATTCAATTACGGTAGAATTTGAATTTTGTATTGATTTTGATCTGCAAGTGGTACTAGAGAATCCATTCCATTCCACACGTAAATTTCAGCAGAATAAACACCAGGCAACACTGGCACCCAACTGATTGCTGCGTTTGTAGTAGATAAATTCACGACATTACTGTCTAACCATTTTAGGAAAACCACTTTGTTGTTACTATCTTTGATTTGAACAATGTATGAAATTTTCTGAGAATTTTGATATTTACTTGAGATCATGCTATTGAAGTTTATCGCTTGCCCAACGTGTGGACTTTGCAATAATGGTCTTCCAGTATGATCACTAATTTGAGTTGAAACAGAGACCAATGGCATTGTTATCTGTGGCACATTTGGATTTGAGACTGTAGTAGACGGAGTTTTAACAGGAACTGCTACTGTTGATCCAACCACAACAGACCTACCATATTTATCTCGAAAGTCATGATACCATGCCTGGACATTACCACCAATAGGTGATATCAGACTTGTTTTATCTTCACTGCATATCCAAGAAGGCATTTTAAAAATTCCTTTGAATATACCCGTACCTGGTCCGGTTTCAGTTAGTGTAAAACCAGTGGCAGCAAGACCTCCGTATGCAACTCCGTTTACGGTACAATGTTGGAATCTAAATCCCTTGATCCAAACTTCTAAGAGAATATTTCCATTACTATCTCCGACTGTATCATCAGCTGGAGAACTTGGATCATTGACACTCGTATAAGTTACTACTGTATTGGCATCGGTAGCTAGATCAGGATCATTTACTGTGATTGTAACATCAGAACCAAGTCTATAGTTAGGTGAATCAAGTGTAACTATACCAGTATTTGTTGGAAGATCGTTTTGTGAAGTGACTGTTGTAGGTGTTCCTCCCTGAGTACCTAGAACCGAAAAGTGTATGGCATTAGAATCTGTAAGTTCTGTATTTATGAGAAATTTAATATTACTACCAAAAGTTTGAAGGCCTCTGATCAAATTTGGATCAAACTGATTTAGTTGATTTATTACTACATATTCAATTGTCCCAGAAAATACGCCGGAGTTAGCAGATGTTTCCTGTAACTCAGCTCTATAGATAGCATTGTTTACTTGTTGATTATTATTATTCCCAAAAGAAAAGAGGTCAAAAACAATTGGTTGAGTATCACGTGGATTTGAAATCGTACCAAATGTATTGAAATTGATTTCCAAGTATACAGGAAGATTTGACGGTATAGATTGTATTAGGCTACAGTGGCATCGCTTATCTGTAATAGACCATTGCCTGATACAATTGTTCCTGGCGCTACAACTGGAACTGGAGAATTACCGATAGATCCAAAATACAAAGTCATTGTAGTTCCTGAGAACGAGTTTATTCCAAGTTGTTGTTGAAATGATCGTAGATCATAATTAACCCAATTAGTCCCTTTGGAATTTGGCTGACTAGTGTCTATAAGCAAGTTCTTCAGAGACTGGGCAGAAATGCCAAGATTTAATGTAATTTTCTGAAAATTCGATATTGATTGAGATCTAGTATCAAGTATCAACCGTAATGAATTAGTATCAAACACAGCAGACGGCACACTAATTGAGCTGGAACTATTATAAAATTTAACATCAGAAGAACTGCTCAGGGTTATTGGATTTCCAATCTTCAGAGTGGGTATTTTTGATGAGGTTTTGAAAATATTTAGTTGATCAATCAAATTGGAATTAATATTTTGAGTATTATCTACTAGAGTGATTGTCTCTCTTTGGCCTGGTCCAAACTGACTTTGAGTATTACTACCAACAGCCAGGCTTGCGTCAGAAGTGCCTGAAACAATAGAAACACTCTGAAGATTGTAGGTAATTGATCCAGAGTGAGATCTAGGAGCATTTGGTAGTATTCCTATGGTAGATACACTAGAAGAGGAGCTCTGAAAAATTCCAGTATGTGGTCCTGTCTCTACGAAAGTTACTAGTTTGTTGTATATGCCATTAAGAGATGAGCTTGTTTGAACAGAATTAGTTTTCAGATTAACTACATCTGATGTATCCATACTCAACCGTCCGTTATCTTTGAACCCAAGACTGCTCAGATATGGTATCAGATTTACTAGACCGGGACCACTTGCGCTACTACCTGATTCTGCAAATGCCTGGTAAAATGTTGCAGAAGAAGGACCTACATTAAAAGTCCAAGAATCTTGAGATGTAGGATCTATACTTAATTCTGCATCATTAATAGTAGCAAAGACATCAGAACCTGACGGATACGCAGTTCTATCGAGTTTTACAGAGATGTTTGGAATGTCAGAATAATCAAGATCTACACTTTGTGTACTGGTCGATCCATCATACTCAATATGCACATTGTTACCAAGTGTGAAGAGTTGAATCATGGGCCATATGTTTGGGTTTATACCTATTTGACCAGATGGGACCTGCGGATTGGTATTCAGGGATGGAGTATTTCGTACAACATTATTTTGACTAGATGGAGAAGTAGGCGTACCACTACACGAATTAAAACTTGCGGTTCCTTGAGTTGTACCAGACAATCCTGCAGAATCTGGGATTGCCACTCCATCAGTTTGAGATACATCCACCCCAAGAACAGTGGAAGGAGTAGAGCTCGAACAAAAAACTCCAAAATCAATACTTTGTCCAGGCGAACCTGATAATGCTACTTGATCAGCTTGTTTTGCACTATTAGTATTGGCAAAAAATGCATACCAAGCACCATCTGAACCCTGAGCCATTTGGAGATGCCTTCCATTTATTGAGACATTTGGTTGACCTATTGCTTGATCTAGTTGAGTATTATCTTCCCGTACAATGACTTCTGTTACCATTGGTCCAGAGATATGGTTATCAAAGAGACTGTTTTCTGCAGAAACAAAAAGATTTGGATGATCCGAATAGGCAGATACTGCAGGCGAATATGTAGCAGTAGGTACTATCAATGAGAAAGCTAGAAGGATTATCAGAATTTTATGCAACTTGCTAACATAAGAAGACGTACGAGATAATGTTGTCGAATAATTCATACTGCATCTCTCAAGCTATATCACTTGCGCATTAAGTTTTAACTAGGGTTAGAAATCAAATGCGACATGGTAAAACCTAAACCAATTATAATAATAAGTGGAATATTAGTATTAATTGGCATTGCAATAACTGCGTATCAATCTCAGACAACTTCAGAAAATCTTTCAAATCAACAAAACACTCTAGGCATAGGAGCACAGATGGTGGTTACAAAAGGTATGAGTCCAGACAATAACCAGAATGGTGTATATTCTATCCAAATAACAGATTTTAGAGATGACGATAATGTCAAAGCAACCGTGATTGATCCCATGGGAACACCAATAATAACAAAAACAATTACGAAAAGTCCTATTCAAGAAATGTTCAAAATTGAATCATCTGGAAATTATACATTGCAGATAGAGAACCATGGACAAAGGGAAATCCAAGTTCTTGGAATTATAGGATATTACCCACAAGGAATAGAATTAGTAGATATTTCTGGATTCATAGTACTTATCATAGGTCTCAGTGGACTAGCAGTCGGCATGATGTATTTAGTCAAAAATCGTGTTAGATCTAATTAAGAAATTGATCTAGTTCAGTTAGCCCATCAACTATATTTTTAAAATTATCATCGCTTTCCATTATTTTGTTAAGTTTATCCATATCAACTCTGAAAGTTTCTTTACCACTGTTTTGACTTATCACCACAAACTTGTGTTCAATTACATAAGAAAGAAGATCTTTGATCTGATTTATAGGAAGTTGTAATTTATCTGCAAGATATATAGAATCTTTTTCTCCACCTTCGAGTTCTGCTAGAATAGACGAAACATTTGGATCTACTAGAATTTCCATCATTTTCTGCTTGTCAAAACTTTCACTCAAGTCTACCAACTATTCCTAGAATGTAATACTTTTTTCCTATTAGATATAAAATCACTTATCAAAACCCTATCAATCTTTTCTGGATTTATGTAATATGCTCTTCCTTTCAAATGTTTTTCAAGGCTTTCAACATAACTCAGTAATTCTGCTTCCTCACTTACCATAATAGTATCGATTTCGATGCCTTCTTTTTTGCATTTTTTTGCTTCTTGGAGTGTCTTTGTTTCTACGGAAGGATCAACTTGTCGATATCTATAACACAAATATACCAACTCGTTATGTATATCCAGCATTACATCACGTTCATTTTTTATTTTAGACAGAGTTTGTTCATCAGGTCTATAAAAATGTGAATATGGTTTATCTGTTAGTATTTCATTTTTCTGGGATTCATCATCCACAAAACATGCGCTTGGTTGACCATCAGTTATCAGAATAATTTTTTTATTTTGTGAACCATCTTTTTTTAAAATTTTTAATGCCAGTCTTAATGCAGCCTGATAATTTGTATAATGAAGGAAGTTATCATTTGCATCATATGTTTTTAGGTATGGTATATCAGTAGGATTGATTTGTGATGCGAGTGAACCAAAACCTACAATATAAACAGAATCATTTGGAAAGAATTTTTTATTTAACACATAGAGAGCCCACAAAGCCTTTTTGGCCGCTTCTATCCTAGTCCCGTCTCCAGAACTTAGAGAATATTTCATTGTAGAGCTAAGATCTATACAGTAAACCACTGCAACTTTTACTTCTTCTTTTGTTTCAAATTTTTCAAAATCATCAAGTTTTATTTCAAGTGGAAACTGAACTGATTCATTTTTACTTTTTTTTCTCTGGATTAAATTCAATAGAGTAGCAGGTATATTCAGATGTTTAATATCATCTCCGATGTCAAGTTTTTTTGAAGTATCAAGCACTGTATCACCGGATCCAATTTCTCGAGATTCATGAAACCCGTAACTTCCTTCATTAATTGCCTTCATTACATCCTCTAGCATTTTTTGTCCAATTTCAAAAAATGCTTTTTTTGTTAGCCATTTTCTATCATCTTTTAGATATCCAAGTTTTTGCAAGTATTTTGTTACAGGCTCATCATTACCACATGGTTTTGTTTCTTGTTGACCATCATTGGATTCATTTTGCGATAAGGAATTCTGTAATACATCATCAAGTATGGTTTCAAGATCTTTCATAGATGGTGTTTTTTCTTTCAAGGCCTGTGTTGCAATGGATTTAAGAACTTGGTTGAGCGTTTCATCAGACATTTCCTGAGTAGGGTTTTCAGATTTATTATTCTCGTTTGTAAAATAGACAAATTTTACAGTATCAGTTTGCAACGTATTCACCTTCTTTTCTATCTAGAATTTTAGGTTCAACCCAGCAAAGACCATCAAGTACTAATTCTACAATACCGGCTTTAAGCTCATTTTGTACACTTTCTGAAATGATCAGATTATCAGTAGAAATTCCATATTTTTCAGCCTCTTTTACAAATAATTCATGATCAGAAATGACTTTTGAATATACACTAGTAATCAAATTCAGGAGAGAATTAAAGTTCTTTAACTGATTTTCATAAGAGGTGTGCATACCATTTGAACCAAGAATTGTTTGAGACACTTGGAATGACTTACCCAAAAATTCATTTTTTATCAGGCCAAAAATACTTGGATCAATATCCTTCAGGTATTCTAAAGAAGTATCTTTTACAGAATTAGAGATGAAATTTTTTAGAATTTTAGAGCGATTTGTTGGAGTATCATCTAACTCAGAAAGTTCAAACTTTACAGATTGATCAATTGAAAATATATCACACGGTCTAGGTAGTGCCAAAATATCATGTGTTATTGATCTGGTTCGCACTGCTTCCCCTACAAGTAATTCCAGACTATGTATCCCAGTTCTAACACTTACACCCTTATCTTGATTAATTTCATTACTGGAACGTGCTGTTTGAACAATTCTTGCCAGGATTTTTAGTATAAATATTGGAATAAATGATCTGGGTATTTTTGCTTCCTGAATTATAATTAGCATTTCTTCTTGTATTGATCTTGGATAATGAGTTTGAATGTGACTTTTCAATCGATCATATAGTGGTTCAATTATTTTTCCAGAGTGAGTATAGTCAATAGGGTTGGCAGTAGCAAAAAATATTGTTTTTGGTTCAAATATAACAGGATATGCGCCAGTGGTGAATCTACCTTCTTGGAGTACAGACAAAAGCGCTACTTGTTTTCTAGTATCAAGAACTGGTAATTCATCAATACAAAATAATCCATGTTTTGCTTGCATTAGTTGACCAGGAGAATAAGATTCAATTTCATACATTTCTGTACCATTTCTGGTTATCTTGATTGCATCGATCTGACCAACTAGATCTTTTACAGAGATATCAGGTGTTGCCAATACATATTTGAATCTGTTTTTACCATCAACCCATTCAATTGGAGTGTCAAGTTTGTTATTACGAATTTTTTTCATACTTTCACCATCTACGTGAAATTGTGGAACAGTCATAGGATTGTCTTTATCTTCCAACAAGAGTATCAGATCATTAGGCGGAAGATCCATGGGACAGTCATTTGTAATACTGCCTCGGATTATGGGCATTGGAGAAAGTAAAGTATCCGCAATTATTTGCGCTATTCTAGTTTTTGCTTGTCCTATTTGACCAACAAGAATCACATCATGGCATGACAGTATTGCACGATCTAAAGCAGGAACAACATCATCGTCAAACCCCATTATCCCAGGATATCTTACAGTTTTTGATTTTATCTTTGAGATTAAATTTCTGCGAAGCTGTTCTTTTGCATTAACTATTTTATAATTAATTTCTAAAAGATCCCTTAGTGTTTTAATTTGTTTATAGTCCTCAGGAACCCCGGCCATGATTTCACTATACTTTGGTTTAGAATCATAACTTCGATTAACAAAATTTACAAATTCCTGAGCCAATACAATAAATACTCTCTAAATGCGATTTAAAGTATTATTATTTTAGCATGGTTTTTATCGGGGATACAGGGGATTTTTTAATACTTGTCTTCACAAGAGTTCAGACACATAGTTAGAATTGCGGGTAAGGATATTCCCGGTGCAAAAAAGACCATCATCGGAGTAGGTCAAGTAAAGGGAATTGGTTACAATTTTGCAAAATCACTTTTAGAGGTATTAAAAATTAATCCCAATAGTAATGTAGGTTTTCTTACAGAAACACAAGTAGAAGAAATAGAAAAAGCAATGAGAGACCCAGCATCTGTCAACATACCATCATGGTTTCTGAATAGACGAAAGGATATGGATACAGGAAATAACTTTCATCTCATTACTTCAGATATTGACTTTAATGTAAGAAATGATATCGAACGAGAAAAGGGAATGAATAGTTGGAGAGGATTTCGTCACACATATGGATTAAAAGTTCGCGGACAGAGTACACGTACCACAGGTAGAAAAGGTGGTGCAGTAGGAGTAAAGAAAGGTGGTAAGGTATTACCAGCTGGTTCACCTGGTGCTCCAGCTGAAGGTGCAGCGACAGCAGCTCCAAAAGCTGGTGCAGCTCCTGCAGCGACAGCAGCTCCAAAAGCTGGTGCAGCTCCTGCAGCGACAGCAGCTCCAAAAGCTGGTGCAGCTCCTGCAGCTAAACCTGCTGCAGCGGAAAAGAAAAAGTAGGTTATTGTAAATGGGAGATCATCCAAAAAATTCACGCAAAATGTGGAGAAAGCCAAAACGTCCACTCAATTATGATTTACTAAATGAAGAATTACATGTACTAGGTACTTTTGGACTCAAGAACAAAAGAGAATTGTGGAAAGCACATACCGAACTCTCCAGAATAAGAAATCAGGCCAGATCACTTTTAGCTTTAACACAGGATGTTAGAAGTACAAAGGAACCAATACTTATGAAGTCACTTACAAGAGTAGGATTGGTCAAAGAAAATTCAACATTAGATGATGTACTAAATCTAAAAGTGACCGACTTTTTATCAAGACGATTACAGACATTCATCCAGAAAAAAGAATCAATCAAGAGTCCATATCTTGCAAGACAAATCGTAGTTCACGGTCACGTGATGATTGGAGAAAGAGTAGTCACTGTTCCGTCATATACAGTAAAAGTAGAAGAAGAAGACCAAATCCACCTATCACCAGAATTAGACCTCAATAAAGCAAAACAACAGCAACCTGTTCAGGAAGTAAAAACTGAACAACCAGCAGAGTAAGAGTAAAACACACGCAATCATTATTTATCAAGAAAATCTATAAGATATCAACATGTGTTCGATTATAGGTTATCTAGGCATTAGCTCTGCTGCTCCAATAATAGTCAAGGGGCTAAAAAGAATGGAATATCGCGGTTATGACAGTGTAGGGGTTGCAACTTTTTCAGAACATCAGATCAGTGTAAGAAAAGGTGTAGGTAAAGTGATAGAAGTAAATAGAGCAGCAAAATTGGATGAACTTTCTGGAACTATAGGAATAGGCCATACGAGATGGGCTACCCACGGAATGGTAACTGACACAAATGCTCATCCGCACCCATCAAGTTCAGGAGAAATAGCAATTGTACACAATGGAATAATTGAAAATCACGAGGAATTAAAAAAAGATCTCCAAGAAAGAGGCTACAGTTTCAAGAGCCAAACAGACAGTGAAGTTATTGCAAATCTTTTGCAATATAATTATGACAAGACCAAAGAAATTAAAAAATCCATAATAGACACAGTGGCCGAATTAAAAGGCAACTATGCTTTTGTGGCAGTTTTTCAAGATGGAACATTAGCTGCAGCCAGACTTCACGAACCATTGATAATCGGGGTTGGAAAAGAAGGTTATTTTATTTCAAGCGATGTACTTGGATTTGTAGAATACACTGATGAGGTAATCTATCCAGATAACAAGGAATTTGTAATTATTGATAGAAATGGATTGAAGATTTTTGATTTTGATGCAAATCCAGTACGACATCAAATAACCAAGGTATCAAAAGAATTTGCGGATGCATACAAGGGACAATATGCACATTATACTTTGAAAGAGATTTCAGAACAACCAACAACAATACTGAATGCTGGAAATAATACAAAACTTGAGATTGATTTAGCTTCGGATTTAATAAAACATGCAAGAAATGTGTACATTACAGGAAGTGGAACAAGTTATAATGCAGCGTTAATTGCAAAATTTCTTTTTTCAAAATATGCAAAGATAAAGGTAGAGCCACTAATTTCTAGTGAGGCACAGTTTTCTCCAGACATATTTGAAGAGAAGTCAATTCTAATAGCAATATCCCAGAGTGGTGAAAGCGCAGACGTATTAGAAGCCGTAAGCATTGCCAAAAAGACAGGATCTAAAATCATATCAGTAGTAAACATGATGACATCTTCACTGGTTCATCAATCATCCATTTCCATGGGACTCAATTGTGGTCCAGAGATAGGTGTTGCAGCAACTAAAAGTTTCACGTCACAACTTGTAGTACTATACAAGATGGTTGACAAAATATGTGATGGATGTATAGAACTGGATCTGACAAAAGTGTCAGAAGCAATCAAGAAAATCATAGATAACGATTCTAAGATCAGAGATATTGCAAAGAGGCTAAAGGATGTTTCAGACATTTACGTATTAGGAAGAGGCATACACTATCCAATTGCTTCAGAAGGCTCACTAAAATTAAAAGAACTTACATACATACATGCAGAAGGTCTTCCAGGCGGAGAATTAAAACACGGTCCATTGGCACTGATGGATTCCAATTCTTATGTTTTAATCATAAATCCAAACGATTCCACCTATAATGACACATTAACATCAGCTAGAGAAATAAAAGCAAGAGGCGCCAAGATAATAGGAATTTCTGACAAACCAAGCGACGTATACGATTATTGGATAGACATACCAAGCATCAACGAGTCATTGTATCCACTTGTAGAAATAGTACCAATACAACTTCTTGCATACTATGCCGCAATTGACAAAGACTTTGATCCAGATTATCCAAGAAATTTGGCAAAATCAGTAACAGTCAAATAATTTTTGAATATTCTTTTTCAGTCAGATCCAATAGGCCCTTAGCATCAATTCCCGTTTTAAGCATACACCCAATAGATGCACCTCCTGCCCCAGCACCTTCTTTTACAAATCCTTCAGCATATGAACTCAATCCAGAAATTTCTGATTCTGCAAGTTTGAGTTTTGCAACCAATATAGGAATATCCATTATTTGCATTAGAATATCAGTCAGATTTGCAGATTTATCTTCTGCCACATAAGAAGTAGTACCAATGGCGGTGTTCTTTCCTTCAAATCCCATACTTTTTGCAAAAGCAAGTACCGCTGCCATTTGTGTTCCACCAGCTAACAACACTTTTGAGATTTCAGAAGCAGTGCTAAGAATGCCTGCAATTGTAGGAATCATGGGATCACCTAATTGTGATATGATCTCAAATGGATCTTTTGATTGAAGTCTTTTTAATGCCTCTTTCACCGTTTGAATCTTGAGCCCTACAGGGTTTTGAGGCATACTGCTGCTTACAAATCCCGTAATCCCAAATCCTTCAAGCACTCCAAGAGCTGTAGTAGTACCACCTGGAATACTTTCACCAATTATAACACAATCAGTTGAAGCTCCAAGAAATCTACCAATTATTCTACCATATTCTACCGCTTTTCCAACTTCATCAAGACTAAGAGCAGGCTCTTGTCCAATATTTTTTCCATAATCCAAATCCATGTCAATGAATGGAAGTTTTGGAGATATTTTGCTACCAGCATTTATTATGATATTTGGAATACTTGCTGCTTCTAATGCAGTTTTTGTCAACAGGGCTGGAGTTGGTTTCCCATCAGGAGTCATTGGAATTACAGAGATACTTCGGCAGTATCCATAGTGAATAAATTCAGCATCAGCAGGTCCTGTAAATTTTATCAGATCAGGATGTTCTCCAGCCATGGTTATTCCAGGTATTTCAGATGTGGCAGTATAAGATATCACTAGAGAGAAGATGAATTTCTTTTGTTTTGTTTGTTTGATGAATTCTAAACCTTTTTGCTTGTTTCCAAGTATTTCTATGTCTTGCAATGACTAATCACTGCCCATAAAATCCAAAAATTCTGATTCTGTTCTAGGTTGTAGCACAAAATTTGTCTTCTTTTCTTTGTCTATGGTGGAATTTGGTGAGCTCCCATAATTATGTCCTGGATACAACACAAGATTATCATCAAGTTTGTAAACAATATCAAATAGACTATGGTAGAGTTCTTTTGCGCTTCCTCCAGGTAAATCCGTTCTTCCACAGTTTCCCACAAAAAGTGTATCACCTGAAAAGATTTTTCCATCACCAACTAAACATATACTATCTTTTGAATGTCCAGGTGTATGTATCACAACGAGTTCTGATTTGCCAAATGTTATTTTTTCGCCATCAGATAAACGCATATCATTTTTTAAAGTAGAGGCTTCGTGTTGTAAGATTTTAGATTTAGTGTGTTTTACAATTGCGTCGTTTCCAATAGTATGATCAAAATGATGGTGTGTATTTATGACATATTTGACTTTTAGATCATTTCTTTCTATAATTTCTATAACCATCTCCAAATCCCATGATGGATCTATAATGACAGATTCCTTTGTATCTTCATCTTCAAGAACATAGGTAAAATTTTGCATGTTTCCCACTTGAAGTTGGTGTACTTTCATAATAATACTCCAATCTCCGCTTCAGGTGGAATTCCTATTTTTTCAACCGTTATTTTACCGCACATATCTAGTGCCTTTGGCATTCCGATTTTCATCTTGTGAAAGGTTATGGTAACATCTGCTTTTACGCATTTGTCATTTACTACTCCTGTATCTGGATCAAGGCCTGATGGCACATCAATAGATAGTTTGAAAGCATGAGATTGATTTATCAGATCTATTGCTGAGGAATATGGTTCCCTAATCTTTCCATGTATTCCAGTTCCCAATATTCCATCTACTATAACTTCTGCATCATTTACAATTCCATTCATATCAGAGGCAAGCACAAGATTTACAGAATTCATTTTTTCCAAAATTTTCCAATTAGACCTAGATTCCTCTGTTTTTATTTTTTCAGGATTCCCTAGCAGTATAACTGTAGGATGATAGTCAAACGCGGCCAAATGTCTAGCTACAACAAGAGCATCTCCCCCATTATTTCCCAATCCGGCAAAGATCATTATCTTCGATTTTAAATTAGGATAACGTTCAACAATATGTCTTACAGTAGATGCACCAGCATTTTCCATCATCAATTTTCTAAAAAAGCCCATTTGATGTCCATTCTCTTCAATTTGCATCATTTGCTTTACAGTGATTTCCATATCAATACAGAATTTTATGTCAAATAAGGGCTTTACCAAAATGCACATTCACAGATAACCAGAAGTTCTACACTCCTAGGGATATAGAATTCACAGGTGACTCTGATCGTTGGTAGTACTTGATCGGAATACCAGGTTGCAATAATACAACCTACATTGTCATTTACTGATCTAAATAATGTACATAAAAACAGGAATTCGGGAAATCACTTCAGACAGAACGTTAGTAATGAAATGTAATTTCTTCCAATACACATCATCTAGAAATCATTAATGCGGGAGAAGGGATTTGAACCCTCGAAATCCTAAGATACTAGCCCCTCAAGCTAGCGCCTTTGACCAGGCTGGGCGACTCCCGCAATTGGTTTTACCCATGTATGG
>Ga0134128_10007190_pt1 | contig 13449 bp, 14 predicted proteins | sample KB31754_FD_96462 | JGI IMG/M metagenome (GOLD analysis project Ga0134128, IMG submission 96462) | Terrestrial soil microbial communities with excess Nitrogen fertilizer from Kellogg Biological Station, Michigan, USA - KB3-175-4 | ecosystem: Environmental > Terrestrial > Soil > Unclassified ... | reverse complement strand
GTCGCCTCCTGCGAGGCAAGCTGGGAAATCTCGATCTCTCGAAGATGGCAGAAGGCGGCGAATTCGCCGATCCAAGCTTCCCTCAGCCCCCTGACACCCCCGTTCACCCACAGCAATCGCAGCGGGGACATGTGTGCCAACTAGAAATAGTAGTTCTTAGGGGGATCTTAACAGCCGCGGGAAGAGCAAGCGTGATCCGTCGCTCAAATCCTTCGGTTCGTCGTACGGGATTTCACTTATTGCAATCCGCGGGCAGACCCGCCAGGGCGTGAGTGGATCTCATGCCACGCCTCAAGCCAGCCCTGGAATGATTCGGTAGCGCACCCGCGCGCAATAGGCTCGGTATACCGGGTCGGTGAAGAGGAAGCGCTCTTCGGCCCTGGCACGGGCGAGCTGCAGGATGCACTCGCAAGCCCAGATCATCGCATTGAGAACGCTCGGGTTCGCAAGCACCACGCCGAGGAGGAGCGTCAGCTCGGAGAGATAGACCGGATGACGTACGAGCCGATACATGCCATCGCTGCGGATGCCGCGGTTGCCGGGAACCACCGCGAAACTGCGGCGGAGCGAAAGCAGTGCGGCGGCGAGCATCGCGAGGCCCGAGAGCTCGATGACTGAGCCCAAGGATGCCTCATTTGCCGCCGCGGCTGGACGCAGGAGCAGCGGCAATGCAGTACCAGCGAAGCCGAGCAGCCAGAGCGGCGCCGAGGAGGTTTCCGCCCTGGCAGGCTTGCGGGTCAGGAAGAGCGCGAGAAAGAGCGTGTTGATCGCGAGCACGCCGAAAGACTGCAGCGACCCGGAGGCGTGATACGCGTGTAAGCTTCCCATGAGCAGCAGCGTAAACAGCGCGACGATCATGACGTTCATGGCCGTCTGCAGCCCGGCGGTCATCGCGGTCGGCAAAAGATGAATCCGATGTGACTCCATGATTGCGACTCAGTGCCCCATGTTGCGGAAGACTTCGATGACCGAGAGTACGGCCGGGCCGATCGCGACCAGGAAGAACGAGGGGAAGATGCACAAGGCGAGCGGGAAGATCATTTTCGTGCCGATCTTGGCCGCCTGCTCCTCCGCAGCCTGCATCCGCTTGTCGCGAAATTCCTCCGAATACACGCGCAACGCATCCGCGATGCCCGTCCCGAACCGCATGGTCTGCACCATCAGGGTGACGAGTCCGCGAATGTCGGACAAGCCCGTCCGTTCCGCCAGGTTCCGCAGCGCCTGAGTCCGCTCCACGCCGGCGCGCATCTCGGCATTGACCAGGACGAGCTCGGCGCCGAGCTCCGGGTGGCTGACGCTGATCTCGTCCGCGACACGCTGCAGCGCCGGTGCGAGTCCGAGACCGGCCTCCACACAGACCACCAGGAGATCGAGCGCATCCGGAAACCCGACCCGCAAGGCCCGCTGGCGGCTGAGCACGCGACGATCGAGCCAGATACTCGGCAGCAGCGAGCCGAGAAATGCCGCACCGAGGGCAGCGAACAGCACCTTGCCCGTAGTGACGCTGGGGAAGAAGGGTGAGGCGAGCAGAACGGCAAAGGGAAAGGCCACGATCAGCAAGGCCTTCGTACCGTAGAAGATCGACAGCGCGTATTGGGCACGATAGCCGGCGTGCATCAGGAGTCGACCAACTCGCGTTCGTTCTTTCTCCTTACTCGGAAGAAGGTAGGCGGAGAGAGGCCGGACCCAGGCAGCCAGGCGGAACGGGCTCGAGGCCGTCTGCACATCCGTGCGTCCCACCTGATCCAGACGCCTGCGCACCGGATCGGCGATGGCCGTCAGGACGGCCAGCACCCCGAGGCAGAACGCGAACGCGGCCGCCGCGGCGAGTCCGATGAAGGCGAGCTCGGTGCCCTGGGAGCGACCCAGGAGGGCGGCAAAACCGGTCAAGGTCGTACTCATGTGGATCTCCATCAAACCTGGATGCGGATGATGCGCCGGATCCATATGGTGCCGAGGATTTCGAGCACGCACGCGGCCATGATGAGGTTCGGCCCGCGCGGGTTGTTGAGCAGCGTCGGCAGGTAGCCGGGCGTTGCAAACCACATCACGACGAACAGCACGAGCGGTACGAGTATCAGGACCCACGCGGAGAGTCGCCCCTCGGCCGACAGCGTCTTTACCTGTCGCGCCAGCTTGAAGCGGCCGCGGATCACCGCGGTGATGCGCTCGATGGTCTCGGCGAGATTGCCGCCCGTCTCCTTTTGGACGAGCACCGCGGTGATGAACGCCATCACCGAGACGGTCGGAACGCGCTCCAGCAGATCCAGGAGGGCGGTGCGCAGTTCGCCGCCATAGCTGATCTCGCTGAAAATGTGCTCGAATTCCTTGCTCACAGGCTCTTCCATGTCGTCCGCGACGAGCTTCAGGCATTGCGTGAAGGGGTGGCCCGCCTTGAGCGCGCGCTTGATCACATCGAGCGCCTCGGGGAGCTGCTCATCGAACTTCGCCGTACGCCGGCCGCGATCCCTGAGGAGCTTGAGCAGGGGATAGACCGCCGCTGCAATGCCAAGCCCCAGGGCCGCATACCACCGGTGTGCGACCATCCATCCCAACACCGTCCCGGCCCCTGCCAGGACGGCCGATCTGAGCACCAGTTGATATGCCGGCGTGGAGCGGCCGCTTTGCTCGATCAGCTCCGCGAGCGCGTCCATGCCGGGCAGCGCCTCGAGCGACTGCTCCAGCGGCGTCAGCTCCTTGAGATATTGCTCGCGCAGCAAGTTTTTCAGCCGACCCTGCGCTCCCGAGGCGGTCACGGTGGCGAGGCGCGCAGTCAGGCGCTTGCGCAGCTTGCGGTTCTCGCCGAAGACGGGAATGGCGAGCCCCTGCAGCAGCAGGAACACCGCGAGAAACACGAGGCCGATGAAGATCCACATGCCCATGCTCATCTCCTGGTGAGGGCGGGCTCGTTCGGCCGGCGGAAGACATCCAGCGGCAGCTCGATGCCGCGCTCGTGCAGCCGCTTGAGGAATCCCGGTACGATCCCTGTCGAGACGAGCTCGCCGAGCACGTTGCCTTCGGCATCGAGCCCGCGGCGCTCGAACTTGAAGATCTCCGAGGTGGTGATGATGTCGCCCTCCATGCCGTTGGTCTCCTGCAGGCTAACGACGCGGCGACGCCCGTCTTCGTGCCGCTCCACCTGCACGATGATTTCGATGGCCGAGGCGATCTGGCTGCGCAGCGCGCGTACCGGGAAAGTGATCCCGGTCATGGATACCATGTTCTCGACACGGCCGAGCGCATCGCGCGGGGAGTTGGCATGAATCGTGGTCAGTGAGCCGTCGTGGCCCGTATTCATGGCCTGCAGCATGTCCAGCGCTTCGCCGCCGCGCACCTCGCCGATGACGATGCGATCGGGGCGCATGCGCAGGCTGTTGCGCACGAGGTCGCGCTGAGCGACCGCGCCGCGCCCTTCGATGTTGGGAGGACGGGTTTCCAGCCGGACGACGTGCGGCTGGCGCAGCTGCAGCTCCGCCGAGTCCTCGATGGTGACGATGCGCTCCGTCGGCGGAATGAACGCCGAGAGCAGGTTGAGCAGAGTCGTCTTGCCGGCGCCGGTGCCGCCGGAAACCAGGACGTTGAGGCGGCCCTTCACGATCGCGCCCATCACCTCTGCGATCTCATGGGTCAGGGACCCGAGGCGGATGAGGTCGTCGATCGAAAGCAGCTCCACCGCGAAGCGCCGGATCGAGAGCGATGGGCCATCGAGGGCGAGCGGTGGGATGATCGCATTGACACGCGAGCCATCCTTGAGGCGGGCATCGACCATCGGCGAGGACTCATCGATGCGCCTCCCCACTGCGGAGACGATGCGATCTATGACATTGAGCAGATGCGCATCGTTGTTGAAGCGCACGTCCGTGAGCTCCAGGCGCCCCCGCCGCTCGACGTAGACCTGGTTGGCGCCGTTGACCAGGATGTCCGAGACGGTCCTGTCCGCGAGCAGCGGCTCGAGGGGACCCAGTCCCAGGATCTCGTCCTCGATGCGCCGGGCGATACGCTGGCGGGACACGAGGCTCAAGGGAAGCTGGTGCTCGATCATCAGCCGCTCGCAGATCTCGCGGATCTGCCGCCGCGCCTCACGGTCATCGAGTCCGCCGATGAGCGAAAGATCCATCACCTTGAGCAGCCGCTGATAGATCAGCTCCTTGCTCTCGCGTTCCGCTGCCGTCAACGGCAGCAGACGGTCGTCGGTTTCCTGGGGCGCCGCTTCGGCCAGGACGCGAAGCGCTCCGCCTTTGCTTTCGAAGGATTTCACTTCCGCGTTCACGGGGACCTCGGCTTGATGAGGCTGGAGAATGTTCTGGCGAGAAGACCCGGGCGGGCAGTTGCCGCCGTACCCCCGAGGCGCGTCTCGAGGGCCATGACCGCCTTCGTGATCGCGGCCGTTCGCACGTGCTCGAGGAGCGGCCGTCCGGCAGCGATGCACTCGGAGACCGATCGGTAGTCGTTCGGGACGGCCAAGAGGTCCGCACACCCGATGGTGCTGCGGATGTCTTCTGTCGAGATGGGCGAGTCCTTCTCATATCGATTGATCACGGCGGTGATCCGGTCGGCGCTCACGGCGAGGTCGCGACGCAGGCAATTCATGAGCCGGGTGGCGTCCCGCAGGACCGTAACTGACTGCTGCACTACGAGGACGATGTGCTGCGCGCGATCGATCACGCGCGTGGTGACAGGGTCGATCCGCCGCGGCAGATCGACGACGACGTGCTGATGGCTGCGCACCGCGACATTGAGGAGGGTTTGAACGGCCTCAGCCGATATGTTGCCGACCGGCAGAGCATCGTCGGCGGCATTTCCCAGGATACCGAGCCCGCTGCCATGCCGGGCGAGATAGCCTTGGAACGCTGTCGCGTCCATTCCTTCGAGATTCTCGATTGCCTGCAGCAGGCCGCGCTTGGGAAAGAGGTCGAAGTAGAGCGGGATCGTGCCGAACTGTAGATCCAGGTCGATCAGCGCCACACGCTGCTGCGACTGAGCGGCGAGCACGTGCGCCACGTTGCAGGCGAGGAAGGTGGACCCGCAGCCGCCTTTCGCGTTGATGAAGGCAGTGACTGCACCCTCCTCGCCGGAGCTCACGGCCTTGCGGTCGCGCTCGATTCGGGCCAGGGCACTCATCAGATCCGCCTCGACGAGCGGTATGGGAAGGAGGTCACGGGCCCCCGCCTGCATGGCGAGCCGCATGGCATTGGTGTCGTTGGTCGACCCCACGACGACGAGTGGTGGACGGCGATCGGCTGGCCGGGCCGCGAGCGATTCGAGCTCCGCCTGCCAGGTCTGTCCGAGGTGCAGCACCAGTGCGTCAGGCGGGCTCGTCACGCCGTGCAACGGATCCACGTGACCATTGACGACCAGTTTGCGCTCGATCCTAATGCCCGGATACTTGCGCAACACGGCGTCGAGCGAGTCAAGCGTGTCCTTGCGGCGGGAGACCAGCAGTACTTTCAGGCGAATGTCAGCGAGCTCTGGCATTGTGTCTCTCGTCGAATCAACAGGTCTCGGTGGCGGTGGGTGTGATGCCGAGACTCTCGCGGGGAAGGACGGCCTGGAATCCGGAGAGCGACAGCATCGGCATGATGAAGGGGATGACGAGCGGCAAGGTAAATCCGGTGATCCGCGCGCGCACATAACGGATGGCGCCGTAGTCCCCCGTGGCAGGGTTGCCGAGGACTGCGCCGTTCGTGTCCAGATACTCGATCACGACGTTTCCGGTAGACAGGCCGCCGATCACCGGGTTGCCTCCGGCGCCGGTGACAGCGGCATTTGCCGGTCCCGCGGAGCCCACCGGGCACACCGCAGCCATCCGGGCGGCGCGCCGCGAGGCTTCGGTGAGAGTATTGATCACGAACAGAGTGCGCCCGAACTCGATGACGGCAAAGAGCACCACGAAGAAGACGGCGCCGATAATGGCGAATTCGACCATTACGAGGCCCGATTCGGCGCGCCTGTTGGCGGGAGTGATGCGATTCATGGGAGACCTGGCATTACCTGGGCTGAATTCAGGGTCACGGCGAGATTGATCGGAGCTCCCAGTCCGAAGGACGGCAAGGTCGCGGCCACCATCGGCTGGTAGGTGTAGCTCGCCGATACGGATACATAGCCGTTGCCCGCATCTGCCACGCTTACATTCGCAGTCGCAAAGCCCGGCAGGAGAGGACTGCCCGTGCCGGCAGTGGAGCCCGTGACGACCAGGTTGGCCACGGCGGTCTGAATAGCCGGAGTGATGCTTATGAGCCCCGTCGTGCCGGTTACCGCCTGCGACGCAGCGTAGCGCGCCCCATCCCTGACCGCCTGGGTGAGCGTGTTGTACTGGCTGATCAAGCGGCCGATCTCCGCTGTCGCGAAGAGTAGGAAGAGCAGAACTGGCAGTCCGATCGCGAATTCGACCATGGCCGTTCCGCGCTGTCCGCGCAGGCTATGAGGACGCGTTCTCATTACGAATCACCACTGTCCGGATCGTGGTAGAGCTCGATGATGTAGGGCCCGGGGCCGGTCACGGGAGCGGGCCCGGGATCGCCATTGACGTCGCAGTTGCCCTCGAATTGACCATAGATGAAGTCGATGTTTCCTCCGCCGCTGTCCGGCTGAAGGAGGAAGAAACACGCGAAACCGATGATTGGGATACTGCTCGTGCCGTTCACTTTGCCACTGCAATCTCCGACGACGACCGAGAGGACCCGCCTGTTGAATGCACCCGGGCCGCCAGAGCTCACCGGCTGGTACTGGTATTTCGTGGGGTCCCCTTCGTCCTGGGTGTATTGCTTGTAACTGTAGAGCAACTGGTTGATATTGCTCGCGTCGATCACAGTAGCAGGGCTGCCGCCGACGATATTGCCGTTCTTATCGAGAGACAGCTCCGGTGATTGACCTGTCGTCAGCACGTCGGGTGGATACTGCGACTCAGTCAAGCCGCCCTTGTACTGTCCGAAGCGCGTATCCAGGCCCTGGGAGGAGGGTCCCACGAGGTTCCCGGTCTGGGTTTGCACCGCGTCGCTGTTTCCCACCGTCTCGCACGCCTGGTAGCCGCCGGCCATATTGCTCTTCAGGTCGTTGCCGCCGGGGCCGCCGAGCTGCACCAGTTGAAAGTTGCCGGGTCCCAGCTGCGAGCTTCCAGGGGCCGCGCTCTTGAGGACTTGCGGTGCGTCGGGCTGGAAACCCCATATCGTGCCCGCCGGGGAAGGGGTGGTGCCGCAGACCAGCATCGGCGCGAGATTGCAGGCGGTATTCACAGTGGGGCTGGCACCCGCCACTGCGGATGCTGACACGCTGAGCTGCGTGATTCCGGCAAGACGCACCAGCCAGGCGGGGACGCTGAATCCCGCCGCTTTGACTCGAACGTATTGGGCCGGAGCGGTTCCCGGAGTGAAGGGGGGCAGGGCGCTCGAGTACTCGACCGTCACGGTGATGTTTCCGGCGGTGTAGCTCGCCCCCAGCTCCTGGTTACCTGCCGCCGAGGCATTTAGACCCATCGCTGCCAGAGCCGACGCAGTCGCCAAGTTGGTGTTTGAGGTCGAATTCAGCGTGTTCGCCGCCGCGAGCGCCGCGGCGTCGACAGTGTCTTGCAGCCGCGTCTTGTTGATCATCATGTGGGAGATGTCGAGGGCAAGCCCGGACATCAGGATGAGCGCGGTGATGGCGATCGTGATCAGTACCAGTGAGATGCCACGCTGGGCGCGCGGCGGTGCGGGACGTCTGTTTCTGCGTTTCATGACGATTTCGCCTCGAAGGATGGCGAGTGGGGTTACTGTCCGCCGACATCGAACTGCTTGGTCTGCGAGACTTGCTTGCTGGCCTGCTGGGGAACGTCCTTGCGATGCTCCGCGAGGACATTCGCGAGCCGCTGACCGTCGGCATGCGCTGGAGCCAGGGCGGGAGGATGGGCCGCGGCCTGCGGGTCATAGGTCTGCGCCCGGATCATCTGCGCCTGGGACTTGCCGAGCGCGGCGTCCACCTGCGCGTAATCGCTCGCGCAGCCGACGAGCGCTGCAGCCAGGAGGAGGGTGAGAATGGTGCGTGTCATGTTGGAATCCTCGTGCGGCTCAAGGGCTGTTCGGTGGCGGTGCTGAGGGGCTGCTGCCCGGCGGGCTGGCGGCAGGCGGATTCGTGCTCGAGCCGCGCCCCTGCATCTTCCCGCGGAGGAAGAAGTCGACGTTGGAGGGCGACGTGATACTGTCCGTCGGTAGCCGGACCTGCTCTGGCGCCATCGGCTTGGCGAGCCGCGGAGTCACCAGGATCACGAGCTCGGTGCGGCCATCCTGGAAATCCTGGCTGCGAAAGAGCTCCCCGAGGATGGGCAGGTCGCCGAGGCCGGGGAACTTCTTCGCGGCGGAATTCATGCTGTCATTCATCAGGCCGGCGATGCCTATGGTCTGGCCGTCCGCCAGCTCGACCGTCGAGATCGCCCGCCGCTCGGTCAGCGCCGGGACGGCGAAGACCGTCGATGAGCTGATGGGGCTGACCACCAGGGAGTTGGTCGAGGCGAGCTGGCTCACGCTGACATTGAGCTTGAGGTTGATCCTACCGCTCTCGAGGATGACCGGCACGAAGTCCACCTTGACGCCGAAATCCTTGTAGGTGATGCCGATGGTTCCGTTGTTCTCGGGGACGGGGATGGGGAAGCTGCCGCCGGAGAGGAACTGCGCCTCCTGCCCGGACTGGGTGGTCAGGGTCGGCTCGGCGAGGATCCTCGCCAGACCCTCCTGCTTGTAGGCGTCCAGTACCGCGTTGGCGGCGAAGGCGCCGCTGAGATAGCTGCCGAAGAGCCCCGAAGCGGTGATGCTCGGCACAGTGGGCGCGACCAGTTGCTGCAGTGGTCCGGCGACGCCGCTGGTGCCCGGGCTGCCGAGTACCGGGACGGGGGCGTTCTGGGGCAGCCAGTTAATCGGCGGGAAGGTCGTCGTGCCGCCGTTGGAGGCACCGCCGGCCCACTTGCCGCTGTTGTGGACACCGAGGAGCTGCAGATTGAGGTGCTTCAGGGCATCGCGCTGCACTTCCGCAACTCTCACCTGGAGCATGACCTGCTGCGGGCCGACAACGCTCATCAGATTGATGACCTTGCCCGCATGCTTGTCCTCGGTCTGGCTCGATCCCTGTTGCTGCTCGAACATGATCTTGTTCTTCGCCGTGGCGGCCTGCTCGAGGTAGCCATCGGCAATCTCGAGCGCCGCGTCCATCTTCTCGAGGCTGGAGACTTCTCCGGCAAGGACGATGTTGCGGTGCGCGCTCATCACAGTGATCTGCTCGCCCGGGAGGATGGCGTTCAGTTTCTCCTTCAAACCGTCGATGTCGTGAATCACGGTCACGGAGATGGTGCTGACCAGTGCCCCGGCCTGATCCCAGAGCAGGACGTTCGTCGTGCCAAGGTCTTTGCCGAGGACGTAGAGCTCTGTCGAGTTGAATATCAGTACGTCGGCGATATCGGGATTGCCGATCGATACACGCTTGGCCACCGCAGGGAGCTCGACGATGCGGCTCTTGTAGATCGGCACGGCGATGCTGGTGTGCGGACCGGCATAGACGACCTGATCGGGGGATGCGATGGCCGCAGCAGCGGACCGCGCCACTATGAGGCAGGCGATCACCCCGAGAATCAGGTGCAGTCCGAATACGGTGAGTCTGGTTGTTTTCATTGTTATTTCCTGTAACGACCCCTGTGAGCGTCTCAACCGGAGGAGTGAGTCTGTTGGACGTTGATTCCGCGGATTATGGTGATTGCGTCCTGCGGGACGGGACGTACCACGAACCGGACCTTGCGCACGGCTTTCTTTGGAGCGGGCGCGGGCGCTGGCGGTGGTGGGGGCGGCGCGTAGTCATCCGCGGCCGCCATCGGACTTCTGAGGGTCAGCTGTATCTGTCCCTCGGTGCGGGCCTTGACGAGAGTTTCGGCCTGCAGGGGCGTCACTTCGAGCGTGACCGCCCGCACGACGACGGGGGCGTCCTTGTCCTGAGCTGCCGTCTGGTCGACGGCGAGCACGTTGATATTGCGCAACACGGTCGTGGTCACCGCCCTCTGGTCCGCCAGCCGCGATTCGACTACGTCGACGTGATTGCCGGGAAGCAGGAAGCCCGCAACACCCACCACATCGTCCACGCGGACTGCGATGGCGCGCATGTTCGGCTTGAGCACCGCTGCCAGAGTGCTGCCCTCGGCTCCGGTCGCGAATTGCTGCTTGAGCAGAATCTCGCCCGGCAGGACTTTCTGCAGGGCGACGAGCCCTACCACCTCCTCGGGCTTGGCAAAATGATCTCCGAGGGGTGTTCCACGGGGCAGCGTGAGCACACGCAGATGCCGCGATTCGACCTTGATTCCGAATGGGATCTCGGTGGCGGCTGCCACGACCTGCATGTCATCGCCCGCTTTGTTGACTGCGAGCCGCGATTGCAGCCAGCCGCGGGCCACCCATGCCGCGCCGAACGCGAAGAGCAGCGAGAGAACGATGAGTAGGAATCCGCGTCGCTTGAACATAATGGCAGCCTTCAGGTCCGTAACTTGTTGACTCTGTGAATCATCACCGGCTCATATCGACGAAGTAGTTTTTCCAGGCCCACTCGAGCGCATCGGGGCCCAGTTGCTCACTGCCGCCGAAATACGCCCCGTGATCGAGCGCCATGTCGATCAGGTCGCGCGGATGACAAGGCAGCAACGGAATCTGCGCCGGCCCGTGCAATCGCTCGATCACCTGCTGGCAGACGACGGGGTCGTAGAGGACCCCATGCTGCTCGCAGACCTGTTTCCAGATCTCGTGGTATTGGGGCGGCGTCAGCGCCTCGAACTGGATCTTGTAGCCGATGCGCCGCAGGAACGCCTCATCCGCAAGATCCTGCGGGCGCAGATTGGTGGAGAAGACGAGGATCAGATCGAAGATCGCTGCGAAGTGCTGGCCGGTCTGCAGGGTGAGGTAATCCCGCCCTTCTTCCATCGGCACGATCCAGCGGTTCAGCACCGCGCGCGCCGGGATGCGCTGCCGGCCGAGGTCATCGATGATGAGCATTCCATTGGTTGCCTTGAGCTGCAAAGGGGCCCGGAACTGGCGCGTGGTCGGATCGAACTGCACCTCGAGCATCTCGAGACTCAGCTCGCCCCCGGTAATGACCAGGGGACGCCGGCAGAGCACGTATCTGGGATCATGGCCGTGGTCGAGCAGCACGCCGGAATTCGGGGTCGAAACCGGAATGTGGACCGCGGCGTCGAACACCTGGATGATCGTTTCTCCTATCGCGATCGCGTGCGGTACGAGCACCGCATCGCCGACCAGGCGTGAGAGCCGCTGCGTGACGTACGTCTTTCCCGTCCCCGGCTCGCCGTAGACGAATATCGCCTTGCCTGAATTGAGCGCGGGCCCAAGGCGGTCGAGCATCTCGCCGTCGAGCACGACGTCGGAAAATGCAGCGCGCATGAGCTCGCGGGTAACCATTCGGTCATGCACCGACTGCTCGCGGACGATCAGTGAGTACGCGTCCAACGGAACCGGCGCTGGACCCATGTAACCGCTGCGCGTGAGCGCATCCTGCGCGCTGGAGCGGCCCCGCTCCGTGAGGGCATAACGCAGGGTCGCCTCATCCGGACTGGGCCCGCGCACCTCGATGCGTCCCTCCCTGCGGAGGAATGCGAGCGCCTCGTCGAGAATCGGCCCGGCCAGGGCGCTGCGCCGGCTGAGAGCCGGCAGCGTCAGTACGCCTGCGTCATACAGGTGCTTCTCCAGCAGATCACATAGCAGGCTGAGGCGCAGCCGCGTGTCGGCTACGGACTTCGGGCGTGGCGCCAAAGCTGCGGCGCGCAGCTCTACGGGGTTCGCGCTGTCGGGACTGATGCTGTTGGCTTGCCCGGACACTGAACTACCCCCAGAGCAGTGAAGCGGCAGTGCCGCAGGCGATTGCAATTCCGTACGGGAAACGGCGCCGTGAGGCGTCACCCGCAGGAGCGGCGAGGAGCGCGAATCTGCCGGTCGTCCTCATGACAAACCCGGCCAGCGCCCAGCGGCTCAGCATCGACTGCAGGGCTGAGATACCGCCGGTCACCAGCAGCACGATCAGCGCGGCTACAGCTCCCACGAGCAGCGTGCAGATGCCGGCCAGCAGTGCGCCCTGCGGCCCGACGAAAGCGCCTACGGCGGCAAGCGCCTTGACGTCGCCTGCGCCGAAGCCGCCGAGAAGATAAAACGGTAGGAAAAACGCCAATCCGATCAGCAGCCCGGCGCCGGATGCGATGGCACCAGCCATGCCGTGAGATACGATCGTCAGAGTGACGGCCACTGCTGCTGCGGGAACCGTCAACGCGTTGGGTATGCGTCGCGTGAAAGTATCAGCGACGGCAACTATCGTGACGTAAATCAGCAGGGCAATGATGAGGATGCTGTGCATTTGTATGCTGATGATGTTCCGGAAGAGTCGAGGGCACCCCTGGGGATGCCCTCGACTTGTTCCATTCGGTCTCAGGCGGCGTTCGGTGCAAGGTTCATGTAGGTGATCAGGTTCGTAATGGTGGTGTTGATTGCCGCCCCCAGGTTGGTAAAGGCAACCGCAGCGCCAGCCGCCACCAGGCCGCCCGCGATGCAATATTCCACCATCGTCAGTCCTTCCTCTTCCCTCCAAAGCGCGCCTAGCGCTATTTTCATGCTTTTCATCGCAATCTCCGATGCCGGAATGCTGTAGTCCGTCGAGAACGAGGGCACTGTAAGTGCCCTCGGGCTCTGTCCTTCAGGCGGCGTTCGGTGCAAGGTTCATGTAGGTGATCAGGTTCGTGATGGTGGTGTTGATCTGCTTGCCGAGGTTCGTAAAAGCAACCGCAGCGCCAGCCGCCACCAATCCGCCCGCGATGCAGTATTCCACCATCGTCAGGCCTTCCTCTTCTTTCCACAGCGCGATCAGCGCCTTCTTCATGCTGTTCATCGAAATATCTCCGATTCGGATTTGTTGTTACACCGGCTCGCGCCGGAGGAGTCGTCGACCAACCCGACGAGTCGGTGTTGGGGCTCATAGGGTCACGAATTCGGGTGCTGCGGCGGTAGGACGGCTTTGCAGCGGGGCCGGACGATTTTGTCGCCGCCGTGAGACGTCCGTCACGAAAGGATCAGGCGGGCAATTTTGTCCTGATGGCGTGCAAAAGACTCCTACCGTCTCCGATGCACCGTCTGCGACGGTAAGGCCCCAAGGGCGGACGGCACGCCCGAGCAACCGATGGAACGACATGAGCAGTACGAGCCATTCAAGTGGCAGATCTCTCGTATCCACTGCGCCGCAGTTTCGGGATCTCGTGGCCCGTGCTGCCGCCGGGTCTCCCTGGTCTGCTTTGGCCGTTCTGCCCGTTGCGGCCCTGATGGTCCGCTCCCCGGTCGGGGCAATGCTTCTCGTTGTCCTGCTGGCCCTGACGCTCGCGGAGCGCCGCTGGCCGGCGCGCGCCGAACCGGCGACCCGACTGCTCAATCTGGCGATCTGGAGCGCGCGGGT
>Ga0134128_10007189_pt1 | contig 13450 bp, 16 predicted proteins | sample KB31754_FD_96462 | JGI IMG/M metagenome (GOLD analysis project Ga0134128, IMG submission 96462) | Terrestrial soil microbial communities with excess Nitrogen fertilizer from Kellogg Biological Station, Michigan, USA - KB3-175-4 | ecosystem: Environmental > Terrestrial > Soil > Unclassified ... | reverse complement strand
GACCTCGACTACGGCTACGAGGTGGCCCGCCACCTGGCGGCGATGGACATCGGCCAGAGCGTGGTGATCGCCGACCGCGCCTGTGTGGCAGCGGAAGCCATGGAAGGCACTGACGCCATCATCCGCCGCGCCGCGGAGATCGCCGGCGGACGGCCGCTGACCGTGGTCAAGGTGGCCAAGCCGGAGCAGGACCTGCGCTTCGATGTCCCCGTCATCGGCCCCGCCACCATCGCCGCCATGCGCGCCGCCGGCGCCACCGCCCTCGGGGTGGAGAGCGGCATAACCCTGATGCTGGAGCGCGACGCCTGCCTGGCCGCCGCCGATGAGGCCGGCATCGCCATCGAAGGAAGGTCCGCCAAACAATGAACCAGACACCGGTCGCGGTGGTGGGATGCGGCGCTTTTGGACGCCACCATGCCCGAATCTACAAAGAGCTGCCGCAGGCGCAGCTGGTGGGCGTCTATGACCCCGACCGGGCGCGCGCGCAAGCCCTGGCGCAGGAGCACGGCACGGCTGTGCTCGATTCCCTTGACGCCGTGACCTCCGCCGCGCGCGCGGTGTCCATCGCCGCGCCCACCACCGCCCACGCCGCCCTGGCCTGCGACCTGATGGCCGCCGGCTGCGATGTGCTGGTGGAAAAGCCCATCGCCCCTTCGCTGCCTGAAGCCGACGCCATGATCGCCGCCGCCCAGCGGCACGCCCGCATCCTCATGGTCGGCCACCTGGAGAGGTTCAATCCGGCGGTCCGCCTGCTGCGGCCCCGCCTCACGCGGCCCATGTTCTTCGAGGTCCACCGCCTCAGCCTGTTCACTCCGCGCAGCCTCGACGTGGACGTACTTCTCGATCTGATGATCCACGACCTCGATCTGGTCCTGAGCTTCGTTGGTGACACCGTTTCCGACCTGCAAGCGGTCGGGCTGGAGGTGCTGAGCCGCCACACCGATATCGCCAACGTCCGCCTTACCTTTTCGCAAGGTTGTGTGGCCAACCTAACCGCCAGCCGGGTCAGCACCGAGCGGGTGCGCAAGCTGCGTTTCTTTCAGCCCGGCGAGTACATTTCCCTCGACCTGGCCCGCCGCGACGCCCAAATCTTCAAGCTCACCAGCCCCCCGGGTTCCCCACTGCCTCAGATCGCCCACGAGCAGTTGCAGGGTGGGGAGTCGGAACCCCTGCGCAGTGAGATCGAAGCCTTCCTCGAAGCCGTCTCCACTCGCCAAGCGGCGGAACCCGACGGTCCCTCAGCACGCGCCGCCCTCGCGGTCGCCCTCCAGGCCGCCGCGGCCATCGCCGATCATCGGGAGAAATTGGAAGCTCTGGCTTTGCCTAAGCGCTAAGCGCGGTGACCCCGCAGCCGCGGACCAGCGCCGCCACACGGTCGGCGTTGAAGCGAGTCGCGTCGTACTCGATGGAGATCGCATCCGCCGTCTCGTCCACCCGCAGCGCGCGGATGCCGTACACATCAGAAAGGCGTGAAAGCGCCTGAATCTGCTCCTCGTTGAGCGGCCCAAGGTAGCGGTAGGTGATATCCATCGTGGTCATGGCTGAAATATTTTACCCTGCCAGCTCGGCGAAGTCGGCGACGCGGTTGAGCCGGGCGACGGTGGCCGCCAGCAGTGCCAGCCGGTTGGCACGAACCGCGGGGTCGTCGTCGTTGACCCGCACTTGACTGAAGAAGTTCTCCAGGGGCGCGGCCAGCAAGGCAATCGCCCGCAATTCGGCAGCGTAGTCGCCGCCGGCCGGTAGAGCCTCCACCGCCCGCCGCAGATCCTGTTCGGCCGGGACACGCAGCAGGTCCGAGTTCACCGCCAGCGCCTGCCACTTCTCCAACCCGCCCTCTTTCTTCACGATGCTCCGCGCCCGCTTTACCACACCGGCCACCGCCACCAGATCCGGCGCGGCCGCCAAGGCGGCGGCGCGGTGGTAAGCATCGAGCGGCTCATCGGCAGCCGCGGCCAGCACCGCCGCCACTTTGGCGGGCTCAAAGCCTGCGCTCTCACGCAGATAAAAGCTCAAGCGTTCCTTGAAGAATTCAGCCGTACTCTCAGGAAGCGCTCCCAAGCGCAGGGAGGCGAACTGGGACAGGGCAAAGCCCAGTGCGGCCGCCAGCGACAGCTTCAGCCGGCGCTCAATCAAGGTGCGGATAATGCCATTCCCTTGCCGCCGCAACCCAAAAGGATCGGCCGACCCGGTCGGAACTTCACCGATGGCAAACATGCCGGCGATGGTGTCGAACTTGTCCGCCAGCGATACGGCCGCCCCCACATCGCTGCGCGGCGCAGTGTCGAAGCTGTACTGGTCCGCGATGGCCTGCGCCACCGGCTCCGCCAAGCCTTCGGCACGCGCGTAGTGCCCGCCCATGATCCCTTGCAGTTCTGGAAACTCCTTGACCAGGTCGGTGGTAAGGTCGCACTTCGCCAACTCCGCCGCCTGTTCGGCGTCGGCCCGGGCGTTGGCAGTGAGGTTCCATTGTCCCGCCAGCCAGGCGGCGATGGCGCGCATCCGCACGCTCTTGGCGCGATAGCTGCCCAGACGGGCCTGGAAGGTCACTTGTTCCAGCATCGGCAGCCGCTCAGCCAGCCGAATCTTGCGATCGGTCGAGAAGAAGAATTGAGCGTCCGAAAAGCGGGCCCGCAGCACCCGCTCGTTACCGTGCCGGATCAGCCCCTGGGGATCGCCCTTCTGATTCAGCACCGCCAGAAAATGCGGCGCCAGCTTTCCGGCCCCGTCCTCCACCGCCAGGTACTTCTGGTGATCCCGCATGACCGTCACCAGCACTTCTTCCGGCAGCGAGGAGAGATAGGCGGCAGCAAAGCTGCCCAGGATGGCGTCCGGGTATTCGGTCAGGTTAACCAGCGTTTCTTCCAGTACGGCGTCTTCCCGCAGCTTCAAGTTTTGCTGCAACTGTCGTCCCGCCGCGGCCCGTATCTGTTGGCGCCGCTCCTGGGGCGAAGTCACCACCGCGTTCGCCGCCCACGGCCCGGGAAAGTCATCGGCCGAGGCCACGGTAAAGCCTGCCCCCAGCGTTCGGTGGCCGCGGCTGTGCCGATCGGCGGTCAGCGCCCCCAAGCGGAAAGGCACGACCTCGCTGCCGTGTAGCGCCAACAACCAGCGCAGGGGCCGCACGAAGCGCAGATCCCCATCCCACTTCATCGAGCGCGGCAGAGCCAGCGCGAAAAAGGCTTCGGGGATCATCTTCAGCAGCAGCCCCCCTGCCTCGGCCCCGCCCGTCTTGCGCCGCAGGGCGAGGTATTCCCCCTTGGGGTTGGTCACCTTGTAGGCATCCGCCGCCTGCCCATGGTTCTTGGTTACGAAGCCCAACCCCTGGGGCGTCAGCGAGCCATCAGCCGCGAAGGCCAGGCGCGCCGGCGGGCCGACGACCTCTTCCTCCCGCTGCGGCTGCTGCCGTGCCACTGCCGCCACACGCACCAGCAGGCGCCTCGGCGTCCAGGCAACTTGGGGTACGGCGCCGGCCCCGGCCAGCCCCGCCCCCTGCAACCGCTGCATGAGGTTTTCGGCGAAGCCCCGCGCCAGCGACTCCACCATGCGCGCCGGCAGCTCTTCACACCCCAACTCGATCAGCAGAGCGTCGCCGCTAGGCATGGGCGGCCTCCGGTTGCTGCTGTTCCAGCCAGGCGGCGGCGATGCCCACCGCCAACGCCCGCACGCGCTGGATCATCTCCACCCGTTGGGTCACCGAGATCGCCCCGCGCGCGTCCAGCAGGTTGAACAAGTGCGAGCAGCGCAGGCACAGTTCGTAGGCCGACAGCAGCGGGAAACGCGCCCGCGCCGTCTCCGGCAAATCCTTAAACTGCCGCAGCAGGGTTCGACACTCGTTCTCATTCCCCTTGAACGCCTCCCAGAGGCGATCCACGTCCGCCTTTTCGAAGTTGTACACCGAGCTGTGCAGCTCATCGGCAAACCGCACCTGCCGGTAGCTGTACTGCTCATTCCAGCGGATGTCGTAGATCGAGTCCACGTCCTGCAGAAAAGCCCCAATCCGTTCCAGCCCATAGGTCAGCTCCACCGGAATCGGGTTGAGGTCCTGCCCTCCACATTGTTGAAAATATGTGAATTGTGTGATTTCCAGCCCATCCAGCATCACCTGCCAGCCCAGTCCCCAGGCTCCCAGCGTCGGTGCTTCCCAGTTGTCCTCTTCGAACTTGATGTCATGCGCTTGGAGATCTATCCCCAACGCCGTCAGGCTTTGCAGGTACAGATCCTGCACATCATCAGGTGCTGGTTTAAGGATTACCTGCATCTGCTGGTGTTTGTACAACCGATTCGGGTTGTCACCGTAGCGGCCATCGGCCGGCCTGCGGCTCGGCTGGGGATAGGCCACCCGGTACGGCGTGGGGCCCAGAACCCGCAGAAAGGTCTCCGGCGCCATCGTCCCCGCCCCTACTTCCATGTCGAAGGGGAGCTGCAGCACGCAGCCCTGGGCGGCCCAGAATTCCTGCAAGCGCAGGATGAGGTCCTGGAAGGTCACAGCGCCGCCTCCAGGCTGGCCAACATGCTCCATGATTTCAACGGGGACTCCAGGTGATCCTCCAGGCAACGCTTCAGCTGTTGCCGCACTTCCCGCCCGGCCGCCCCACCCGCCGGAGCGGTCCAATCCGCCAGCGCCGTCAAGGGGTGCCGGGCGATGGCTGCGGTAAGCCCTTGGGCCTCCGGACTGAGCTCGAGTTGGGGCAAGAATCCTCCCAGACGGACCATCCAGAACAGGTAGTAGGTGAGCGGCAGCCAGGCCGCATCTCCCGGCGAGGTCCTCAAATGCGCGCTGGCAGCCGCCAGCAGCCGGAAGACCGCGTCGTTGACCTCGTGGTCGGGAAGCAGCCTTTCCGCCACCTCGACCATCACTGACGCCGACACTGAATTTAGCAGATCGGGAACACCCGTGGCCAGAGGAGAGGCAATCAGCTCGCAGTGGTCAATGTTGCCCAGCTCCCGCCCTTCGCGTTCAAAGTACTGCACCCGCACCTGGGTGAGGGGCTCCAGCGCCGCTCCGAACTTGGATTTAGGCCGCCTCGCTCCCCGCGCCACGCCCCGTCGTTTGCCCCCGCTGCGGGTAAAAAAACTGACGATCCGGTCGCTCTCCTTGAGCGCGTAGGTGCGCAAAACAAAGGCTTCATCGTTGAATAGCGGCATGTTCCGTCACGTCTGATAACGTCGTCCGTCCACATCCGACCCCGGCACCTGTGCATATCCAGTTGACATAACTCTATTGAGATCCGCGCGCACCGATTGCCAGTCGCTTTCCCGGCAATTGACCGATTTGGCTACGCCTGTCCGTCGATCATTTCCACCGCCAACAGCACCGTCTGCCCCACCACGGTCAAGCTGTGCTCGGAGACCTTGTCCATGGTGTCCTGGTTGGTGTGGTGGTACTTCCCCATCGAATCGTACCCGGCGCCCATGGGGCCGTACTGCGCGTCCACGACATCCACCACGGGAATACCGACGTTGGCAAACGACTGTTGGTCGTCAATGATATCGGTCGAGTACTGGAAGAAGTATTGGCTGTAGTGCAGCTTCTTGGCGGCAGCGGCAATGAAGTCCTGCAGCCACGACGTGGAGGATGATTCCCTGTCCACATTGAGGTTCTTGTCGCCGATCATATCCAGCAGGAAGAACCCGCGGATGCGCGGAACCAAGCCCTCTGCGGCCAGCTTGCGGGCCAGATGCCGGCTGCCATAGAGGCCATCGTCGCCCTTGAATTCCTTAATGGCTTCCTCGAGGTCTGTCCACACCAGCCAGATCTGCATCCTGGTCGGCTGGGCGGCATGCAGGGCCTCGGCAAAGGCCAACAGGATGCCGGTGCTGGATCCGCCGTCGTTGGCGCCGACGAAGCCGTTCTTGAACAAGGTGTCATAGTGACCGGCGAGGATGAAGATGGGCTGGTGCGGATCTTCGGAGACGTTGAACTTGCCGATCAGGTTATGGACCGGCACCTTGCCCCGCGGCGTATCCGCGGTGAAGTCGTCGGTGGAAAATTCTCCTCCGTTGCCGGTGACTACCTTCCGCACCAAGTCCTCAGTCTTCTGATGCCCCACCGAACCCGGCATTCGCATGCCAAAACCCGTCACTTGTGCCGTAAAAGCGTAGGCTTTTTGCCCGCTATAGGCATCGTGGAGCTTGGGTTTGGCAGGCGCTACCCAGGAGGAGACGGCCATCGCGGCGGCCAGCAAAGTGGCGGCAAGTGCCATGCCCTCAGTGTACGCCAGGCCCTCCGGGCTACTGTGCCGGGGCCTAGCTCAGGGCCACAATTTCCAGCTTGCCGCCGCCCAGAAAAGCCAGCAGGCTGTGCTCGAGGCAGGCGGCCATGCTATGGAAGGAGAGCGCCACCTGGGCTTCCCCGACCAGCCTTAGATCGCTGGTGCGCCAGATACGCACCAGGTTGAAGTTGGCCTCGGCATCTTCCTTCATGCACAGGAAGTACTCCGAACCCGCCCCGAAGGCCAGCACCGGTAGGGTATTGGCCTCGAGCGGCAGCAGGTTGGCCTCGACTCCCGTCTCCACGTCCACCAGCGACACATGGCGTTCGTTGTTCTTGAAGTCCACCATCTCCACTGCCAACAGCCTGCCGTCGGGCGACAGTGCGTGCACCCCGGCGCCGATGCCCAAGTCTATGTCTTTGCTCACCTTGCCGCCGGTGTCGAGGCTCAGCAGGCGAAACTTGCGGAAGATCAGGTCGGCGCCCTCCACCTGCTGCACCGCCCCCTCCGCCTCGCGCCCAAAGCAGACAAAGCCGGAGCGGGTGGCCGCCAGGCCTCGGATGTGCAGTTGCGGCAAAGGCAGCGCGGCCAGCGGCGCATGGGGATCGCACACCGCGCCCGCCACGGCGCCGGAACCGTTCCAGTGAAGCTCAGGCCGTTGGGCGCTGAAGGCGCAGGTTTCCACCGGCTGCGCGGCCGCGGCGTGCCACAGCGCCTGTCCGGTGGCGGCATCGAACAGTTCCAGCCGCCCGCGCGTGGCGGGATGATTGTCTCCCACGTTGGCGGCAGCCACAAAGCGGCCATCGGGGCTGTAGCGCAGTTGCGCCAGAAACTCCGGAAAGGCGAACTCGCGCCGGGGCTCGCCCGTTTCCGCGTCGTAGGTGCGGAAATGCTTGTGTCCCATGGCGATCTCAGAACCATCGGGCGAAAACGCCAGGCGCGACAGCAGGTACTCTTCCACCGCGAAGGATTGCACCGGTTCCAGGCGAATCATGACGTTCTCCGAGCCACCGCCACGCCGTCGCGCAGCGGCACGATCACGGGCTCCAGCCTGACATCGGCGTACAGTTTCCGGTTGAACTCCACCATCGCCTGCGCCGGCCCGGCGGGTGGGTTTGCGAGCGCCGCTTCTCCGCGCCACAAAACATTGTCGGCCACCAGCAACCCGCCCCGGCGCAGCCGCGGTACGGCGGCAGCGAGCGCGCTTACGTACTGTTCCTTGTTGAGGTCCAGAAACACGATGTCAAATTCCCCCTCGGTGGCGGCAAACTGTGCCAGAGCTTCGCCCGTCAGGATGTGAATCCGCTGCGCGCACCCGGCGCGCTGAAAGTAGTGCGCCGCCTCGGCGGCATTGGCGGGACTGTTGTCGGTGTAAAACACCTCGCCCGCCGGACCCACCGCCTCCGCCCACCACAGGGTTGAGTAGCCGATCGCCGATCCCAGCTCAAACACCCGCCGCGCTCCCGAAACCTGCGCCAGCAGACGAAACAATCGAGCCACCACGGGGCCGACGATGGGGATGTTGCGCTTTTTCGCCTGGGCCTCCATCTCCTCGAGCACCGTACCGCTGGCCGGCAGCAGTCGCTCGAGGTAAGCGTCGACCTCAGGGGTGACGATCAAAGGGTTTGCCCCACCTGCATCTCCCATACCTCGCATGGAACTCCCAACTGACGCAGATGCTGCCGCAGTTCCTCCGGCGTGCCGTTGAGCACCGGCCAGGTGCCGTAGTGGTTGGGCACCACATGGCTGACACCCAGCAGGCGGCAGGCATGGGCGGCTTCCAGCGGATCCATGGTGAAGTGTCCGCCGATGGGGAGAAGTGCCACGTCAGGCCGGTAGATTTCGCCGATCAGTTTCATGTCGCCGAACACCGCCGTGTCGCCGGCAAAGTAGGCGCGCAACCCTTCCGCAAATTCGATGACGAAGCCCGCCGGCTCGCCCAGGTACAGCGCCAGGCCGTCCTGTTCGATCGAGCTGGAGTGGTCGGCATGCACCATCGTCACCCTGGCGCCGCCCGCGGTCACCGTCCCCCCTTTGTTGAACTGGACGACATTCGCGGCAGCAACGCCACTTTTGATCAGCCACATCCCCAGCTCGATCATGCACAGCACCTGCGCGTTGCTGGCCTTGGCCAGCGAAATGGCATCGCTGGTGTGATCCGCGTGACCGTGGGTGAGCAGGATAAAATCCGCCTGCTTGGGATGCTTCTCCTTCTCCGGACACAACGGATTCGGCGTCAGGAAGGGATCGAGATAAAACGTCTTGCCGGCCGAGCGAATGCGATAGGCGGACTGGCCCAGCCAGGTGATCTGCACGCCGTGAGTATCAAACATGGATCTCCATCTCCCTTATGCCAAATATAGCCCACCGTTTACCGACAGTGTCTCGCCGGTGATGTAGGACGCCGCCTCGCTCGCCAGGAAGCGCACCGCCGCCGCCACTTCCGCCTCACTCCCGATTCGTCCCAGCGGAATACGGTCCAGCAGCTTCGTTTGCGCCGCTTCCGGCAACGCCGCCGTCATCGCTGTGGCGATGAACCCCGGCGCGACGGCGTTGACCGTGATGTTCCGGGATGCCACTTCGAGCGCCAGTGACTTGGTCAACCCGATCAGCCCCGCCTTGCTGGCCACGTAGTTGGCCTGCCCGGGATTGCCCGAAAGTCCGACCACGCTGGCAATGTTCACCATCCGCCCCCAGCGTCCCCGGATCATGCCCGGGAGCACCGCTTGCGACAATAGGAAGGCCGCCGTCAGGTTGGTCTGGATCACCACATCCCAATCGGCCCGGCTCATGCGCATCGCCAGTTGATCGCGGGTCAGGCCGGCGTTGTTGACCAGAATGTCGAGCTTGCCGAACTGCGCCAGCACCTGCTTGACTCCGCTCTTGATGGACTCCTCGCTGGTCATGTCCATCTCCAGCGCCAGCGCGCGTCCGCCGGCCGCGGTGATCTCCGCCGCCACCGCCTGGAGTTTCTCCCGATTGCGCGCCGCGCACACCACGATCGCGCCGTCCTGGGCGAGCGCCAGGGCGATGGCCCGGCCAATGCCCTGCGACGCGCCGGTTACCAGGGCCACATGAGGCGTAACCGTTTCAGGCATTCTGCAGCACCTCCAACGTCTTTTGCAGTGAGGCCGCGTCTTCCACGTTGAGCGCCACGGCGGACCGATCCACGCGCTTCAGCAGACCGGCCAGTACGCGCCCCGGCCCCACCTCGACGAAGTGGGTCACCCCCTTGGCCAGCAATTCCCGCATGGAACGCTCCCACTGAACCGGCGCCGTCACCTGGCGAATCAAAGAATCGCGCGCTTCCTCGGCGCCCTCGATCAGCTCCGCGTCCACGTTGGTCATGAGCGGAATCTCCAGCTCACTAAAGAACGTGTTCCACAAATCCCACTGCAGGGTCTCCTGCGCCGGCTGCATCAGCGCGCAATGGAAGGGGGCGCTGACCGGCAGCGGTATGGCTTTCGCTCCGCGTTCCCCGGCCAGGCCACAGGCCCGTTCCACCGCCTCCTTGTGTCCGGCGATCACTATCTGTCCGGGGGCGTTGAAGTTCGCCGGTGAGCAGACCTGCCCCTGAGCCGCGTCGGTACAAAGCTGCTTCACCGCCACCGGCTCCATGCCCAGGATGGCGGCCATGGCCCCCACGCCCGCCGGCACCGCCTCCTGCATCAGTTCGCCCCGGCGCCGCACCACCTTGACCGCGTCTTTAAAATCCATTCCGGAGGCGCACACCAGCGCCGAGTACTCCCCCAGGCTGTGCCCCGCCACAAAATCGGCCTTGATATCGTGCGCGGCCAGCACGCGAGCCGCCGCGATCGAAACCGTCAGGATGGCGGGCTGGGTGTTGGCGGTGAGCTTGAGCTGCTCCTCCGGCCCGGCGAAGCAAAGCTGGGAGATGGGCTCGCCCAAAGCCTGATCGGCGGCGGCGAACACGGCAGCGGCGGACGGGAACTGGTCGTGTAACTCGCGGCCCATGCCCGCGTACTGCGAACCCTGGCCGGGAAAGAGGAAGGCAATGGTGGGCATGGCGGGTCAGGATTGAGCGGCGGGCTGCGGCTGCAGCGGGTGGATGCGTCCGATCTGGGTTTCGATCTCGAGGTTGATGTTGTGGGTCACCGACTCGGCGGCCACCCGGATGGCGTTTTTAATGGCTTTGGCGTTGCTTCGCCCGTGGCAAATGATCACCGTGCCGCGCACTCCCAGCAGGGGCGCGCCGCCGTACTCGCTGTAATCCAGACGCTTCTTGAACTCCGCGAAGGCGCGGCGCGACAACAGATACCCGACCCGGCTGGAGAGCGACGATCCCAGCAGCTCCCGCAGCAGGCCCCGCACCGTCTCCACCAGTCCCTCGCTGATCTTGAGCGCCACATTGCCCACGAACCCGTCGCACACCACAACGTCCACTTCGCCGCGGTAGATATCGCGCCCTTCGACGTTGCCGACAAAATTAAAGGGCAGCTGCTTCAGCAGGCCAAACGCCTCCAGCGTGAGCTCGTTGCCCTTGATCTCCTCTTCGCCGATGGAGAGCAGCCCCACGCGCGGCCCCGGCACCGCGTCCTGGCGGTTGTTGCCCAGCACCAGCCGGCAGTAGATTTCGCCCATGATGGCGAACTGCTCCAGGTGCTCGGCGCGGCAATCCACGTTGGCGCCGACGTCAATCAGAATCGCGCCCCGTCCGCCCGCGGTGGGCACCACGGTGGCGAGCGCCGGCCGCTGCACCCCCGCCAGGCTCCCCAGCATCAGCTTGCTGGTGGCCATCACGGCCCCGGTGTTGCCGGCGCTCACCAGCCCCGAAGCTTCGCCGCTCTTGACCAGCCGCGCGCACACATGTACGGAGGAGTCGCGCTTGGTGCGCACCGCCCGCAGCGCCTTGTCCTCCATGGTGATCACCTCGCTGGCCGGCACCACGCGGATGTTCTGCCGGTCGGCGGGCTTGTACGCCCCCAGCGCCTGCTGCAGACGCGACTCGATCCCGACCAGCAGGATATTCACGCCGTATTCGCGCGCCGCGGCAATGGCGCCGGCGACTTCCGGCACCGGCGCATGGTCGCTGCCCATGGCGTCGAGCGCAATCGTCGGTCGGCCTGGGCTGGGCGGGGTGGTCACGGGCAAAGGGGTGGGGACTACTTCTCCTTGACCTCGAAGACCTCGCGGTCCTTGTAAACTCCGCAACGCGGACAAGCGCGGTGCGGCAGCTTCTTCTCGTGGCAGTTGGGGCACTCCGCCAGCGATCCGGCGCTGAGATGATCGTGCGCCCGGCGGGTGCTGGTGCGTTGCTTGGAGTGACGTCGTTTGGGATTCGGCATGGCTACTCTCCTAAATCTTGGGGCCCGGCTGGCGCAGCGTCTTCAGCGCGCTCCAGCGATCGTCGCCCACCGGCGGGCAGGCGCACGCGCCTGCATTCAAATTCGCCCCGCAACGGGGGCACAAGCCGCGGCAGTCGGGGCGGCACAGCGGCTGCATGGGCAGCGCCAGCAACACCTGCTCCCGCGCCACCTCCTCAATGTCCACTCCGGGGCCGGCGAAAAATCCAACCTCGGCGTCGGCCGCGTGGATCTCCACCTCGGCGCTCTCGCCGAGCACCGACTCCGGCTGGTACAGCAGGTCAAAATCGCGATCCACGTCCATGGTGATCGGCTCCAGGCAGCGCGCGCAGGCCGGGGCAATGTCGGCGTGCAGATGCCCCTGCAGCCTCATCCCTTCCCCCGCCAGCCGAGCCGTGCCCTGAAACCGCAGCTCGCCGGTCACCTCCGGCACCCCCGCCAGCGCGGACGTGTCCTTCCCGGCCGTCCAGTGGAGGTCAAAGGGCAGCGGATGCAACCGCAGGTCCTGGACTTCGATCAATTTCACCGTCTTGGAAATGGTGGGCGCCATAGGACTCGAACCTATGACCTCCGCCGTGTGAAGGCGGCGCTCTAACCAACTGAGCTAGGCGCCCGCAAACTCATCTAGTCTAGCAAATGCGGGCGCGGAACCTTCCGGCTCCGCGCCCACCCTGGCTTTTAGAAGCCGGCGAAGACGATCACCAGCGTGTACAGCGCCAGCGACTCGATCAGCACCAGACCAAAAATGAAGATGAACCGCACATGGCTGGCGGCCCCGGGGTTGCGCGCCACACCTTCGGCCGCCCCCTTGGTGGCGAGGCCCTGGCCGATGCCGCAGATGCCCGAGGCAATGCCCATGCCGATCGCGCCCAGCTTCAGGGCGGGAGCGGAGGCGCCGCCCTGCGCCAGCAGCGGCGAGGCGAACAACAGCGCGCTCAGGGTGGTGAACAGATACATCAACTTAAGACGCATGAGAGCTCCTTCGATTCACACATGATGGCCCGTTGGCGGTGGTTCCCGTATGCGCTGGGGCGTTACGGTCTCACACAACGGGGTACAGCATGACCGCGGATCAGTGCTCCTCGGCGGTCGCGCCGGAGAGATAAACCATGGTCAAAACCAGGAAGATGTAGGCCTGCAGGAAGGCCACGAACACGTGCAGTCCCATGAAGACGATGCCCAACACCGGCAGCAGGGCCATAAAAATGGTGACCAGCAGCTCGCCGGCGAACATGTTGGCGTACAGTCGCACGCTGAGCGAGAGAATGCGCGCGAAGTGGCTGATGATCTCGATCACCACCACCAGCGGCGCCATCCACCAGATGGGTCCCAGGAAAGTCTTGGCGTACTTCCCCACCCCCATCTTCTTCAGTCCGACCGCGTGGTAGTAAATGAAGGTTGCCACTGCCAGCCCAATGGTGGTTTCGATGCCCGCGGTGGGCGACTCCAGGCTGGGAATCAGCCCGATGAGATTGCCGATCAGAATAAAAATCGCCAGTGTGAAGAGGTAGGGGAGAAAGCGCGAACCGCCGTGGCCGATGACTTCCTCGCTGTGGTCGCTGATGCCGTTCCAGCTCAGTTCCAGAATGTGCTGCCATCCGCGCGGCTGGTCCACCGATAGCCGGGTGCGCTGCCAGGCGGCGTACAGCATCAGGATCAGCGCCACCAGCACCTCCATGGCGAAGGTGTTGGTGATCGGCGCCCCCGCGTCCTGCACCGGGACGTGCAGCAGGTGGAAAAGTCCCGTCACCGGGACGGCGAAGACGGCGTTGAGGATGTGGGTGAACCAGAGTTGTTCCATAGCAGCCGCAGGCCCTCCCCCAGGGCGGCCGCAGGCACGGCAAACAGCCCGCCCAGCACCGGCCCCAAAGGCAGTAAACGACTGATAATTATAGCGAATACACAGCCCGCCAG
>Ga0134128_10007188_pt1 | contig 13451 bp, 14 predicted proteins | sample KB31754_FD_96462 | JGI IMG/M metagenome (GOLD analysis project Ga0134128, IMG submission 96462) | Terrestrial soil microbial communities with excess Nitrogen fertilizer from Kellogg Biological Station, Michigan, USA - KB3-175-4 | ecosystem: Environmental > Terrestrial > Soil > Unclassified ... | reverse complement strand
CCGCCCAACTCTCAATGCTGCGCGACCGTCGCTGGCACTCCCCCCACTTCTGGGCCCCCTTTACGTTACAAGGAGAGTGGCGCTAAATCCGTGTAATCCGTGTTACTGGATTTTGTCGAAGCTGTGGATCGAAGGATATCTGTCTTCTTGTGGCTCATTCCCCGGCCGTAGCGAAAGCAATGTCTTCATCCCCGCTTCATTTGCGGCGTCAAGTTCCGCCACAACATCAGACACGAAGAGGATTTCTTGCGGAGGGAAGCCCATCACCTCCGCAATCTTTCGATAACTTTCTGCATCGCCTTTCTTCCCAACCTTCGTATCGAAATAACTATCGATAAACGGCGTGAGATCGCCGACCTCGGTGTGCGCGAAAAGGAGCTGCTGGGCCAGCACACTACCCGACGAAAAAATACTGATCCTCAACCCTCGTTCACGCCAACGCCCAAACGCCGGCGCCACATCCGCAAACACCTGCGACTTCAAAGATCCATCCTGGTAACCCTGCCGCCAGATCTTTCCTTGCAACGACTTCAACGCCGTCGATTTGCGATCGATCTTGATGAGCCACTCAACATACGACGCAATCGACTCCATCTCGTCATTTAGCGGTGGCGCATCACTTACGTCACTCGCATGTTCCTCACGCAAGAGCGCCATGTCCGCCGCGGCAGAGTCTGTTGCCAGAAACTCCCTCACATGATCGCGCGCGTAGCTGAACAACACGTCGTGAACAAAAGCGATCGGCGTAGTAGTCCCTTCAATGTCGAGAAGAATGGCGCGGAGGCTCATGCGCTGAAACACAAGGGAAGAAAGTTTTCGTCCAAAAGGCTTTCAGTGTAGTGAGGCGTCCAGCCCGCTGTGTCCTGAAACAAACGAATCGCTCTAATACGACGATCCGTGCAGAGATTGAACCAGTGGAGCGTGCCGCGTGGCACACGGATCAAATCGCCTGCCTCGACTTCGATTCCGAGCACTGCGCCAGTTGTCGTGTGAATATGAAACAGCCCATGACCGGCAATGATGAATCTGACTTCGTCCTCGTCGTGCCAGTGCTCGCGATTGAACTTCGCCAGCATCGCATCGAGTCCAGGCGTCGTAGGGCTGACATCGATCACATCGGCAGTCACGTATCCGCCGCGCTCTTTTAGTGCGTCAATCTCGCGCGAGTATGCGTCAAGGATCGCGGACGGCGGCGCGTCGTCGGAGATTGGATGTGAAGGCGTCCAACGTTCGTAGTCGATCCCGTGGCTCGCGAGGTTTGCTGTTATCTCATGCGTGTCTGTGAGCTTTTTGTCTTCGTTAACAATCGTTACTACAGCCATTCTGTTCTCCTTAAAACTTTCGAGTACGTCCGATGGCTTCCAGCAGAAACTCGATAATCTCTATATGCCGCTTTGCCTGCGCGAGATTTTCGCCCCACGAGTAGAGCCCGTGACGTCTCAGCAGAAAACCGTGCGCGGCTTTATGTTCGTTCAGCGTCGCACCAATCGTTTCGGCAAGCGACGGCATGTCCTGCGAATTCTCGACGATGGGTAACCACTCCGCGTGTTCGTGTGTGCGCACGCCCTGCAAACCCTTCAACATCTCGTAACCTTCGATCTTGATGCCGCCCTCGGCTGCGTAAAGATCCGAAAGAATGGTATTCCAGATCGAATGCGTGTGCATCACGGCGCCGGCGCCACGTTCCTTCACGATACGAATGTGCAGCAGCGACTCATCAGACGGCTTACCACCCTGTTGGCCCACGATACGAGCATTCTCATCGATCGAGAGTAATTGTTCAGCCTGCAACTCACCCTTATCGACCCCACTCGGACTCATCGCAATTTGAAGCGGCTGCCGCTGGACCACGGCACTGAGGTTCCCACTCGTCCCCAACAACCACCCGCGCGCATGAAACCCCCTCGCCACCGTCGCCAACCTCTCGGCAATCTCCTCGAAACCATCAGACATGCAGGAAAGATGCTACCAAACGCCCACATTGCGCAAGTCGCCTGAACAGGGATTCTTTTCGTCGATGACCAATTAGGCAATCCGGTGTATAGTGAGGGTGTCTTCGTAGGTAGAGATATGGCGACACAGGCAGACAAACTTGTTACTGAAATTCGAGCCTTGCCAGATGAAGAGAAGCTTCGTGTGCTCGATGCAATCCTCACGGATCTGGACAAGCCGGATCAGGAAATAGATCAGGTTTGGGCAGAGGAAGCACGGAAGCGTTGGAGCAGCTTTAAAGCTGGCCATCTTCAAACTGTCTCCTACGAAGAGTTAATGCGCAAATACAACCGATAGTGAAAGTCAGATTCCTCACACTCGCTCAACAAGAAGTGGATGAGGCCGTCGCATGGTTTGGAGAGCGCGCGGACGGAAAGGGTGTGGATTTTCTGGATGAATTGGATCGGATTGTCCGCCTCGTTAAGACTTATCCTTTTGCCGCGCCGCAAATTGATCTGGAAATCCGACGGCGTTTATTTGCTCGCTTTCCCTACTCGCTGATCTACGGCATAGATCACAACACGATAGTCGTCATTGCTGTAGCACACTCTCGTCGCGCACCGCACTACTGGGTTGACCGTTTGCAGTTCTAATGCAGAAGAGCAGGCCTGCCTGATTCGTGTGAAATTACACTTGCCTTTATTCGCAGATGAGAGTAGGATGCGTTCGCTCACGATGACCACCGCGTCGTAAGCGTTCAACTAAAATCCCAGATTGAAGACCGACTCGAGTGGCCTGGTGGGGGGCCAGGTATGAGTCCGCGGAAGCACGTGGTGCCTGAGGCTTCTGCGGACTCGGGGGGTCTGAGACCTGAGGTTCGGGATCTCTGGTCTCAGAGAGTGGCCTTGGTGAGGGGGCCACGAGAGTTCGCGGAAGCGATAACGCCCAGAACGCTTCCGCGGACTCGCAACGTCACATTCAATCCGTGTAATCTGTGGCAAAAAACGATTACACAGATTATGGAACTCCCAGTTAACCCGCCCATTCTCCCGATGCTCGCAAAACGCGTCAGCGAACTGCCAAAAGCAGGCGCATGGATCTTCGAACCCAAGTGGGATGGCTTTCGCGCACTCATCTTTCGCGACGGCAAAGAAGTGTTCATCCAGAGTCGTGATGAGAAGCCACTGAATCGTTATTTCCCTGAACTGATCGATCCCATACTGAAACAACTCCCAACGCGTTGTGTGCTCGACGGCGAGATCGTGATCGCACAAAAAGGCGCACTCGATTTCGACTCGCTCCAGTTGCGACTCCATCCCGCTGCATCGCGCGTCAAAATGCTCTCCGAACAGATTCCCGCGTCGATCGTGTTTTTCGATCTGTTGAGTGAAGGGAAGAAGGACCTGCGCAATCAGCCGTTCGAAGAACGCCGGGAACGTTTGCAGTCAATACTCGCGTCTGCGAAGCCGCCGCTGCACCTAACACCCGCGACCAGCGATTTCGAAATCGCGTCTGACTGGTTCCGACGTTTCGAGGGCGCGGGTCTGGATGGCGTGGTGGCGAAGCCGGTTGCGGGAACTTACGAATCGAACAAGCGAGTGATGCTGAAGGTCAAACACGAGCGCGACTGTGATTGCGTCGTGGCCGGCTTTCGCTGGCACAAAAAAGGCGACCGCGATCGGATCGGATCGTTGCTGCTTGGTCTATTTAACGACTCAGGCAACTTGCAGCACGTTGGGGTGTGCGCGAGCTTTACGGATCAGAAGCGCATCGAGCTGGTTGAGTTTCTGAAGCCTTACCGGAAAAACGCGCTCGCGGATCATCCGTGGAAAGAGTGGGCGGGCGCCGATCTTGCGAAACGGATACCGGGTGCGCAGAGTCGCTGGAGTGCGGGGAAGGATTTGTCGTGGGAGCCGCTGCGAGTTGAGCTTGTGGTTGAAGTTGCTTACGAGCACATGCAGGGGGATCGCTTCAGGCACACGGCGCAGTTTCGAAGATGGCGGAGCGATAAGAAGCCAAGCGACTGCACGTATGAGCAGTTGGAAGTCGTGCCGCCGCATGAAATCGAGTTGATATTCAAGACAAAATCTTAGACAGGATGACAGGATTCAATCTTGAAAATCCTGTTAATCCTGTGAACGGTTGCGGTGCATGGCGCGCCACTCGCGCGTGGGGTCGTCGTCGGGGTCGGGCGTCTCCTGCGCGGGACGGATTTTTTCAGGAACGTTACGCAGGTTGATTCTGATGCGCGTCCACGTCGATGAACGACCACGCATCGTGTCGACCAGCACGTCATCAACCGCCAGCAGCTTCGCCACTTTCGGATACTTCTTTTTCCAACGTTCAAGTCCCTCGAGCGCGGCTTTCTTGTCTGGCGAGTTGGCCACCACGATCAGCGGCATGCGCACACGCTTCTTGGCGGCCGGCTTTTTCGCGCGCGAAGGCGCCACACGTGGCGCCTCGCCTTCCATCTTGGAGAAGTGCGGCGGCCACGGCGCATCACCCAAACCAGCCGCTTCGTCTCTGTCTGCAAGCTCGAGCAGTTTCTCCAGGGAACCAGCAGCAGCGTCCATGTTTGCATGTGGATCCCCAATCTCAGCCAGACGCTTCGGCACTGTCAGCACTGTGAAATCCGCGGGCTCGCAGCTCTCGACTTCATTCCACTCAAGCGGCGTCGAAACACGCGCGTCCGGCAATGGCCGCACGGAATACGCCGAACACGTCGTACGGTCTTTCGCGTTCTGGTTGTAGTCGAGAAACACGCCGTGTCGCTCTTCTTTCCACCACTTCGAACTCGCCAGCTTCGGCACGCGCCGCTCGATCTCACGCGACAACGCCACTGCCGCACGTCTCACTTCACTAAACGTCCAGCGCGGCTCGATACGCACATTCACATGCATGCCACGCGAGCCACTCGTCTTGGGCCAACCACGCAATCCCATTTCTTCCAGCAACGCCTTCACTTCAAGCGCGACGAGACGAACACTCTCCCACTCCACACCCGGACCAGGATCTAGATCGACGCGCAACTCGTCAGGATGATCGAGATCCTTCGATCGCACCGGATGCGGATGAAGCTCGATACAACCGAGATTGACGACCCAAACCAGCCCCGCTGCATCATCAACAACCACTTCATCGGCCGTGCGTCCGGATGGAAACGAGAGGGTAACGGTGCGCAGCCACTCGGGATGATTCTCCGGCGCGCGCTTCTGATAGAACACCTGACCCTCGGCGCCATCGACGAAGCGTTTCAACACGATGGGCCGATCGCGAATGCCAGCGAGCGCTCCCGGCGCGATCGATAAGTAATACTGGACAAGCTCGAGTTTCGTAAGCTTGGTCTGGAGTGAGAAATAAGGCTTATCGGGATTCGAGACCCGGACCTCGCGCCCGTCAACAGTCAGTATTTCTTCCTTTGACTTGGCCACGGCTCAGAAGGTCTTCGACATGTTGATGAAGTGGCAGGGGATTTTTGTTGGGACATCCGGCGGAAACGGGCTGGTACCGCTCTCGACATACCCGCGCCTTTTATAGAACGACGGAAGCTCCTCACGAAGACTGACGATGAGGATGTCCATGCCGCGCGATCCTCGCTCGCGACAATATTTTTCAGCTTCAACCATCAGCGCCGAGCCGAGCCCCCCTTGCTGGCACGTTGGATCGACCGACAGCAAACCCAAATACGATCGCTCACCGCGAAGCTCGACGTACACGCAGCCATTCAACTGGCCATTCACTTCGGCGAGCAGGAAAGCGCCTTTCGCCAGCGACTCCTCAACCTCCGCTTGCGTGATGCGATTGCCATCGATGAAGAATCCCTCGGCGATACGAAACGCGGCGTTGATGACGGCAGTGATTTGCGTCGCGTCACCGGATGTCGCGATACGGATCGAAGATTGAGCTGGCGTTGCTGGAAGAGTCATTTTTCAACAGGATTACAGGATTAGACAAGATTTACATGTTATGCTGCAACCCCTCTGAGCCATGACCACACAAACCGTAACTGAAACACCACCCGAAGCTCGCTCCGGATTGGATCCGTGGCGGATTGATGTGCTCCCACACGCGCCGAGACCGCAGGGCCTCGGATGGTTCAGCGCGATTGGCCCAGGCGTGATCGCGCTCGGCGTCTCGATCGGCAGCGGTGAATTCCTGCTTGGACCAGCGGCGTTTGTGAAGTATGGTCTGTCGCTGCTCTGGGTGGTTGGCGTTGCAGCGCTGCTTCAGACATTACTGAACGTCGAGCTGATGCGTTACACGATGGCGACTGGCGAGCCCATCTTCACGGGCTTCATGCGCACGCGTCCACACGCGACGTTCTGGGCATGGTTCTACGCCGCACTCTATTTCCTGCAAATGGGCTGGCCTGGTTGGGCGGGCGCTGCCGCGGGCGCAGTCTTCTTTCTCTTCGCGAAACGTTTGCCCGTGGCGAGTGAAGCCGGAATGGTATACGGCATCGGCGTCGCGCTGTTTCTTCTCTGCGCATTAATATTGACGATCGGACGTCGCATCGAGCGCACACTCGAATATCTCAACTGGATCATGGTCTCGGTGATCATCGGTGGACTCGGCGTGCTTGCTATTCTCTTCGTTCCTTTATCAACGTGGGTCGCGGGGATCGCGGGCTTTGGCGGCTTCGATGTGAAGACGGGATCGTTTCAACTCGTTCCGGCCGGCGCTGATTTCTTTCTGCTCGGCGCGTTTGCGGCATATGCAGGTGGCGGCGGCGTCGCGAACCTGACGTTGAGTAACTGGGCGCGCGACAAAGGCTACGGCATGAGCAGCATCGTCGGTTTCATTCCCGCCGCGGTTGGCGGCAAGAAAGTCGCACTCGCACACTCGGGCAGCACGTTCAAGCCGGATGCTGAATCGCTGCAACGCTGGCGTGGCTGGTGGCGCATCGTGCGTGTGGACCAGTGGGGTGTTTACTTCACGGGCGCGATTCTCGGCATGATGTTGCCGGGACTTCTTTACGTCACGTTTGTGCCGGCGGGCAGCGACATTCGCGGACTCGGTATCGCAGCGGCGCTGGCGCAGGCAGTCGCTACACAGAAAGGCGCGATCTTCGGCGGCGTGATCGCGGTCCTCGGCGTTTGGTTACTGTTCAAGACGCAGCTCGACATTCTCGAAGCGATGACGCGCGGAGTCACAGACATTCTCTGGGCGGGCAGCGCGCGCATTCGTGCGTGGCGCGGCGGCGACGTGCGCGTGGTTTATTACTCGGTGCTCGCGGTGATCACGGTCTGGGGTATTTTAGCGTTGCGTTTGACGCAGCCGATCGTATTGCTGGCGTTGAGCGCGAACATGGCGGGGATCGTTTTCATCATCAGCTCGTTACACTTGCTTTACGTGAACACGCGTCTGTTGCCGGTTGAGCTGCGACCGCCGATGTGGCGACGGTTGGCGTTGGTGGCGCTGTCGTTGTTTTACGGGATGTTCCTGGCGCTGTGGTTGTGGAGTCTTCTGAAGAAGTAATACTCACGCAGCGGCGCAACGGCGCCACGGAAAACTAAAACTCTTCTTTGCGGCTTTCGTGGCGCCGTTGCGCCGCCGCGTGAGAAATTTCCCTTATAATCCACGCATGCATAAGTTCCTCCTTATCGTTCTCATTCTTGCGCCCGTCAAACTCTTACATGCGCAGGAGAAGCCGCAGACGTTCACTGCACAGGGAATCAAGGTTGAGTTCACGGCGACGCACACGGTCGCCGGTGAAGAGATGAAGGTGCAATTTAAGATCACGGACACGAACGGCGCCTCATTGAGCAGCCTGCGACCAGTCGCGTGGATCGATCAGCGCCAGGCAAACCAACCTCTCGACGCGCGTGTTTGCCGTGAAAAAGTGCAGGCGTTTTTGCAGCCGAGCTTCAGCAGCCGTCCCACGCTCGATCTCAACGCATATTTCATTCTCGCGTTGAATAACGAAGCCAACATCTCCGTGATCGATCCGCTGTCAGGTTTCGGCGGCAGCAAACTCTACACACTGATCCCGCTGAAGAGTCCGGGTGAAGATTGGGTGCTGACTGAAGACAATAAGCGTCTTTACGTTTCGATGCCGCAAGTCAACCAGGTCGCCGTGATCGATATCCCGACGTGGAAAGTGATCGCGAACGTCGATGCCGGCGCGACGCCTACGCGTGTCGCCTTACAACGCGATGAGCGATACCTGTGGGTCGGCAACAATAGCGACACCGCGAGCGGCGTGACCGTGATCGACACTGCGACAAACAAAGTCGCCGCGCACTTAAAGACCGGACTCGGCCATCACGAGATCGCTTTCACCGACGACGATCGCTTCGCCTTCGTCACCAACAAACAAACCGGAACGCTCTCGCTCATCGACATCCGAACGCTCTCCGTTCTGAAGGATCTGAAAATCGGGTCACAACCGGCAGCAATTGCTTTCTCGTCCTTGAGCCAGACTGCATACGTCGCAAATGAAGGCGACGGGACGATTGCTGCGGTCAGCGCCGCGAAACAGGATGTCGTGGCGCGTATCCCGACCGCGCCCGGTCTAAGTGCTATCAGTATTCCTTCGAGTGGACACTACGGCGTCGCACTCAACACTGCCAAAAGCACGGCTTACGCTTTCGATCTCTCTTCGAATCGCGTGGTCCAGACGGTTCCGGTCGGACCCGGTTCGGATCAGCTGAGCTTTACGAAACAGTTTGCTTACGTGCGTGCGTCGGGCAGCGAGTTCGTCACGATGATCAATATGGCGAACATCGGCAAGGAAGCGAACGTCACGAAGTTTCCCGCCGGACAACGAGCGCCGGGTGAATCGCTCTCGCGCTCGCACGCAGCGGCAATCGTTCCCGCGCCGGAAGAAGGCGCAGTGCTCGTCGCTAATCCCGCCGACAAGATGATCTATTACTACACCGAAGGCATGGCCGCGCCGATGGGAAGTTTTCAAAACTACAAGCGCGACCCGCGAGCGCTCCTCGTGATGGACAACAGCCTGCGCGAAACCGCGCGCGGCATTTACTCAACGACTGCGCGACTCAACAATCCCGGTACATACGACGTCGCATTCCTGCTGGACTCGCCGCGGCTGGTCAACTGTTTCGAATTACAAGTGGCGCAAAACCCGAACGCGCCGGCGAAAGTCCAGAGCACATACAAGATCGAACCGGTCGTGAAGGAAGCGGTGGCACGACCTGGCGAACGCTTCACCTTGCACTTCAGGGTAGTTGATTATAAAACCGGAGCTGCGAAAGCCGGACTGAACGATCTCAGTGTTCTCGTGTTTCTCGCGCCCGGTATCTGGCAGCAACGCGACCTCGCAAAATCGTTGGCAGACGGCGTGTACGAAACGAGTTTTGTTCCACCGAGCGAGGGCGTGTACTATGTGTACTTCCAAAGCCCCTCGCTTGGAATGCAATACAATCAGTCAATGCCGCTGACGATTCAGGCAGCGAAGCCGTAACAGTCTCCCCGGGCGAATTCTTTCAACGAGGTCTCACATGAAATCAATTCCGCATTCATACACGTGGGCGATGGTGACGCTCGTTCTGCTGATCGCGGTTTCTGTTAGTGCGCAGGAAACGCAGCCTCAGCAACCAGCGGCGCCTAAGGCACCGGAAAAGACTGAAAACAACGCGCAAAAATATTTCACTGACACCGTGCTCATCAATCAAAACGGCGAGCGGATGCGCTTCTACACCGATTTGATGAAAGACAAAACAGTCATCATCGATACATTCTTCGCGACGTGCCAGGCGAGCTGCCTGCCCATGAACCGCAATCTCGCGCAGATCCAGGAAGGACTCGGCGATCGTCTCGGCAAAGACGTGAACATCCTTTCGATCAGTGTCGATCCGGGTGTCGACACGCCGACGCTATTGAAGGCCTACGCGAAGAAACTCAACGCGAAACCGGGTTGGTATTTTCTGACGGGCGATCAGGAGAGTGTTGCGTTCATCTTGAAAAAGTTGGGCCAGTTTGTTGACGACAAGAATGACCATCTCAACATCTTCCTGATCGGCAACGATAAAACGGGGCTCTGGAAGAAAGCGTTCGGACTCGCGAAGAGTGAAGAGTTGATGAAGATTGTCGAGAGCGTGCTCAACGATTCAGGCGCAGCAAAACCTTAATACAGCCATGCTTCTAAAAGTAATCGCGATCTCATTATTACTCTTTATCCCGATCCCGGGCGTCATCAACGCTCAATCAACTCGCAAGCCCGCGGCAAAGCGTGTTGTTTACGCGTGCCCGATGCATCCGGAGGTGACGTCATCCAAACCGGGGCGCTGTCCGAAGTGCAAGATGCAGTTGCGTCCGGTGAAACCCGCAGCATCGCCGACTCCGACGCCGAGTCCGACTCCGCCTGGCGACGTTGCGCTTTCGTTTAGCTCGGCGAAGATCCCAAACACGCGCATCCTCGATCAGAATGGCAAGCAGCTCAACTTCTATAACGATCTAATAAAGGGCAAGACGGTCGCGATCAACTTCATCTTCACGACGTGCACGACGGTTTGTCCGCCGCTGACGGCGACTTTCCGCAAAGTGCAACAGACTGCATCGGAACGCGGGCTCGATGTGAAGCTTGTTTCTGTGAGTGTCGATCCGGTGATTGACACACCTGAGCGTCTCCGCGCGTTTGCGGAAAAGTTCAATGCCGATACAGGGTGGACGTTTGTGACGGGAGAAAAGGGCGAGATTGATTCGTTGCTGCAATCGCTGGGCGTCGCCGTCACAAACAAAAACGATCACACACCCATGATCCTGATCGGTAACGATTCGCTCAATTATTGGACGCGGGCTTATGGTCTATCCTCACCCACGAAGCTCGTCGACTTGATCGCCGAGGCGGCGAGTCGCAAGTAGCCCACAAAAGGCACAAAAAATATTAGCCACAAAAAGGCACAAAAACACAAAAGCTCTCCTCATAACACAAAAGCTCTCGTTATTCCTTTTGTGTTTTTTGTGCCTTTTTGTGGCTAAATATTCTTTCGTGGACTTGTCTCACGATTTGTGGGACGCGCTCGCGTTCGACGGTGGCGACGAGATTGGACGGCGCTGTGCTCTTCCACTCGATTGACGGATCAATTTGTCGGACCGACGCCGCGCCGGCACTGCCGTTACTCAACCCCTCTCCAACACAACCAACAACAGCATGCGTACCGTTCATCCGGTGCGCGATTGCTTTGACGACGCCTGCGGACTGAGACGTGGCGCAGATAAGCGTGCCGTCCTGCTCCGGCGCTCTCGAGTTACGGATGCGGATCGGAATCCGTCCAGACAACACAGGCTCTATCATCTTCGGATGCATCACGCGTGCGCCTAGCACAGCTAACTGAGCGGCCTCGTCGTAAGAGATGATCGGAACAGTTCGCGTACCTGACACGAGCTTCGGATCCGCAGTCTGAACACCATCGACATCCGTCCAGATCTGTATCTCATCTGCGGAAAGCGCCGCACCGATCAAAGTCGCCGAATAATCAGAGCTGCCGCGGCCGAGCGTAGTCGTGACTCCCGCGCGCGTCGAACCGATAAACCCACCCAACACCGGAACACGTTTCGTCTCCAGCAACGGATCGAGTTCAGCTCGTGTTCGCGATTCCATTTCACCAACTAACGGACTCGCATTTCCATGCTGATCGTCCGTCACGATGCAACGACGCGCATCAACGTACGACGCGCGAATCCCGTGCTGCTCGAGAACCATTGTGAAGAGCCGAGCGCACAGCATCTCACCGTAAGCCGCGATCGCATCCTGAATCTTAATTTCCGCCATGCCGCTTTCGAGCAGTGTGGCAATTTCGCGTCTCGCGTTTTCGATCATCGCGCGGCATTCCGCCGCGTGATTCAACTCAAGACTCTCCGCGACCTCACAATGCCGCTGAATCTGATTTTCAATTACTTCTCGATTCGCCGAAATTAGCGCGTCCGTTATTCCACTCATCGCAGACACGATGACCACAACCGGCGCACTGGTTTGTTCACGCACGATCTGAACGGCGCGTTCGAAAGCGGCTGCATCGGCGACGGAGGTTCCCCCGAACTTGAGTATCCTCATAACGACCAACTAAAACTGAAACAAAACTTGAAGAACCACTGGGCGAGAGGTGAAGTTCGATTCAGGTTGAGAATTAAAATAGCGCAACAACAAAGTGCAAGGAATTTTGCTTGACACGGAAGGTTAAGAGAACTACGCTTCGTCTGTCAATCACGCGGGATTTTTTGTTTCTCACTCGGCTAAAGAACCACACGGTCGATAACACGCTTTCAAACTTATTTACATCCACCCGGTAAGTAACCGGGTTCATCAACGATCCCTCAGTCCAATGTCGCCATTGAGCAACCCAACAAAGGAGAAGTGAAATGCTCGGTTTGAGATTGGCCCCCAGACTATTCGTCATCTGGTTAGCAGCGATCACTCTGATCTTGATGAGTGCGTCAATGATGGCTGCTCAAACGCCAGTGGCCCCGGTTGAGAAAGCTGCGGTTGAATCGAGTGCAGCAGTGCCGGAGACTGCATCGAAGATCGCGCAGGCACCCATTGCGAATACAAAAGAAGAAACTCCGACAGCAACAGTCAAGACTGAAACAGAACCTGTAAAAGCAAACACGGCGACGCCGAGCACCGCGCCGGCAGCTCCGCAAGTTGTAACACCGTGTCCGCAAGGGTCGCGTCTAATCAACGCCGACGTGGTCGCAATACCACAGGCGATCATGTTGAACCGTCTCGGAGCGACGATCCCCAATGGCTTCGTCTTCGCTTTGCGCTCCGACACCATCAAGACAGGCTTGGGCAACCTCCAACTTCGCCCCGGTAAAAGACCACGCCCCATCGTGCTGCGTGCAAACGTCGGCGATTGCCTGCAAGTCAGTTTTCAAGCCGCAATCCCGGCATCGAATTTCAGCAATACAACCCCACAGTCTCCCGCAATCGCAACGACTGAAGTCTCGTTGCACATTCAGGGACAGGAATGGGGAGCCACCCCGTTGGACGACGGATCGTTTGTAGGCAAGAACAACACCAGCCTCGCGACGGTTCCACCAACACCGATACCGAACCCACCGCCGGCAGCGCCCAGCGGTCGCATCTACAGGCTCTTCGTGAAGAACGAAGGAACGTTCCTGCTTTACACGATGGGCGACACGGAAGGCGATCCGGTTGGTGGTCAACTCAGTCGCGGTCTCTTCGGCGCGCTCAACGTTCAGCCGAACGGCGCCGAGTGGTATCGCAGCCAGGTATCACAACAGGATCTCGCGCTTGCTACGAAGAAGAATTCGTCAGGACAACCGGTGAAGACTGCCGACGGTCAACCGGTCCTCGACTACAACGCCGTCTATCCGAACGGTGCGACTCGTGCTGACGGAACACCGATTCCGCCGGGTACGCCGATCCTGAAAATGCTCGATGCCAAGGGCAACATCGTGTACAGCGATCTGACGGCGATCATCACTGGTCCAAAGGCAGGCAGGTTTCCGGGCTCGACCGGACCAACCAATCCCGAGCTGCCGTGTAACTCAGCTAACAACGGAAGCGGCGCTACAAATCCGCTGTTTTGCGT
>Ga0134128_10007187_pt1 | contig 13452 bp, 14 predicted proteins | sample KB31754_FD_96462 | JGI IMG/M metagenome (GOLD analysis project Ga0134128, IMG submission 96462) | Terrestrial soil microbial communities with excess Nitrogen fertilizer from Kellogg Biological Station, Michigan, USA - KB3-175-4 | ecosystem: Environmental > Terrestrial > Soil > Unclassified ... | reverse complement strand
CAGCAGGTCGACGTGAACCGGTCACAGGAGTTCCGCAAGTGCATTGAGTGCTTCCTGTGCCAGAACACCTGCCACGTGATCCGGGACCACCCGGAGAACGAGGCGCCGTTCGCCGGGCCGCGGTTCCTGATGCGGGTGGCGGAGCTGGAGATGCACCCGGCCGACGAGGCCGACCGGCGCAACATCGCCCAGGACGACTTCGGGCTGGGCTACTGCAACATCACCAAGTGCTGCACGGAGGTCTGCCCGGAGGGAATCAAGATCACCGACAACGCGCTGATCCCGATGAAGGAGCGGGTGGCGGACCGCAAGTACGACCCGCTGGTCTGGCTGGGCGACAAGATCGGCCGGCGTCCGCGCAACACGGGCACGCCGGCGGTGCCGGGCAAGAAGAAGTCCTAGGTCTCGCTGTTCAGGGTTTGCCGCCGGGCGCGGGCCGGTCCTGGTCGGCGGCCCCGGGCGCGGGCCGGTCCCGGCGCAGCACGGCCAGCAGTTCCTCGTACGGTCCGATCAGGTAGGCGCGGTCCCCGGCCCGGAACCGGGTGCCGCGCCGGGGCGGGTACTCCAGGCTGCCGTCGTCGCTGGCCCGGCTGATGGCCAGCACCCGGGTCCGGGCGGCCAGGTCGCGCATAGCTGCGGGTCGAACATCCGCAGCACCACCGGCGTGCTGGCCCGGCGGTCCCCGAGCTGGTCGCGCACGGCCAGGCCGGTCTCCAGGTTGGCCAGGTCGTCGCTGGTCAGGATGGCTACCGCCGCGGCGCTGGCCAGGCTGACCGAGGCCAGCGTCTGGGGCTGGGTGCCGTCGGCGATCAGCACCGGCACGCCCAGGCCGCGCAGCTGGGCCAGGTGCCGGTTGCCCTCGCTCTGCTCCACGACCACGACCTCGGCGCCCTCCGCGACGAGCCGCTGGACCACGGTCATGCCGACCGCGCCCAGGCCGATGACCAGGACGTGGCCGCTCAGGCCGGTGAACCGCCGCCGACCCAGGGCTCAGCTCCTCCACGATGCTCAGCCCGACGCCGTGCAGCCCGCATACGATCACGTGCCCGTGCCAGCCCGCGTAGGGCTGTGATGCTCTCGTTGTCTGCCCCGCAGCCACTCTCCTATGGTCCGGGGAACAGGCCGGGTTCTGCTAGCGTGGGCCCCCGGTGCGGGCCGCACTTTCTGGCTGGTTCGCGTTTGTTCTTCGCCCGTTCAGCACAAGTCCAGGGACTTCAGACGTTGGCTGTTACGCACGATGAGGCGTTCGATCTCGGCGCTCTCGCTCTTTATTTCGCTGGCACTGTTTCCATGTGCACTCCGGGAAGCCGGTCATGACGCCGCACATGACTTATCCCGAGGCCATGATCGTCGGACTGATCCAGGGCGTCACGGAGCTGTTCCCGGTGTCCAGCCTGGGGCACAACGTGCTGCTCCCGGCGATTATCGGCGGCAGCTGGGCCAGTGACCTCAGCGTGTCCAAGGCCGAGTCGCCGTACCTGGCGTTCATCGTCGGCCTGCACGTGGCCACCGCGATCGGGCTGCTGATCTACTTCTGGAAAGACTGGGTCCGCATCTTCAAGGGCTTCCTCAGCTCGATCCGCGACCGCGATGTCACCACCGTGGACCAGAAGCTGGCCTGGATGGTCATCCTGGCCACGATCCCGGTGGGCGTGGTCGGGCTGTTCGCCGAGCACGAGTTCCGGGTCATCTTCGCCAAGCCGGTGCGGGCCGCCATCTTCCTGATCATCAACGGCATCATCCTGTACGCCGGGGAGCGGTTCAGGACCCGCAAGTCGCGGCAGGCGGACGAAGAGATCGCGCAGGAGCGCGAGCTGGTCGGCGCCACCGCCGGGCACGGCGGCACCGGCCCACGGCCGGCCGGCGCACACGCCTCGGGTCACCGGGCCGTGCGCCAGCAGGAGATCGCCGCCGGGGCGGAGTCCGACCAGCGGCTGGTGGCCATGGGCTACCTCCAGGGCACGATCATCGGCGCGGCCCAGGTGCTGGCGCTGCTGGCGGGCATCAGCCGGGACGGCGTCACCATGGTCACCGGCATGTTCCGCGGGCTGTCCCGCGAGGACGCAGCCCGGTTCGCGTTCCTGCTGGCCACGCCGGTCATCTTGGCGGCCGGCGCGCTCAAGCTGCCCGACCTGATCAAGTACGGGCACGGCATCTACGGCCAGATCCTGGTCGGCAGCATCCTGTCCGGCATCGGCGCCTACGTCTCGGTGCGGTTCCTGGTCCGGTACTTCCAGACCCGCACGCTGACTCCGTTCGCCATCTACTGCGTGGTGGCCGGGCTGGCCTGCAGCATCTACCTGGGTGTTATTAAGTAGGTCCGGGCTCAGGGCCGGGCTTAGGAGCCTGAGCGCTCGCCGCGGGAGCGGCGGGCGCGCTCACGGCCCCGCTCCTTGGCGTCCAGTACCGCCTTGCGCAGCCGCACCGCCGCCGGGGTGACCTCGGCGCACTCGTCGTTGGCGCAGAACTCCAGCGCCTGCTCCAGGCTCAGCTGCCGGGGCGGGATCAGCCGCTCCAGCTCCTCGCCGGTGGACTGGCGCATGTTGGTGAGCTTCTTCTCCTTGGCGATGTTCACGTCCATGTCGTCGGAGCGCGAGTTCTCGCCGACGATCATGCCCTCGTAGACCGGGCTGCCCGGCTCGATGAACAGCGTGCCCCGCTCCTGGATGGCGAACATCGCAAAGGGGGTGGCCGTCCCGGTCCGGTCGGCTACCAGCGAGCCGGTCGGCCGGGCCCGCATCTCGCCCGACCACGGCTCGAAGCCCTCGAACACGTGGTGCGCGATCCCCGTGCCCCTGGTCTCGGTCAGGAACTGGGTGCGGAACCCGATCAGCCCCCGCGACGGCACGGTGAAGTCCAGCCGGACCCAGCCGGTGCCGTGGTTGGTCATGTTCTCCATCCGGCCCTTGCGCACCGCCAGCAGCGAGGTGACCGTGCCCAGGTACTCCTCCGGGCAGTCCACCGTCAGCCGCTCGACCGGCTCGTGCAGCCGGCCGCCGATCTCCCTGGTGACCACGTTGGGGCGGCCCACGGTCAGCTCGTAGCCCTCGCGGCGCATCGTCTCGACCAGGATGGCCAGGGCCAGCTCGCCGCGGCCCTGGACCTCCCAGGTGTCCGGGCGCTCGGTGGGCAGCACGGCCAGCGAGACGTTGCCGACCAGCTCGCGGTCCAGCCGGTCCTTGACCATCCGCGCCGTGACCTTGGTGCCCTTCTCCTGGCCGACCAGCGGCGAGGTGTTCACCCCGATGGTCATCGAGATGGCCGGCTCGTCCACCGTGATCAGCGGCAGCGGCCGCGGGTCGTCCGGGTCGGCCAGCGTCTCGCCGATCATGATGTCGGCGATGCCCGCCACGGCGATGATGTCGCCCGGTCCGGCGGTCTGTGCGGGCACCCGGTCCAGCGCCTCGGTACGGAACAGCTCGGTGATCTTCACGCGCTGGATGGTGCCGTCGCGGCGGCACCAGGCCGCCTGCTGGCCCTTCGTGATCTCGCCGCTGAACACCCGGCACAGCGCGATGCGGCCCAGGTAGGAGGACGCGTCCAGGTTGGTGACCTGGGCCCGCAGCGGGGCCTGGGGGTCATAAGCCGGGGCCGGCACGCTGCCCCTGATCACCTCGAACAGCGGCTCCAGGTTCTCCGAGTCCGGCAGCGCGCCGTCCTCCGGCCGGTTCAGCGACGCCCGCCCGGCCCGCGCCGAGGCGTACACGATCGGGAACTCGATCTGCTCCTCGGAGGCGTCCAGATCGATGAACAGCTCGTAGCAGGCGTCCACCACCTCGGCGATCCTGGCGTCCGGGCGGTCCACCTTGTTAATCACCAAAATCACCGGCAGAGCGGCCTCGAGCGTCTTGCGCAGCACGAACCGGGTCTGCGGCAGCGGGCCCTCGCTGGCGTCGACCAGCAATACGACCCCGTCCACCATGGACAGCCCGCGCTCCACCTCGCCGCCGAAATCGGCGTGGCCGGGGGTGTCCACGATGTTGATCGTCATGCCCCCGTGCCGGACCGCCGTGTTTTTGGCCAGGATCGTGATGCCCTTCTCCCGCTCCAGGTCGCCGGAGTCGAGCACCCGCTCGGCCACCTGGGCTCCGGCCCGGAACGCGCCGGACTGCCAGAGCATCGCGTCGACCAGGGTCGTCTTACCGTGGTCCACATGCGCGACGATCGCCACGTTGCGCAGGTCATCGCGCGTGGCCAGCTGGACAGTAGGTGCAGGCATGCGAGCAGACTCCGGGATGCAGAAAAGGGATGACACTGGAAGGCCAGCGCAACGCGGCCTGCTTCCAGTCTATTCGGCCCGCGGGGGCGGATCGGCCACCCCCGACCAGGTCGCATCTGCCCTGTTCAGAGGGCTCCTAAGGCGGCCTAAGGCGGCCTAAGGCCGGGGGGACGCATAGATAGGTCGTCTTCCCGATGTGGGGTGGGGGGTCTTACGACGAACCTGAATGGTGTCGGGCCGCGCCCCGCGGGCCGACAGACCAGGAGGTTAGCCATGAACCCGAGCCTCGTGACCGCCGTCGCCGCCGCTCAGCGGCAGGACGCCCTCGCCAGTGCTGCCGCGTCGCGGCGTGCCCGCCAGGCACGCCGCGCGCGGCGCGCGCGCCGGGCCGACGCCGGCCTGGGCCGGACCGGCCTGCTGGGTGCACGGCCCGTGACGATGCCTAGGCCGAGGGCCGGTAACGCTATGGCAGCGGCTGCCAGTCCGGCTGGCTGCCAGCCGTCAGCAGCGCTCCGTCCGGCGAGCTGGCGCTAAATCCGACGTAGATCTCCGGCGAGCCGCGGACGTTCCTGACGTAGGCGATGTTCCGGCCGACCGGCGAGTAGACCGCCTCGTAGGCTCCCGGCACGATCAGGGAGCTGAGAATCTGCAGGTGAATCCCCGAGTGGGTGCAGGGACTGGCGCCCTGGCTGACCACTCCGAGCTGGGAACCCGTTGTTGTACTGATCCTGATGCGGCCGCCCGTAGGCGTCCAGGCAGAAGTAGTGGGCCTGGCAGAACGGGCGGCCGCTTCCTTCGAACAGGATGAACGAGCCGAACTCACTGCCGTCGCGGCCCAGCCCCAGGCCACCGGGGCCGGCAGCGTCATGACCTTAGGCCGCCTGGGCCGTCCCCGCCAGGCCGGTGCCGACCAGCGCCAGGGCGGCCAGCCCGGCCGTTACGCCCGCCCGCCATGCCCGTGAAGGCTGGAACTGTGCGCCCATGCCCGCTCCCTTTCGTCGGACCCAGCAGCTAGGGTAAGTATCTAGAATCTCTGTTCGAGAGAAGGTATGCTCGGGATAATGGCAGCTTATCTACCCTCGGGATGGCCTGCGGGGGTTCATCCTCCCGGTAGTGAGGGATTCGAGCAGACCGCCATCACCTGGCTGCTCGACGTGGTCCCGCCCGACTACCGGCTGCACGGGGTGCTGCTGCGCCACCCGCTCGCGCTGGCCGCGCTGGCCCGCCATCACCTGGCCGCCTGCGTGGCCGGGGCCCGCCAGGGCTACCGGACGGCGCGGACCGAGCTAGGCCCGGACCTGCCGCCCGGCGGCGTGGCCGCAGTCCTGGACGCCTACCAAAGCGAGGGCCGCCGCCTAGTCGCCACGGCCCGCGCGGTGGACCTGGTCGGCCGGGCCCTGCACGGCGAGAAGTTCGTCCCCCAGCTCTCCGGCTCCCGCTCCACCACCCCCGGCCCCGCGAACGGCATCCGCCCGGCCGGCCCCCGCTCAACTCCCCGCCCCGCCAATGGAGCCCGCGCAGCCGAGCCGCGCGGAGCTAACGGCCGCGCGGCCATTCCACGCCCAGCGGGCCCACGCCCAGCGGGCCCACACCCAGCGGGCCCACACCCAGCGGGCCCACACCCAGCGGGCCCACACCCAGCGGGCGCACACCCGGCGGATCCACACCCAGTGGGCCCACACCCGGCGGATCCACGCATAGCGGACGCGATCCCAGCTCAGACTCGCCGAGCTGGGCCCCGCCGAGCTGAGCCCCGCCGAGCGGACCCGCGATCGGGAGGCACGCGCTCAGCGCAGCCGCATCCGGCTGAACCGCATCAGGCCACGCCGGACGGGACTGAGCCGCGCCGGGCCAGCCCAGGGCCGGCTGCGTCTCACCCGACTGAGGCTCATGCGACCGGTCCGCACACGGTTGAGCCGCGCCCGGCCGCCGGGCGGCAGCGGGCCAGCCGCTCGCCCGCCCGCGCCAGCTAGACCGTCTCGATGTGCCGTGACCTATCCCCCGGCGGCGATGCTGCGCACCTGCGCCGCTGGCCCGCCGCCTCGGGCCCGCTCGTCCGCCGCGCACCTCCGTGGATGTCCCGTTGGGTACCTCCTGGGGTACCCAACGGGACATCCACGATTGGCTGATCATCGGGGCGACCTCAGCAGCACCTCAGGTAACAGGCGCCCCTCCCACTGGGCTCAAGGCCGCTGGGCGGGCGTGCCCCCACGCTCGTACGCACCCACGACTGGGGTCAGGGCTGGGCTGGGGCTGGGATGGGTTCTGGGACGGGTGGGACAGGTGGGGGCGGGGCGCCGTCGCCTAGGACGGCACCGGCCGCGTCAGCAGCATCAGCGGCACCGGCTGCCTCGGCAGCACCAGCCACGTCAGAGGCGGCGGCGGATGCACCGGCCGCGTCAGCAGCATCAGCGGCGGCGGTGGCGGGCCCTGCACCGGCGGGATCGGGCGGGGTGGTCCAGCCGACGCCGGGGACGTGCTGGCGGACAACCCGGGCCGGGATGCCGGCCACGACACAGCGGTCGGGGATCTTGCCGCGCACCACGGCGCCCGCGGCCACGACCACGTTCTGGCCGATGACGGCGCCAGGCAGGATGATGGCGCCGGTGCCGATCCACGAGCCCGAGCCGATGCTGACCGCGCTGTTCACGGGCCACTGGGCGCCGATGGGGGCGTCGGGGTCGGCGTAGCTGTGGTTCTGGTCGGTGATGTAGACGTACGGGCCGGTGTAGACGTCGTCGCCGATGTCCAGGCTGTAGTGAGCAACGATGTGGCTGCCGCGGCCGATCACGCAGCGGTCGCCGACCCGCAGCACGGGCGACGGCCCGAGGTCGTGGCCGGGGGCCATGCCGGCGCACAGGGTGACGCTGGCGGCGAACATGCTGCCGCTGCCGATCTCGATCCAGCGCTCGCCGTAGACGGAGCCGGACGGGAAAGCGATCAGCGACCCGGAACCGAAGGCGGCGAACCGGCGGCCGGCGGGGGTGTCCGCGGTGATGGGCGCGGCCTGCTCGGCATAACGCCAGGCGCGCCGGATCAGCTCCGCGACGGCGGCCCGGCGCCGTCGGCCAAGCTCCTGCCTCCACGACATGGCCGCCAACGGTACCCGCTGCCGGGCCGAAGCGCCTTAGTTGCCCGCGGCCTGGGCCCCGGCGAGCTGGCCGCAGGCGCCGTCGATCTGGGTCCCGCGGGTGTCGCGCACGGTCACGGGCACGCCGCGGGCGGCGATCCGCTCGGTGAACTCGCGGGCGACGTCGGGGTCGGACGCGGTCCACCGGGAGCCGGGGGTCGGGTTGAGCGGGATCAGGTTGACGTGCGCGAGGTGCCCGGCCAGCAGGTCGGCCAGGGCCTCGGCTCGCCAGGCGTGGTCATTGACGTCCTTGATCATGGCGTACTCGATGGACACCCGGCGGCCGGTGGCGGCGGCGTAATCCCAGGCGGCGTCGAGCACCTCGGCGATCTTCCAGCGCCGGTTCACGGGCACGAGCTCGTCGCGCAGCTCGTCGTCGGGGGCGTGCAGGGACACGGCCAGGCGGACGGACAGCTGCTCGGCGGCCAGGCGGCGGATGGCGGGCACCAGGCCGACGGTGGACACGGTCACCGACCGCTGGGAGATGCCGAGGCCGTCGGGAGCGGGGTCGGTGATCCGGCGCACGGCGGCCAGGACGCTGGCGTAGTTGGCCAGCGGCTCGCCCATGCCCATGAACACGACGTTGGACACCCGGCCGGGCCCGCCTGGCACCCGGCCGCTGGCCAGGTCGGCGGCACCGGCGAAGACCTGGGACACGATCTCGGCCGTGGACAGGTTGCGGGTCAGCCCGGCCTGGCCTGTGGCGCAGAATGGGCAGGCCATGCCGCACCCGGCCTGGGACGAGACGCACATGGTGATGCGGTCGGGGTAGCGCATGAGCACCGACTCCACGTAGGAGCCGTCGAACGCGCGCCACAACGTCTTGCGGGTGGTGCCCTCGTCGCAGGTCAGCTCGCGATCGGCGGTCAGCAGCCGGGGCAGCAGGGCGGCGCCGAGCTCGGCCCGCTGGGCGGCGGGCAGGTCGGTCATCTGGCCGGGGTCATCGGTCAGCCGGCCGAAGTAATGCCGGGACAGCTGGTCGGCACGGAAGCCGGGCTGGCCGAGCTCGATCACGGCGGCGCGGCGGCCCGGGCCGTCCAGGTCGGCCAGGTGCCGAGGCGGGCGGGCGCGGCCACGCCGGCCAGCGTCGGGCCCGGTCTCCAGGACCAGCCCGACGGGTGCAGCAGCAGAGTCCGGGGGTGCGCCGGGCCCCTTTGTTATGGCCACGAATGAACCTTTCCTCTTGTTGACGGCACGTTAGCGAGCTTGTCACCGCTCGTTCGGCGCTGTGACCTTGGTGACAATGCGGCAAACTAGCCGATGATCTTCCACGCATGTCCGCATTGACCGGTTCGAAGTCTGTAGATTTCCGTAGTATGCCGACGCTGCGCAGAGGGGCCAGTCAAGCCAGGATATCTGCCGGGCCTGGCCGGCCTGAGGTGCTGCTCGACAGCGAGAGCCCGTACGGCAGCCGCCGGGTGCTGGTGGAGTACGACGGGACGACCACCGCGGCGTACATGCACGATGCCGAGGGCCCCATCGCGGCGACCTGGATCGCCAATCACGGGCCGGCTCCTGAGGTCGTCGACCTGGCCGGGCTCGGTGCCGGGCAGCCGCCGCAGATGCCCGCCGGCCACACCAGGCTGGCGGCGGGCAGCGCCCCGCTGGACCCGGAGTCACTTCACGCCGTCTGGCTGGAAGAGGGCGACGGCGTCGCCATCCTGGAGCACGACGAGCTGCTGGCCGTGATCCCTGGCTGGTCGGACATGTCGACGGGCATGCCCGGCTACGCGCGGGACATCATCGGCCAGACGCCGTTCGGGTGGTCGCTGGACCAGGCCAGGGAGGGCCTCGGTCCCCGACTGAGCGAAGCCGAGCGGTTCTGGCGGTGGAGGAACGATCCGAATAACTGGGCCTCATTCCGGCAGGCCGTATTCGGCCATCTGCTCAACCGCCTGGGTCCGGGCGGGAAGTACTGGGATGTCAGCGGAGGCAAGCAGCCTCTGGTCGGAGTGTCAGAGCGGCCGGCGACGCCGCAGCGCCCCTACACCGTGCTGTCCACGGTCGGGATGAGCGCGCAGCGGATGCCGGTCATCGAGCAGGCCGGGGACGGGGCCGGACCGCCGCGGATCGAGCTGGCGCTGGCCACCACGATGCCCAGCGCCGAGGCGGCGCGCATCTTCCTGTGGCTGGCTCAGTACCCGTGGCGCGAGGTGACCTGGCTCGGGGCCGGGCACAGCATCCCCTGGTACCACGAGCCGAACACGTTCCCGCTGGGCGGCGGCAACGCGGCCATTCTGCTGCTGGACGACCCCGGCCAGCTGATCGGGCCGGACGTCCCGGTTCTGGACGGCTTCAGCATGGCGGGCGGGCCGGTGCGCTGGCTGTGGATCGTGCCGGTTAGCGAGCGCGAGCGGCTGATGGCCGCCAGCCGGGGCTCGGCCAGCCTGATCACGCACCTGGCGGCGCAGCGCCGCAGCTGGGTCAGCGAGTAGCGCGCTGGGCCGCGCTAGGCGGCGTGGCCGCCCCGGATGAACACGGCCAGCAGCAGCCACACCACCGGCGCCATGAGGAGCAGTGCGTCGATGCGGTCGAGCACGCCGCCATGGCCGGGCAGGAGCGAGCCCATGTCCTTGATCTGCAGATCGCGCTTGATCATCGACTCGACCAGGTCGCCCAGGGTGGCGATAGCCAGAGCGGCGGCGCCGAGCAGCAGGCCCTGCCAGAGCTGGCCGTCCAGTAGCCCGGGCAGCCCGATAGCTCCGGCGGCCAGGCAGGCCACCGCCGAGCCGGATAGGCCCTCCCAGGTCTTCTTGGGGCTGATGGCCGGGGCCATCAGGTGCTTGCCGAAGCCGATGCCGGCGAAGTACCCGCCCACGTCGCTGCACACGGTGAGGATGATGAACAGCAGCGCCCGGCGGTCACCATCGGGCCGGGCCAGCATCAACGCCACGAACACCGCCGCCAGCGGCAGGTAGGTCAGCGCGAACACGCTGGCGGTGACGTCGCGCAGGTAGCCGGAGGCGCTGCCGCGCAGCCGCCAGGCCAGCAGCACCACGAACGTGATGGCGAAGGCGGCCAGCGAGTCCCTGGGGCCGACCCAGTAGCCGAGTGTGACCATGGCCACGCCGCCGGCGACGAGCGGCGTCAGCGGCAGGTTAATGCCGCGCGAGCCGAGCGCCCGGCTCAGCTCCCACAGCGCCACGCCCACGATCGCGCCCACGTAGAGCAGGAACGTGGCCTTGACGGTGAACAGCGTCAGGATGGCGAGGCCGCCCAGCAGGGCGCCAACGCCGATGGCGACGGGCAGGTTGCGCCCGGTCCTGGTCCGCGCCGGCGTCGACGCGGACTCGGTCACCTCTTCGGGCGGTCCGGACGCATCGTGTCTGAGGTGCAAGCTAGACCTCGAGGAGCTCGGCTTCCTTGTGCTTGAGCAACTCGTCCACCTGACCCACGTAGCCGTGAGTCAGCTCTTCGAGCTCGCGCTCGGCGCGGCGGCCGTCATCCTCGCCCGCCTCGCCGGCCTTGACCAGCTTGTCGATCGAGTCCTTGGCGTGGCGGCGGATGTTGCGGATGGAGATCCGGCTGTCCTCGGCCTTGGTCCGGGCCACCTTGATGTACTCCTTGCGGCGCTCCTCGGACAGGTCGGGGAACACGACCCGGATGATGACCCCGTCGTTGGACGGGTTCACGCCCAGGTCACTGTTCCTGATCGCCTTCTCGATCGCGGCCAGCGACGACTTGTCATACGGCGTCACGATGCACATCCGGGGCTCGGGCATCGTGAACGACGCCAGCTGGTTCACCGGCGTCTGCGTCCCGTAGTACTCGGCCGTGATCCTGTTGAACATCGCCGGATGCGCCCGGCCGGTCCGGATGCCGTTGAAATCCTCCTTGGCTACCGTCACGGCCTTGTCCATCTTCTCCTCGGCCTCGAGGAGCGTGTCGTCAATCACAGCGACTCCCGTGCATTCCTAGGGTCCGGCGGGCACCGGCCATGCGGTTCCCGCATCTTCCCATGGTGCGCCCACACCGACCGGCACTGCCATGCCTTGCCCTCAGCGGTGCCTTCGGTGTTGACTTCAGCGCCTGCACGGCCTTAGCGTCCGTACCGGCTGACCAGCGTGCCGATCCGCTCCCCGCGTACGGCGCGCACCACGTTTCCCTCGCCCATCAGGTCGAATACCACGATCGGCAGGTCGTTGTCCATGCACAGGCTGACCGCGGTGGCGTCCATGAACCGCAGTTCCCGGCGGAGCACCTCGGCGTAGTCCAGGTGATGGAAGCGGATCGCCTCCGGCATGGTCCGTGGGTCGGCGTCGTAGACCCCGTCGACCTGGGTGCCCTTGAGCACGGCCTGGGCCCCGATCTCCAGGGCCCGCTGGGCGGCGCACGTGTCGGTGGAGAAGAACGGCGCGCCCAGGCCGGCGCCGAAAATGACCACGCGGCCCTTTTCGAGATGCCGGATGGCGCGCCGGGGGATGTAAGGCTCGGCGACCTGGCCCATGGTGATGGCGGTCTGGACCCGGGTCTCTATGCCCATCTTCTCCAGGACGTCCTGGAGCGCCAGGCAGTTGATCACCGTGCCGAGCATGCCCATGTAGTCGGCACGTGAGCGGTCGATGCCGCTCTTCGACAGGGCCGCGCCGCGGAACATGTTCCCGCCGCCGACCACCACTGCCACCTCTATGCCCTCCCGCGCGGCGGCGGTGATCTCCCGCGCCAGGTGGATGACCACCTGGGGGTCGATGCCGAGCGGCTCATCACCGGCGAAGGCCTCGCCGGAGAGCTTCAGCACCACCCGCCGCCAGCTGGGGTGGACGTCGCGAGCAGCGGGACCCTGTCGAGCCTCAAACTCGGGTTCAGGGACCCGCCCGCTCGCGGCGGCAGCGCCGTCTTCTGCCAGCCTCAACCGGCCTGGCCGATCTGGAACCTCGCGAAGGCCCGGACCGTGGCGCCCCGCTCGGTCAGCAGCTGCTTGACCGTCCTCTTGGGCTCGCGCACCGAGGCCTGCTCGACCAGCGCGATGTCCTTGACGAAGGCGTTGACCCGGCCCTCCACGATCTTCGGGATGGCCTGCTCCGGCTTGCCCTCCTCGCGGGTCACCTGCTCCGCGATCCGGCGCTCGTTGGCCAGCACGTCCTCGGGCACGTCGTCGCGGGTCACGAACTGCGGGCGCATCGCCGCCACCTGGTGGGCGATGTCCAGCCCGATCTGCTCCCCGGCGCCGTCCAGCTGGACCAGCACGCCCAGCGTCGGCGGCAGGCCCGGGTCGGACTTGTGCAGGTAGCTGGTCACGTAGCCGCCCTCGAACCGGGCGAACCGGCCCAGCTCCAGCTTCTCCTTGAGCGTGGCGCCGGCCTCGTCGATCAGCTCCTGGGTCGTCTGGCCGGACCGGACCTCCAGGCCCAGGACGGCCAGCCGGTCGTCGGACCCGGCCGCCAGCGCGGCCTTGGCGATGTCCCCGGCGATCTCCTGGAACAGGTCGGTCTTGGCGACGAAGTCCGTCTCGCAGTTGAGCTCGAGCAGGACGCCCGCGCTGGTGCCGGCGAGGACCGCGGTGACCAGGCCCTGGCCCGCGGTGCGCTGGGCCCGCTTGGTCACGTCCTTGGCGCCCTTGATGCGCAGCGCCTCCACGGCGGCGTCATAATCGCCGCCCGCGTCGACCAGGGCGTTCTTGCAGTCCATCATGCCGGCGCCGGTCTGCTCGCGGAGCCGCTTCACATCCGCGGCGGTGTAGTTCGCCATGTCTCCATCTCTCGTTGTCAGTTGTCGGCGGCCGGCCGCGGTCCGGGCCTGGCGCCGACCCGGCGGGCTCCCGGCCCGCCGGGCACCGGGCGGTCAGGCGTCGGCGCTGGCGGACGGCTGCTCGTCGGCCGGCTGCTCGTCGGTCGGCACCTCGTCCTGCGGGTCGATGGCGTCCGGCTCGGCGGCCAGCGGGTCAGAGGACTCGGCCTCGGCGCTGCCCGGCCTGGGGCCCGCGTGGGTGTCGTCGGCGGCCGGCTCCGGCGGTACCGCGGTGTCGGCAGCAGCAGCCTCGGCGGCCGCGGTCTGACTGGCCGCAGTGTCGGTAGCCGCGGCGGTGGTCGCGGTGTCGGTAGCCACGGCGGTGGTCGCGGTGTCGGTAGCCGCGGTGTCGGTGGCCGCGGCGGTGGCCGCGGTG
>Ga0134128_10007186_pt1 | contig 13452 bp, 11 predicted proteins | sample KB31754_FD_96462 | JGI IMG/M metagenome (GOLD analysis project Ga0134128, IMG submission 96462) | Terrestrial soil microbial communities with excess Nitrogen fertilizer from Kellogg Biological Station, Michigan, USA - KB3-175-4 | ecosystem: Environmental > Terrestrial > Soil > Unclassified ... | reverse complement strand
TACCGGCTGGCGGATTCGCGAAGCAAGCTGACCCTCCTGTTCGCCTCGCGCAACCTCGAGCACAATAACGCGGTTGTGCTCAAGCAACTGCTGGACGGCATGCGCAAGCCGCCCACCGGCACCGGACCGGCGGCTGCGGCCGCCATGCCCGGGCGGCAACGGGCGCGGGCCCGGCGGCCCAGATGATTCTTCACCCCATCGGCCCGGCTCCGCCCGCCGGCTCCGAAACTATTCCTGCCTGGAAAGCGGTAGCCGCCGCTCAGAAGCAGAGCGCGCCCGCGTGGTGGCTGGTCGCGCAGCCCGATCATGCGGCGCTGGCGGGAGAGCTGGCGGTTCAGTTTGCCGCGCCCGGCTTTCAGATTTCTGACCGCGAAGTTGTGCGGGCTATTGCCCTGCACGATGCGGGCTGGGCCAAATACGACGGGGGTGGCGAGGCGGGCGGCGGCCAGAACACCGCACCGCGGTTGCTGCACGACGAGTTTGGGCGCCCGCTTTCTTTCCTGCAGGCACCGGTGGCGATGTTTGTGGAGGCGTGGGCCGCTTCCATCGAGTGCGCGGAGGAGAAAGCCGGTGCCATTGGCGGGTTGATGGTCAGCGGCCACTTCCGGCGCCTGGCCGAGAACCGGCTCAATTCGGTTGAGGATTCAGCCGGGGATGCCGCCCACATTCGGAAGTTTGTGGAGAATGAAGCCCAAGTGGAGGAAGCGCGTTTGTGCCGTCAGCCGCGGACTCGGGCTGAGGTCGAGCGCCTGGTAGATCTGTTACAGTTCTGCGACTTGCTCTCGCTGTATCTGTGCTGTGGATCGCGGGCCAGCGTTCAGTTCCCGCAAGCCATCGGAAGGCGTCCCATTGTGCTGCGCCGCAGGGGGGAGTTGTGCCTGCTGGACCCCTCACCCTTTGGCGAAGAAATCAGCTTGGACGTGGCCGCCCGCCGCGACCCAGCTTCCCGCACGGAGCCGAACACCTGCGTTTTGCCCGTGCGGATAAGGTGAGCTTCAAATTACAAACAACCTCCGGTAGAGACGTTGGTTGCAACGTCTAGTCTTGGTTTCAGCGGTGAGACGCAATAATTACCTCTCCACCGTTATCAGCCTGGAGATGCCGGTTTCTATATCGAGCCGATCCGTTCTAACTGCCAAACTACCAACTACTTCACTTCTGGATTACCTCGAGCATTATGCGGTCAATGGTGTTCAAAGCTTCCGCGTCAGGCAGGTGATGGTTGTTGGTGAGAATGGAAAATGCGATCTTCTCGCCCTTGAGGGTGGTGGCGTAGCCGGAGAGGGCATTGACGTGGTTCAGCGAGCCGGTCTTGCCCTGAATGCGTCCTATGCCCGGTGTTCCCTTAAAGCGATCGGCGAGGGAGCCATCCACCCCGGCTACCGGCAGCGTGCCTTGGTAAAGCAGCGCCCAGGGCTGGGTAGCGGCGTACTGCAGCAACTGGACGACGGCATGAGGCGTGACTAGATTCTCGCGGGAGAGGCCCGACCCATCGTAAAACACAAATTCGTCGGGGCTGATCCCTGCCTGTTGCGTGAGAAAGCTGCGCACCACCTCTTTGCCGCTTTCGATGGTGCCGGCATTGCCCTTTTCGCGTCCCAGCAGCCGCAGCAGCAGTTCCGCGTGCAGGTTCTGGCTCACCTTGTTGATCACGGTGAGATCATCCGCAAGCGGCTGCGACTGATAGCTGGCCAGCGTCACGCGCTGATCCTGCGGAGAGCTGGTTGCTGAACTCCCGCCGCCGCGCGAGGCCAGACTGGTTACCGTAACCGTGGACAGGCTGGCCAGTTCTGTGTGATGCGAGTGCGTGCGCCCGTAAACCACAACTCCGCGCTCCTCCAGCAGTTGGCGAAACAGTTCCGCCGTGAAATCCGCCGGATCTTCAATGGCCAGAGCTTCCTTGGCCCCGGCATCGTCCACCGGCATGTTGCCCCAGAAGGTGAGGGTACGCGAACCGGGCTCGCGGTTGATGTAGATCTTACGCGGGCCGGTGCCCGGCGGCGTGGTGATGATGCGGTTGTCAATGCGGTAGTAGTCGGCAAACGGAGTGACGCTGACGAAGGCGCGGTCGCCGATGTGGTCGGCGGGCAGAATGTTGACCACCACCACGTTGTCGTTAACGGTCAGCGCGGAAACCGGCGCGCCGTCGCCCCACACCAGGTCATCCTGGCTCCAGCCCTCGCCGTAGCGTTCGAAGGCGTAGTAGGAATCGTCGGCCACCACATCGCCGTCCACAAACTTCAGTCCCTTGCGCACCAGGTCGTCCGCCAGGTCCGTCAGCACCTTGATGGGCTGCGAGTCGCGCTCGGTGTGCAGGTTGTAAGGCAGCACCCGCCCCGAAAGGTTGGGGTCGCCGCGGCCCACCAAAACGAGGTCGCCGGTGAGGCGGCCGTATTTGTCCAGGCTTCCCGTGGTTTCCACCGTGGTGCGGAAGCGGTAGTCGGGACCGATCAGGGCCAAGGCCGTGGCGGTTGTAAAGAGCTTGGTATTGGAAGCCGGGGTGAACAGCTTGTGGTCGTTGCGCGCGTACAGCACGCTACCCTTGGGCAGGGAAACGACTTCGATTCCCCAGAAACCGCGGGCCACATCCGGCTGGGCAAGGATCTGGTCAATGCGTTCCTGCAGGGATGGTTTACTGGCCGCGGTGGCGAAGGGGCCCACACACAGCAGCGCCAGCAGCAAAAACGGAGAAATGCGCCTGCGCAGCATGAGATTAGCTGGATTGTAGCACCGGCCGTGCAGGTGGGGTGCTGACGGCGACTACCAAAAGTACTAGCTCGATACGGCTTACGCTTCGCCCGGCGGACAGCCGAGAGCTTGCCCTGAGCTTGTCGGAAGGGGCGGCTGTCCCCACGTGAGCACCCTGGGTCTACAATCACCCTCGATGCGTCCGACCTTCGAGTGGAATATCGGTAGGCGCTGCCTCGCGCTCGGCCCGCGCACTCTCGTGATGGGCGTGGTTAATGTCACACCCGATTCGTTTTCCGATGGCGGGCGCTACTTCGATTCCGGTGATGCAGTTCAACATGCGTTGCGTCTGCTCGACGAAGGCGCCGACATCATGGACATCGGAGGCGAATCCACCCGTCCTGGAGCGGCGGTGGCGCCCACCTCCGGAACTAAAGAACCGAGCCCGCCAAAGCGCCGTACTCCTGTTTCCGCACAGGAAGAGTTACGGCGGGTGCTGCCGGTAATTCAGGAAATCAAGCGCGCCCGCCCCGAGTGCGTGGTCTCTGTGGACACATACAAAGCCGAGGTAGCGCGGGCGGCGGCGGCGGCGGGAGCGGAAATTGTGAACGACATCAGCGCCTTCCGCTGGGACCCGGCAATGGCTGGAACCGTGGCCGAACTGGGCTGTGGCGCCGTGCTCATGCACATGCGCGGCCGTCCGGAAGAGTGGCGTAATCTGCCTCCGCCCGACGATGTGGTTGCCATGGTCAGCAAAAAGCTGGCAGAGTGGGCGGCGGCCGCCATGCGCGCAGGCGTGGCCCGGCAACGAATCGCGCTCGACCCCGGCTTCGGCTTCGGCAAGAACTTCGAGCAGAATTATCCCCTTCTGGCGCGCCTGGAAGAACTGCACCGGATGGGCTTTCCCCTGGTTGTGGGCACTTCCAGAAAGTCGTTCATCGGCCGCGCCTTGCGCCGCGATGGCCATGACGCGCCGGTGGAGGAGCGCGCGTTTGGCACGCTGGCCAGCGAGACCGCGGCCATGCTCAAAGGCGCGCACATCATTCGCACTCACGACGTGAAAGCCTGTGTGGATGCGGCACGGGTGGCGGATGCATTGCTAAAGGCAGGCAGCCCGTAGTTAGTAGCCGGTAGCTGGTATGGGTACTAGCTACTAGATGCCAGCTACTCAGAAGGCCTTCTGCGAATCCAGCAGAATGGTCACCGGCCCTTCATTCACCAGTTCCACCTGCATCGCCTCCTGGAAGCGCCCGCTTTCGCAGCGCAGGCCGGCAGCACGTATTCTTTCCACAAAATACTCATAGAGGTTACGGGCCTGCTCGGGCCGGGCAGCCGCATCGAAGGAGGGCCGCTTGCCACGGCGCACATCGCCATAGAGCGTGAACTGCGAGACCGCCAGCACCGCGCCGCCGCTTTCCCCTACCGCTCGGTTCATTTTGCCCTCGGCGTCCTCGAAAATGCGCAGGCCAGCGATCTTGTCGGCCAGGTAAGCGGCGTCGTCCTGGCTGTCGTTCTGCCCCACGCCCAGCAGCACCAGGAGCCCAGGGCCGATCTGGCCCACGGTTTCCCCCGCCACCGTGACCTTGGCCCGACTTACCCGTTGTACGACCGCGCGCATAGATGGGCAGAGTAACGCAAATGGCTGCTGACGGGCGACCAATTACAGGTTACTCAATTACAAATTGCTTCTGTGTCCTCTGTGGTGAGAACTTAAGCCAGCGCGATGATGTCAATTTCGACCGCCACGTCGCGGGGAAGGCGGGCGACTTCTACCGTTGAGCGGGCTGGTGGGGCGGACTTCCAGAAGCGGCCGTAAACTTCGTTCATGGCCGCGAAATCACCCATGTTCTTGAGGAACACTGTGGTGCGCACCACCTTCTCCAACCCCGTGCCCGCGGCTTTAAGGATAGCCTCAAGGTTCTTCAGCACGCGCTCGGTCTGTGCCGCCACATCGCCGGCAATAATTTGCCCGCTGGCTGGATCAATGGCAATCTGCCCGGAAATAAAAACGAACCCGTTTGCCTTAACGCCCTGGGAATAAGGTCCAATCGCCTGGGGCGCATCTTTGGTGGCCACTACGTCTCGCATCTCTCCTCCGCTGGCTAAATGCTAATTGTTGAACTGGCAACTGAGAGGCAACTGACAACTAGACCCTCTGTACCCGCTGCACATCATGCACGCCGGCGATTTTTCGCAGGCCGGTGATGATCTGCTCCAGGTGCTTGAGGTCTTCAATGTCAATTACCACGTCAATGTTGGCCTGGCTGTTGGCGGTGCGGACTTCAATGTTGCGGATGTTGGTGTTGTCGTCGCTGATGATGGCGGTCACCTGCTTGAGCATGCCGGCGCGATCATCGCAAAACAGCGTGATTTTTACCGGATATCCGGTAGCTGCCTCGGTATCGCGCGCCCACTCCACGGCGATGCGCCGCTCCGATTCGTACATCAGGTTGGTAACGTTGGGACAGTTCCGGGAGTGTACCGCCACGCCTTTGCCGCGGGTCACATAGCCGACAATGTCCTCACCGCGAATGGGATTGCAGCAGCGCGCGCGGTACACCAGCAGGTCGTCGTGGCCTTTTACCTTGATGGCATTGTGATCGCCGCCAAAAACGCGGCGCACGACGCTGGTTATCGCGCTTTGCTTTTCCTCGTCGGCTTCGCCGGGCTGCTCGGAGGCAGCGGGAGCCAGTTTGGCCAGCACCTGGCGCGCGGAAAACTTGCCATAGCCGATGCCGGCCAGGAGGTCATCTCCTCGCCCCAGGCCGTAGTCCGAGGCCACGCGGTGAAAATCCTGCTCCTTGATGTTTTTGAGCGCCACCCGGTATTTGCGCGCCTCTTTTTCGATCAGTTTGCGACCGATTTCGATGGCGCGCTCGCGCTGATGCACGTTGAGCCAGTGCTTGATCTTGTTGCGCGCCCGCGAAGATTTGACGGTAGCCAGCCAGTCGCGGCTGGGATGGTGCCCGGGCTGCGTCAGAATTTCCACGATGTCGCCGCTGTGCAGGTGGTAGCGCAGCGGCACCATGCGCCCATTGACCTTCGCCCCCACGCAGGTGTGCCCTACATCGGTGTGAATGGTGTAGGCAAAGTCCAGGGGCGTGGCATCTCGCGGCAGGATCACCACCTTGCCTTTGGGCGTGAAGGTGTACACCTCTTCCGGGTAGAGGTCAATCTTGAGTGTGGAAAGAAACTCGCTGGGATCGGAAACGTCGCGCTGCCATTCCACCACCTGGCGCAGCCAGGCCAGGCGCTGCTCGTCTTTGGCGCTGACCGGGCCGTCCTTGTATTTCCAGTGGGCGGCAATGCCTTCTTCCGCCATCTTATGCATTTCCTCGGTGCGGATCTGTACCTCGAAAGGGTGCCCGTCTTCGGCGATCACTGAGGTATGCAGCGATTGGTAGAAGTTAGGACGGGGCATGGCAATGAAATCCTTGATGCGGCTGGGCACCGGCCGCCACAGGTTATGAATGATGCCCAGCACCCCATAGCAATCCTGTACGCTCTTGGTGATCACCCGCACCGCCAGCAGGTCATACATCTGGTCCACGGTGATGCGCTGGCGCAGGATTTTCTGGTGAATGCTGTACAGGCGCTTGATGCGGCTCTGAACCTCCGCCTCAATTCTCGCCTCCTTGAATTTTTCCCGCAGGATTTCCTCGATTTTCGCCAGAAACTGCTCACCCGCTTTGCGCCGCGATTCCACCGCCGCGTGCACCTGCTCGTGGCCGATGGGGTCCATGTAGCGGAAGCCCAGATCTTCCAGTTCACCGCGGATTTTGCCCATGCCCAGGCGGTGGGCGATAGGGGCGTATATTTCCAGCGTTTCCTTGGCAATGCGCTGCTGGCGCTCGGGCGGAAGATGCCCCAGGGTGCGCATGTTGTGCAGCCGGTCGGCCAGTTTGATGAGCACCACGCGGATATCGTCCACCATGGCCAGCACCATTTTGCGCACGTTCTCCGCCTGGCGTTCTTCGCTGGAGGCGAAATCAATTTTGCTGATTTTGGTGACGCCCTCCACGATGTGCGCCACCTGTTCGCCGAATTCCTTGCGGATGTCAATAATGGTGACCGAGGTGTCTTCCACGGAATCGTGCAGCAGGCCGGCGACGATGGCGATGGGATCCAGCTTCATCTCTGCCAGCACGCAGGCCACTTCCAGAGGATGAACCAGGTAGGGCTCGCCGGAGGCGCGCTGTTGTCCGGTGTGGTGCAGCAGGGAGTAGTTATAAGCGCGCCGCACCAGTTCCAGATCATCATTGGGACGATAAGATCGGATCCGCTTCAGCAGCTCGCGGAAGCGCGTGACCGTGAGCACATTGGTCGCGATCTGGTGGCGCAACGTCGCCATGCTTCATTATAGCGTTTGCATTTTGGGCAAAATAGCCGCGTGCACCGTTCCCTGCACCCTAAGTAATTGCAGGCGCGAGGGTTGGGTTTGCTTGCCTTTGTCACCCGTCCTCATCCAGCGTAATCTATGAGGCTCCCATGCCTTCCCTGAACATCCTCGTCAGCGGGACCTCGGGGCCCATCGGGGGCGCTTTGGTGCCGGCGCTGACAATTGCCGGCCACCGAGTGAACCGCCTGGTGCGCCACCCGCCAGCGGCGCCCGATGAAATCGAATGGAACCCGGAGAAACCAATTGCCCCCGATACGGTGAGCGGGTATGACGCGGTCGTTCACTTGGCCGGCGAAAGCATCGTCGGCCATTGGGATCAGAAAAAGAAACAGAAAATCCGCGACTCGCGCGTGCTCGGCACACGCAATCTGGCGGAGGCGCTGGCCCAGACTACAAACAGGCCTCGGGTCTTAGTTACGGCTTCCGCCATCGGCTATTACGGCAGTCGGGGCAGCGAAATGCTGACCGAGAACAGCAAACCCGGCTTCAACTTTCTGGGGATGGTGACGCGCGAATGGGAGGGCGCGACGCAACCGGCGGCAGATGCCGGCATTCGCACCGTGCAGTTGCGCATTGGCATCATGCTCAGCATGAGCGGCGGCGCCCTTAAGCAGATGGTGACGCCGTTCCGATACGGCTTGGGCGGCATCATCGGCAATGGCAAGCAGTACTGGAGTTGGGTGGCGATTGAGGATGTGGTGGGCGCGGTCCAGCACGCGCTTACGCATGAGGGCTTGTCCGGTCCGGTGAATGTGGTTGCGCCCAATCCCGTCACCAACATTGATTTCACCCGCGCTATCGCGCAAACCGTGCACCGCCCCGCGTTGTTTCCTCTGCCGCCTTTTGCGGTCCGCCTCTTCTTTGGCCAAATGGGGGAGGAGTTGATGTTGGCCAGCGCCCGCGTGCTGCCCAACAAACTGGAGGCCAGCGGCTACAAATTCCGTTATCCGGAGCTGAAGCCCGCGCTGGCGGATATTCTCCGCAAGTAAGACTTGGCACCTGCAGTGGTAATTACCGCTCACAAATGAAGGGTGATGCCGGTGGAGACGCGGACATCGTCTTGCGTGTTCCCGAAGAACCTGGTTTTAAGATAATCCGCCTGGACCCGCCAGCCCAAGGGTCCAACAAGTCGATAATCGAATCCGCCGCCGAAAGCATTTGCGAACGACGTATCCGAAAGGTTGAAAAAAAGTCCCGTCGAGGCACTTTCACTAACATGCGAAGCGCCAAACAGGGCGTGGGCGAATGGCCTGATTCGGCCGATAGAAAAAGACATTTGCGGTCCACCCAGGAAGTTATAGAGCCGGCTGCGCACCGGCCCGATCGCTGTGGGGCAGGTTGGATAGAGCAAGCACTGCGACGTGGCGGTGGTTGTTCCGTAGTGGCCGCTGATGTCGGCCACGAAACCCAGGAACGGGATCACCTTACCTTCCACCGAGGCGTTCCAGCCATTCAGGTTGCCAGTTGCAACCGATGGGCCCTGGTGGGAGGCAAGAGGCGAAGTGCTCAGGTCAGCATGGGCGTACGAATATCCGAAAAAGAGGTTAACCTTGGGAAGTTGCGCCGCAGCAGCCGGAACAAAAAATGACAGTGCAAGGGTAGCCAGGGCGGTCTTGCTCATCGCTTCCTCCGGTCTCAATCAGCCTGAAGCAACAAGGGCCGGTCTCGGCCTGAAGTTTATTCTTCCCCGACACGCAGTACGGCGAGGAAGGCTTCCTGAGGGATGTCCACGCGCCCGATGCGCTTCATGCGCTTCTTACCTTCTTTCTGCTTTTCCAGGAGCTTGCGCTTGCGGGTGATGTCGCCGCCGTAGCACTTGGCGAGCACGTTCTTGCGCATGGCGGGCACGGTCTCGCGGGCAATGATTTTGCCGCCAATCGCCGCCTGGATGGCCACCTCAAACATCTGCCGCGGGATGAGTTGCTTCATCTTGGCAGCCAGGGCCCGCCCGCGCTCGTAGGCATGCTCCTGGTGCACGATGGTGGAGAGCGCGTCCACAGGATCGCCAGAAACCAGAATGTCGAGTTTTACCATGGGCGATTCCCAGTAGCCCGCCAGGTGGTAATCGAGCGAGGCGTAACCGCGCGATACCGACTTTAGCCGGTCGTAGAAGTCCAGCACGATTTCATTCAGCGGCAGCTCGTAGCTGAGCATCACCCGGTTGGCGGTGACGTACTCGAAGCCTTTCTGGCGGCCACGCTTTTCTTCCACCAGCTTGAGTATCCCGCCCACAAATTCCTCGTTGCTGAGGATGGTGGCCAGGATGACCGGTTCTTCTATTTTGCGGATCTCGCTTTGCGGCAGCCAGCGGGAGGGGTTATCAACGTCAACCATTTCGCCGTCGGTCCGCGTGATCTTGTAACGTACGCCCGGCGCGGTGGTGATCAGGTCGAGGTTGAATTCGCGCTCCAGGCGTTCCTGGATGATCTCCATGTGCAGCAAGCCCAGGAATCCACAGCGAAAGCCGAAGCCGAGCGCGGCTGAGCTTTCCGGTTCGAAGAAAAATGAAGAATCGTTGAGCCGCAATTTTTCCAGCGCCTCACGCAACGCCGTGTGCTCGTGCGCGTCCACGGTATAGAGGCCGGCGAACACCATGGGCTTGATGTCTTCGAAACCGGGCAGAGGCTCGATGGCAGGCCGGGAGTCGTCGGTGATAGTGTCGCCAATTTTGGTGTCGGCCACATTCTTGATGTTGGCCATCAGGAAGCCGACCTCACCCGCCTCCAGCAGCTCAATCTCCACCGGCTTCGGCGTGAGCACGCCCAGGGTTTCCACTTCCAAAACTCGCCCGTTCCACCACAAGCGGATCTTCTGCCCTTTGCGCAGCGTGCCGTGAAAGACGCGGGCCAGCACCACCACCCCGCGATACGGGTCGAACCAGGAATCGAAGACCAGCGCCTGCAGCGGGCTATCCGGCGAGCCCTTGGGGGGCGGAATCCGGTGCACGATGGCTTCCAGCACCTCAGGCACGCCCTGCCCGGTCTTGGCGCTGATCAGCAGCGCGTGGGAGGCATCCAGGCCAACCGCACCTTCGATCATCTCCTTGGTGCGGGCAACGTCGGCGCTGGGCAGGTCAATCTTGTTGATCACCGGAATAATTTCCAGCCCATGATTGATGGCCAGGTAGGAATTGGCCAGAGTCTGCGCTTCCACCCCCTGCGAGGCATCCACCACCAGCAACGCGCCTTCGCAGGAAGCCAGGGAGCGTGAAACTTCATAAGAGAAGTCCACGTGGCCGGGCGTATCAATCAAATTCAGCTGGTAAGTTTCGCCGTCCCTGGCCTGATACATCATGCGCACGGCGTGGGCCTTGATGGTGATGCCGCGCTCCCGCTCCAGGTCCATGGCGTCGAGCACCTGGGCCTGCATTTCGCGCGCCGAGAGCGACCCGGTCAGCTCCAGCAGGCGGTCTGCCAGCGTGGATTTGCCGTGGTCAATGTGCGCGATGATGGCGAAATTGCGGATACGAGCGCGGTCCATCGGGGTGGTGGGGACAAATCAATTTTAACAGGTGGCGCAGTGGCCCATGATGAGCGGTAGTCCCCTGCAGGCACTTTAGTCCGGGGAATTAGCGTCTCAGAACATATCGGGCTTCCGCCTCAGTGTTTCTGCTGGGGCTAAAGCCCACAATCTATGTACGCCGGTTTCGCAGGGCTAAAGCCCCGCGCTTCCACACCAGCTCGGGCATCGAACGATTACACGTCTGGTAATGTTCATTTCCGCCTGAATAGCCTGACGCGGTATCCGTCCGCATCGGAAGATAAAATCTCTTCCCATCCCGCAGGCGCGCTCTGTCCTCGGGTGTCAGGAAACTCGGCAATCACGCGCAAACTGGGCTCGCCCGCAGGCACATTCATTACGATTGCGTCCTTCACCAGCTCCGCCCGGCAGGTACGCTCCCCCGACATCACCAGCTCGCGCCGAAGTGCAACGAGCCTCCGACACCACTCAAGCATTTCCTGGTGCGGGTTTTTCTGATCAGTGCCGGCCGGCCGCTGGCCACTGATTTCTGGCCACTGTAGTTTTGACCGCTCAAACGTCTGCGGGTCCTGCGGGTCCGGTACCTCGCCCCCGAAAGCAAGGAAATGTTCGAACTCCCGGCGCCGTCCTTCGCGCACCGCCTTTTGCAGCACCGGATCGCCGTAGTCGGTAAAGAAGAGAAAGGGGGCCGTCTCGCCATACTCCTGCCCCATGAACAGCAGGGGAGTTTCCGGGGCCAGCAGGAGAAGGGCGGCGGCCAGCTTGCACGCCCCGAGCGGAACCAGCGTATCCAGGCGCTCGCCGCCAGCGCGGTTGCCGACCTGGTCGTGATTCTGGGTGCAGATGACGTGGGCGGGAAGAGGAATGCCCGCGGGTGAGGTGCCGCGTTTACGCTCGCCCCAGAACGTGAACGGTTCGCCTTGAAAAACGAAACCTTCGTTTAATGCCCGCACCACCTGTTCCGGGCTGCTGAAATCCTGGTAGTAGCCTTCGCGCTCGCCGGTGAGGAAGGCGTGCAGGGCATGGTGAAAGTCGTCGCTCCACACTGCATCCATTCCAAAGCCGCCCTGGGCCCTGGGCAGAACATCGCGGCGGTCGTTCTCGTCAGTTTCCGCGATCACGCACACGCGCCGGCCCAAGTCCCCGGCTAGCCGCTGCACGTTTTCCTGGATTGCGGCGAGGATGTGCAGCGGCGAATCGTCTTTGATGGTTTGCGTGGCGTCCAGGCGCAAGCCGTCGAGGTGGTACTCGCGAATCCAGTAAAGGGCGTTCTGAACCACGTAATCGCGCACTCCCTCGGAGCCCTCGTCGTCATAATTGATGGCGTCGCCCCATGGCGTGGTGTGGTGGTGGGTGAAATAGGGCCCAAAATGGCGCAGGTAGTTGCCTTCATTGCCCAGGTGGTTATAAACCACATCGAGTATGACGGCCAATCCGGCACCATGGGCGGCATCCACCAGGCGCTTCAGGCCCTCGGGGCCGCCATAGCTGTCCTGCACCGCATAGATGGAGACGCCGTCATACCCCCAGTTGCGCCGCCCGGGAAAAGCAGCTAGCGGCATCAACTCAATAACGGAGACGCCAAGGGCTTTCAGGTAGTCCAGCTTTTGGATCACGCCGTCAAAGGTGCCTTCCGGGCTGAAGGTGCCCACGTGCAATTCATAGATGACGTACTCGCGCAGGTCCAATCCCCGCCAGCCCTGGTCGCTCCATGCGAAGGTATTTGGATCAACGATGGCGGTGGGCCCGTGCACACCTTCCGGCAGCAGGCGGGAGACAGGGTCGGGCAGGGGCTTCTGTCCGTCAAGCAGATAGAAATAGCGGTCCCCAGCCTGGGCGGGGACGCGCACACTGAAGCTGCCGTCGGCCGAGCGTTGCATAGGCAGATCGCGGCTGCCCACAATTCGCAGTGTAACCTGCCGGGCATGCGGCGCCCACACCCGGAATTCCGCCGTGCCGCTTTCCAGCGCCGCACCGTACATGAGACTCAGAGTAGCCGATTTCACCGGAGTTTGGATGCGTATGCGGTTTCCGCGCGGCGCTGAAGTTGTTTTTCTCCGCGCCCTCGGTGTCTCGGCGGTAATTACAATGCTCCCATGCTCCTGATACTGGCATCCTCTTCGCCGCGGCGGCAGGAATTGCTACGGGCGGCGGGAATCGAGTTTACCGTGGAAGCCGCGGATCTAACCGAGGTTCCCCATCCCGCCGAGCCTCCGCAACAGTTTGCCGAGCGCATGGCGCGGGAGAAAGCGCTGGCGGTCGCGCAACGCCGTCACCAGTCGGGCAATCGGGTGCTGGCCGCGGATACGGTGGTCTTCGTTAACGGCCAAATCCTGGGCAAGCCGGCCGACTCGACCGATCCCCTAGCCGAGGCCGCCCGCATGCTTCGTCTGCTCTCCGGCAGGGAGCATCGGGTTATAACCGGAGTGTGCCTTCTGGATAGTGATCAGTGGTCAGCGGCCAGTGGCCAGAAAACCCCAGCCCCCGGCTTCGTCGCTTCCGAAACCACCCGGGTCTGGATGGACACGCTCAGTGAGGAAGACATCCGCGATTACATTGCCACCGGCGAGCCCATGGATAAGGCCGGTGCATACGCCATCCAGGGCCGCGCCTCGCGCTGGATTCCCCGCATCGAAGGCTGCTATTTCAACGTGGTGGGTTTGCCCGTGCCGCTCGTCTACCGCATGTTGCGGGAGCGCGGAGCCATCTAGCGGAGCTCTGAAACGCGGGTTCCAGTCGGTCCGAAGCACGGCTTCGCCACTTGCACTCGGGGCATTTCTGTGGCACTGGATTGCCGATGCGGGCAACCTAGGGGCACGGTTGCAGATTCTGACGGAAGGGTCGGAAGAGAATGAAAACCGGCGGCAGGCTGGAGAAGAAGCAAC
>Ga0134128_10007184_pt1 | contig 13453 bp, 7 predicted proteins | sample KB31754_FD_96462 | JGI IMG/M metagenome (GOLD analysis project Ga0134128, IMG submission 96462) | Terrestrial soil microbial communities with excess Nitrogen fertilizer from Kellogg Biological Station, Michigan, USA - KB3-175-4 | ecosystem: Environmental > Terrestrial > Soil > Unclassified ... | reverse complement strand
GACGCCGGCGACCAGATCGCGCCCCTTGATCTCCATCGTCGTGACGTCGTCGGTGGCGTAGGCGTTGCCGATCGTCTTCTTGATGATCTCGGCCGTGCGCTCGCCGACGAGCAAATTGTACTTCCGCTTGATGTAGGCGACGATCGCCTCGTCCATCTTGTCGCCCGCCACCCGGATCGACTTGGCGACCACGATCCCGGCCAGCGAGATGACCGCCACCTCGGTGGTGCCGCCGCCGATGTCGACGATCATGTTCCCGGACGGCTCGGTGACGGGCAGCCCGGCGCCGATCGCGGCCGCCATCGGCTCCTCGATGAGGTAGACCTCGCGCGCGCCCGCCGCCAGGGCCGAGTCACGCACCGCCCGCTTCTCGACCTCGGTGATCCCGGACGGCACCCCGATGATGATGCGGGGCTTCACCAGCGTCCGGCGGTTGTGCACCCGGGTGATGAAGTAGCGCAGCATCGCCTCGGTCACCTCGAAGTCGGCGATGACCCCGTCTTTCATCGGCCGCACGGCGACGATGTTGCCGGGGGTGCGGCCCAGCATCTCCTTGGCCTCCTTGCCGACGGCCAGCACCTTCTTGGTCCCGTTGCCGGAGCGCTGCACGGCGACGACCGACGGCTCGTTGGAGACGATCCCTTTGCCGCGGACGAACGTCAGCGTGTTCGCCGTACCCAAGTCGATGGCGAGGTCGTTGGAGAAGAGCCCGTAGACCCAGTCAAGCAGCATGAATTTGCGCCCCGCGCGCCGCCAAGAACCAAAATACCCGCCGCGCCGACGAGACTAGTGCTTTTAACATACCGGTGGGCACTCCGATAGGGCTGGCCAAATGATTGTGGTAGATTCCGCCCCGCCATGCTCGAGCAGATGCGGAAATCCTCGCAGTCGTTCCTGATCTACGCCCTCTTCTTCATCATCATCGCGGTCTTCATCATCAACTTCGGGCCCCAGTCGCGCGGAACCTCCTGCGACCAGGTCATGAACGGCAACGATCACTACGCGGCGCAGGTCGCGGGCGACACCATCACCCAGAACAGCTTCCGCTACGGCTTCATGCTGTTTGGCGGCGCGCGCTACCCGGCGCAGATGGCCAAGCGCGAGCGGCTCAAAGAAACGGTGATGGACAAGCTGATCGAGCGCGAGCTCCTGGCCCAGGAGGCAGAGCGGCTCGGATACACGGTGACCGACGACGAGGTGACCGACCAGATCGCCGAGTCCCGGATCGTCGGCCTGGGGGGCGGCGAGCAGAAGGTCCCGCAGCTCCAGAAAAACGGAAAGTTCAACTACGAGGCCTTCAAGCTGTTCCTGCAGTACGAGCTGGGGACCACGCCCCGGCGCTTCATCGAGGAGCAGAAGAAGGAGATCCTGGCCGGGCGGGTGCGCGACCTCCTGCGGGCGGGCGTCTCGATCTCCAGCGACGAGGTGAAGGCCGATTTCGAGCGGCGCGGACGCCAGGTGAACCTCGAGTACCTGCGCTTCGCCGGCAACCGCTACCAGGCCGACATCGTGCTGACCGACGCCGAGATCGCCGACTACGCGGCCAAGAACGAGGCCAAGCTGAAAGAGGCCTACGAGCAGAAGCGGTTCGTCTACGAAAAGGTGAACGACGAGCGCAAGCTGCGACAGATCCTGATCAAGATCCCCCAGGACGCCACGGACGCGCAGGACAAGGCCGCCCGCGACAAGGCGACCGCCCTCTACGAGAAGTTGAAGAAAGGGGCCAAGGCGACCGGCAGCGCCGGGGTCACCTTCGCCGAGGTGGCGCGGTCATCTTCGGAGGACGCTGCCAGCAAGGCGCAGGGGGGCGAGCTCGGCTGGCGCGCGAAGACCGCCGCCAACGTGCCGGCCGATCAGGCGGACAAGATCTGGAAAGCCGGGAACGACGCCCTGGTCGGCCCCCTCAAGGGCAATGACGGCTACGTCATCACCAAGGTCGAGGGGCAGCGCAACGGCGCGGTCTCGTTCGAGCAAGCCAAGCTGGAGCTGGCCGAGCAGAAGCTCCGTGACGAGCGCGCGGACGCCAAGGCCAAGGCGGCCGCCGCGGAGGCGGTGGCCAAGCTGCAGGCGGCCCCGGGCAAGTCGATGAAGGATCTGTTTCCGTCCGCCGCGAGCGACAAGGACGAGGCGGCCCCGGCGCCGGACACCGCCGCCGGGCCGCGCGTCGAGGAGACGGGGCTGTTCTCGCTGCGCGCCACGCGCGAGGGGGTGATCGTCGAAGGGATCGGCGTCTCCACGCCGCTCGCCAAGGCGGCCTTCGCGCTCACGCCCGCCGCGCCGATCGCCGGCCCGTTCGAGGTGGGCGGCACGTTCGTGGTGGTGCGGCTCAAGGAGCGCAAGGACCCCGACCTCGCGGAGTTCGAGCGCCGCAAGGTCGACCTCACCCGCGAGGCGGAGCTGGTCAAGTGGGAGCGCGTGCTCACCGACTGGACGACCGCCCGTTGCCAGGAGGCCAAGGCCGCCCGGCGAATCAACGTGAACACCGACCTGCTCAAGTACGAAGAGGGCGGCGAGACGCCCGCGTACGAGCCCTGCTCCCCTCACCGCCCGCTCGGAGGCTGAGAGAGGCCGGATGGCCGACGCCGCGCCGGCGATGGCTCTGGCCCTCGTGGACGGCCGGGCGGTCCTGACGGTGGTCGGCCGGGACCTGGGACCGGTCCTCGTCGAACGCCTGGAGGTCGAATGGCCCGGCGCGCGCAACGCGCTGGCGATCGCGCAGCTTCGTAACCGGCGGGGGCGCCTGCGGGTCGCCTCGCTGATCATCGACCGGGCCCGGATCGACGACCGGATCGCGGCGCGCGGCCCGGCCGCGGGCGAGCTGGGGGTGGCGCTCGAGCCGGGACGGATGGTGCTCTCCGGGAACGGAAACCACGGCGGCGCCGAGGCATTCTCCGCCCGGCTCAGCCTGGGACCCGGGGAGGGGCGCAAGCTGCGCGTCTCGGTCGACGGCCAGGCGCGCCCCGACGACGTGCGCTCGGCGCTGGCCGCCGTGTTCGGCGCGCCGGCCGCGGGCGACGCGGCGTTCGAGGTCGATCCGCTCGGCACCGCGCTGGACGAGATCTTCGTGGCCGACGGGTTCCGCCTCCCCGAGAGCCGCGATCTGCGCCTCGGCGCGGCCCGCGTCTCGGCCGGCCGCATCGCCCTGCGCTGGTCGACCGGTGCCGAGCCCGGCCCGGTCGACGGTGCCATCGACGACGCCGACGAGATCGCGGCCTTGCGGCGGGCGCTCGACATGGCGACGCCCGGGCGCTCGCGCTCGCAGGTGGCGCACCTCCTGGCGACCGCCTACGAGAAGATCGGCCAGGAGGAGGGGGCGCTGGCGGCGCTCCAGATCTGCATCGACCAAGCGATCCCCGGGCCGCTGGTGGGGACGGCCTGGCGTCGGCTCATCGAGCTGCTCGCGCGCCGCGGCGACCCGCACGCGGCGGCGCGGGCGCTGATCGCCTCCGCCGACGACGCGCGGGTGGCCGCCACCGACGTCGAGCGAGCGGGCGCGCTGGTCGCGGCGGCCGAGATCCTGCGCAAGCGTCTGGGGTTGCCGGGCGACGCCGGGATGCTGCTCGAGCGGGCGGTGACGCTCGATCCGGCGTCGGCCGAGGCGCTGGGGGCGCTGGAGGCGCTGAGCCGCGACGCGGGCGACTTCCGGCGGCTGGCCGAGATCCTGGAACGAAAGCTGGAGGTGGTGGCGCGCGGCCCGCGCGAGCAAACCGCCATCCTGACCCGGCTGGCCGAGATCTACGAGCAGAGCCTGGGCCAGCCCGCGCGCGCGCGCGACACCCACGAGCGCCTGCTCAAGATCGATCCGGCGCAGGCCGGCGCCGCTGCCGACCTGGCGCGCGGCCACGGCAAGGAGACGACGCGGGCGCCGCGACCGACGCCGCCGCAGCCCCCACGCACCGCCACTTTACCGCCCCCACCCCCTCCCCCGCCGGCGCCCGCGCCAGGCGCGACCGGCGCGCCCGACGGACACTTTGAGGGCGAGAACACCGAGGCGACCGGGGCGCCCGAGGGACAGTTCAAGGGCGAGAGCACCGACAAGTACTGGCGGGCGGCCGGCGTCGAGTCGGAGCCGATGCTGCGCGCCAACACCCTGGTCGCCAAGGCGCGGGTGTCGCTCTCGCGGGGGGAGTTCCCCACCGCCACCGACGATCTGGAACAGGCGCTCGCCTCGGCCCCGCGCCACGCGGGCGCCCTCTTGCTGCTCGCCGAGATCGCCTATCGCAAGCAAGAGTGGCAGCGCGCGCGCGAGCTGTATGCGGCGCTCGAGCAGGTCCCCGACGCGACCGAAGCGGTCTCCCGCGCCGATCTGGTCGCGCGGCGGGCGGCGCTGGCGCAGCGCCTCGGTGAGGGAGCCGAGGCGGAGGCGCTCTACCGGGAGCTGGCGATCCTGAACCCGCGGCACGTCGAGGCGCGACGGGTGCTGGCCGAGCTGGCGCTCGCGCGCGGCGACACGGCCACCGCGGCGCTCCGCCTCGAGGAGCTCCTGCGGCTCCTGCCGGCCGGCGCCTCCGCCGATCTCGTCGACCTGCGCCACCGGCTGGGCGCCGTCTACGCCGAGACGGGCGAGTGGAACGGCGCCCGCTACTACCTCGAGCTGGTCGTCGACCAGGAGCCGAGCCGCCTCCCCGCGCTGGAGCTCTTGGCCCAGACCTACCAGAAGCTCTCCCTGCATCGGGAGGCCGCCGAGACCTGCGGCCGGCTGGCGCGCCTCTACCCCGACCCGTCGCACCGCGCCGCCGTGCTCTACCGGCAGGCGGAGATCCGCCGCACGCACCTCGAGGACGAAGCCGGCGCGATCGACGCCTATCTCCGCTCCTCGGACGCCGACCCCCACTTCGTGCCGGCGCGCCTGCGCCTCGTCGATCACTTCTGGGCCGAGGGGGATCTCGACGTGGTGGCCGATCTGGCCGGTGATCTGGCGGCGGTGCCGCTCTCGACCGAAGGGGACGCGGATCTGATGGCCCGCCTGGCGATCGCCCTCGCCGGCCCGCGCAGCGCCGTGCCGGCCCGCTTCGCGCTCGGCGACCACCCGGATCTCCTCGACGCCGCCGTGCGCGTGCTGGCGCAGGCCGGCGAGCGCGCGGCGACCTGCGGCAGCGACACCATCGATCCGCTGCTGACGCGCGCCAGGTTCTGGGCCGGCCCCGAGGGCGAGGCCGGGCTGGTGAGCGCGCTCGTCGAGCTGGTTCAGGCCGATCCGGCGCGCTCCGGGCCAGTCCTGGTGCTCGGCGGCCTGGCCGCGCGGATGCGCCGGCTGCCCCTGGCGCGCGCCGCCTATTCGCTGGCGGCCTTCGTTCACCCCGAGGGGCTGGCGAACAAGCTGCTCGACGCGCTGCCGGCGCCGGACGCGGTGCGGCCCGAAGCGGTGCGCCCCGGCACCCCCGTCGATCACCCCGACGTGGCCGGTCCGGTGCGGCGCGCGCTCTCCCGGCTGGCGCCGGCGCTCTTGGGCCTCGACTACCACGAGCCGGCGCCCAAGCCGGTCGAGGGGAGTGGGCTGCCGCCGGCGCGCGCCATCGAGCTGCGCCGGATCGCGGACCTGCTCGGCGCGCCGCCGTTCGTGGTGGCGCCCGACGCCGAGGGGCTGCGACGGACGCCGGCGCCACGCGGCGAGCGGCGGCGACTCCGCCTCATCCCCTCCCAGCCAGCGGGGCTGCTCATCAGCCCGGCGGCCGTCATGCTGTCGCCGCTGGCCTGGTCGTTCGTCGCCGGGCGCGCCATCGAGGCGCTGCGCAGCGGGCTCGTCACGGCGGGTCTGACCGGCGTCGACGGACTGACGCGCCTGCTCGAGGGCGCGCGCGCGGCCCTGGGCGGCGCCGCCAGCGACGAGCCGCGCGCCCGCGTGGTGGCCGATTGGCTCGCGCGTCCGGAGGCCTTCGTGACGCTCGGTTCGCCCGAAGCGCGAGCCGAGCTGCTGGCGGACGTCGAGGCGGCGCTCTCCGCGCTCCCCGACTGGAAGACGTTCCGGCGCGGGACCCGCCACACCTGTAACCGGATCGGGCTCCTCGTCTGCGGCAGCCCGGTCGACATGCTGTCGGTCATCTCCGAGGGCGAGCTCTACGGCGACGACGACGAGCCGCCCACGCCGGCCGTCCGCGGCGAGTTCCTGCGCAGCGAGTCGGCGCGCGAGATCGTGAGCTTCATGCTCTCGCCCGCCTACGAAGCCGCGGCCGCCAGCTAGGTGCGCGCCTACCTCTGCTCCCCGGGGTCGGAGCCGGCGCTCGTCGAGGAGATCGCGCGCGCCGGCGGGGCAGCGCGCCCGCTGGCGACCGGGGTCGTCGCCGCCGACCGCACGCCGCCCGACTTCGACCCGGTGTTCGCGCGCCAGGCGCTCCCCGAGGCGCGCGAGGCGCGCGGGACCTCCGTGCGCGCGCTGGCCGAAGCGGCCTACGGAGCGCTCGAGGCGGCGATCGATCGCTGGCCGGGACCGTTCGCCGTCCACGCGCTCGCGCACGCCGAGGCGCCGCCCGGGCTCGGCAGCCGAGCCGCGCTCATCGCGCGCGAGGCGCTGGCCCTGCTCGGCGAGCGGCGGCGGCGCGCCGCCCGCCGGCAACGTCCGACCGAAGAGGCGCCCTCCTCTTTCGACGCCAGCTGGCTGCTGGTCCAGATCGTGGCGCTGGAGCGGGACAGGCTGCTCGTCTCGGCCGCGGCGCCCCGTCCGCTTCCGGCCGGCGGCCTCGACCTTTCGCCCTGGCCGGGGGGCGACGCGCCGGTGGCGATCGACCGCGCGCCCCCGTCGCGGGCTTACCAGAAGCTGGAGGAGGCGTTCGCCTGGCTGGGGCGCGCGCCGCGGGCGGGCGAGACCTGCGTCGATCTCGGCGCCGCGCCGGGCGGCTGGACGGCGACGCTGCTCAAACGGGGAGCGCGCGTGGTGGCGGTCGACCGCGCGCCGCTCTCCGCGCCGCTGGGGCGCCACCCGCAGGTCGCGTCGGTGCTCGGCAACGCCTTCAACTACACGCCCCCCGCGCCGGTCGACTGGCTGGTCTCGGACGTGGTCTGCGAGCCGCCCCGCAGCCTGGCGCTCTGCGACCGCTGGCTGTCGGGCGGCCTCTGCCGCAACCTCGTCGTCACCGTGAAGTTCAAGGGGCGGGCCGGCTACGGCGTGCTCGCCGAGCTGCCGCCCCTCCTGGCCAAGGTTCGACCGGCCTTCGCGCGCGTCAAGCAGCTCGCCCACAACAAGAACGAGGTCACGGTCATGGTCTGTAAGGAGGCGGCCGAAACGGACCGGGCAAAATAGCGAGCCACCGCCGGTGGGGATACACTCCCGTCGATGGACGACGTGTTGGCGATCATCCTCGGCGGCGGACGCGGCACGCGCCTGTTTCCGCTGACCCTCAAACGCTCGAAGCCGGCGGTGCCGATCGGCGGCAAGTACCGCCTCATCGACATCCCCATCAGCAACTGCCTGAACGCCAACGTCCGAAAGATCTTCGTGCTGACCCAGTTCAACTCGGAGAGCCTCAACAAGCACGTCGCCCAGACCTACAGGTTCGACGTCTTCACCTCGGGCTTCGTCAGCGTGCTGGCCGCCGAGCAGACCGAGGAGGGGGGAAACTGGTTCCAGGGAACGGCCGACGCCGTCCGCCAGAGCCTGCGCCACATGCGCCGCACGACGGGGCGCGACCTCCTGATTCTGTCGGGCGACCAGCTCTACAACATGGACTACCAGGAGATGATCAAGACCCACCGCGAGAGCGGCGCCGACGCGACGGTGGCGGTCATCCCGGTGGCGCCCGAGCAGGCCTCGGCGTTCGGCATCCTCAAAATGGACGAGACGGGCCGCATCGTGCACTTCGACGAGAAGCCGCCCGCCGACCGGCTGCCGGCGTTGCTCTCGAGCCTCCCCGGCGGCGGCCAGGGGCACCTGGCTTCGATGGGCATCTACCTCTTCAAGCGCGAGGTGCTGGAGCAAGCGCTCTCCACCCCGCGCCTGGTCGACTTCGGCCGCCACGTCATCCCCGACGCGGTCCCGCGCCAGCGGGTGCAGGCGCACGTCTACCGCGGCTACTGGGAGGACGTGGGGACCATCCAGTCCTACTTCCAGGCCAACCTCGCCTTGTGCGATTCGATCCCGCCGTTTGATTTCTACGACGAGCAGCACCCGGTCTACACCCACGCCCGCTTCCTGCCCGCCTCGAAGCTCGAACGCTGCAACATCCACAACGCGCTCATCTCCGAGGGGTGCATCATGCACGGCGCCGAGATCGACCGGGCGGTGGTCGGCATCCGCAGCCGCATCGGCACGGAGGTGCGTATTCGCAACAGCCTGCTCATCGGCGCCGACTTCTACGAGACGCTGGCCGAGATGGAGTCGACGATCGCGCGCGGCGTCCCGCCGGTCGGCATCGGCTCGAAGTCGGTGATCGAGAACGCCATCATCGACAAGAACGCCCGCATCGGCCGCGAGGTCCGCATCGTCAACGAGGCGGGCGTCAAGGAGAAGGACGGCAGTGGCTACTTCATCCGCGAGGGGATCGTGATCGTCCCCAAGAACGGCGTCATCCCCGACGGCGTCGTGATTTAGCGACCCGTTGCGACGGAATGTGCCCCGCATTTCGCGTCGCGCCCCCGCGCCGTCGCCGACAAGCCCGTGGGTTTTCGCTATCATGTTGTAGGTGGCTCGCGGTCTTGCGGACCACCTCCGCATGGGCCCGCCGATCTCCACGCCGCCTCCCGGCCCGTCCTCCGGGCGTCCGGCACGAAAGCCACAGGGCGGCCGGCCAAAGGTTGTGCTCGGCCTCTTGGACGAGGGCCAGGAGTTCCAGCGAATGCAGGCCGAGGATGCGCGGTCGGCAGCTGAAGAAGGCGGGCTCGACGTCGAGATCCTGTACGCCGAAAACAACGCGGTCGTCCAGATCCAGCAGCTCTACCAGGTCGTCAACGCCCCCGCGGACCGCCGGCCCAGCGTGGTCATCGTGCACACGGTGGCCGGTGAGGGGCTCGAACGGCTGGCCCGAACCGCCGTCCGGGCGGGGATTGGCTGGATCCTCCTCAACCGGCGCGTGGACTACCTGGATGAGTTGCGGCACCAGCAGCCCAAGCTGCCGATCGGGATGGTCGGCTCGGACAATCTGGAGATCGGGCGCATTCAGGGCCGCCAGTTCCAGGCGCTGGTCCCGGACGGTGGTCTCGTGCTTTACGTCCGAGGGCCGGCCGACACCTCGGCGGCCCACGATCGGCTGGCGGGCGCCGAGCAGGTGTGCGGACGACGAATCGATCTCAAGGTCCTCGAGGGTCGGTGGACGGAAGCGAGCGGCGAAGAGGCCATCGCCCAGTGGCTTTACCTCAAGCAGGTCCAGACCTCACTTCCCCGCCTGATCGGCTGCCAAAACGACGCGATGGCGGTGGGCGCGCGACGGGCCCTGCAGGCGGCCTCCGCCAAGTACCCGAGCCTGGCGAAGGTTCCGATCACTGGCGTCGACGGGCTCCCGGACGGCGGGCGGCGCCACGTGGACCAAGGAACGCTCGCGGCCACGGTCATCACCCCTTCGAACACCGGCCCAACGATCCGGCTGGTGATCCAGACCCTGCAGGGCCGGGCCAGCTTCCCGCGCGAGCAGCTGTTGGCGCCGTCCTCCTATCCGGATCTGGCGGCGCTCGGCGCGCGCTAGTTTAGCGAGCGCCGTATTCACCACCATCGTGTGTCGCGCGGGAGCGCGCTGCGGGCCCGCCGCGGCGCGCCGATCCTGAATGGGTCCGCCGAGCAAAGCTCGCCGCCCTTCACGCGATCCATTAATCTCAGGCGCGATGCTGCGCTTCGGGATCCTGGGGGCCTCGCGGTTCGCGCTCAAGCGGATGCTGCCGGCCATGCGTCTGGTGCCGGAGATCGAGGTCGTGGCCATCGCCTCGCGCGAGGCCGGCAAGGCGGCCGAGGTGGCGCGCGCGCACGGCATTCCACGCGCGCACGGCTCGTACGAGGCGCTGCTGGCCGACCCCGGCGTCGACGCGGTCTACAACCCGCTGCCCAACCACTTGCACGTCCCCTGGTCCGAGCGGGCCGCCGCGGCCGGCAAGCACGTGCTGTGCGAGAAGCCGATCGCCACCACGGCCGCCGACGCCCGCCGCCTGGTCGCCGCCCGCGATCGCGCCGGGGTGGTCATCTGCGAAGCGGCGATGGTGCGGATGCAGCCGCGCTGGCTGGCGGCCCGCGAGCTGGTGCGCGCCGGCCGCATCGGCCAGCTGCGTGCGTTTCAGGGGACGTTCGGGTACTCGCTCGCCTCGCACGCCGACGTTCGCTACCAAGCCGCGCTGGGGGGCGGCGTCCTCTACGACACCGGCTTCTACCCGGTCACCATGAGCCGCTTCTGCTTCGAGGCCGAGCCGGTCGCGGTGCTGGCGCGCGCGGCGCTCTCGGGCCCCGACGGCGTCGACGTGCTGTCGAGCGCGGTGCTGGAGTTCCCGCGCGGGCAGGCGACGCTCACCTGCGGGATGGAGCTCGCGCCGATGCAGCGGGCGCTCCTCCTGGGGAGCGACGGTCACCTCGACGTCCCCTTCGCCTGGACGCCGGCCGCCGAGCGCCCGTCCGAGCTGACCGTCGAGACCAGCCCCGCGCTCGAGCGCCCCAACGCCGAGCGCCGGACGTTCGAGGCCGTCGATCAGTACGCCCTCCTTCTGACCGCGTTCGCCCGCGCGGCGGCCGCCGGCGGCGGCGCCGGACCGATCCCGCTCGAAGACTCGGTGAAGAACGTGGCGGTCCTCGAGGCGCTCATCCGCTCGACGCGGAGTGGTCGTTGGGAAACAGTCGACTAGACCGGAACCCTCGACGGGTTCCGCACCTCCCGGCCCTCGTTCTGGCGCTGGCCGCGGTCCTCGGCGCGGTCGCCTGCCGGCGCGCCTCCCCCCCGCTGCCGGCCGCCGCCCCGGCGCCGACCGTCATCTCGGTCGTCGGCACCAACGACCTGCACGGCCGCCTCGAGGCGCTCCCGGCGTTCGGCGGCTACCTGCGCAACCTGCGGGCGGCGCGCGCGCGCGATGGCGGCGCCGTCCTGCTGGTCGACGCGGGCGACATGTTCCAGGGGACGCTCCCCTCGAACGCCGGCGAGGGCGCCGCGGTGGTGCGCGCCTACAACGTGCTCGGCTACGCCGCCGCCGCGCTCGGCAACCACGAGTTCGACTTCGGCCCCGTCGGCCCGGCCGTCACCGCCCGGAAGCCCGGCGAGGATCCCCGCGGCGCGCTGCGGGCGCGCGCCAAGGAGGCGAAGTTCCCCTTCCTCGACGCCAACCTCGTCGAGCAAGCGCGGGGCGCGCCGCCCGCCTGGACCAACGTCGTGCCTTCCACCATCGTGGACCTCGCCGGCGTCAAGATCGGCATCGTCGGGGTCACGACCACCAGCACGCCGCGCACCACGCTGGCCGCCAATTTCGCCGGCCTGGCGGTGGCGCCCCTGGCGCCGACCCTCACCGCCGCCGCGGCCGATCTGCACCGGCGCGGCGCCACGGTGGTGATCGCCGCCGCGCACGCCGGCGGCGTCTGCAAGCGCTTCGACAACCCCCAGCACTTCGAGTCCTGCGAGCCCGACGGCGAGATCTTCCAGGTCGCGCGCGAGCTGGCCAGCAGCGGCCCCGGGATCGACGCCATCGTCGCCGGGCACACGCACGAAGGCGTGGCGCACCGGGTGTACGGGATCCCGATCGTCGAGGCCTTCTCCAACGGGCGCGCCTTCAGCCGCCTCGACCTCCGGATCGATCGCGCGACCGGACGCGCCGCCGACGTGCGGATCTTCCCGCCCCAGCGGATCTGCGCCGCGGAACGCTGCGCCGGCGAGACCTACGAAGGAGCGCCCGTCGTCCCCGACCCGGCGGTGGCCGCCGCCATCGCGCCGGCGCTGGAGGCGGCGCGCCTCGAGCGAGAGAAGCCTCTCGGCGTCGAGCTCACGGCGCCCATCAAGCGCGCCCAGAAGGTGGAATCGGCGCTCGGGAACCTGTTCGCCGACCTGATGCGCGACGCGCGCCCGGGCGCCGACGCGGCGCTCACCAACGGCGGCGGGCTGCGCGCCGACCTGCCGGCCGGGCCGCTCACCTACGGGCGCCTCTTCGAGGCCATCCCCTTCGACAACCGCTTCGCCACCATTCCGGTGACGGGCGCCGAGCTGGCCGACGCCATCGCCCGCAACCTCGAGCGCGACAACGGGATCGTCTCCCTCTCCGGCGTCCGCGCCGAGGCCCGCTGCAAGGACGGCACCCTGGTGGTGACGCTTCACCGCACGAGCGGCAAGTCGATCGCCCCCGGCACGAAACTGACCCTGGTCACCAGCGACTTCCTGGCCACCGGCGGCGACGGCCTCTTCTCGCGGGAGACCAAGGAGCGCGCCAAGCTCGACGACCGCCCGCCCATCCGCGACGCGATGGCGGACCTGCTGCGCGCGCACAAGTCCCCGCTCTCACCCGACGATCCGTCGCTGTTCGATCCGGCGCACCCGCGGATCGACTACCCGGCGCCCCGTCCCGTCCGCTGCCGCTGAGCGGGTCGTCAGTCAGGCTACTCGCGCATCCAGTTGACGATGAACTGGCCGTGGCCGCCGCCCTTCTCGCCGCCGTCGACGGGCGTGCCGCCGGTGTCCTGGGTGAGGTAGTTGTCGGTCCAGGGGCCGTCGACGGGGGCGTCGGCGGTGAGGATGCAGCTCGAGTCGGTGCACTGATCGAGCTTCCAGGAGGCGCCGCTGACGTTGTTCTGCGCCATCCAGGCGAACCAGGTGTTGGTCTCGGGCTCGCAGACGTCGTTGTCGCCGGCCTTGGTCACACCGCCGTCGGACGGGGTGGCGCCGAACTCCGTGACGAACAACGGCAGCCCCATCGAGAGGGCCGTGTTCGCCTTGTCGATCAGGAACTGCCCGTGCGTGCAGGCATAGAAGTGCAGCGTGTAGAGCAGGTTGGTTCCCGCCACCGGATCCGCCGCCGCCAGATCGACGTCCTGCGACCAGGTCGGGGTGCCGAGGACGATCAGGTTGTCCGGGTCGACGGCGCGGATCGCGGCCACCACCGCCTCGTGGTACGGCTTGATCTGCGCCCAGGTCACCTTCACCGGCTCGTTGTAATCCTCGTAGATGACGTTGGGGTGAGAGCCGTACGTCGTCGCCATCATGGTGAAGAACGCCGACGCTTGCGTCGTCTGCGTGCTGGTGGAGGTGACCGCGTTGCTGGTGTGCCAGTCGATGATCACGTAGATGCCGAGATCGATCGCGTTTTGAACGATGGTGTTGACCTTGGAGAGCATCCCCGCCATGTCGGCGTTGGTCCCCGTGCCCGTGCCGAGGTAGCCCTTCGCCGTGTCGACGCCCATCGCCGCGCGGATGACCGACAGCTTCCAGTTGTCGCGCGCGTACTGGATGGCGGACTTGCTCTCGGGGAAGGTCTTGCTCTCGAGGTTCAGCCACTGGCTGCTGACGCCTTTGAGCTGCACCGGCTGGCCCGACTGATCTTGCAGCTCGGTCCCGACGACCTTCAGCTGGCCGTG
>Ga0134128_10007180_pt1 | contig 13457 bp, 12 predicted proteins | sample KB31754_FD_96462 | JGI IMG/M metagenome (GOLD analysis project Ga0134128, IMG submission 96462) | Terrestrial soil microbial communities with excess Nitrogen fertilizer from Kellogg Biological Station, Michigan, USA - KB3-175-4 | ecosystem: Environmental > Terrestrial > Soil > Unclassified ... | reverse complement strand
TCGCGCCGACCGGCGAAATCATCATCACCATAGGAGGCAACTGACATGGCCGCCGATCCGATCACCGTCGAGGTGTTGCGCAGCGCGCTGCCCGCGATCGCCGACGAAATGTCTTATGTGCTGAAGCGCACCTCCTACAACATGATGATCTTCGAGGTCGGCGATTATTCCTGCGCCATCCTCGACAAGGAGGGCAATCTCCTCGCGCAGAACGGCGGCGGCGTCAGCCACTTCCTCGCCGATATGGGCGTCGTCATCCGTGACGGTGTCGAGCGCATCAAGAATTTTGCGCCGGGCGACGTGATCCTGATGAATCACCAAGAGGTCTGCGGCCAGCATCTCAACAATATGTGCGTCTACACGCCGTTCTTCTGGCAAGGCGAGCTCTACGGCTTCACGATCATCCGCGCGCATTGGATTGATGTCGGCGGCTACTCGACCGGCTTCGGCGCCGGCTCCCAGGCGACCGATCCCTGGCTCGAGGGGCTGCAATTCAATCAGCTCAAGATCCACAAAGCCGGCGTGCCGAACGAAGAGCTGCTCGCGATGATCTCGGACAACATCCGGTATCCGGAATCTTCGATGGGCGACCTCGAAGCGCAGATCACCGCCTGCAATCTCGGTTTGAAACGCCTCGAAGAGCTGTTCCAGAAATACGGCAAGGACACGGTCAAAGACTGCATCCAGCGCATCTTCGCCGAGACCGAGGCGCAATGCCGTCAGGTGATCGCGGAGTTCGCCGACGGCACTTACGAATTCGAGACCGAATTCGACGACAGCGCCGCCGAGAAGGACGGCCCGGTTCGCATTCACGCCAAGGTCACGGTCGCGGGCAGCGACATGACCATCGATCTCTCAGGCTGCTCGAAAGAGCGCTCGAGCGGCATCAACGGCCGCACGCTTGCTGCGCCCTACATCGCCTACAAGGCGCTGACCTCGCCGGTCGCGCCGGTCAACGAAGGCTCCTTCAAGGCGCTGAAAGTGGTCCTTCCCGAGGGCTGCTTCATGATGGCGAAGTTCCCGGCGCCGATGGCGGGGTGGAGCGTCGCGCTGCCGAGCGTCATCGACGCGATCCTCGCGGCCATGGCGCCGGCGCGCAAAGCCGTGACGCCGGCGGCGCATAAGGGCGCGATGGGCGACAATATGACGTTCTTCGGCCTCGACCAGAGCGGCAAGCGCTTCGTCGTCCAGAGCACCGAGGGCGGCGGCTGGGGCGGGCGTCCTTACGAGGACGGCCCGTCCGCGTCATGCACTGTCTGCCAGGGCGATGTGCGCAACGGCCCGATCGAATCGCTCGAGCAACGCTTCCCGATCATCGTTGAGCAGCGCGGCATGCGCACCGATTCGGCGGGCGCCGGCCAGTTCCGCGGCGGCCTCGGCCTCGACGTCAAGGTGCGCAATCTCGTCGCCGGCCGCTGGAACATCACGCAGACCGGACGCCACCGCGTGCCGCCTTGGGGGCTGTGGGGCGGCAAGAGCGGCGGCAAGCCCGATCGCCTCGTTCGCAAAGCCGGCGAGAACGAGTGGAGCTCGGTCAACGCGAACTGGTATCAGGTGCCAGCGGAATCGCGTGTCATCATCCGCAGCGCCGGTGGCGGCGGCTGGGGCAATCCGCTCGAGCGCGATCCGCAGCGCGTGATCGAAGACATCCGCGACGGCATGGTTTCGGTCGAAGGCGCGAAGAGCGAGTACGGCGTGGTCGCCAAAGTAAACCGCAAAGGCGGGCTCGGTGCGATCGAGCTCGACGCCGAAGCGACAACGCGGCTCCGGCGGGAGAAGCGGGGAGCGCATGCCGCCGAGTAGTGCGCCGGACAAGAGACTCCTCCCCGATCTCGCGGCGCTGATCGCGAGCATCAAAGCCGCTTCGATCGATCCAGCGACCATCGATTCGGTGAAGCTGCATGCACTCGATGCGCTCGGTTGCACTTGGGCCGGCGCCGAAACCTCGGAGATAAAGCCGACGCATGCGGCGCTGAAGCGCGCGGGTTACACCGGCGCAGCGAAGAATCTGCTCGACAACCCGACCGCCGCCGCCGCGATCCTCGTCACCGCCTGCCGCCTCACCGAATGCGACGACATCCATATCGGCTGCTGCGTCACGCCGAGCTCGGTGGTCGTGCCGGTCGCGCTTGCAATCGGCCAGGCGGTCAACGCCTCGCGCGACGCGCTGCTCGAAGGCGTGCTTGCCGGCTATCAGACGATGCTGACCTTAGGCCTCGCCGCCAATGGCGCGGAGATCGTCTACAAAGGCGTTTGGCCGACCTATCTCACCGGCGGCATCGGCGCGGCGGCGATCGCGGCCAAGATCATGGGCCTGAGCGAGACGCAGATCCGCGACGCGATGGCGATTGCCGGATCGAGCGCGACCGGCGTCACCGGCCGCATCGAGCAAGAGCCGGCGCCGCGCTGGTTCGTGCTCGCGAGCGCGGTGCAGAGCGGCTTGCTCGCGGCTGCGGCGGCGGCGAGCGGCATGCATGGCGATGAAGCGATCCTTGGCAAGGTCTCGCCGGCGTGGAATCCCGAAAACATCCGCTTGCCCGAGCAGGCCGGGCCCGGCGCGCCGCTGCTCGCGAGCCGTATCGGTTTCAAGCCTTATTGCACCTCGCGCCAAGGCTTGTCGGCAACCGAAGCCTTCATCGAATGCATCCGCCGCGACAAGATCGATCCGGGCGCGATCGAGGAAGTCACCATCGCCGTGCCGCAGCACTATCGCAACATGATCGATCGCGCCAAGCGGCCGAAGACGAAAAGCGAATCGCGCGGCATTCATTATCAAGTCGCGCTCGGCGCGCTGCATCCCGAAGAGCTCTGCGATATCGAGCGCGCTCATGTGCGCGCCGACGAGCCGGCGATGCTGAAGATCATGGATGCGGTGGGGGTCGTCGTCTCCGAGCGCTTGAGCAAGCTCTATCCGAGGCAATGGGGTGGCGCGGTCGCGATCAAAGCCGGCGGCAAGACCTACGAGCACGAAGTGCTCCATCCGCGCGGCGATCCCGAAAATCCGATGAGCGCGCGCGATATCGAGACCAAGCTCGAGACGATGTCGCTTTATCTGAAGCGGCCGATTCCGGTGCAGGATTATGCGACAGCGGCGCAGGCGCTCGATCTCCGCGCGGCGCTGCCGAGCCTCATCGACGCGGTCGCGCGCTAAGCGACGCTTTGCTGCGGCCCTTTGGGAGGCGGCCCCTCAAGTAGATCGGCTTGTCGATCGAGTTCGTCAGCGGCGGTACGCAGGCTGGCCGCAACCACGGTGTCCTTGAGGAAGACGGCCAAGCGGCGCTGGCGGGCGGCTTCCTGCCGCAAATCTTCGGGCGAGCAACATTCGGAGAACATGCAAACCCTCGCAACCCGCATCCAATACGCGCGGCAACGTACTTTGGTTCCCGCCATATCGAGGAGAACGCCGCAGTATGACTAGCTACTCCCTACTTTGGGATTAAATCGCGGTTAGCCGATGTCGAACGTGACGCCCTGGGCCAGCGGCAGGGCAAGCCCATAATTAACCGTGCTGGTGACGCGGCGCATATAGGCTTTCCACGCATCGGAGCCGGATTCCCGCCCGCCGCCCGTCTCCTTCTCACCGCCGAAGGCGCCGCCGATCTCCGCGCCGGAAGGACCGATGTTCACATTCGCGATACCGCAATCCGAACCTTCGGCCGATAGGAAAAGCTGCGCCTCGCGCAGATCGGTGGTGAAGATCGAGGAGGCGAGGCCTTGCGGCACGTTATTGTGCAGCGCGATAGCCTCCTCGAGCGTGTCGTATTTCATCACATAGAGGATCGGCGCGAAGGTCTCGCGTTGGGCGATATCCGTCTGGCGCGGCATCTCGACCAGCGCCGGCCGGACGTAATACGCATCAGCGCTTGCGACTGCGACGCGCTCGCCGCCGGTGATCTTGCCGCCGGCTTTCTTGGCGGCGGCAAGCGCCGCCTGCATTGCCTCGAACGCGTCGCCGCCGATCAGCGGCCCGACCAGCACGCGTGCATCGCGCGGATCGCCGATCGCAACCGAGAGGTAGACGCGTTTCAGCCGCGTGATGAGATCGGCATGGACGCTTTTATGCACGAAGAGGCGGCGCAAGCTGGTGCAGCGCTGGCCCGCCGTTCCCATCGCCGCGAAGGCGATCGCGCGCAGCGCGAGATCGAGATCGGCCGACGGGCAGACGATCGCCGCGTTGTTGCCGCCGAGTTCCAAAATGCTGCGCGCGAAACGCTGCGCGAGGCGCGGCGCCACCGCGCGGCCCATCGCCGTCGAGCCCGTCGCCGAGACGAGGGCGACGCGCGGATCGCCGACCAGCGCCTCTCCGACAGCCGCGCCGCCGATCACCAGCGATAAGAGCCCCGCCGGCGCATCCTTGCCAAACTTCGCGGCGGCGCGCGCGAAGATCGCCTCGACCGCCAGCGCGGTGAGCGGCGTGCGCTCCGACGGTTTCCAGATCAGCGTGTTGCCGCAGACCAGCGCCAGCGCCGCGTTCCACGCCCAGACCGCCACCGGGAAATTGAAGCTGGTGATGATGCCGGCAACGCCGAGCGGATGCCATTGCTCGCTCATCGCATGTGCCGGCCGCTCGCTCGCGATGGTGAGGCCGTAGAGCTGGCGCGAGAGACCGACCGCGAAATCGCAGATGTCGATCATCTCCTGCACTTCGCCGAGACCCTCGGCGACGATCTTCCCGGCCTCCAAGGTCACCAGCGCGCCGAGCGCCGGTTTCGCCGCGCGCAGCTCCTCGCCCAAGAGCCGCACCAGCTCGCCGCGCCGTGGCGGCGGCAGCTTGCGCCAGGCGCGGAATGCCTCTTGCGCGCCCTCGATCGCGCGCCCGACTTCGCGCGGCGTCTGATCCTTGAGGCGGCCGATGATCTCGCCGGTGATCGGCGAGCGCACTTCGCGCGCGCCGCTGGCGAATCGCTGGCGCTTCACGCCGAGCGAGTCGAGCAGCCTCGCCGCCTCGTCCGCCGGTCCTGGAAATGTCCTTTTCGTCTTGCCGCTCATCACCAACCTCCGCGCGACTCGGGGTCGAATTCTAGCATCAACGTTTTCTCGGATGCCCGAATTGAGATATGGTGATCGCCGATGCCGGCCAAGCAAGCAAATGGACTGGATGCGATCGACATAAAGATCCTGTCCGCATTGCAGCGCGACGGCCGGATGACCATCCAGAAACTCGCGAGCTACGCCGGGCTTTCGCCCCGCCCCTGCCTCGAGCGCGTGCGCCGCTTGCGCGCCTCCGGCATCATCGCCGGCTTCCAGGCCGTCATCGATATCGAGCGGTTGTCCAAGCCGGTGACCATCTTCACCGAAGTGTCGCTGACGCGGCAGGCGCGACTCGACCGCATCGAGGCGCGGCTCAAAGTGATCGAGGAAGCGGTCGAGTGCTGGGAGATCAGCGGCCCGTCCGATTACCTCGTCCGCTTCGTTTGCGAGGATTTGGAGCGCTATGAGGCGCTGACGGCGGAGCTGCTCGGCGACCGCCGGCTCGGCATCGCCCGGCTGCAAAGCCACATCGCGCTCCGGCCGGTGAGCCGCTTCAGCGGCTATCCCGCCGCGCTTTTCAACCCGCGGGGGCGTTAACGAAACGTTACAGCCGATTCTGTCGTCCCGGCCGAGTCGCGGACTCGTTTCGGCTGCTACTTACCTCAACTTCGACCACACCCGTCGCGCCTTCCTCGCCATATTCCTATGCGGGAAGAGGTGCGTCATGAACGTCATGGAACGCGAGGCGCGCTACGCCGCGCACAATTACAACCCGCTGCCGGTCGTGCTCGCCCGGGGCGAAGGCGCTTATCTTTGGGACATCGAGGGCCGGCGCTACATCGACATGATGAGCGCCTATTCCGCCGTGAGCCACGGCCACGCGCATCCGCGCATCCTCGCTGCGCTCGACGCGCAGGCGCGGCGCCTCGCGGTGCCGTCGCGCGCCTTCTACAACGACCGGCTCGCGCTCTTCCTCGAAAAGCTGTGCCAGGTTACGGGCCTCGACAAGGCGCTGCCGATGAACACCGGCGCCGAAGCCGTCGAGACCGCGATCAAGGCGGCGCGGCGCTGGGGCTATTGGGTCAAAGGCATCCCGGCCGACAAAGCCGAGATCATCGTCGCCGCCGGCAATTTCCACGGCCGCACCAGCACGATCGTTGGCTTCTCCTCGGAAGCGGAGTATCGCGACGGCTTCGGCCCGTTTGCGCCCGGCTTCGTCGAGGTGCCGTTCGGCGATCTCATGGCGATGGCGGCGGCGATCACGCCGGATACCGCGGCGGTCATGGTCGAGCCGATCCAGGGCGAGGGCGGCATCATCGTCCCGCCCAAAGGCTGGCTCGCGGGCGTGCGCAAGCTCTGCGATCGCCACAACGTGATGCTGATCGTCGACGAGGTGCAAACCGGGCTCGGCCGCACCGGCGCGTGGTTCGCCTTCCAGCACGAGAACATCCGTCCCGACGGGCTGATCCTCGGCAAGGCGCTGGGCGGCGGCGTGCTGCCGGTCTCGGCGCTCGTCGGCACCGAAGAGCTGATGAGCGTCTTCACGCCGGGCTCGCACGGCTCGACCTTCGGCGGCAATCCGCTCGCCGCGTCCGTCGGCCTCGTCGCGCTGCGCGTCATGGAAGACGAGAACCTGGTCGAGCGTTGTCGCGTGCTGGGCGAGCACATGATGGCGCGGCTGAAGGCGATGGATCTGCCGGCGATCAAAGCCGTGCGCGGTATCGGCCTGCTCGCCGGCATCGAGATCGATCCGGCTTATGGCAGCGCGCGCCTGGTGTGCGAGCGGCTGATCGAAGCCGGCGTGCTCTCGAAGGAGACGCATGAGACGGTGATCCGCCTCGCGCCGCCGCTGGTGATTGCCAAGGAAGACCTCGACAGCGCGCTCGATCGCATCGCGGAAGTGATCGCGGACTTGGCGCCGCCGGAAGATTACCCACATCGTCATCGCGTTCGCGCAGAACATTTTCAAGCCGCCTGACGCCAACGGAGAGGGGAAGACCCATGGAAGACACGAACACCCGAGACAGAGATTTCGGGGCGCGCATCCTGATGTGCGCGCCCGAGCATTTCGAAGTCAGTTACACGATCAATCCGTGGATGGATCCGGCCGAGTGGTCGCGCGAGGCGAATAGCCTCGGCCTCGCCGCACGCCGCGAATGGAAGCGCCTCAAGCAAAAATTGACCCAGCTCGGCGCGAGCATCGAGCTCGTGCCGCCGGTCAAAGGCCTGCCCGATCTCGTCTTCACGGCGAATGCCGCGGTGGTGATGGATGGCATCGCGCTGGTCGCCAGTTTTCGCTATCCCGAGCGCCAGCCCGAGGCGGCGCATTACGAGCGCAGCTTCCGCGAGCTTTGGGCGCGCGGCGCGATCGACGCGGTGCGGCCGATGCCCGAGGGCGTGCTCCTCGAAGGCGCCGGCGATTGCGTCTGGGATCCGGCGCGGCAGATGTTCTGGTCGGGTTATGGCCCGCGCTCCGACAAGGACGCGGCGCGCGTCGTCGCCGAGACCTATGGCGTCGAAGCGCTGCCGCTCGAGCTCGTCAATCCGAACTTCTATCACATGGACACGGCGCTGGCGCCCCTGCCGCATGGCGAGCTCATGTATGTGCCGTCGGCCTTCTCCGAAGAGGGGCTGCGCCAGCTCTATGACCGCGTCGCGCCCGAGCAGCGCATTGCCTTGAGCGACAAGGATGCCGCGGTCTTCGCCGCCAATGCGGTGAAGCTCGGCGACAACATTGTCATGTCGTCGTGCAGCACGGCGCTGCGCCGGCGGCTGGAGGAGGCGGGCTACCGCGTCCACCCGACCTCGCTCGGCACCTATCACCGCAGCGGCGGCTCGGCTTTCTGCCTGACCTTGCGCCTCGACCAGCGCACGGAATCGGGCACCGCGGCCCTGCGCCGGGTGTCTTAAAGCATCTGTTTGGGAGGCTGGAGCGGCGCGAGGCCTGGTACACCTCGCGCCGCTTTTTATTTCTGAAGGCGTTAAAAAAGAGGCGCGCAGGATAAAAGCGACGTTCCGAAGCCTGCACCCCACTAGACGTCACCCGCGGACTTGTTCCGCGGGTCCATGATATCAGGCCAGCTTCGCATAAAGATCGTCCCAACCGGGATTTTGCGCGACGATTGCCTTGATCTTCCAGGCTCGCGGCCATGTTTCATTGTTTTCGCACGTTGAATCGCGCTGAGGATTTCCTCGTGTCTTTCGACGAAGACGAGGCGCTTCAAACCATGTTGCTTCGTGAACCCCTCAATCGCACCTTCGCGATTTTCGAAAGCGCGGCACGCGATATCACTGGTCACGCCAATGTAGAGCGTTCCGCGTGGTTTGTTGGTCATGATGTAAACCCAGCCGCCTCGGGACATTCCCCCGCCTCATGGACCCGCGGGACAAGCCCGCGGGTGACGATAATGTTATGAGAGCTGGACAGTACCAATGTCGTTCTCAATGCTAACCGCCGTCCCATATCTTTCCGACAGCCGCTTCGCGCGCTCGAGGATCGCCGCCGCAGTCTTGCCTTCCGCGAGCATCGGCCGGCCGCGTTGGGCGCGGGTTCGGCCGTGGCCGAGATCGAGCGGATGGAGAGCGAGCCGCGCCAGCTTGCCGGCGCGGAAATCGCACGCGGCAGCGAGCCCGTGCCAATATTCCGGCGACGCCGGGAAGCCGCGCGTCTCGTTGCCGGTGCGCGCGTCGAGGAAATCGGTCGGCGTCGCTTCTTCGCCCAAGCCGAAGCGCTGATAGGATTCCGCCGGGAAGACCGGCACGTTGTCGTTCTGAAAGATGAAATTGCCGAGGCTGTAGAGGATCGGCCGATCCTTGTAGATCTCGACACCGAGCGTCAGATGCGGCCCGTGGCACGCGACGACATCGGCGCCCGCATCGATCGCCGCATGTGCGGCCTCGGTGACGAAAGCCGCCGCCTCTTCCATGCCGACATTGGTCTTGGCGGTGAGCGCGCCGGCCGCGCCATATTCGTGATTGTGCAGCGAGAAGATGACGAAATCGGCCTGGCGCTTGGCCTCGCGGATCCAGCGCAGATTGCCGTCGAGATCGCTTTGCTTGGCTTTGGTCGCGACCGAAAAGCCCTTGCCGCGGACGAAGCGCTGGCCGAGAAAGCTCAGCGCATCGGCGCTGTCTTCGGGCGCTTCCGCGGCGCTGAAGAACATCGCGCGCTGCCGCGTGCGCGCCTGGCTGAGGCCGAGGCCTTCGCTCGCTTTCGCCAGCGCCGCGAATGTTGCATCGTCCACCGTGTAGCTCACCGCGAAATCGAGCGGGTTGACGCCGGGCCGGCCGAGCGCGTCCGGCCGCTGATCGGCGGCGCGCTGCCAATGCGGATAGAAGGTCGTCGCCGCGATCAGCGCGACGCGGCCGGCGGCGGTGTCGAGATAGGCGGGCTTGCGCGCCTCGGCGAGATTGGCGCCCGCGCCGGCATGCGGAATTCCGGTGCGGCGCAGATGCGCCAGCATCGCCATCAAGCCATCGTCGCCGTAATCGGTCGCATGATTGTTGGCGCAGGAGAGCAGCTTCAGCCCCAGCCATTGCAGCTCGCCGAGCAAAGCCGGCGGTGTCGACATCGGCGTGCCTTGCGTCAAGCTCGGCGTGCCTTCTTGCGGCTCGCGCACCGTGGTCTCGAGATTGGCGAATGCGGCATCGGCGCCGCGGATGAGATCGATAAGCGCGGTGTAGCGCGGCTCATCGAACGGCTTGAGGCTGCGCGCCGGCATGGCGTCGCCCGCCAGCAGCAGCCGGATGTTGCGTTCCTCCGCGCGGTAGATCATGGCCGCCCCTTTTTCCTTGGCTGCCAGTTTAATATGATCGCGGCGGCGAAGAAACGTGGCGGCAGGAAGCGAGGTGAGAAATGGCGCGCAAGATCGTCGATCTCTCGATGCATCTCGAAAACGACGTGCCCTCCGATCCGCCCGGCTACGAGCCGCGGATCGAGTATCTCACTCATCGCGACACGGCGAAGGACGTGGTGAAGTTCTTCCCCGGCCTGAAAGAACAGGATCTGCCCGAGGGCGAGGGCTGGGCGATCGAATGGATCCGCCTCATGACGCACAACGGCACGCATCTCGATGCGCCCTATCATTTCCATTCGACGATGAACAAGGGCGAACGCGCCATCGCGATCGACGAAGTGCCGCTCGATTGGTGCATGCAGCCCGGCGTGAAGCTCGATTTCCGGAATCTCCCCGATGGCTATGTCGTGCAGCCGAAGGATGTCGAGGCCGAGCTCAAGCGCATCGGCCATGAGCTGAAACCGCTCGAGATCGTCGTCGTCAACACGCGCGCCGGGAAGGCTTACGGCCAACGCGATTACGTCGCCGCCGGCTGCGGCATGGGCCGCGAGGCGACGCTTTATCTGCTGGAGCGCGGCGTGCGCCTGACCGGCACCGACGCCTGGAGCTGGGACGCGCCTTTCGTCCATACGAAAGACAAATACGCGACGACGCATGATGCCGGACTGATCTGGGAAGGCCACAAGGCCGGGCGCGATATCGGCTATTGCCACCTCGAGAAGCTGCACAATCTCGAAGCGCTGCCGGGCGACGGCTACACCATCGCGTGTTTCCCGGTGAAGATCCGCGGCGCCTCGGCCGGCTGGACACGCGCCGTCGCGATCTTCGATCAGTGATGGCGAGCAAACCGCGTGTTCTCATCATTGGCGCGGGCATTGGCGGGCTCACCGCCGCGCTCGCTTTGCTGCGCCGCGGCTATCCGGTTGCGGTCTTCGATCAGGCGCCGGCGCTCAGCGAGCTCGGCGCCGGCATCCAGGTCGCCGCCAACGGCTCGCGCGTGTTGCGCGAGCTCGGCCTCGGCGAAGAGCTCGATCGCATCGGTATCATCGCCGGCAAGGTCGATCTGCGCGTCTGGAACAGCGACGAGCGCTGGCGCATGCAGGATCTCAGCACCGCCGGCGCGCGCTACGGCTCGCCGCATTACACGATGCATCGCGCCGATCTGCAGGAGATGCTGCGTCAGGCGGTGCTGCGCGCCGACCCGAAGGCGATCAGGCTCGGCAAGCGCTGCACCGGCTTCGAGGCCTCGGGCAAAGGCGTCACCGCCGCCTTCGAGAATGGCGAGCGCGTTACCGGCGATGTTCTCGTCGGTGCCGACGGCATCCACTCCATCGTGCGTCAGACGCTCTTCGGCGCCGACAAAGCCGAATTCACCGGCTTCATGGCGTGGCGCGGGCTTTGTCCGAAAGAGAAGCTGCCGGCAGCGCTGATGCGCCATGGCGGCTGGATCGCGCCGGCCTCGCATATCATGCATTACCCGGTGCGCAAAGGCGCGATGCTCAACGTCATCGCCGTGGTCGAGCGCGACGATTGGCAAAAGGAATCCTGGTACGACCGCGGCACGCATCAAGAATGGATCGCCGATTTCGCCGGCTGGCACGACGATGCGCGCGCGATGATCAGCGCGACCGCCGAGCCCTTCAAATGGGCGCTGATGGTGCATTGGCCGGCCGAGCGCTGGAGCGTCGGCCATGTCACGCTCTTGGGCGATGCCTGCCATTCGACCTTGCCGTTCCTCGCGCAAGGGGGCTCGATGTCGATCGAGGACGGCTATGTGCTGGCGCGCTGCCTCGCTGAGTTCGACGATGTCGAGACGGCCTTGAAGCGCTACGAAGCGGCGCGCGTCGAGCGGACGAAGCATATCGTCCTCGCCTCGGTCGATCAGAAAGACCGCCTCCACGGCGAGGCGCTGAAGAACCTCGACACGGCGAAGCAGCACGTCGACGAGAAATGGACGTCCGAGCGCATGGCCGCGCTCTATGACGGCATCTATGGCTACGACGCGGTAAGCGTGGCGATTTAATCCACCCTCACCCTCCCTCTCCCGCTTGCGGGAGAGGGGGCCGAGCGAAGCGAGGCGGGTGAGGGCTACGCTGCAGGCTCCTTCGATCCCGCCGCATGCAGCTCAAGGATCTGTCGCACCAGCTCGGGCTTGCGAGCGCGGGCGATGCCACATTCGGTGGCGATGCCGAAATTCTTCGCATAGCGCGACGCGGCTTCGGCGCGTTTACGAAGACCCTCGACGCCGTCCGCCGCGTGCACGATGCCGAGATAAAGCTCGGTCGATGGCGCGAGCTCCAGCCTGGCAAGCGGCTGGAAGTAGGCCTCGTCGCTGCGCGCGATCGGCACCGGCATGTGGATCCAGGCGATTGGATGCTTGACCGATTGCGCCAGCGCATTGGAAAGCTCGACTAGCTTCGCCGCATCGATGGGATCGATGAAATGCTTGGCGTCAAGATCGCCGTAGCAAAGGTGATAGCCGAGCTCGACATCGCCCGGCACCGCGTCGCCCAAGCGTTTCAGCCGCGCCAGAATCTCGCCCGGCGACGTGCCTTCCTTCGGGTAGCGCGACGCGAGCTGGCCGTCCCAGATCACCATCTCGATGCAGACATCCCATTGGATCGCGAGATCCTGGTGCGGGATCGCGGCGCAAAGCCGCGCGACCTCGGCGAGCATCGCCTTCTCGTAAGCCGGCTCGATCGCCGCGATATCCTGCGGCATGCAGAAGGGCAGGATCACCGCCATCGGCGTCGGCAGGCTGACCTGGAAGCGCGTGCCGGGCGCGAGCTCGCCGCGCGAGCGGCTGCTGAGGAAATCCTGATACGAGGCGCGCGCTTCGCGGGCATAGCCAAGCTCGCCGAAATGGATGTCCTCGGTCTTCACGCCTTCGCCGAGGCGCAGCTTCGGGAACATGCCGGCCTGGCCGAGCGAGACCGGATCGATCTGCAGATAGGGGTTGGCGCGCAGCAGCGGATATTGCCAGCTGATCCACAGCCGGCGGCCGCCGGGCTCGCCATCGGGACAGCGCTTCAAGCGCCGGCCGAGCAAGGTGCCGGCGGTGTGGAAGACTTCTTCGACGCTGTCGAGCGCGACGCTGCCGACGAGATGAACGTGGTCGGGAATCGGTGCAGGCATTGGTTCCTCCCGCTGGTAATTGGACGCATTCTAAAGGGCCCGGGCAGCTTTCGCCAAGAAAGGGCCCATGGATTGCCGGGTCGGATTCTGTTAGGAACCTACGTTACATGACAACAATCGAGCGCCCATGCCGACGATCACACACGCCGAAGCCATAGCCCGCGCCAAGAAAGTGGGAGAGGTTTGCAAGGCCAACGCCGTCGCCACCGAGAAGCTGCGCCGCCTGCCGCCGGAGAACGTGCAGGCGATGGCGGAATCCGATCTGATCGGTCTTATCATCCCGAAGGATCGCGGCGGCTACGGCATCGACAGCTGGATGACCGTCGCCGATGTCGTAACTGAGGTCGGCCGGCATTGCGGCGCCAGCGGCTGGTGCTTCGATCTCTTGATCCAGCATCACTGGGTCTTCGGCATGTTCCCGCCCGAATGCCAAGATGAGGTCTATAAGCAGGATCCGCGGCCGAAGATCGGTACCTCTTTCATGCCGGTCGCCAAAGTCACGCGCGCGCCCGGCGGCTTCCGCGTCAGCGGCGAGTGGAGCTTCTCGTCCGGCGT
>Ga0134128_10007179_pt1 | contig 13457 bp, 16 predicted proteins | sample KB31754_FD_96462 | JGI IMG/M metagenome (GOLD analysis project Ga0134128, IMG submission 96462) | Terrestrial soil microbial communities with excess Nitrogen fertilizer from Kellogg Biological Station, Michigan, USA - KB3-175-4 | ecosystem: Environmental > Terrestrial > Soil > Unclassified ... | reverse complement strand
TGCCGACCGGCCCCCGCAGCTTTCCCGCCGGGTTTCCGCAATCGCCGTCGATCGCCCAGCGCCTCGCCGGCGGGCCGGTGCTTTGGGATCCCGATACGGACCCCGCGCCCTACGTCTGAGCGCGCCGCCTCAGCTGCGGCCGAGGAGGCGGTGCTTCTTCAGGTAGTGGCGGAGCTGATCGTAGGTAAGGCCGAGCGCGGCGGCGGTGCGGCGCTGGTTGAAGCGCTGCGCCGCCAGCGCCTCGGCCAGGAGCGATTTCTCGAAAGCCGCACTGCGCGCGAGGAAACCGGCGGCCGAATCGGAAGCTGGAGCAGGCGCCGGAGAGGTCGGTTCCTGGGCGACGCTATCGCCGGCCTGGTCGGCTGCACCCGTCGCCGCGCCCGGCCGGTGCGGCGAGGCGAAGGGATCGAAGACGATCTCGCCGAGCTTCTCGTCGGGGCGCGGCCAGCGGTAGAGGCTGCGCTCGACCACGTTCTTGAGCTCGCGCACATTGCCCGGCCAGCGATAGGCCCCGAGCGACGCAAGCGCGGCATCGGTGAAGCCCGGAAAGACCTCGCGCCCCAGCTCGCGCGTCATGGCGCGGGCGAAATGCTCGGCGAGCAGCGTCACGTCCTCGGCGCGCTCGCGCAGCGGCGGGATGGTGACGACGTCGAAGGCGAGGCGATCGAGCAAGTCGCTGCGGAAGCGGCCGCTCTCGGCAAGGCGCGGCAGATCGACGTTGGTCGCGGCGATGACGCGCACATCGACCTGATGCACCTCGTTGCCGCCGACGCGCTCGAAGCTGCCATATTCGATGACGCGCAGGATCTTCTCCTGCACCGCCAGCGAGGCGGTGGCGATCTCGTCGAGGAAGAGCGTGCCCTGGTCGGCAAGCTCGAAGCGCGAGAGGCGGCGGCGTGTCGCGCCGGTGAAGGCGCCCGCCTCGTGGCCGAAGAGCTCGCTGTCGAGCAGGCTCTCGGCGAGCGTCGCGCAGTTGAGCTTGACGAAGGGCTTGTCCCAGCGCGGCGAGAGATAGGTGAGCCGCGCCGCCACCAGCTCCTTGCCGGTGCCGCGCTCGCCCACCACGAGCACCGGCCGGCCGAGCGGCGCCAGCGCCGAGACCTGCGCCAGCGCCGCGCGAAAGGCCGGCGCCTCGCCGACCAGCGGCGGCAGCTCCGGATCGCGTCCGGTGAAAATTCCGATGGATTCGGGCAAAATCCCACCTTTCAGCCAATATACCTAAGCAACACCGGCGGTCCGCGCAAGCCGGCGCGAGCGAAAGTGTGGAGTTTCAGCGACTTACCGGCGGACGGCCGGGTTGGCACGGCGCCTGCTAAGGAAGCGGCATCGGAGCCGCGTCGGCTCCCCTCAGCAAAGGAATGCCTTCATGGGGATCTTCTCCCGCCTCGCGGATATCGTGAATTCCAACATCAACGCGATCCTCGACCGCGCCGAAGATCCGGAGAAGATCATCCGCCTGATCATCCAGGAGATGGAGGACACGCTGGTCGAGGTCCGCTCCTCGGCGGTGCGCACCATTGCCGAACGCAAGGAGATCGATCGCCGCGTCGCGCAGCTCGAGCACGAGCAGGAGGAATGGCAGCGCCGCGCCGAGCTCGCCATCACCAAGGGGCGCGAGGACCTCGCCAAGGCCGCCCTCCTCGCCAAGGCGCGCGTCGCCGAGGCGCTCGCCGGCCTCAAGCGCCAGCAGGCGCAGGTCGAGGAAGGGCTGCAGAAGCAGAACGAGGACATCGCCAAGCTCCAGGCGAAGCTCGCCGACGCCAAGGCGCGCGAGAAATCGATCGCGGCGCGGCACAAGACCGCCGCCAACCGCATCAAGCTGCGCACGCGCCTCCATGACGAGCGCATCACCGACGCCTTTGCCCGTTTCGAGCAGGTCGAGCGCGCGCTCGACGAGATGGAGGGCAAGGTCGAGGCCTTCGATCTCGGCCGCAAGAAGACGCTCGCCGACGAGCTCGCCGGGCTCGAGGCGGAGAACGGCGTCGACGAGGAGCTGAAGGCACTCAAGGAGCGGCTCGGCAATCGCGTCACCCCGCAAGCCGCGCGCTAAGGGATGGACATCATGTTCTACGGCGGCGGCTTCGTCCTCGGCATCATCTTCCTCGTCATCGTCGCGCCGATCTGGATCACCTTCCACTACATCACGCGGTGGCGGCAGGGACGGCGGCTCTCCGGCGACGACGAGAAAGCGCTGGGCGATCTCTGGCAGAGCGCGCGGCGCATGGAGACGCGCATCGACGCGCTCGAGAAGGTGCTCGACGCCGAGGCGCCGGGCTGGCGCATGCGGCAGGGGAGCTGAGCCATGGTGTGGACCGACAGCAGCAGCAACCGCTACCGCCTCTGGCGCAACCCCGATCGCGGCATCATCGCCGGCGTTTGCGCCGGGATCGCCGATTATATCGGCGTCGAGCCGGTGGTGGCGCGGCTGGTCGCCGTGCTCGGCCTCGTTTTCTTCTTCCCGCCGACGCTGGCGGCCTACGTGATCCTGGCGGTGGTGCTGCGGCCGAAGCCGCGCGCGCTCTATGGCAGCCGCGAGGAGGAGCAGTTCTGGCGGGGCGTCAACGCTGCGCCCGCCGACACGGTGCAGGGCCTCAAGATGAAGTTCCGCGATCTCGAGGCGCGGCTCGGCCAGATGGAGACGCAGGTCACCTCCGGCGATTTCGAGCTGCATCGCAAGTTCCGCGATCTCGGTCGCTGATACCCGGGGAGGCGCCCATGCCGACGATGAGCATTGCCCTGAACCTGCTCTGGATCATCTTCGGCGGCCTCTGGATGGCGGCCGGCTGGCTTTTGGCGGCGCTCATCATGGCGCTCACCATCGTGGGGCTGCCCTGGGCGCGCGCCGCCTTCACCATAGCCGCCTACGCGCTCCTCCCCTTCGGGCAGACTGCGGTGTCGCGCGAGCGCTGGACCGGTCACTCCGATCTCGGCACCGGCGCGCTCGGCACGCTCGGCAACCTGATCTGGCTGGTGCTCGCCGGCTGGTGGCTGGCGCTAGGCCATCTGATCACGGCGGCGCTGCTCGCCGTGACGATCATCGGCCTCCCCTTCGCCTGGGCGAATGTGAAGCTTGCCGGCCTCGCGCTCTGGCCGATCGGCAAGATCATCGTGCCGATCGAAGAAGCGCGCTATCGCGGATATGTGGGGTAGTCGACGGTTGCAAAACCGCTGATCATGCAGTGGGCGCGATCGGCTTGAACTCGCCGGTCCCGGGGTCGCGGATGAGGAGCTGGCCGGCGACGATGCCGAAATAGGCGCCGTGCAGATTGAGCTTGCCACGCTCGACCTGGGCGCGCACGAAGGGAAAGCTCATGAGGTTCCTCAGGCTGAGCTCGACCGAAGCGTATTCGAGCCGGCGGAGATAAGCGTCCCCGTCCTCAGCGCGGCGTGGCCCCAGGTCTTGGGCGGCCGGCGCGATCTGCGCCATCCAGCGACCGATGAAATCGCCGGGCGAGAGCGGCTCCTGCTCGTCGGCAAAGGCGCGGATGCCGCCGCAGAAGGCGTGCCCGAGCACCACCACATGCTTCACCCGGAGCGCCTGGACGGCGAATTCCAGCGCGGCGCTGGTGCCGTGCTGCGTCGCGCGGTCAGGCTCGTAGGGCGGCACGATATTGGCGACGTTGCGCGCCACCAGCAACTCGCCGGGCGCGGCGTCGAAGATCACTTCCGGCGAGGCGCGTGAATCGACGCAGCCGATGACCATGGTCTCCGGCCGCTGACCAGTCTCGGCGAGGGTTTTATAGCGCGAGCGCTCGGCGGCGAAGCGGCCGGCGAGAAAGGCGCGGTGTCCGGCGATGAGTCTTTCAGGGAACATCGGCCTGCCATAGCAGACCCGTCCCGCCGCGCCAAGCCCGAGGCGTGGAGCATGACGGCGGAGAACGACGCGCCGTCGGCACCGGGCCGCTAGGATCTTGCGTCCAGGACCTGGCGCAGATGCTGCGCCAGCTCGGCCACACGGTAAGGCTTGGTGAGCAGCGGAAAGCGCTCGCCGCGGTCATCGCCGGCGCTGACCGCGGAATATCCGGAGGTCAGCAGCACCTTGAGCCCCGGCCGGCGCCGGCGCGCTTCGCGCGCAAGCTCCAGGCCGCTCATGCGGTGCGGCAGGACCATGTCGGTGAACAGCAGATCGATCGGTTCGTCGGAGGCGATGATGTCGAGCGCCGCTGCGGCGGTGGCGGCAAGCAGCACGCGGTATCCGAGCTCGGCCACCGCGCTCACCGCCAGCTCGAGCACCAGCTCGTTGTCCTCGACGACGAGAATGGTCTCGCTGCCGCCGGGTATCTCCTCGCTCGGCTCGGCGCCGGTCTTGCGCTCCTCATCGGCGCGGCTGCGCGGCAAATACATGCGGAAGACCGTGCCCCGATCGAGCGCCGTCTCGGCCGTGAGAAATCCGCCGGACTGGCGCACGAAGCCATAGACCTGGCTCAAGCCCAGCCCGCTGCCGAGACCGACATCCTTGGTGGTGAAGAACGGCTCGAAGGCGTGGCGCAGCACGTCCGCAGGCATGCCGGTTCCGCTATCCCTGACCTCGATCTCGACATAGTCGCCGGCATCGGCATCGAGGACGAGCATCGCCTGCGACGGCAGCGCCGCCGGGCACTCGACCGCGGCATTGCGGGTGGCGATGCGCAGCGTTCCGCCGAGCGGCATGGCGTCGCGGGCATTGACCGCGAGGTTCAGCAGCGCAGCCTCGAGGCGGGTGCGGTCGATCTGCAGCAGCCAGGAATCGATAGAGAGGGCGAGCTCGAGCTCGATGCGCTCGCCGAGAGCGCGCTGCAGCAGATTGCGGAAGCCATCGATGGCGCGGTTCGGGTCGATCACCTCGAGCCGCAGCACGTCGCGCCGGGAGAAAGCGAGGAGCTGGCGCGTCAGCATCGCGCCATCCTCCGCCGCCTGGCGCGCGCTGGCCAGCAGGCGCAGGATCTTCCCCGAAGCGCCACCCGTCTCGGCGAGCTGGTGCTCGACCGCATCGAGATTGCCGAGCACGACCGTCAGCAGATTGTTGAAATCATGCGCCACGCCACCGGTGAGCTGGCCGATGGCCTCGAGCTTCTCGGCGTGGCGCAGCGCCTCCTCCATGCGCGCCCGCTCGCTCGCCTCGACGGCGAGCCTGCGGTTGGCCTCGACCAGCTCACGCGTACGCTCCGCGACACGCTGCTCGAGCGCGTCATTGAGCCCGCGCAGCTCCTGCTCGGCCTGGCTCAGGCGCAGCAGCGATCCGACCTGCGCCACCAGCTCTTCGGGCTCGACCGGCTCGACCAGGTAGGAATCGGCGCCGCCCTCGAGCCCCGCGGCCTTATCGCCGGCGCCGGTGAAGGCTGCGGAAGTCTGCAGCACCAGCGTGCCCGGCCGGTTCGCCTTGATGTCGCGGCAGATGTCGATGCCGCTCGCATCCGGCAGCCGCACATCGAGCAGCACCAGCGCCGGCCGCTCGGTTTCCACGAGGCGAAGCGCGTCGCCGCCGCGCGCCGCTTCCGACACCTTGTAGCCACGGCGGGCGAGCACATGCGCCTTGACGTAGCGGTTGGCCTCGTCGTCGTCGACGATGAGGATGCGGGTCTCCTCGGTCATGCCGGCCGCACCTCCGGCGCAGTCATCGCCAGCCGGATGGCGGCGACCAGCGTCTCCGAGGACAGCTCTGACTTGGCGACGATGCGGCGCGCCGAGGATAGCAGGCGCTGGCGCTGCTCGGCACTGAGGCTCATCGAGGTCAGCACGATGGCGGGAACTCCGCTCGTCGCCTCGCCTTGCGACAGCCGGTCGAGAAAGGTCATGCCGTCCATCTCGGGCATGTTGAGATCGAGCAGCACCACGTCCGGGCGCTCGTCCTCTACACGGCGCAGCCCGTCCACGCCGGTCGCGGCCTCGACGAGTTCGAATGCGCCGCGCGGCAGGAGCTGGCGGACGAGGTAGCGGGACACTTCCTCGTCATCGACGATCAGCACCTTGGTGAGCGAGCGGCCGCCGGTCAGCGCGTCGAGCGCCGCCACCAGTCGGGCGGGCTCCACGGGCTTGTCGAAATACTCGTCCGCCCCGAGGCTGCGCGCCTTGCGCTCCTCCTGCGTCGTCGAGGAGACGATGATCGGGATATGCTCGGTCGCCCGCCGCTGCTTCATCTCCAGCAGGAAGCGCCAGGTTTCCTCGCCGACCAGCACGACGTCGAGCAGGATCGCCGCCGGCGAGACGCGCTCAACCGCGCGATGCGCCTCGGCGAGGCTGCGCGCCGGCAGCGGCTGATAGCGCGAGCTGGCGAGCGCGCGCTCGAGCGCGAAGGCGTCGGCGGGATCGTCCTCGACGACCAGCACCGGCACGCGTCCGGGTTCCGGGATCCATTCGGCCAGCGCCTCCGCCGTCTCGCCGGTGCGATGGAGCCGCGGCACGCTGAGCCGGAAGACCGAGCCCTGCCCTGGCCAGCTCTCGACCCCGACCCTGCCGCCAATGAGCTCGGCGAGCTTCCTGGAGAGCGGCAATCCGAGCCCGGTGCCCTTGATCTTCTTCTGCAGCCCGTGCTCGATCTGCGCGAATTCCTGCCAGATCAGCTCGATCTGATCCGGCGCGATGCCGATGCCGGTGTCGCGCACCGCAAAGGTGATCTCGTCCGCGGCCGGATCGTGCTCCGCCCAGACGCGCACCTCGCCATGCTCGGTGAACTTGATCGCGTTGCTGATGAAGTTGCGCAGGACCTGCGACACCTTGCCTTCATCGGCAAAGAGCGCCGGGATGTCGGCCGCGTCCTCGAAGACGAGGCGCACGGCGTCGCCGACCAGCAACGGCCGCAGCATGCCGCGCAGCGCACCGAACAGGCTGTTCGCGGTGAATTCGAGCGGCGTCACCACGGTCTTGCCCGCCTCGACCTTGGCAAGATCGAGCAGATCGTCCACCAGCTCGGCGAGCGTCTCGGCGGCCTTGCGGATGTACTGCACCTGCCGCTCCTGCTCGGAGGTCAGCGTGCCGTCGACCCGCGACAGCAGCAATCGCGACAGCGCCAGGATCGAGTTGAGCGGCGTGCGGAACTCGTGGCTCATATTCGACAGGAAGCGGGATTTGAGCTCGTCTGCCCGGCGCAGATGGTCGGCGCGCTCGTCGAGCTCGGCATAAAGTGCCACGACGCCGCGATTGGTGTCCTGCAGTTCCTGATTGACCTGCGCGAGCTCCTGCTGATGCCGGCGCTGCTCCTCGAGCTGAACCAGCATCTCCTGGTTCTGCTGACGGATCTCCGCGAAGGGATCGACGCGCGCCTTCTCGGCGAGCGCCCGAGCGAAGCCGGCGAGGTCCCGCTTGCCGATAGCCGGAGCGCGGCGTGGCAGCGGTTTCGACATGCGCACGAGGGTGCCGCGTCCGGCGGCGCTTTCGATGTCGAAACCCTCCATCAGCCGTCGCGCGCCGATGATACCGAGGCCGAGGCCGGTGGCGGAGCGGAAGTTGCCGGACAGAACCGCTCCGAGATCGGCGATGCCCTGCCCTTCGTCGCGCAGCGCGATCTCGAGCTGCTGCGGCTCCTCGCCGGCAAGCCAGTACTCGACCCGGCCGCCGCCGCCATATTCCCAGGCGTTGCGCGCGATCTCGGAGACCGCGGTGGTGATCCGCGTCTGATCCTGCACGTCGAACCCCAGGAGCCGCGCCACTTCGCGGGTCCGGTCGCGCACCAGCACGATGTCGCGTTCGTGCTCGATGGCGACGGCGAGAAGGCGCGTCTTCATGAGAGCAACCGCATCGCAGCGACCGACGCATCGTCCTTGCCGCGCCGATGATCGCGAAAGACCAGCGCGGCGATGAGCGCGGGGTGACTTTCGACGAGGCCGGGATATGACGCCAGATCCCAGCGCGCGGAAATGCCGTCCGAATGTAGGATGACCGTCGGCAGTGCCTCGAAGGGGTAGGTGAATTCGCGAATGCGGGGCGCCACATGCCCAGCCGTGCCGTTATGTGAAACCATGCGCTTCACCGTGCCGCCGGAACTGAGCGCCGCGCCGATGTTGCCGACACCGACGAAGCGCACCAGTCGCTGGCTGCGATCGACCGTGGCGATCGCCACCGCCGCGCCGCGCGTCGGCGCCAACGCACGGTGGATGCGCTCCATGCGGCGCACGGGCTCGAGGTCGGCGCCTTCCTGGAAGGCCTGCACCGCGGCGTCAGCGGCCAATGCGGCGGCGGCGCCATGCCCGGATCCGTCGACCATCAGCAGGCTTGGCCCCACCTCCGCATCGCTGAAGCACCAGCTATCTCCACAAACGATTTCGCCCGGAAGCGGTTCAGCGACCGCGCCCAGATCAACCCGCGCGTGCTTCGTCCCCGGGCCGAAACGCGCCAGCACCGCGGTGCCCTGCCCCGGCCGCGACCAGATGGCGAACTCGTCCGCCTGGCGGCGAATGGCGCCCAGGCCGGTTCCGGGCGATCCCGCGGTCGAGGTGCCGTCCTCGAGCGCGCGGCGCAGATCGGCGATGCCGGGGCCCTGATCGAGCGCGATGAGATCGAGCCGCCGCGCCGGTGCACCGACGCGGCCTTCGATCAGCACCTGGCCGCGGCCGGCATGCTTCAGGAGATTGGTCGCCATTTCGGTCGCGACGAGCGCGACCCGCGCCGCACTCGGCTCGTCGAAGCCGCCGCGCTGCGCAAGCTCGACCACCGCGCGTCGGAGCTCGGCGACCTGGCTGCGATCCTCGACCAGCGCCAGCATGTCACTTCCACCGCGCCAGCATGACGACGGTGCCTTCGCCGGCCGCCGAGCGGACATCGAACTCGTTGGAAAGCCGCTTCGCGCCGCTCAGGCCGAGGCCGAGGCCGCCCCCCGTGGTGTAGCCGTCGGCCATTGCCCGCTCGATGTCGGGAATGCCGGGCCCCCGGTCGGTAAAGGTCAGGCGCAAACCGCGCCGCGCGCCGGAGCGCAGCAGCTCGAGCCGCAACTCGCCGCCGCCGCCATAGTCAAGCGTGTTGCGCGCGATCTCGCTGGCGGCGGTGACGATCTTGGTCTGATCGACGAGACCGAAGCCGATCGCAACCGCCCGCTCGCGCACTTCGCGGCGCACGCGCACGACATCCTCGGCGCTGCGGACCGGCATCGTCTCATTTTTCTCGACGATCAAGCTCGCGCTCCTCGCCATCGATGATGCGGCGGATCAGGGCGAGGCCCTTGTCGACGTTGAGCGCGGTGCGCACGCCGCTCAAGGTGAGGCCGAGCTCGACCAGGGTGATCGCCACCGCCGGCTGCATGCCGACGACCACGGTGGCGGCGTCGAGCACCCGCGCCATGGAGGCGATATTGTTGAGCAGCCGGCCGATGAAGCTGTCGACGAATTGCAGCGCGGAGATGTCGATCATCACGCCGCGCGCGTTGGAATCGACGATCTTGGTCATGAGGCTGTCCTGCAGCGCCAGCGCGAGCTGGTCATGCATATCGACCTGGATGCTGACCAGCAGGCAGTCGCCCACCATGAGGATCGGGATCTGCTCCATCGCTAGGCGGAAGCCTGGCTGGGCTTGCGATCGACGACCGACTTGCCGGTGCGCCTCAAGGCAAGCTCGAAGGCGCCGGCCATCGTCGCCTTGGAGGTCACCGACAGCTCGACGCCGAGATGGACGATGGTCTGGGCGATCTGGGGACGGATGCCGCTGATGATGCAGTCGGCGCCCATGAGGCGCGCGGCCGAGACCGTCTTCAGCAGGTGCTGCGCCACCAGCGTGTCGACGGTAGGCACGCCGGTGATGTCGATGATCGCGATCTGCGAGCCCGAGGCGACGATCTGCTGCAGCAGGCTCTCCATCACGATCTGCGTGCGGTTGCTGTCGAGCGTGCCGATAAGCGGCACGGCCACGATGCCTTCCCAGAGCTGCACCACCGGGGTCGAAAGCTCCAACATCTCCTGCTGCTGGCGCGAGATGACTTCCTCGCGGCTCTTCTGGAAGAGCTCGGTCGTGTAGAGGCCGAGCCCGTCGATGAGCTGGGTGGCGATCTGCAGCTCCGCGGCGAGCTGCGCGGCGCTGGCGCCCACCTCGCGCTGCAGCAGCGCGAAGAGCGGCCGCTTGAACGAGAAGACGAAGCCTGCCGTCTCCGACGGGGAGAACCCTTTGAGCGCGCGCGCGCGCGACTGCTCGCCGAGCAGTTCGCGCATGCCGTTCCACACCGGCGCCTGGAGGTTCTCGATCTCGCCGGCGGCCGTCCCTCGGCGCAGCTCGGTCAGGAAGCGCGTGCAGGTCTCGACATCGCCGCTGGTGCCGCTCGTCCCGAAGCTCGCCTGCGCTGCCATCCACTCGTCGATCAGCGGCTTCTGGTGCTTCTCGATCAATGTCGGAATGATCGTCTCGTGCCTCTTCGCCATCCGCGTCCTCCGGTTTTGCGCAACGCAGCGGTAGGACAGCGCCGGAAGACGGCGCTGACGCAACTGCCAACGTCACTCGATGGTGGACCCCTCCCTCGCGCTTAACCCGAAAGAAGTAGGGCTTGCGTCGCGCTCTTTTCGGCGAATAAAATGGCGCAATTGCTGCCCTTCAATCAACTGAGATCGTGCGCGCATGGTCGAATTCGGAGCCCGTCACTTGGAGCAAGGCCCGCCCAGTATCCTTTTGGTCGATGATGAAGAGGGCTTCCGCTATTCGGCGACCCGCGCACTTGAACATGCAGGCTTCAAGGTCTCCCCCGTTGGGGGGTATCAGCCCGCGCTCGAAATGCTGCAATCGGACAAGCCGATCGACCTGATGATCACCGATGTCGTCATGCCGGAAGGCATACACGGCTTCGCGCTGGCGCGTATGGCTCGCATGCGCCGGCTGGGGATGAAGGTGCTCTACCTCACCGCCTTCGACGTCCCGACGGTCGAAGCGGTCGGCAAGGTGCTGCGCAAGCCGATCAGCGACGAGCAGCTCGTCGACGAGGTCCGCCAGGCGCTGGCGGGCTGAACGCGCGCGCGTTCACCGAAAATCTCCCCGCTTCGCGCAACCGTGGATGCGCGCATCGCCCCGGCATCAGGTAGCGAGTTCGCTAGTCCCCATGGACGAAAGACAAGATTCACGGCTCCCGGCCGGGTGACGTGATACCCTGCGTGATGAATTTGGCTGAGCAGGCTTGGCAGTGGCGACAGAAGGCGGAGGAATGTCGCGCTGTCGCGGAGCAGGCGAAGAATCCGATGGCGCGTGAGACGTTCATGCACCTGGCACGCACCTATGACGCTCTCGCGGAGCGCTTGGAGAAGCAGGACAAGCGCGACACGACCGAGGAAGCGGGCTGATCACCTGAGACCCTTGCGGCGAGCGCTGGCTCCGCCGCAGTTCACGTCAGCGCCGCAGCAGCAGCTTCAACACCACATCGGTGAGCCGCCCGAAGGGCGGACGCAGCAGCCAGGCGCCGTTGAACCGGCTTTGCAGGAAGACGCCCTTGCGGTGCGAGAAGGTCTGAAAGCCGATCTCGCCGTGATAAGCGCCGATACCGGAGGCGCCGATGCCGCCGAAGGGCAGGTTTTCGACCAGGACATGCACCAGGGTTTCATTGATCGAGGCGCCGCCGGAGACGGTGCGCGCCAGCACGGTCTCGCGCTTTTGCGCGTCCTCGCCGAAATAGTAGAGCGCGAGCGGCCGGGGATGCCGGTTGACGTAGTCGATCGCCTCGTCGAGCGCGCGATAGGTCTTGACCGGCAGCACCGGCCCGAAGATCTCCTCGCGCATCAGGGCGAGATCCTCGCCGGGGTCGAGCACCAGCGTCGGCGCCAGCTTGCGGCCGCCATCGAGCGCCTCCTGCGCCGGGTTGAGCTCGACGACGCGGGCGCCCTTCGCCTTCGCCTCCTCGACATAGCGGCGAATGCGCTGAAACTGGCGGTCGTTGACGATGCTGGTGTAGTCGGGATTGGCGGCGAGCCGCGGGTAGAATTTCGTCACCGCCTTCTGCACCAGAGCGACAAACTCCTCGCGCTTACCTTCCGGGAGCAGCACGTAATCGGGCGCGATGCAGGTCTGCCCGGCGTTGAGCAGCTTGCCGTAGACGATGCTTTCGACGGCGCCGGCGAGCGCCGCGTCCGGCCCGAGAATGCAGGGCGACTTGCCGCCGAGCTCCAGCGTCACCGGCGTCAGATTCTCCGCCGCCGCCTGCATCACCAGCCGGCCAACGGCGGTCGAGCCGGTATAGAAGAGATGATCGAGCGGCAGGCGCGCGAAGGCGGCGCCGATCTCGGGGCCGCCGAGCACGGTGGCGACCTTCTCGCTCGGGAAGAGGCCGGCGAGCAGCTCGGCGATGAGCTCGGAGGTGCGCGGCGTCAGCTCGGACGGCTTCAGCATGACGCGGTTGCCGGCGGCGAGCGCAGCGATAAGCGGCATGATCGCGAGCTGGAAGGGATAGTTCCAGGGGCTGATGATGCCGACGACGCCGAGCGGCTGATAGAGAATGCGGGCGCGGCCGGGCAGCAGCTCTGCGCTCACCGAGACGCGCCGCGGCCGCATCCAGTGCGGCAGATGCTTCATCGCGTGGCGGATGCCGGCGAGCGACGTGAAGATCTCGGCGAGGAGCGTCTCGTGGCGCGATCGATTGCCGAAATCCTCCGAGATCGCCCGGGCGATGTCCTCGGCACGCTCGCGGACTGCGGTCTTGAGGCGGGCGAGATCGGCTCGGCGCTCTTCCAGGGTCGGCGGACCGGCCGCGAGAAAGGCGCTGCGCTGGCGCTCCAGCGTCGCGCTCATATCGGCAGCAGCGCTCGACGATTGCGGCCGCAGCACCGCCATGCTGGCGACGGTCATGGTGGCGCCCTCCCCGGAATGTCGCCCGCCTAAAGAATAGCGCAACGGCCTAGGCTTTGCACCCTAGCGCGGATCTCGGTAGCGTCTCGGTTTGAATTGTAACAGGCTATCTGGCAGGAGGGTCGGATGGGCCCCATCGATTGGCATCGCGACCCAATCACCCGCGCCACTCCAGTCACGTCGACCTATCGAAACACGCAAAATGTGCGGCGGTTTCTCCGCACCCAGTGCGGGAACGATTTCAAATTTGATCGTCCCTTCATGGCGTGGATCAAGGATGGGAAGGCCAAGACGATGGGTGACGTAGCCGACGAATGGGTGAGACGGCGAAACGCTTAGTCGGGCAGCCACTCATCCACGGCGCACGGCCGAGCGCGAAATCCGGGCTAGCGCAACTCGGCGCGGACGCCCTCGTTCCGCGAGTAGCGCAGCCGGTAATTCTCGCCGCTGCAGGGAAAGGAGATCTCGCTGCCGAGATCGAAATCGGTGGCATCGCCGAGCGCGCCGCCATCCGCCAGGAAGCGCTCATAAGAGAGATCGAAGAGGCCGCGCAGCGACGCCTCCATGCCGTGCGCCAGCGTCTTGAACAGCCTGCCGTCGAGCGACGCCTGATCGACGATGCGGAGATCATAGGCGACGCGCCCGGCATAGGCTTCGCGCAGGGCGAGCTTGCGCTCGGTCGGCGCCACACTGTCGCCTTCGGCGTGATAAGCGTAGAGCCGCGCCGTGTTCGGCTGGAT
>Ga0134128_10007177_pt1 | contig 13458 bp, 10 predicted proteins | sample KB31754_FD_96462 | JGI IMG/M metagenome (GOLD analysis project Ga0134128, IMG submission 96462) | Terrestrial soil microbial communities with excess Nitrogen fertilizer from Kellogg Biological Station, Michigan, USA - KB3-175-4 | ecosystem: Environmental > Terrestrial > Soil > Unclassified ... | reverse complement strand
GCGCAAGATTACCGCCGAGAGCAAGAGCACTATCAGCGGTAAGGTGCTGACCAAAATGAAACAATCGGACGTGCAGCAAGTGCTGCCGGGACTGAAGTAAAACAGCCACTATAGAAACTTGCATCAGATGCAATTTTTTATAGTACGTTCCAACCCGGACCCGACCCGAGTGAAACCGTGACGCGGTATGCCCGCTGCCTTAGAGGACCTTCTGCGGCGCTTGGCTTATGAGCTTGCCGGCCGCAGTCTTGGTCAGACTGTCGGAAACATCCGTGTACAGATGCGTCAACAAGAACGGATAAACGCCCAGCGCGATGATGCAGACACCGAGGGTAGCGCCCACCAGGCGCTCGGTGAGATTCATATCGGTGAGGTGGCCGACCCAACGCGGCTGTTCCGGCCCGTAGAAAAGTCTGCGCACGAGCCACAACATATATCCGGCAGACAGAATCACACCCAGACCCGAGAAAATTACCCAGCCTTTCACCCAGCCGAATTCCGGATTGAGAGCAATCGGCGAAGTGAAAGTCCCGTAGTAGACCGTTACCTCTGCGACAAATCCGGCCAATGCCGGCAATCCAAGATTAGCCAATGCCGCCAACAACCAGAAATAGAAGGCGGTGGGCATTTGTTGCGCCAAACCGCCGCCTATCTCGGCGATATTGCGTGTGTGACAACGCTCGTACACCACTCCCACCAGGAAGAACAGCGCAGCCGAGATGAAACCGTGGGCCACCATCTGGAATATGGCGCCGCTGAGCGCTGCCGCCGAAAGCGAGCCCAATCCCATCAATATGAATCCCATGTGGCTGACGCTGGAAAGGGCAATCACACGCTTCATATCCGACTGCACCAGGCAGGCGATGCCGGCCCAGACGATGTTGAAACAACCAAGAGCGATAAGGTAGGGTCCGAACTGCGCAAGCACATCAGGGAAGAAGCCCAGACCGATGCGCACCATACCGTAAGAGCCCATCTTCAGCAAAAGTCCGGCCAGAATCATTGATATCGGGGTCGGCGCTTCGACGTGAGCATCGGGCAACCATGTATGGAACGGGAAGGATGGCAGCTTGATCAAGAAAGCGAGCATGAATCCCAAGCAGGCCAACTGCTGCACGCCCAAAGGTAGTTGCGGCGCCAGAAGCTGCAAGTGCACCATGTCGAACGTCTGTTGCAGCCCATTGGGACCGAGATTAATGAAGAGGTAGAGCAAACCGCCCAGCATGAAGATGCCGCCGGTGAACGTGTACAGCAAGAACTTCATAGCTGCGTAATTGCGATTTGGTCCGCCCCAAATAGCGATCAAGAAATACATGGGCGCCAGCTCGAGCTCCCAGAAGACGAAGAACTGCAACAAATCAAGTGACACGAACGTACCGAGAATGGACGCCGTGAGCAGAAGGATCAAGCTGTAGTAAAGGCGCGACCTGGTTTCCCCGATTTTTTCGCTGGCGTATATCGATACGAGCGCGACGATAGTCGTTAGCAAGACCAGAGCAAAGCTCATGCCGTCAATGCCGACGTGAAAGTGCACCGGCAGTGGTGCGTTGAACCAGACAAAGTTTTTCTCGAATTGGAAGTTGGTGGCACCTTTGCCGCTTTGCCAATTGAGAGCGAGGTAACCGGACAACAGCAACATCACCCAACCGACGAAGATGGCAATTCCTCGGGAAGCTCGCGCCGGAAACAGGGGCAAAATAATTGAGCCCAGAATCGGTAGCAGCAGAAGAAGAACAAGACTGAGATCCATCACATGTATCCTTTGGAATTGCTCGAGCGATCAGGCGGTCGTCAAGCGCGCAATGGCTGTTTCAGCAGCATATATCTACACGCGCACCAGCATCCAATAGTGTCCCAGCAATGCATGCAGAATTGCGATAAATAAAGAACTGTTGAAACACAAAATAATTTCAGGTTTACAGCGATCCCTCTGATAGCCGTTTATAGCGAGTCAAGCGTTTATATTGTACATAGGAATTTTCCGCCGTAAGGAGACTCAATGGGCGCTTCCATTTCACCGCTGTTGCAGGGCGCATACTGGATTGTTTTGCTGCCTTTTCTTGTGGGCGCGTTTATCATACTCACCCCATTTCTGTTTCCGAAGCTAAGCCGCGACACGCGTGGCTGGAAGCTTTTATCGATGGCACTGTCAGTAAGCGCTGTCGGTTGGGGATTGATCCAATCCGTATTTGTATTTCTCGAAATTGCAAAGAGTCAGGTACCTTACGTCGCCGATGTGCCGTGGTTTGTGAGTGGCAGTTTCACTTTGAACATGGGTTTGCTTCTGGACAACTTGACGGCCGTGATGCTGATCGTTGTCACCGCGGTAAGTTTCCTGGTGCAAATCTACACGCATGCCTATATGCGCGATGACGCCGGCTATTCTCGTTTTTACGCTTATCTGTCGTTGTTCACAGGTTCCATGCTGGGTCTTGTGGTTGCCACCAATCTCTTTCAGATGTTCTTCTTCTGGGAGTTGGTCGGTGTGTGCAGTTATTTCCTGATTGGATTCTGGTTTTACAAGCCGAGCGCCGCTTACGCATGTTTTAAAGCGTTCGTCGTCAACCGCATCGGCGACTTTGGATTTCTAATCGGAATTTTGCTCTTGCTTTTCGCCACCTGGGGGTTCTGGAGCCAGCCGACCAATCTCACGCACGGGCTGCTCAGCTTCGCCGGCAACGTGGACATCTATCATGCCATTGCCTGGGCGCGCAGCAACAACACCCTGACTGTCGGCGCCTTGACGCTTTTGGCTTGCTTGATGTTTATGGGGCCAATGGCCAAATCGGCGCAAATGCCTCTGCATGTCTGGCTGCCTGATGCGATGGAAGGTCCGACGCCTATTTCGGCGCTCATTCACGCCGCTACCATGGTCGCCGCCGGAGTGTATATGGTGGCACGTGCATACCCGATTTGGCTCAATTGGGAAAGCGCAACCAACCCCGTGACCGCAGGCTCGATGTCACTGGCATTCGTCGCCTGGATAGGCGGATTCACAGCTTTCATGGCTGCCACCATCGCCCTTACTCAGGTGGATATCAAACGCGCGCTGGCGTGGTCGACTGTTTCCCAATTGGGCTACATGTTCGTCGGACTGGGAGTGGGCAGCTACACAGGCGGCATGTTCCACCTTTTCACGCACGCCTTTTTCAAAGCCATGCTCTTCCTTTGCAGTGGCGCCGTTATTCACGCTTTGCACGGACAACAAGACATGCGCTTCATGGGCGGGCTCAACAAAGATTGCAAGTTCACCCATTTTGCCTTCCTGATGGGCTGCCTGGCGATCTCGGGGTGCCCATTCTTCAGCGGCTTTTTCTCCAAGGACGAAATTATCGGCTCCAGCTTCTCGTGGACCGGACCCGGGCATGAAATTCTCGGCCCGCTCATGGTATTCACCGCCGGCATGACGGCGTTCTACATGTTCCGCATGTACTTCATGACCTTCTGGAATGACTATCGAGGCGACGTGCATCCGCACGCAGAAGGTAAGTTGACGCCTTTGACCATGCCGCTGATGGTGCTGGCCATACCCTCCATCTTTGCAGGCTGGTTAGGCTTCTCGCTGCAATCCTTCCAGGGCGTCGGCGCCGAATCGCCTTTCGGAGCCTTCGTCCACTGGCCGACAAACCCGGCAGAAGCGGCAAATTGGCCGGTGATGATCTGCTCAGTTGCCGCTTCGCTCATCGGCTTTGCTCTGGCTTTCGCGATGTACAAGACGCGCAGCCTCAAGTTGAACGAGGCGATTGCCACCGGCATGCCGTGGCTGTATCAGTTTTCTTTCAACCGCTGGTACTGGGACGATCTTTATCATGGCGCCGCCGAATTTCTGATCATGATCTTCCGCGGCTTCTGGACTCTTATTGACAGCTTCGTGATCGACAATGTGGTCAATCTCTTCGCCCAGATCGCCAAGGCAATCGGCGGACTGCTGCGTTATTCGGAAAACGGGCGCGGGCAGATCTATGCCCTTGTAATCTTCGCCTGTGTGGCGATCATTTGTGTTGTTGTGTACGGATTCGTCCCTGGAGGCTAAGCAATGGCAGACCCATCGCATCACGCGGTATCACATGAGCCGGATGAAACTCATGATGACCACGGTCACGGCCATGGCGCACACGGTTCACCCTCCTTCGAAACGATTCCGGAAGACAGCGGCGCCGACGGCGTCCTCAATCTGGCTGCCTGGCTGGCTTTTGTAGTGCTGCTGGCGTTCAGCACGATCATGTTTACGTATGCCGGACATGCCGCTGAGGCAAATCCGGCCCAGCCAGCGCCGCAAGAGGCCCGTTAAAGGGCTGAGATGTCCCATGCAGGCGCCTGAGCGGTGGCTGCTGTACCTGTTACGTTTGTTGTCATTAAGATTGTTGAGTAGTGGGGCAACGGAATAGCCACTTACGGATTATGCTATTGTATCGAGATCGGTACCGTGCCTGGGTTTGAACATTGCCAAGCGACGCTGAAGCTCGCTTTTGGAGAGCGATCTCAACAGAGACGCTCCCAGATACCCAGCGGATTGAAGGAGAGAGAGAGTAATGCAGGAAGTCACAGTAGGAATCGGCGGAGCCGCCGGTGACGGACTTGATAAGTCCGGCGACACACTAGCCAAAACGGCAGGCCGGCTCGGGCTCCACGTCTACGCCTACAACAGCTACCAATCAATCATCCGCGGCGGCCACATTTGGCTGAGAATTCGGATGGGCGAAAACAAGGTTTATACGCACGGCGATAATTTGACCGTATTGGTGGGTCTCAACCAAGACACTATCGAGCGTCACGCAGGCACCGTCAACGACGGCGGCTGCATCATTTTCAACGGCGACAAACTGAAATGCGATCCCAAGCTCGTCAAAGGCAAAGACGTGAAAATCATGGCTTTACCGATGAGCGAAGTGACGGCCGAAGTGGCCAAAAAGCACGGCGCCATTCAGCCAATCATGCAAAACACGGTCATGATCGGCGCAGTGCTCGCCGTTGCTGAAATCGACTTCCAAGAATGCGCAGACGTGCTGAAGGAAACGTTCGCACACAAAGGCGACAAGGTAATCGAACTCAACATCGGCTTGCTCGAGGCCGGCTATCAGTGGGCCAAGGCCAACAGCAAACCGATCACCAAAACCTGGACGTTCAGCAAAAAACGCCGCGCTTTCACCACCGGCAACGAGGTGATTGCCATCGGTGCCGCTGCGGCGGGACTGAAATTTTACTCGGCATATCCTATGACTCCGGCATCCAGCATCCTGCACTGGTTCGCCAATCATGCGGAGAAAGCCGGGGTTTGCGTCAAGCAAGCTGAAGACGAATTGTCGGTCATCAACATGGCAATCGGCGCCGGACTGGGCGGTGTGCGCTCGATGTGCGCCACCTCGGGCGGCGGTTTTGCCCTTATGACTGAAGCCATCGGTATGGCAGGCATCATGGAAGTGCCGGTGGTCTGCGTGGAAGTACAGCGCGGCGGCCCCTCCACCGGTCTGCCCACCAAGACTGAACAAGCCGACCTCAACCAGGTGTTCGGAGCTTCGCAAGGTGACTTCCCGCGCATGATCGTCGCGCCACACGATACTGCCGACTGCTTCAACACAGCAGTAGAAGCGCTACAGTTGGCTGACAAATATCAGATGCCGGTGCTGCTGGTGTCCGATCTGCTCTTGTCGGAACACCCGGAAACCGTAGATCCCGAAGTTTTCAAACACGACATCAAAATCGATCGCGCCCAGGCTGCCATCACTGAATGGCCCGAAGGCAAGCAATACAAGCGCTTCAGCTTCGATACCGTCAATGGTGTCTCCCCGCGTGTGTTGCCGGGCACTCCCGGCTGCATGTACGTATCAGGCACAGACGATCACGACGAGCGCGGCATTTTGATCTCCGACATGTTCACCACCACTGGTGTCAGACGGAAGATCGTAGAGAAGCGCCAGCGCAAGCTCGAGTATCTGCTCAAAGATCTTCCCGCGCCCAAGCTCGAAGGTCCGGCCGACGCCCAAGTGACGCTGGTTACGTGGGGTTCGACCTACGGGACAGTAAAAGAAGCGGCGGAAATGTTGACGGCGCAAGGCGTGAAAACCAACTTCGTCGTCGGCAAATACATTCTGCCGTTCCACACGAAAGAGTGGACCGACCTGCTCGGCAAGTGCAAGAAGAAGATTTCCGTTGAAGCCAACTTCACCAGTCAATTCGCCCGCTACTTGCGTGCGGAGACAGGCGTGGCCATGGATGCTCACATCAACAAATACGATGGTGAGCCGCTCGAGCCGCACGAGATCGTCGCTCAAGTCAAAGACATTCTCGCCAACAAGCCGTATGACTACACCGTTAGCGAAGCGGAAGCCCGCGATATCGCTTATCACTACCTGCGTACGCACTATGCCGAAAAAATGCGCCCGGTGAAATTCACCAAAGAGAGTCGCGACGGCAAAGGCGAAGCGCTCTGGCATGTCGAGTTTGCCGATCGCACAAGCGGCGAAAAGCAAGCAGAAATGACGATCGGAGCGGAATCAGGCGCTACTTATTCGTTCAAACAAGTTGGCGCGCCCGTAAAAGCATAACTAGAGCCGATGCAACGGGCGGCATGCAGCCGCCCCTACATAAGAAGGAACACGATAATGTCCACAGTTGTTGAACTTCCAGTCGAAACCTATAAAGGCCCGGTCGATCCCGATTGGTGTCCCGGGTGCGGTGACTACGGCACGCTGCGCTCGCTGCAAATGGCGGCGGGCAAGCTGGGCATCCAGCCGCACAATTTGATGATCGTTTCCGGAATCGGTTGCTCATCCAACCTGCCCGGATTCATCAATGCCTACGGCATCCACAGCCTGCACGGACGCAGCATTCCTGTTGCCACCGGCGCGCACCTGTCCAACACCGCTCTGAAAGTGATTGCCACCGGCGGCGATGGCGACGGTTATGGCATCGGCGTCGGGCACTTCATTCATGCCATGCGCCGCAATCTGGACATGACCTACATCGTCATGGACAACCAGATTTACGGTCTGACCACCGGACAGGCATCACCGACGACGACGCGCGGTCATAAAACCAAATCGACGCCGAAGGGCAATGCCGAGATTCCGCTCAATCCGCTGGCGCTGGCAATCACTGCCGGAGCCACTTTTGTGGCGCGTGGATTCACAGGCGAACAAAAGCAGCTCGTCGACTTGATGGCCGAGGCGATCGCGCACAAGGGCTTCTCGCTAATTGATGTGTTCAGCCCTTGCGTCACCTACAACAAGGTGAATACCTATCCCTGGTTCAAAGAACGCGTCTACAAGCTCGAGGATCAAAACTGGGATCCAAGCGATCCGATCAAATCGATCGCCAAAACTTTCGAGTGGGGCGACAAGATTCCTCTGGGTTTGATCTATAAATCCGATCAAGTCACCTACGAAGACACCGAGCCGGTACTTCAGCGCGGACCGCTCGTGAAGCAGCCTCTAGGCATCAACGCCGAGACGATGAAAGATTTTGTCGAAGAAATGATCTAACGACCCGCCGAGTCTGCGCTTAAAAGTATTAGTTGGCGATCCGACGTGGCATCTACGCAAGCAGAGCCATAATCTTCGAGAGGCATTCAAACCGGGATGGAGTCACAACTCCGTCCCGGTTTTTCGTCACCTGCCATGTGCATAATAGGGTTCGCTTGCGGTTATAACGTTTCCGACAAGCGTCCTTGAAGTCCGGCGTTGTGCCCGAAACTTATATGTAGACGTCGATTCTGTAGATCCGTCGGCGCCAAATTGATACAAACACAAACGGATTCTTACTATACAGATACTCATGCCAAGGTCTTCGATCCAGGAAACAGAACAGCTCAACCGCATCGCGACGTTTCAAGCGGCTTTCGCGGAGACTGTTCGGGCGTTGCGGCATACAAAAAAGTACTCGCAGGAAGAATTTGCAGAGCGCTCCGGTCTTCATCGCACCTACATTAGTGATATTGAGCGCGGCGTTCGCAATATTGCCTTCTCAAATATCGTACGCATATCTGAAGCGCTGGATATTTCCCTGTCTAAACTGATGCAAATGGTCGAGCGACAGGCCGCGGAAAAGCATTAAGCGCGGACTATCGGACCGCCACCGGCCTCGGCATCGTATTTGGTATCACGCTGCCGCCACTGCAGGACGAGCACCGCAATCGCCAACGCCAGCAACAGGCAATCGTAGATTAGAAAAGGAATCTTTTGGAAGGCGGCAATTGCCTGGGCCGAGCTCAAAGGCCAGGACAAAGGCACGTATAAAAACAAAAAGCCAACCCAAAGACGGTTCACAATGGCGGCCGTTTTGCTCAGCGCATCGCAACCGGCGGACGGGCGAGTTACAGCAAAGGCGGCCGCCAAAAGCAGCGTGTCGTGTATATGGGTGTGCGGGCTGAATATAAGCGAGGCGCAAATTGCCACCGCAAATGCCCATTGAAGGCAGGAAACGCTGCGCCTCCCGGCGAAAACAAACAGCACGCAATCGATAAACGCTGTCACCATCCAGAGTCCCGAGCTAACGTCCAGTGCTTGAACCGGAGTCAGATAACGCACCAGAAGGGCGCGCACACAGATCATATATTCGGGCCAAACCCCGTAAAAAGCGCCCGTTGTCTCGGCCTCATGGAGAATGCGCGGGTAATGTATTACGTTGTCCCAGCCTACCGCCGCTATGCTCACCAAAAGCATGCCGACGACGCCGATGGCCGCCCAGCCGACAGCACGCCATTGCTTCGTGCACAGCGCATATAAACCGAGCAGAATGCCGTACTGCGGTTTGAATGTGCAAGCGGCGATCGCCATACCCTGCCAGAGCGGTTGCCGCCGGTGAGCGGCTAGCAGATAAAGCAGGTAAAACGCCAGCACCAGCCAAACAGGTTGCCCATGTTTCCAGGCCGAAATTGCCGGATACGAACAAAACAGATAGGCGGTGCAGCTTGTGGCGGTTATGGCGCCCCACCCTTTGCAACGTGTCAAATAAATAATGAGCGCAGCGCCTGCACAGAGGGTCAGCAAGAACACCCAGATAACATAGGCGAATTTAATCGGTAGCAGCGCGAAAGGCGTCATCACGGCGAAAGTAACGGGCGGATACTGCAAGAAGAAGTCCTTCTCGAGTTTGTTCGGATAAATGAGGGCGTCCATGTAGCGCATCTGCACTTCCGGCGAGTAGGCGTGCGCCCCATCGCCTTGCAAAACCATCTGTCCACTGACGAAAAAGAGGACGAAGTCACTCATATGCAGTCCGCTCTGGTCGTTGTAATAGAGGAAGTCGTTGCTTTTCAACGGATCCAGTACGGAATAAAAGAACAAGATGGCCGACAGCATTACCACCGCCGTCAGCATGCCTGCGTTGGTTAAGTTGCGAGTTTTCGGCGCGCTCAAAAGTTCAGCAATCAACATGACAAGCACATGTTAACGCTAATTGTGCCCGATTGTCTCTCTTGTTGCCGCAGCAAGCGGTCGCTGCGACGGCTGGTTTTGCAGGGACGACGCCATGCCTTGCCCTGCTTGGGGGGCCGGCAACGCACTCACGGCAAAATCAGTTTGCGGTGTCAGCACAATGGTGAAATCGGCCATCGGCTTGGCCTCGAGTTGCAAGGAAAGCGGCCAGTAACCAAGTTCGGGCACGGCTGCGCGCAACTTCTGGGTGGCGGCTTCGTCGGCACGACCGCTCATTTGAACGATCTGCTCGTGCTGGCAATCAGCAAGAGGCATAAGCCATTTGTAGCGCACGTTGTAGCCGGCAAGTGTAAGCCGCTGTTCGAGCCGCATGGCCACTTGATCGCAGCCCCTGGGATACCTGAGGGCGACCACCGGCACGCGCGTGACGGCGGACACCGTCTGGTCAGGGTCCACACCAGATACGGTGGCAGGCGTCTCGGCGGTCGCGTTGACGAAAGCACCACCGCCGCTCAATCCAAGAATGCGATTGAATACGGCGCGGCTGCCGTCCATGTCCGGCACCCAATAGCTGCCGCCGTTGATCATCTGTGCTGTTCCGGGAAGCATCGCCGTCACCACTTGCTCCGGTTTGACGTCCTTGCCGAAGGTGGCGAGACGAGCCATATCGTCTAGTGATAGATCGGTTTGCACATAATCGTGAGCCATGCGCACCAAATCCGGCAATCTCAGAAGAAACTGCGGATCGCGAAGTTTTTTGGCGGCTGCGCGGAAAAACCATTGTTGCCGCTCGATGCGCCCGATGTCGCCTTTGGCGTCATGGCGAAAACGGACGTATTGCTCGACCTGCTCAGGAGCAAGGGTCTGCAGTCCGGGCTTGAGGTCTATATGCAGATGAGCCGACCAGTCGTGATAGTGCATTTCCTTTTCAACGACCACTTCCACAGGACCAAGAAGCTGGCAAAGCTCTTTCAGTGCTTGAGTATCAACTACAACATAATGATCGATGGGCACGCCGAAATTCTCGCTGACGGTCTGCATCGCCATGGCAGGGCCGCCGAAAGCATGCGCTGCATTTATCTTGTCCAGACGCTCGCTGTTAGCCATTTTTACCCGGCTGTCGCGCGGGATGGATACAATGCCCACTTTACGCGTCATCGGATCAAGGCTAACCAGGATCATCGTGTCCGAACGCGTGTTGGTGAACCGCTCTGTGTTCAGCCCGTTGGAATCCACCCCCATTACAAGCACGGTCATCCGTTGCGAAAGCATGGGCAGAATTTGAATCTGGTTGGTGCTCACGCCAGGCATAGCCGGCAAGGTGGACGATTTGGTCAGCGCCTCAGCAGGACGACGCTGGGTAAAGCTGACAATGAGAACGCCGATTGAGACGCCAATGACAATCGAAACTAGTGTCTGCCAGAAGAACTGGCGCAACGGGGAGGATTTCAAAATTGGAGACCTGATACGAATGCTCTTCTGTCAAGCATCTTACCCCTGCATGATTGGCTATACTTGAAGCTCGGCTAAATTTTCCAAGGATTTTACGTCCCCTATACGTGAGAGCCGTACCGCAGCCAAAAAAAAAAGGAGCGTGAATCGTGAAGTTATTTCTGGATACTGCCAACCTCGATGAGATAAAAGAAATAAATGCCTGGGGTGTGCTCAATGGAGTTACCACCAATCCCTCTCTCGTGTCCAAAGAAGGCGTCGACTTCAAGCAGCGCGTCATTGAGATTTGCAAAATCGTAGATGGTCCGGTGAGCGCCGAAGTCACGACTACCGACCCCAAGGAAATGATCCAGCAAGGACGTGACATTGCCAAATGGGCAAGCAACGTCATGGTCAAATGTCCTCTGACGCCTGCCGGATTGGAAGCATGCCACGCCTTGAGCAAGGATGGAATCAAAGTGAACGTCACTTTGTGCTTCTCCGTCAATCAAGCAATTCTGGCGGCGCACGCCGGAGCCACTTTCGTCAGCCCGTTTGTAGGCAGGCTCGACGACATCAATGAAGACGGCATGAAGCTGATTGAAGAGATCGTCGAAGTTTTCCATATTCAGGGCTATGAGACTGAAGTTCTCTCCGCCAGCATTCGCCATCCCGTCCATGTGAGCCAATCGGCACTGGCCGGTGCGGACATTTGCACCATGCCGTATAAGGTGTTCAAAATGCTCGTGCAGCACCCGCTCACCGACGCCGGACAGAAGAAATTCCTGGAAGATTGGGAGAAGACCAAGAAAGAACTGGCAGGCGCTAAGTCGTAGGACGGCAAAAACAATCGCCAGTCGCTCTGGTGCCTCTGGCGACATTAGTCGTAGTTGGCTAGTTATAGGACAGCCTTCAGGCGCGCTCGGAAAGTTGCGTCACACGCAACGTCAGGTAGCAGTATCTTTTGAGACACAGCCTTGATTTCAGGCGTTTTAGGGTTGTGGTGAGCGTTTCATCTGAGGCAACTTCCTGAGCGTGCGGCGGGCGCGTCCACTGGCGCCAGTTGCCAGAAGGTTAAAAACGCCACGGCGGCGGTAAGTAAACTGTACCGCTAGGACCCAGAGCGATGGCAACCGAAAAACTGGCAGAACCAACCGTAGACAACGGACCAAGTGGATTCATGCAGCTCAACCAGAACACGCTGGTGGTTGATCACGGCAAGATCTACCTGGATGGGGCTGCCGTGGGCTTCCTCTACGACGATGGACTGCTAAAAGGTCTGGCTGCGCCTTTTGATCCGAAGCAGGGCGTAAAAACGATAGAAGAATTACCGGAATGCTCGTTCAAGGGCATCGATGCGCGCGGTGCCGTTCTCGAGCTACCTAGCCCCACCCCTGGACCGACGGGACTGCTTAAGTACAACGGCGTTGCTCTCAATGTGCTGCATGGACGGATTGCCACTGCCGACCATCGCACTGTGGGTTTACTCGACGATAAGGGCAAAATGTGGCTGCGCAACCACAAGAATCCATCCGCACTTCTGGAGCTTGATGAATACTCGCAGCTCGCTACGTCCTTTCAAGGAATAAACAGCAAGGAAAAACCCTTCGTTTACGAATGGGTGCGACCGCTGCATCGTATGGATCGCAGCTACAGAGAAAACGAAATCATTCGCTACTTTGAAGACTGGGACAAGCTGACCACCGTACAAAAGAATTACGTGCTCGAGACTATGACTCTCTGGGCGCAGTCGGGCATTCTGCAAATAGTCAGACGCAGCGAAGGCGATGCGGCGCTGGGCAACGTTCGCGAGGGCGCCTCCGGCGTCACCGGCGTGCGCACCGGCAAGGTCACCATTCACAAAGAGGAATTCGAGAAAGAGATTCAGCTCTACAGAAACTTCGGTTCCGTCGCTCGCATACCGAGCACAATCAAACCCTATCACGAAGTGCGCATCAATCTCGTTGTTTCCCACGAGTTCGGGCACCAGCTTGAGTTCACTATGTCACAGGCGCTGCAGTACAAGGTAGAGGACGACCTCTACAAACCGCTTTTGAAACGCTGCGATCTGTTGCATCCTTTACCCGAAGGATATAAAGCATTCTCGGAGCTGATTCAACTCCACCAAATCGAAGAACGCGTATTTATCTCAGGCTATGCACGCACCAGCTTCCACGAATATTGGGCAGAGGCGGTAGCAGCCTTTTCCGTGAAATCAAGTCGCGACGTTCTGAAGTCCATGGACCCAGGAGTCTCCGAAATACTGCGTCAGGTGATTTTGGCTCCGGAAAAAAATCTCAGTCCCAAACACGAACAAGAAGCACTAAAATTGCAATCGAGCCTGAAAGTCGGCGGTGAATTGACAGACGATTTGTTGGATAAGTGAGAAGCAAGATCACAGCCGCTATGACGATAAGCGTGACCACGCTGAGCGTGGCCCTGTGGTGGCAGCCGGCAAGCGCTCAGCAATCATATGCACCTTGGGGTCAAAACAATGCGCCCGCAAATGGTGCGCCGCCAAATTATTATGCGCGGCCCGGCGGCTACGCACCGCCTGCCGGACAAGGGTATGCACCAGCCAACGGCGGTCAGCCCTATGCACCAGGCAATGGTGGGTATGCACAGTCCCTTCCCGCTTATGGAAATTCAGCAG
>Ga0134128_10007176_pt1 | contig 13459 bp, 13 predicted proteins | sample KB31754_FD_96462 | JGI IMG/M metagenome (GOLD analysis project Ga0134128, IMG submission 96462) | Terrestrial soil microbial communities with excess Nitrogen fertilizer from Kellogg Biological Station, Michigan, USA - KB3-175-4 | ecosystem: Environmental > Terrestrial > Soil > Unclassified ... | reverse complement strand
GCAAATATCTCTGGGACGTCATCATGACGGGCTCCAACATCGGCTTCGACATGGTGAAGGAAGACTTCGTCGATCCCCTCGCGCCCGAGCTGCGCGATCCCGCGGTCAACGATCCCAAGATCTGGGGCGGCTGGGACGAGGCTTATGTCGACAACAGCAATAAATATGTCTTCTCGACCAATCTCGCGCTGAAGAGCCCGGTCTACAACGCGCTGAAACTCTCGCCCGAGAAGGTCAAGAAGGAAGGCGTCCGCATCCTCTTCGATCCGGATCTCAAGGGCAAAATTTATTGGCACGACCCGAACGTCCCCGGTCCCGGCGCGCAATTCGCTTTCTATCTCGCGCGCCGCTTCAGCGCGGACGAGTTGCGCCGCTTCATTACCGAGCAGAAGCCGATCTTCGTCGCCGACCAGAACCAGGTGATCGACGCGCTCGCGCATGGCGCGGCGTGGCTCGCCCTCGGCCCAGGCAATTCGCACGCGTTGTTGGAGCCTTACATCAAAGCCGGCGTGCCGATCGATCTCAGGAAATTCGGCAACGCGCCGGAGCTCAACGACATCACCCTCGGCGGCTCGACCATTTGGGTGATGAAGAACCGACCGCATCCGAACGGCGCGCGGGTGTTCGTCAACTGGCTCTTGAGCAAGGACGTCCAGGCCGGCTTTGCCAAGGCGACCGAGCAGAATTCGCGCCGCACGGACGTCGCCTCGGTCGCCGATGCCGACGGCACGCCCGTCCCGGGCGCGCATTACGTCGCGCCGCAGGACGAGGCGAACGCGCCCGCGCTCGACAAAGCGATCGCCGAGGTCGGCGAGATGCGCAAGACCGCGCAACATTGATGAGGCATAGGAATTGGGCCGGCTGCTGAAAATCGCCTGTTGGGATTACGACCGCGTCAATCCGCTGCGCGACGGCCGTGCCAAGATCGAGGGCTGCGACATCGAGTTCACGGTCAACGCGCCGCATAATTTCTTCTTTCGCGCTGGCGAATCGCCGCCTTACGAGGTGATGGAGCAATCCTTCTCCTCCTATCTGACGCGGCGCTCGCGCGGCCGCGTGCCGTACACGGCGATCCCGATCTATCCCTCGCGCATGTTCCGCCATTCGGCGATCTATGTGCGTACCGATCGTATACGCACGCCGGGCGAGCTGAAGGGCAAGCGCATCGGGGTGCCCTTTTACGGCATCACGGCGGTGATGACGGCGCGCGGCCTCCTCGCCGACGAATACGGCGTCAAGCCGGAAGATTTGATCTGGGTGAATGGCGGGCTCTTCGATCCGAAGGAGCGATTGACGCAGGATCTCGGCCTGCCGCCCTCGATCCGCATCGAGCAAGCGACCGAGAAGAGTGTATCGCAGCTCCTCATCGACGGCGGCATCGACGGGCTCATCACCGCCGCCTCGCCTTCGGCCGCGGCGATGAAGGCGCCGCATGTCGCGCGCCTCTTTCCCGATTATCGCGCTGTCGAGCAGGCCTATTATAAGAAGACACGCATCTTCCCGATCATGCATGTGCTCGGCATCAAGACCGAGGTGCTGGAGCGCGATCCGTCACTGGCACTGCGCGTCTATAAAGGTTTCTGCGACGCCAAGGATATTTGTCTGCGCGATCTCGACGGCGATGGCGGTGCGGTCAAAGCGACCGTGCCCTGGCTCGGGCCCGAGCTCGAAGCGACGCGCGCGGCGATGGGCGAGGATTTCTGGCCCTATGGCATCGAAAAGAACCGGCCGACGCTCGAAGCGGTGACGCGCTGGTCCTTCGAGCAGCATCTCTCGCCGAGGAAGCTCGCGGTCGAAGAGCTCTTCGCGCCGGAAACTTTGGCCGTAGGCTAATGAAATAGCCGTCATTGCGAAGAGCGCAGCGACGAAGCAATCCAGGAAGCATCACATGAAGTCCTGGATTGCTTCGCTTCGCTCGCAATGACGAACGAATTAAGCGAGCTCGATCTGCGCACCTCAAGGCCAGCGCCAGTTCAGCAGCGCCGCCCAGGCGGGCGGCAGCGGCAATACGTCGACGCTGATCGAAAGCACGATCACGCCGAGGAACGAGATGGCGGTGGCAACCGTCACCTCCGTTCCAAAAACCTCGTGGCGCGGATTGAGCCAGCGCGAGGCATGGATGCGGAAGATGTTGCTGAGCGCCATAATCGGCGAGACGATCGTCACCGGCGTGAGCGCCAGCGCCATGTAGTAGAAGACTTGCGAGACGTAGACCATCACGCCGGAGAAGAGGAACCATTTCGTCGCCTCCGGGGTGATGTTGCGGATCTCCCGCCAATGTCCCGGCGCCGCGAGCAGGATCAGAATGATGATGCTCGCACTCGACGCGCTGATGACGCCGCCGGCGAGAGCAGAGTCGAGGCCGCGTCCGCCGCCGGCATAGCGCAGCAGCACCGGCGTCAGGCCATAGAAGAACGCGGAGGCGGCTGCGAAAAGATAGCCTTCGACCATGCGCGGCTTGAATGCCGCCCCGGCGACCGCCGCACGCGATCGCTTCGCCCCTTCGCGCGACACCACGGCCGGACCGGCAAAGATCAGGATGATGCCGACGATGCGCGGCAGGGTCAGCGTCTCGCCGAGGAACAGGATGGCGAACACGAGCGAGACGATAAGATTGAACTGCATGATCGGGCCGGCGAGGTTCGTGCCGATCGCGCTGATGGCCCGGTAATTGGCGTAACGGCCGATGACGAAATGCGTGACGCCCGTGACGGCAAAGGCGATCACCGAGGCGCGCGGCAATTCCCCGAACACACCGAAGCCGCCACCGAACGCCAGGGCCAGCAGGAAGACCGGCACGCCCACCGGGATCGATAAGGTCGTCGCCTGCACCGCCGAGCCGGTGATTACACCGCGGCGCACGCCGGCATTGGTGATCGCAAAGCTCACCGCCGAAATCAAAGCCAACAACGCACCGAGCATGCTATCCCCTATCGCAGCGGCGAGCTTAGATCTTCGGCGCGGTCCAGCTCAGCGCTTCCTTCGGCCAGAGCTCGTCGACCGTCATCTGTCGCGTCGAGAGGTATTGCTGATGCACGTATTTGCAGATCAGCTCGACATTCTTGCGATTGGCGGCAGAGGTGACGCCGTATTCCCAGGGATCGGGACCGAGGAAAGCGCGCTCTTCTTCCCAATAGGACTGATACCAGGCGAGCGGCACGATGCGCGGATTGGTAAGGTGCTTGTAGGCAAGCTGTTTCGATTTCTCGAAAGCATCCATCAGGCTCTTCGTCACCCACGGATTCTTCGTGACGATATCGCGCCTGATGATCGCGCAATGCATGATCGGAAAGAGACCGGTGCGGTTGTACCAATCGACCTCGAGTTCCTTGAAATTCGGCCAGAGCCGCGCGATGTTCGGCTTTTTCGCCAGCCAGGCCTTCGGGAAATTCGGCGAGAAAACCGCGTCGATCTCGCCATCGCTGAACATGTCATCCACATTCTTCGCCGGGCGCATCTGCTCGATACGCAGGCCTGCGGGCCGCTCGAACTCGATGATCTCAGGATCGTTCGTCACCCAGATGACCGATTCCGCCGGCACGCCGTAATCGTTCTGCAGCAGGCCGCGCAGCCACACGCACGCCGCCGGCTGATAGATCGGGCAGCCGATCTTCTTGCCGGCGAGGTCTGAGGGCTTGCTGATGCCCTTATCCTTGTTGATGAAGATGAAGCCATGCCGGAAGCGGCGATGGAGGAACAGCGGCAGGCCCGTGAAGGACCAGTCGCGGCTCGCCGCACCGACATAGGCCGGGCAATTGAACTCGCCGACATCGCAGATGTCGTCATGCGCGACCTGGCGATGAATGTCCTCGTAGCCGGGATAGTTCGGAAACTCGAAATCGATGCCTTCGGCCTCGACGACGCGCTCACGCAGCGGACGCGTGCTTTCGTAGTTGCCGACCACACAACGGAGCTTCAACTTCGCCACGATCGCTTCCTCCCGGGCCGCGTGCTTCTTCTTTGCGACGAAGTAGCACGCGCGACGCGGCGGCGCCAGGGAGGCGCTTAGCCCTCGAGCCGATCGAAATAGTGCTTCACATTGGCGAAAGCGAAGACGACGCTGAAAATGCAGAGACCGTAGCCGACACCGTTTGCCGTCGGGCTCGGGCCGCGCGCCGCGAGGATGAGTCCGAGCAGCGCCAATACGCCGAGCAGCGCCATCAGCACGACCAGGGAGACCTCGTCGTCGACCAGCATCTGGAGCGACAAATCCCCGAGCCCGCCCGAGAGCGCGGCGAGGCTTTCCCAGATCAGGGCGATCAGCGCGAGGATCGCCCCGGCGAAGCCGATCGCGTAGGTGAGATCATCGCTCGCACTGCTGGCGCACCAGAGCGCCCCGAGACAGACCAGGACCAGGACCGCGCCAATGAACCACGGCGCGAACCAGCCCAGCACTTCAGGGATAGGGATACGTTGCGCTTCGACTTCGGCAATCCGGGCACGCAGCGCATCAGTTTCTTGGGCTTGATCCAACATGCTTCACCTCCCTCGGAGAGAGTTCCTCCCGGGCAGTAAACAGCGACGCCGCCGCAGGCGTTCCCGCGGCGGCGCCGAGGCGAGATAACGGCCGTGCGGCTATTTCGATTTGACCGGCTTCAGGCTCCGCAGATAGGCGATCAGATCGTTCAGATCGGCATTGGAGATGTTCTTGTACCAATCGAACGCCATCAGCCGCACCAGAGGCCGGTCGGGCCGCATGCCCGTGGTGATCGCCGTCTTGATCTGATCGTTGGTCCAGCCGGCGATGCCCTGCGGATTGCCCGGCGTCAAATTAGCCGAGATGATGAGACCGCCATTGGGCGCACCGAACTCATTGCCGCCGGCGCCCATGCGCGTGAAGTCGGGCCGGCCCTGAACATCGGGCGTATGGCAATCCATGCAATGGCCGAGACCTGTCGCCAGGTACTTGCCGTAGGCGATGGCGTTTGTACGCGGCACGTCGGCAATATGCGTCACCGACGGACCGTAGCCGGGCGGGAGTGGAATTTTATAGGTCGATTTCTCGGTCTTGTTGCTGATCGGCTTGATCGAGCGCAGATAAGCGACGACGGCCTTCACATCCGTGTCCGACATATCGCGATAGAAGGCAATCGGCATCGGCGGACCGATAATCGTGCCGTCGGGGCGCTTGCCGTTGCGGATCGCGTTGATGATCTGGTCGTCTGTCCAATTACCGATGCCGGTTTCCTTATCCGGCGTGATGTTCGAAGGGACGGCGTGAAAGACCGGCGCATCGATCGGATCGCCGCCCGATAATTCCTTGCTCTCGATTGCCCTGCCATTCGGGCCTTTCGGCGTATGGCAATTGCCGCAAGCGACGATGCTGTGCATGAGGTAGGTGCCGCGCTCGAGTGGCGTCTCGGCGAAGCTTGTCGCCGCCGTCGCAAACATCGCCGCGGCGGCGATGAAAAGCGTCGCGATATGTCTTCCGACGTGGCGCGCCATCTCCCCTCCCCGATAACTGGTTTTTACAATGGCTAGTTTTCACGCTCCTAACACAAGCAGACGAGCGAATCTACCGCCACAAAATCGCCCGCATTCAAAAAACCGCATTGAACAAACCGGCCCGGTCGCTCGTTGTCTCCAGCGGGGGATGGCCCGGGTCGTAAGCACCCCAGCTATCCTTGCGTGGGTTCGTACGCCTGTCAGGAGGTTGCCGATGTCATCGGGATGGATGCGCTTCTTGGTCGTCGCGGCCGTTGCTTTGGGTCTTGCCGGTTGTGTCGCCTATCCGGACCCGTATTACGGCGGCTATGGCTACGGTCCCGCCTATTATGGTCCGCCCGTAACCGGCAGCATCTTTATTGGCGGCGGCTGGCATGACGGCTGGGGTCACCGCCGCTGGCGCTGATCGGCGCGTCAGCGTTTCCGGGCGACGACATGGAAGAGGTGCCAGTGTTTCGTCTCGCCGCGCGGTGTGACTGAATCGGTTTCCTCAACCTCGAATAGCTCGATCGCGTAGTTCGCAAAGAGCGTGCGCGCCGAAGCTTCGTCGTGGAAGGTGATCGGGCGATTGTCCATTCCCCTTTCCGCCCAGCTATCGCGCGGACCGCACAGCTGGCCGGCAAAACGTCCGCCGGTTGCGATCGTGGTATCGATCTTGCGCCACAGACCCGGAAACGCGGCCGGCGGACAGAACGGCAGCGCGAAGCTCGAATTGACGAGGGCGACCTCGCCCCAATCTGCTTCCTCGAATTTCTCGCCGCGCAATTCGAGCTGCGCGGCCGGCGGCAGATCCTGGCGCGCGCGCAATCGCGCGAGCGCGGCGGGCTCGGAATCGATCGCGATCACCCGCCAGCCGCGGCGCAGCAACTCGATCGCATCGCGACCATCGCCACAGCCGAGATCGGCCGCAATCCCGCAAACGCCTTCGGCGGAGAAGCGGTCGAGCGCGGCAAGCAAGGTCGGGCGCGGCGGCCGGCCTTCGGTTGCCGTGTAGTATTTGACCCAACCCGAAACACGCGGCGTCGACGAATCTGACACGGTTTCCGTTGCCAAAGCAAAATCGCGCGGCTTTCAAGGCGGCCGCGCTTGGCAATGCTGGCAATTCACGGAATAGGGCGCAAGGGCGGACCGTCGCTCCCGACCATCGGTTAACGGCCCGTTTACCAACCTCGCCGAGAATCGAAGAGCGCAACCCGCGTCTTCGGGGCCTTTAATGGGTGGTTTGCAGTTTCACCAGCAAGTCCTGCCGCTCCTGCTGCGTCAGCCGCGTCTCGAAAATCGCGATCTGATTAGCGTGGGCCTTGGGCACGCCGAGCGCCGCCGCCTCGCCGTAGAGCAAAAAAGCGGCGATCGGGTCTGCCGGCCAGCCGATTCCGTTGAGCTTGCACCAGGCGAGCGCCTCGACCGAACGCGGTTCTTTTTCCTCGGCATGGGATTCGAGCAGCTGCATATCGGCCGGGCTCAGCCTACGCATGCGGATCGCGGCAAAAACGCTGTCGACCGTCGGTCCGGCATGGGCCGGCCGAAGGGCTGGCGGCGCCGCTGGGAGCTTAGCTTCCGACGCGCAAGCCGGATTGGCTTGCATCACGCAGCGATAGGCGCCTCCGAGATCGTAGAACTGGGCGCGCGCCGGCGTGTCGGTTGAAGCGAGCAAACCGGCGAAGCCCAGCGAGAGAAGGAAAGCCCGAAAATGCATGGCAACAATCGTAGCCTAAACAGGTTAACGCTCAGCGCAGCCTTGGCTTCCTTACTGGCGCTTGGCGCCTGTGCACCCTTTGCCCGGCAAGACCCGCCCGGGCTCCTCGGCGCGTTGGTCGATCGCGCGCCACCGATCGTTGCGGTCAAAGCGACGGGCCCGTATGGCGATCCGCTGGCCGAGCCGGTTGAGCCGCTCCTCAGCGCCGATATCGCCGATCAGATCGTCGGCTTCCCGTTGCGCTCTTCGTTGAGTCCCGACGCGCGCCTCAGCCTCGCCGCCGCAAGCCTGCGCGCCGCCTCGGCGATGACCGGCACGATCGTCCAATGGCAAAGCGCCGATGCATCCGGCGCCGTGGTGCCCGCGCGCGACGTCTATCGCTCGCATCGCGGCGATATCTGCCGCGATCTGCAGCAACAAGCGAAAAGCGCCCGCGGCTCACCCACGGCCGATCTCGTGACCCTCTGCCATGCCGATCTCGGCGATGGCCGGGTCTATTGGCTGCCCGGCTCGCCGGACTGATCGCCGCCGCGACGCCGAGAGGCGTTGCGCCTGACCTGATGGCGGCATATCACCGCCGCTTATGAGTGATATCTCCGGGGATAGCTTCTGGGGCTGGGTCGTGGTGCCGCTCGCCGTATTGGGCGCGACCATCTGGCTGACCGGCATCGCGCGTGGTTGGCTGCAGCGCCGCGCCATCCTCGACCATCCCGGCGAGCGCACGTCGCATGAAGGAGCAACGCCGCGCGGCGGCGGCATCGCGCTTATACCGGTCGTGCTGTTTGCCTGGATCATGCTCGCGCTCGGCGGTCTCGCGCCCGGCGCCATTTTGGGCATCACGGCCCTCGCCGCCGCGCTCGCTCTCGTCTCGTGGTTTGACGATCTCAGCGAACTCGCTTTCGGCTGGCGTCTTGCCGCGCATGTCATCGCCGCCGCGCTCGGCGCGAGCTACCTGCTCGGCCCCGCGCCGGTCTTTCAGGGCTTGCTGCCCCCGCTCGCCGACCGCATCGCGGTCGTGCTGCTCTGGACGTGGTTCATCAATCTCTACAATTTCATGGACGGAATCGACGGTATCACCTGTGTCGAGACCATTGCGATCGGCCTCGGCGTGATGCTGATCGCGGAGCTCGCGGGGGACGATGCGCATGCGGCGATGCCGGCACTGGCGCTCACCGCCGGCGCACTCGGCTTCCTGCGCTGGAACTGGCCGCGCGCCAGCATCTTTCTCGGCGATGTCGGCAGCGTACCTCTGGGATTTGTGACCGGCTGGCTCCTCCTGCTGCTCGCGAGCCATGGCGAATGGGCACCGGCGCTGATTCTCGCGCTCTATTATCTGGCCGATGCCACCGCCACCCTGCTGCGCCGCCTTTTGCGCGGCGAGCGCTTCTGGCAAGCGCATCGCTCGCATTTCTATCAACGCGCGCTGGCGCCCGATAACGATCATGGCGCGGTGTTGAAATTGATCATCGGCGGCAATGCCGCGCTCCTGTTGCTCGCGCTGCTCGCGATCCGCTTTCCCGGGCCGGCGCTGATTGTCGCTGTGCTCGCCGTGACGAGCCTGCTGGCGCAACTTTCACGCCGTGCGCGTCGCGTGACGATCTTGCCGCCCCTATAGTGGCGTGCGATGCCTTTTCCCGATCTCCGCCCCGACGACACGGTGAAACCCCGCCCGGCCGAGAACACGCTCACTCCAGCAGAGCAGCGGCGCCGGCGCGCAACGGAGGCAGGCTGAGCACCGTCGAGCCTATCGTCATCCTCGGCGCCGGCGGCTTCATTGGCCGCGCGCTGAGCGCACGTCTCGCCGCGCATAACGTTCTGGCGCGTGCCGTGACGCGCGAGAATACCGGCACCCTGAACGCCAAGACCGATTGGCCGGCGCTGCTCGAGGGAGCGCAGATCGTCATCCATCTCGCGACCGGCGCTTCGCCGCGCCTCGAGCGCGCACGTTTCGGCGACGAGATCGCGACGGCGGAAGCGCTCGGACGCGCCGCTCAGCGCTGCGGCATCGCCCGGCTCATCCTGATGAGCTCGATCCGCGCTATGGGCGAGAATAGCGGTGCAGAGCCGTTTCGCGCCGATCGGACGCCCTTGCCCAGCGACGAATACGGCCGGGCCAAGCTCGCCATCGAAGCGGCGCTCGCCGGCGCGCCGGGTCTCGCGATCCTGCGACCGCCCCTCGTCTACGGTCCGCGCGTCCGCGACAGTTTCAAGACCCTGATGACCGCCGTGGCTCACGGCGTACCGCTACCTGTTGCGAGCATTCGCAACCGGCGGGCTTTTATCTTCTTCGAGAATCTGCTCGACGTGATCGAGATATTCCTCGCCGCAGAGGCGCCCGCCGGCAACTATCTGCTCCGCGATGACGAAGAAGTGTCGACGCCGGAGCTGGTGCGGCGGATCGCGCGCCATCTCGGTCGCACGCCGCGCATTTTCCCGTTCCCGTCCGGCCTCTTGCGCCACGCGCTGGAAGCGGCCGGGCGCGGTTACATGGCGCGAGGGCTGATTGGTTCGCTGTCGATCGACGACGGTGCGACCCGCGCGCGCCTCAACTGGCGGCCGCGGGTCACCCTCGATGAGGGCCTCGCTACGACGTGCCGCGCGTTTCGCGACGGCGCGTCATGAGCGGCGAGAAGCGTAAGCTTATCTTCCTCGTCACCGAGGATTGGTATTTCTGGTCGCATCGCTTGCCGATGGCGCGTGCCGCCCAGCAAGCGGGCTTCGATGTCGCGGTTGCGACACGCGTCGTTGCACATCGCGCACGCATCGAGGCCGCCGGCTGTCGCGTGATACCGCTGCGCTGGCGACGCGAGGAGATCGGACCTTCGTCGAGCCTCGCCGCGATTGCGGAAATCTATCGTCTCTATCGCCGCGAGCGACCCTTCGTGGTGCACCACATCGCGCATAAAGCCGCAATCCTCGGGGGGATCGCCGCACTTTTGGCGCGCGTGCCGCGGGTCGTCAGCTTCATCGCCGGCGTCGGCTATATGGGCACGAGCCGCAGCCGGCACGCGCGGCTCGTCGGCGCGGCGACGCGGCTGCTTTCGCCGGTCTTGCTGCTGCGCCGCAATTGCCGCGTCATTGTGCAGAACGACGAGGACCGCGCCGTGATCGAAGCGCTGCGACCGGCAGCGGCCGACCGCATCACGGTGATCCGCGGCTCGGGCGTCGATCTCGATCATTTCAAGCCGCTGCCCGAGCCGCCATCGCCGCCCATAACCGCCGCCTATGTCGGCCGCATGATCGCGATCAAAGGCGTCGCCACGCTGGTCGAGGCGCAGCGCTTGCTGCGCGCCCAGGGCGTCGAAATGCAACTCCAGCTCGTCGGCACACCCGATCCCGCCAATCCCAGCTCTTTCGATGAGGCGACGCTGCGCGCCTGGAGCCAGCGGCCGGGAATCGTGTGGTGCGGGCATCGCGACGATGTGCGCGAGACCTGGGCGACGGCGCATATCGCGGCGCTCGCTTCGGAAGGCGGCGAAGGTGTGCCCAAGACGCTGCTCGAAGCGGCGGCGGTGGGCCGCGCCATTGTCGCAACGGATGTCCCGGGCAATCGCGATGTCGCGCGCCACGGCATCAACGCGATCCTGGTCCCGCCGGGTGACGCGGCGGCCCTCGCAACAGCGTTGAAGAGTCTCGCAAGCGATCCGGCACGACGACGCGCGTATGCGGCGGCCGGCCGGTCATTGGTCGCGGAGGGATTTTCGGGAGAAGCGGTGACCGCGGCGACGCTCGCGCTCTATCGCGCCCTTAGCGCAGCGGTTTAAAAGCCGCTAGACGGTCTAGGCCGCCTTGGCGTGATCGGACACTGTGGCCTCGAGGATCTTCTTGAGCAATTCCAGCAATGCTTCGAGCTGCTCATAGGCGAGACGCCGACCCGGCGCGCCTTTTGTCCAGATATCCCAGCAATTGATCGCGTGATCGATCTTGCTGAGCGAATCGCCAAGCTGCCAATAAATCGCCTTGGCGCCGCGCAGGAAGTTGATGAAGCCGCCGGGATTGGCACTGGCGACGAACTCTTCGTAGAGCTTGTCGTACTGCTTCAGCGTGTTGTCGGCGTGGACCCAATGGCCGCGCAGCCGCTCGATCGTGGCGCGGCGGATCGGGTCCAACACCTGGAGCACGTCGCGCGGCACCAGATTTTTCGGCATCGCGTCTTCCTTGAGCCATTGCGCCAAGGCCTCGCGTTTCTTGCGACCCTGGTGATATTGGAATGAATAGAAATTGATGCCCTTCCACGCGCCGAAGATCGCGAGCGCTTCATCCTTGGGGAAACGAAACGCCAGAACCAGCGGCTCCAGAGCGGCGAGATCCTTTGCTTCCCACATCGCGTCGATGAGCTGCGTCACTTTGTTGGCCGGTGGTTTCTGGCCGCCATAGGCGGCGCGGACCAGCGGCTCCATCTTATTGCGGATGAACTCCTGAATGGCCGTGCGCTCTTCCGGCGAAACCTCGAAATAAGCCTCGTTCGCGGCGATCCCTTGGAGCTCGAGCGCGTCGCGCATCAAGAAGCCGTCGAGCGAGGGCAGCTCATCGAGGATGCGGAAGATCCGCATATCGTGGTCGAGCGCCGCCGAGCTTGCCTCCGTGCGCTCGACCCCGAATTGCTCGTGAAAGACCTGCAGCAAATTGGGGCTGTGGAAGAAGATGGAGCGGCCGCCTTCGTAGATTTCGTCTTGGTTGTAAGGCACGTAGAGCTTGCTGCCGATCGCGACGCCTTTAGGATGACGCGGATCGTCGTAGCGCATCGCCTCTTTCACCAGTACCAGATGGTGCATGGCCGGCGTCTTAAAGAGATAGGGGTTCTGCTCGCCCTCGCGGCGCTCGAGCTTGCGGGCAACGTCGTTGCAATTGAAGACGCGGGACGACCCCGCGTTCAGCATCGGCTTGAGGTAACGGCTCGCGGACAAAGTTCGCTCTCCAAAACCGGCACGGGGAATGCTCAAAACCGCGACTTCGCCTATTTACAGCGAATTGGTTTTCCGGCTGTTAATGCGTTGTGCAGGGGACTCTGAATTGCTAGGAAAACGTGTATCGTCCCTAGCCGCTGCGGCGGTTTGTGGCTTGCTGCGCTGCAGCGCGGCCCGTAACGTGCCGCGCGGGATTGAGGAAGGTTAATGAAGGTTACCCATCGCGCCTTTGCCACTTTCTCCCATGACGTCGTCATGGCGGCGCTGTCCTTCCTGCTCTCTTTCTACCTGCGCGTCGGCGGCGAGATTTCTCACTACTCGCCTTGGTTGCTCGCGACCTACGACCTTGCTTTCGCCGCGACCGCGGCCGTGATCTTCCTCTGGTCGGGACTTTACCGCGGCATTTGGCGTTATGCCTCGCTCCCCGATCTGCTGGCGCTGTTGCGCGCGGTGACGCTGATCATCCTGATTTACTTCCCGGTGATGTTCGTCTTGACGCGCTTGCAGGACATGCCGCGCTCGCTCGTCGGCATCAACTGGCTGCTGCTGACGGCGCTCCTGGGCGCTCCGCGCTTCGCCTATCGCGTGTTGAAAGATCGCGGCCTCGACCATGTCTTCGAGACGGCAAGCTACGCGCCGGTGCCGATCCTTCTGATCGGCGCGCGCGAAGGCGCCGACCTCTTCATCCGCGCGATCGGTCGCGATCCGCGTCGCCCCTACCGCGTGGTTGGAATCCTAGCGGACGGCACCTCGCGCGTCGGCCGCGATATCGGCGGCGTGGGGGTGCTCGGAACTTTTGACGAAATTGCCGACGTCGTCGCCGCCCTGACGAAAGCCGACAACCGGCCGCAACGGCTGATCGTCTGCCAGGAACTCGATCGGGTAGAGGCGCGGCGGCTCTTCGATTTCTCGGCGGAGGCGGGCATTCCCCTGGCGCGCGTGCCGCGTCTCACCGATTTCCGCGATACGCGCGGCGACGATCTGCAGCGCATCGAGCCCGTAGCGATCGAGGATCTGCTCGGCCGGCCGCAAACCGTGCTCGATCACGACAGCATGCGCGCGCTGATCGCCGGCCGACGCGTGCTGGTCACGGGGGCCGGGGGCACAATCGGCGGCGAGCTCTCGCGCCAGATCGCCTCCTACGGCCCAGCGCGGTTGGCCTTGCTCGATAACGGCGAATACGCGCTCTATTCGATCGATCAGGAGATCCGGGAGCGCTTCCCCGCCCTCCCGCGCCAAGCGATCATTGCCGACATACGCGAGCGGCGGCGCGTCGACGATGTGATGGCTGTCGAGCGGCCGGAGCTCGTCTTCCATGCCGCCGCGCTGAAGCACGTGCCGATGGTCGAGGCCAATGCGCGCGAAGGCCTCGTCACCAATGTCATCGGCACGCGCCATGTCGCCGAAGCCT
>Ga0134128_10007174_pt1 | contig 13462 bp, 14 predicted proteins | sample KB31754_FD_96462 | JGI IMG/M metagenome (GOLD analysis project Ga0134128, IMG submission 96462) | Terrestrial soil microbial communities with excess Nitrogen fertilizer from Kellogg Biological Station, Michigan, USA - KB3-175-4 | ecosystem: Environmental > Terrestrial > Soil > Unclassified ... | reverse complement strand
CTTGTGGATGGTGGCACCGGAGTCCGCAAGCGAGATCGGCTGTATCCACACCTGCCAGGGGCTGGAGGTGGATTACATCGGGGTGATCGTGGGGCCCGATCTCGTCTTCCGAGACGATGGCGTGGTCGCTCAACCTGCGATGCGCTCCAAGCACGACAAATCCCTGAATGGATATAAGCGTCTGCTGAAAATCGATCCCAAAGAAGCAACGCGAAGAGCTGAGCTGATCATTAAGAATACCTACCGCACTCTGATGACTCGTGGAATGAAGGGGTGCTACGTGTATTTCGCAGACAGGTCTCTCGAGCGCTACGTCCGAAGTCGCCTGAGCCGCCCATATATCCCCACGAAGGGCATCGAGAAGATCCTCAGTGCCGCCAAACCCACTGCACCCCATGTTGTACGGAAGCGATCAGATAGCAACTGATAGGCAGAAGTGCCGTCGGCAGATGGGCGGTGTAGCGGCACGAAACGGTGACGGGCTGACGCGTGCGCTATTACAAGCCCCAGCCAATGCGCATCCTGGAGGAGATCAGCGCCGACATTCTCGCCATCGAGAAGGAGGCCGAGCGGCTGCTCGATGGGCTGTTGAAGACCGGAAGCTCGCGATGAAGAGGAAGGCTACACGCAAGGCCGCGAAGGCTCTCACACCTGTGCCGCCTAAGATACGCAAGCGCGTAGGCGGCTTTGTCCACGCAGACACCGTTGCAATTGTCGATGAGTCGAAGCTGCCTTCGGACTTGCGCAGTCTGATCGAGTCCGCTCGCCAGAGGATTGCGTCCGCGGCCAATGCCACCGCCACCATACTCTTCTGGAGTGTCGGGCGACGCCTCTTGCGTGAGAGTCTGCAGGGTGGTCGAGGCGCCTATGGAAAGCAAATACTTGCGACCGTGTTGCAAGTATTGACCGCCGAGTTCGGGGCCGGATTCAGCTACCCCGCCCTCACCCGCAAGGTTCGATTCGCGGAGTGGATGACCAACGAGCGAATTCTTGCGACGCTGTCGCAAGAATTGAACTGGAGTCACTTCATGGAGTTGCTGCCGATCAAGGAGCCCAGGCACGGGAGTTCTACGCAGAGATGTGCCGCATCGAGCGCTGGGACGTGCGCACCCTGCGGCAGAAGTCAGTGCTGCCGAACCGCGCGCTCTTTTGCTGAGCTGAAGGATCGCGATCACCCGGACGAGGAAATGCTATCAGTCACCATTACGAAGGGTATCGTTCCGCATAAGGCACTGCTCGAAGGAAGCTCGAAAAAGGACAGTTCCAATCTCGTGGTCAGTCTTCTGCTTGCCGATTCCACCTCTCAAGGAGCAGAGCGTTATTAGCCGTTTTCTGGCAAAGGAACTCGCCGGATCAAACACCGCCGTCGCGCGCCTCGAACGCGAGATCGAGCTTCTCCGCGAATACCGCACCCGCCTCGTCGCCGACGTGGTCACCGGCAAGCTCGATGTGCGCGAGGCGGCAGCACGACTGCCCGATGAGGCCTTGCCGGACATCGTCGAAGATGGCATCGATCTGGTCGATGAGACGGGACCTGATTTCGAAGAGGCCGATGTGTGAATCGTCCCAAACGCACCATTACGTTTCGGGCGCGCGAGTTCAAGGGAAGCCGGTTGCGCTGCCTGCTGTTGACCAGTCAGGTGGCCCCAGACGTGTCGACGTTCCTAACCCTGTTGGTAGCTCCTCACGCTTCGGTGCCGATAGACGGCCGCTGGGCCCCGCGCGGCTTCCTCGAGCCGGACGAGGCAAAACTGGGAGAAAGCCCCGGCTTCCTTCCTGAGGCGGACCGGGATACGCTCACGCGGTGGTGGCTGGCAAGGTCGTCGCGGGCGAACACGCCAAACTGGGACATCGTCAGCACCTGTCGGATTGGGGACCGTGCCGGTCTTATCTTGGTGGAAGCCAAGGCTCATCAAGGAGAGTTCGCCGATGATCGATGCGGGGCGACGAATGAAGACAACTACCGGCAGATAGAAGGTGCATTACTGCAGGCAGAAACTGCCTGGAACACCATGATTCCTGGTTTCGCATTGTCCGCCGGGTCGCACTATCAGCTCGGCAACCGCTTCGCATTTGCCTGGAAACTGGCGACGATGGGTACGCCCGTGGTTCTCGTCTACCTTGGCTTTCTCAATGCCGGCGAGATGGAGCGAGGTAATCGGGTCCTGCTCCGCGACCACGCTCGCTGGCGAGACTTCGTTCTGCAGACCTCAAAGGACACGGTTCCTCCTGAAGTCTGGGACCGGACCTTCAATGTGAACGGAACGGCGTTGACCGTGCTAATTCGCTCTGCCGTCGTCGAAATCGATGCGCGATCGGTCAGCGGTGGGCCCAAAGTATGACAACCGACACCAGCGAGAAGGGCCTCGAAACGCTGATCATGCGCCACATGACCGGCACTGACGGCCTGGCCGTCCCACCGAACCGGGTGGCCGACTCCCCGCCGCCCTACGGTGGCACCGGCTACACCGCGGGCAGCGCACCAGGTCAGGACGGCGATGGATTCGCCTCGACACCCCTGGACGCTATTCCGCGTTCTGCACCTGCTCGCGCATCTGCTCGATGATCACCTTCATGTCGACCGCGCTGCGGGTGGTATCGAGGTCCTGAGACTTCGATGACAGGGTGTTCGCCTCCCGGTTGAGCTCCTGCATCAGGAAATCCAGCCGGCGGCCCGCGGGCTCGTTGGCGGCGAGGACGCGGCGGATCTCCTGGATATGCCCCGAGAGGCGCTCGAGCTCTTCGTCGACATCCAGCCTTTGCAGCAGAATCGCCAGCTCCTGCTCCAGGCGGTCCTGATCCACGTTCGCGGTCAGCTCCTTCAGCCGCTCATCGAGGCGCGCCCGCAGCCGGGTGTGCACCTCCGGCAGGCGCTCCCGCACCTGCCGGACGTAATCCTCCAGGCCGGTGCAGCGCAGCTCCAGAATCTCCTTCAGCCGCAGTCCCTCCCGTGCGCGGGCTGCCACCAGGTCCTGGAGCGTGCTGCCGAAGAGCGCTTTGGCGGCCACCAGCAGCTCCTCGCCGGCGGCGGTGTCCTCCTTGAGCACGCCGGGCCAGCGCAGCACATCGACGAGATTGACGGTCTGCTGCGGGAAGGAGCGGCCGATGTCCTTCAGGCGTGCGAGCAGCCGCTCGAGCGCCTGCGCGTCGATCTCCAGCCCGGCCTCGGAAACCTGCGCGCGCCGGTAGCTGAGCGTGCAATCGACCTTGCCGCGGCGCACTTCGCGGGAGAGGTGCTGGCGCAGCTCGCCCTCCGCGGAGCGCAGCTCATCCGGCAGGCGGAAGCCGGCCTCGAGAAAACGGTGATTGACACTGCGCAGCTCGCAGACGAGCGTTCCCCAGGAGCCGGAGATCTCCCGCCGCGCAAAGCCGGTCATGCTGGCGATCATTGTTAAACGCTACGCTCCCGGCGCTGCGGGGTGATATAAAAGGCGGATCGAAAGTCTAACAGATGCACGGACTTATTCTTGCGCGTTGAGTACGCCGACGTCAGCCTCCTGGGCGGGCGCGAGGAGAACCAGGACCGGGTCGCCGCTGCAGCGGGCGACCATGCGGCGTTGCTTGTGGTTGCCGATGGCATGGGCGGCCACGCCAACGGTGCGGGCGCCGCGGAGATCACCCGTGCAACCGTGCTCGATGCCTTCGAGCACACCCCGCAACCGCTCTTCGACCCGATGGGATTCCTCCATCTGATCCTCGGCCGCGCTCACGAGGAAGTCGTCAAGCTCGGCGCTCCGCTGCCGCTCGAGCAGCGACCGCGCGCCACCTGCGCACTCTGCCTGGTGCAGCAGGGCGCCTCCTGGTGGGCGCACGTCGGCGACAGCCGAATCTATCATCTGCGCGGCGGCACCCTCGTCGGGCGCAGCCGCGACCACAGCCATGTCGAAGTGCTGCTGCGCGAAGGCCTGATCACCGCTGACCAGGCTCAGGCCCATCCGATGCGCAATTACGTGGAATGCTGCCTGGGTGGTGATCCCATACTTCCCGACATGGCGATCGCGCGCCGACGCCCGCTGGAATCTGGAGACGTGCTGATGGTGTGCACCGACGGCTTGTGGAGCGGCCTCAAGGACGCGGAGATCGCTGCGGAGCTCTCCGGGCACGGCAGCGCGGCTGGGGCGGCGGGTTCCCCGGGTGCGAGCCAGGCCGTGCCGCTGCGCGAGAAGCTGCTCGAGCTAGGGCAGAGGGCGATCGGCCGTCTGGGTGCGGCCAGCGACAACACCTCAGCGGCCGCGCTGCGCTGGCTTTCATGACACGGGCAAGCGGACGCGCACCCGATGAGATGCGCCCGGTCAGCTTCACGCGCCGGTTCGCCAAACACGCCGAGGGCTCGGTACTGATCGGAGTCGGCGACACGCAGGTGTTGTGTACCGCCAGCGTCGAGGACACCGTGCCCGCTTTCCTGCGCGGCAAGGACCAGGGCTGGATCACGGCGGAATACGGCATGCTGCCGCGTTCCACCCATACCCGCTCGGCACGCGAGGCGGCGCGCGGCAAGCAGAGCGGCCGCACGCAGGAAATCCAACGCCTCATCGGCCGCTCGTTGCGCGCCGTGATCGATCTCAAGGCGCTGGGGCCTCGCACCATCACCATCGATTGCGATGTACTGCAGGCCGACGGCGGCACGCGCACCGCCTCGATCACCGGCGGATATGTGGCGCTGGCGCGCGCCTGCGAGAAGCTCGCAGCGCAACGCGCCATTTCGGCGAGCCCGCTGCACGGACAGGTCGCGGCCATCTCCGTCGGTATCGTGGGCGGCCGGCCGGTCCTGGATCTCGACTACGGCGAGGACTCGCAGGCCGAAACCGACATGAACGTGGTGATGCGTAGCGGCGGCGCCTTCATCGAGCTGCAGGGCACCGCGGAGGGACACGCCTTCCGCCGGCACGAGCTCGATGCCATGCTCGCGCTCGCGGGTGCGGGCATAGAGCAGTTGTTCTCGTTGCAAATAGATGCCCTGAGGAACACGTGACGGCAATCTTACCGGCGTGCAGCGCAGCTACTCGGCCGGGGCTCGCCGCTTGGGCCGAGCTCCGTTGAGACTTGCGCGCAGCGCATGACCATGAGAACCGTCCTGGCGAGCGGCAACACCGGCAAGCTGAAGGAGCTGCGGGCGATCCTGGCGCCCCTGGGTTTCGATCTCGTCGCCCAGAGCGCGCTCGGCATCGACTCGCCGCCGGAGACCGGCAGCACCTTTCTCGAGAACGCACTCATCAAGGCCCGGCACGCGTCGCGGGAGTCGGGTCTGCCGGCGCTGGCTGATGACTCCGGGATCGAGGTCGACGCGCTCGACGGCCGGCCGGGCGTACGCTCGGCGCGGTTCGCGGGTGAAGGGGCGAGCGACGCCGACAACCTCCGCAAGCTGCTGGCGGAGCTGCACGATGTCCCGATGGAGTTCCGCCAGGCGCGCTATCACTGCGTGATCGCGTTCGTGCGCCGGCATGATGACCCGCAGCCGATCGTTGCGCACGGCACCTGGGAAGGGCGCATCGCGCTCGAGGCGCGCGGTTCCGGCGGCTTCGGCTACGACCCGATCTTCCTCCCTACATCCTCCGGCCTGCCATCCGAAGCCCACAGGGCGCAGGGTGGTCTCCGGGATGCGGGCCTGCCCGCGCACGGCACCGCGGCGGAGCTCGACCCGGCCGTCAAGAACGAAGTCAGTCACCGCGCCCAGGCCTTGCGTGCATGGATAGTAGCCGCACGCGAAGTGCTCGAGCTCGAGACGGCGCGGACGCCCGCCACACGAGGCACGCTCTTCGTCATGGCCGCACCCTCCGGCGCCGGTAAGACATCGCTGGTAAAGGCGCTGCTCGAGCGCATGCCCCGGTTGCAAATGTCGGTCTCCCACACGACGCGGCCGCGACGCCCAACGGAGGAGCACGGCCGGGAGTACTACTTCATCGGCGTGCCTGAATTCAATCGCATGGTCGGCGACAGCCAATTCCTGGAGCACGCCCGCGTCTTCGACAACCTCTACGGTACGGCACGCGCGCCCGTCGAGACGCGCCTCGCGCAGGGCGGAGACATCGTTCTGGAAATCGACTGGCAGGGGGCCCGGCAGGTACGCGCGGCGATGCCGGACTGCGTCACGATTTTCATCCTGCCGCCCTCCCGCGAGGCACTGGAGAAGCGCCTGAGGAGTCGCGCGACCGATTCTCCGCAAGTGATCGCCCGCCGCCTGCGGGATGCGGTAAGCGACATGTCGCACTGGCGCGAATTCGACTACGTCGTCGTGAACGATGACTTCGAGCACGCGGTGGCAGACCTGATGACCATCGTCGCCGCCCATGGCGAGCAGACTTCCCCGGATATGCGCGGCCAGCGTCCAGGAGGCTCGGCGAGCACCGGCGCTCAGAGGAGCCCGCACGGCGACGGAGCTCAGCGGTTGGCCGCCGGCCGGCCGGAGCTGGCGCCGCTATTGGAGCGCCTGCTGGCCTGAGCACCGCAAATGCGCTCATAGGCGGGTCGAGATCGCCTGCCGCCGTGGGACCGCATTCCATCTCGCGGCCCGGGAGCGTCCCTGACCGCTTGTTCACTTGCTTTTGTACTTTGGGATATAGTACTGGCTCATTGGCGCCAGTCGGCGCTCATCATCCTTTTTCGTACCCATACCATGGCCCGTATTACCGTCGAAGACTGCCTGCAGAACGTCGATAACCTCTTCCAGCTCGTGATCCTGGCGGCCCAGCGCGCGCGGCGGCTCGCCAACGGCGCCGAGCCCACCGTCGGCTGGGAGAACGACAAGCCCACCGTGGTCGCGCTGCGCGAGATTGCCGCGGGTAATGTCACGCTCGAAATGCTGCGCGAGCCCGAGCCCCCGGCAGAGCCCGCGATCCCGGAGCTCGAGGCTCAATCGAGCTTCCGTGCTCCGCAGTTCGGCCTGGGGGATTGAGCTCCCCGGCATTCCTTTATGGACTACGCGTCTTCGCTCCTGGGACTGCTCCCCGGCGGAAGGCGCACTCCGGGACTCAAGGAGCTGCTGGCCGCAGTCGGCAAATACCTGCCGGCGGAGCAGGTAGCGCGCATCGAGGAGGCGGCCGAGTTCGGCGCCTCCGCCCATAAGGGACAGAAGCGCCTCTCGGGCGAGCCCTTCATCGCCCATCCGGTCGCGGCGGCCGCCATCCTCGCCGACCTGCACCTCGATGCGGATACCCTGATCGCGGCGATCCTGCACGATGTCATCGAGGACACGCCGACACCCAAGGACCAGCTGACGGCTCGGTTCGGCGCCGACGTCGCAGAGCTCGTCGACGGCGTCACCAAGCTCGATGCAATCCAGTTCAAGAGCCGCGAGGAGGCGCAGGCGGAGTCTTTCCGCAAGATGCTCCTCGCGATGGTGCGCGACCTCAGGGTGATCCTGGTCAAGCTCGCCGACCGCACCCACAACATGCGCACCATCGAGGCCATGCCGCCGCCGAGGCGGCGGGCCGTCGCCCGCGAGACCCTGGAAATCTACGCTCCGATCGCCGAGCGCCTCGGTCTCTACAACATGAAGCTCGAGCTCGAGGATCTCGGCTTCGAGGCGCTCTACCCGCACCGCTACCAGGTGCTCGAGCGTGCACTGCGCAAGGCGCGCGGCAACCAGAAGGAATTCCTGAAGAAGATCGAGCAGCAGCTCACCGCCTCGCTGGTGAAGAACGAGATCCACGCCCGCGTGGAGACGCGCGAAAAGCACCTCTACAGCATCTACAAGAAGATGCTGCGCAAGCGCTCCTCGCTCGCGGAAATCGTCGACGTCTACGGTCTGCGCCTCATAGCCGACAAGCCCGATACCTGCTACCGCGCGCTCGGCATCGTGCACTCGGTATTCAAGCCCATGCCCGGACGCTTCAAGGACTACATCGCCATCCCGCGGGTCAATGGCTACCAGTCCCTGCACACGACGCTCTTCGGCCCCAACGGGGTGCCCATCGAGGCACAGATCCGTACCGAGGACATGCACCGCGTCGCTGAATCCGGCATCGCGGCCCACTGGAAATACAAGAGCGGCGGCGACGCGGAGTCCATGCAGCAGGCGCGCACGCGCGAATGGCTGTCGAGCCTCGTCGAGCTGCAGGAGGACGGCACCTCGGAGGAGTTCCTCGAGAGCGTCAAGGTCGACCTGTTTCCGGACAAGGTGTACGTCTTCACGCCGAAAGGCACAATCCTGCGCCTGCCGAGCGGCGCGACCGTGGTGGACTTCGCCTATGCGGTGCATACCGACATCGGCAACCGCTGCGTCGCGGCCAAGGTGGACCGGCGGTTGACACCGCTGCGCACGGTGCTGCGCAACGGCCAGACCGTGGAGATCATCACCGCCAAGGGCGCGATGCCGAATCCCTCCTGGGTCAACTTCGTCGTCACCGCCAAGGCGCGCAATGCCATCCGGCATTACCTGAAGAGCCTGCGGCGCACCGAGGCCATCGCGCTCGGCCAGCGGCTTCTCAACCAGGCGCTCGGGGAGTTCCGTCTCGCGCTCGAGGAAGTCAGCCCCGAAGTGCTGCAGGCCGTGCTCGGCGAGTTCGGCATGAAGGATCTCGACGAGATCTACGAGAAGATCGGCCTCGGTGAGCGCCTGGCGCCGCTCGTTGCGCAGCGCCTGCTGCCGGCGCCGCCGACGCAGGGTGGGCCTCATGCGCCCGTACCGCTGGCGATCGCGGGCACCGAGGGCCTTCTCGTTTCCTATGCGCGCTGCTGCTTCCCGCTGCCGAACGATCCGGTGTTCGCATTCCTCTCATCCGGGCGCGGTGTCGTCATCCATCGGGAGCGCTGCGTGAACGTCGAGGACTACCGCAAGCACCCGGAGAAATGGCTGCCGGTAAGCTGGCGGCCCGATCCGGACCGACACTTCAATTCGGAGATCCGCGTCAATGTGGTCAACCGCACCGGCGTGCTGGCGGCGGTCGCCGCGGCGATCGCGAGTACGGAAACCAACATCCATCACGTCTCGATCGAGGAGCAGGAGGGTGACGCCTCCATTCTCACTTTCGAGCTGAAGGTGCACGACCGCAAGCAACTGGCGCGCGTGATGCGCGTGATCCGCCGCATGCCGGACGTGACGCGCGTGATGCGAACGATAGCCGCCCATGCCCGCAGCGATCGGACCGATGAGGGCACCGAAGGCGTGGACGACAGCGACGACCCGGGTCCTGATCCTGAAAGATTGTGAGGAAGCAAATGAGCCGTAAAGTGATTCATACCGAGCAGGCACCGCAGGCCATCGGCACCTACTCCCAGGCGGTGCGAGCGGGCGATACCGTCTACCTCTCCGGCCAGATCCCCTTCGATCCGGCCACGAAGGAGCTGATCACCGGCGACATCGAGGCGGAGATCCGCCGCGTGTTCGAGAACCTGAAGGCGGTCGCGGAGGCCGCAGGCGGCAGTCTCGCGCAGGCGGTAAAGGTCAATGTATATCTCACCGACCTCGCGCACTTCGCCAAGGTCAACGAGGTCATGGCGCAGTACTTTCCGCAGCCCTATCCGGCGCGGGCTGCCGTCGGCGTCGCGCAGCTGCCCCGCGGCGCGCGCGTCGAGGCCGAGTGCGTCCTCTACCTTGGCTAAACGCGACGCGACCACTCAGGCACATGGATGTGCCCCGCCGCCGCAGGTGGCGGAGGTTGCGAGCAAAAACCGCGCTTTTGCTCGCAACCGCGCTGGGCCGGGCACGATGCCCGGATCCAGCGCACAACGAGAGCAGCGGCCGATCACCGCGTTGCGCGGCGTCGGCGAAGCGCTGGCGCAGCGCCTCGGCCGCCTGGGAGTCGCGCGAGTCCAGGATCTGCTTTTCGTGCTGCCGCTGCGGTACGAGGATCGCACCACCGTCGTCAGGATCGGCGCGCTGCTCCCCGGGATGCGCGCGGTGGTGGAAGGCGAAGTCCAGCTGGCACAGGTCGTATACCGCAGACGACGACAGCTGCAATGCAGCCTTTCCGACGGATCCGGCTTTCTGACACTGCGCTTTTTCCATTTCTCGGCAGCTCAGCAGCAGGGGCTTGCGCGCGGTATTCGGCTGCGTTGCTTCGGCGAGGTGCGCCGCGGTCCCCAGGGTCTGGAGATCGTCCACCCCGAGTACCGCCGTGTAAGCGGCGGCGAGGCGCCGCCGGAGGAGACCCTGACGCCCATCTATCCGCTGACGGAGGGTGTGCCGCAGGGGCGGTTGCGTGCGCTCATCGCACAGGCGCTGCGCGAGCTCGACACTGCCGGGGTGCGGGATTGGATTCCGCCGCAGATCCTGGAGCCCCTCGATCTGCCGCCGCTGCGGGACGCGCTGAGGTATGTCCACAGCCCACCGCGCGAGGCGCAGCTCGGCGAGCTCGCGGCCGGCCGCCACCCGGCACAGCGGCGGCTCGCGTTCGAGGAGCTGCTCGCTCACCACACGAGCCTGCGGTTGGTGAAGCGCGCGGCGAAGACCGATCCGGCCTGGGCGCTCGAGGATCCCGAGAGAGTGGCGCCCAGGCTCGTAACGTCATTGCCCTTCTCGCTGACACGTGCTCAGGCACGCGCGCTGACGGAAGTTGAAGCGGACCTGCGTTCAACCGTGCCCATGGTCCGGCTCATCCAGGGCGATGTGGGCTGCGGCAAGACCGTGATAGCGGCGCTTGCGGCGGCGCGTGCCGCGGGAACCGGCCTGCAGGCCGCCCTGATGGCACCGACCGAGCTCCTCGCGGAGCAACACTGGCGAAGCTTCAGCGAGTGGCTGCGGCCGCTCGGGTTGCCCGTGGGACTGCTCACCAGCGGCCAGCCCGCGCGCGCCCGCCGCAGCACGCTGGAGGCGATCGCCTCCGGTGAAGTGCGAATCGTCGTCGGGACGCATGCTCTCTTCCAGGAAGGCGTCGAGTTCTCGCGGCTGGCGCAGGACGGCGTCGAGCTTTCACGACTAGCGCTCGTCATTGTCGACGAGCAGCATCGCTTCGGAGTGCAGCAGCGTCTGCGCCTCAGGGAGAAGGGCAGCAAACTCGGGCGCTTCCCGCACCAGCTCATCATGACCGCAACGCCGATCCCACGCACGCTGGCGATGACGGCTTACGCGGATCTCGACATCTCCGTGATCGACGAGTTGCCGCCTGGCCGGACGCCGGTGCGATCCGTGGTAGTGCCGGAAGAGCGGCGCGAGGAAGTCGTCGCCCGAATCGTCCAGGTCTGCCGCGCCGGGCGTCAGGTCTACTGGGTGTGTCCGCTCATCGATGAATCGGACGAGGTGCGCTCGCAGGCCGCCGAAGAGACCGCGGCCGCCCTCGCAGAGGCATTGCCCGACGTGCACGTCGGGCTGGTGCACGGGCGTATGCCGCCCGCCAAGAAGGACGCGGCAATGCTCGCCTTCAAGGCGGGAAAGCTCCAACTGTTGGTCGCGACTACCGTCATCGAGGTCGGAGTCGACGTCCCCAATGCCACGCTGATGGTCATCGAGAACGCGGAGCGCATGGGCCTTGCGCAGCTCCATCAGCTGCGAGGCCGGGTCGGCCGCGGCGCGGATGCCAGTACCTGTGTGCTCCTCTACCGCAGCCCGCTCTCGCCGCTGGCGCGCCAGCGGCTGAAGGTCATCCGCGAGACCAACGACGGCTTCGAGATCGCTCGCCGCGATCTCGAGCTGCGGGGTCCCGGCGAGCTGCTCGGCACCCGGCAAACCGGGTTGGCGCAACTACGCGTGGCGGATCTGATCCGCGATGCGGACTTGCTGCCGCGCGTCCAGGACGCCGCGGAGCTGCTGATCGCGAAATACCCGGATAATATTGCGGCGCTCGCGTCCCGGTGGATCGGGACGGGGGAGCAGTATGCGCGAGTGGGGTAGGTGCGGCGTTGGCCGGGTGCCCTGCCGCCATCGACGGCGAGTGGTAGGCGCCTTCCAGACCGAATGTAACCGCACATGAATAGCACCGCAGCCCAAATCGACCTGGATCTCTCAGCGAAACCCAAAGAGGCCCCCCTCTATCACCGTCTCACGCGACGCGCACAGGAGTACGGCCGCCTCGCGCGTTTCGACCGTCCGATCGGCACCTGGCTGCTGCTCTGGCCTGCGCTCTGGGCGCTCTGGGTGGCAGGCGGCGGCAGGCCGGTTCAGAAGGTGTTGATCGTCTTCGTGCTCGGGGTGGTCGTCATGCGCGCGGCGGGATGCGTCATCAACGACTTCGCCGACCGCGACATCGACCCGCACGTGAAACGCACACGCGACCGTCCGCTCGCCGCACGCCGAGTATCGCCGATCGAAGCCCTGGTGCTCTTCATCGTTCTCGGAGCAGCCGCGCTGTGGCTGGTCACCCGACTCAACGTCTTCACGGTGAAGCTCGCAGTCGTAGGCGCGGCCCTCACCGTGTCATACCCTTTCGTGAAGCGCTTCTTTCCCCTGCCGCAGCTCTATCTCGGCATCTCCTTCGGCGGCTGGAGCGTGCCGATGGCCTTTGCCGCGCAGCGTGATTCGCTGCCGCGAATCGCCTGGGTGCTCTACATTGCCGCGGTCATCTGGACGGCAATGTACGACACGATCTACGCGATGATCGATCGCGAGGATGACATCACGATCGGCGTCAAGTCGAGCGCCATCCTGTTCGCCGACATGGATCGGTTCCTGATCGGCGCGATGCAGGCGATGACGCTTCTCGCGCTAGTGCTCGCCGGACGCGACATGAGGTTCGGCGGCTGGTATTACGCGGGGCTCGTGGCAGCGGGAATACTCTTTCTCCATCAGCAGTGGCTGATCCGCGAGCGCGAGCCGGCTGCTTGCCTGCGCGCGTTCCTCAACAACAACTACGTCGGCATGGTCATCTTCATCGGCGTCTTGCTGCAATACGTGTATACGCGTTGAGCCTCAGGGTGAGCCTGCAAAAGAACCAACCGCTCTGGCGCCGCATGGGCTTTGCCCTGGCAGGCCTCATTCACGCCCTGCGGATGGAGCGCAGCGTGCGCTTCGAGGCGGTCGTGCTCGTTCTGGTCGTGGTGGCGCTCGCGGTCCTGCGCCCCGGACCTATCTGGTGGGCAGCCGTGGCGCTCGCCAGCGCCGGCGTGCTCGCGGCGGAGCTGCTCAACACCGCGATCGAAGCGCTCGCCGATCATCTCAGCCCGGAGTTCCATCCCCAGATCCGAGTGGTCAAGGACTGCGCCGCAGCGGCCGTATTCATCTCCGTGCTCGCCGCCCTCGCGGTGGCGGCGGCCCTTGCCGTGCATCTGTTGCACCGCTGATCAATAATTGACCTAATGTGCACGGGAAGCGCGGTTTCACGTTGACATTCGCCGTGCCGCCCGCGAACATCGCCGGCGTCGTGACCACCGGACCTAAGCGCATGACCCCGACCGCCCTCGGAACCGTTCGCCACGATTGGACGCTCCCCGAGGCCATGAGCCTGCTGACCCTGCCGCTCATGGATCTGCTCTATCACGCCCAGCGCGTGCATCGGGAGCATCACGAGCCCAACACGGTGCAGATGAGCACGCTGCTCTCGATCAAGACGGGCGCATGCCCCGAGGACTGTGCCTACTGCCCGCAGAGCGT
>Ga0134128_10007169_pt1 | contig 13466 bp, 10 predicted proteins | sample KB31754_FD_96462 | JGI IMG/M metagenome (GOLD analysis project Ga0134128, IMG submission 96462) | Terrestrial soil microbial communities with excess Nitrogen fertilizer from Kellogg Biological Station, Michigan, USA - KB3-175-4 | ecosystem: Environmental > Terrestrial > Soil > Unclassified ... | reverse complement strand
CTCCGAGCTCGACCACTCGGCGCGCGCAACGCGGTGCCCGAACCGGATGTGCCGGTCGATGCCGGCCTCGGTCGCGGTATCCCGGACGTACTGCAGGATCGCCGGTCCGTCCGCGATCGCCTTAGCCTGACTCCACGGCCGGAACCGGTAGCCGAGGGTCTGCATATCAGAGTCCGAGCGTACTCCCGGATAGCGGAACAGGTCCCAGGTTCCGCCGATGCAGTCGCGCGACTCGAGGATCGTGTAGCTGCGCCCGGGGAAAGCCGACTGCAGATGGTGCGCGGCGCCGACGCCGGAGAGCCCCGCGCCGACGATCAGAACGCTGAAATGCTCAGCGGTCTCATCTGCGCGCTCGCCGGCGCCCTCGGGTCCGGACACGGCGCCCGGCTCGGTTTCCGTCGTCACTCGGCGGTCTCCTTCTGGCGGGCGCGCAGTCTCGACTGCAAGCGCTCTATGACGGAGTAATAGTGCGTCGGCGTGAGGCGGGCAAGCGCGTCGAAGACATAGGCGTCCGGGCCGACAAGTATGCGGGCCTTGCCACGCTCGACTCCACGGTGGATGATCTCGGCGGCCTTGTCCGGCGAGGTGAGCGTCACCGCCTCGAACTGCGCCGCCATCTGTTCCTTCGTCCGGCCCAGACCTTCCGGATCCTTGCGCACCCGCGCGTTGCGGGCGATGTTCGTGGTCACGCCGCCGGGGTGCACATTGACCGTGCGCACTCCGGTGCCGCGCAGCTCCTGGCGCAACGCGTCGGTGAAGCCGCGCACCGCGAACTTCGACGCGCAGTACGCGCTCTGATATGGCATGCCGAGCAATCCGAACACGCTGGACGTGTTCACGATGACGCCCTCATCCTGCTCCAGCAGGATCGGCAGGAAGGCCCGAGTGCCGTTGACCACGCCGCGGAAGTTGATGTCGATCAGCCAGTCGTCGTCCTCGGGAACCGCGTCGCGGACGCTCGATGCCACCGCGACGCCCGCGTTGTTGAACACCGCGGCCAGGCGGTCCGGCAGCCACGCGCGTACCTCGTCGGCGAATCGCAGCTGATCGGCGGCGTCACGCACATCGAGCACCCGGCGCAGGACCGGCCCGGACAGCGACGCGACGGTCTTCTCCAGCCCGGCCTCGTCAACGTCGGCGATCGCGACGGGCGAGCCGAATCGGGAAAGCCGCCGCGCGAGAGCGCGCCCGATACCCGAGCCCGCGCCGGTGATCATCACCGGCCGGCCCGCGATCCGGCGGTTCGGCGACTCTCTGGTTGGCGACGCACTGTTTGACGACCCGCTGTTTGACGACCCGCTGTCTGTGGAACCTCTGCGCGCGCTCACGACTGCGCTCCTGGCGACTGCGCTCCGCTTGATCGCGCGCTCGCCGTTTCGGCGGGCACCTGCGCCGCGACGCTCGTGGTGCGGCGGCGCACCACCAACCGGCCGCCCTTCGCCGGCGCGCTCGCCACGCCGCGCGAATGCCACCGCTCGTCCGGCTCGTCGGTCGGCTCCAACCGGAAGTCCCGCAGCAGGGTGCGCAGCACCACGTTCATCTCCATCGTCGCGAACGAGGCGCCGAGGCAACGCCTGCTGCCGCCGCCGAACGGAATCCACTGATACAGATCCGGTTTGGCCGTCAGGAACCGGGCGGGATCGAAGGCCCGCGGGTTCGGGTACGTGTTCTCGTTGTCGTGCATCAGGGCGATGCTGATCAACACCGCCAAACCCTTCGGCAGTGTCCACCGGCCGAGCTGGAATCCCTCCGCCTTGATCTGCCGCCCGACCAGATCGATGACCGGCCGGCTGCGCTGCACCTCCGCGATCACCGCTTCGCGCAGCGCGCTGCCGTCCGCGTCCGCCTCCTCGGCCAGCTCGCCCAGGATCGCCGGGTGCCGGCGCAGCCGCTCGACCGCCCACGCCAGCGTCGTCGCCGTGGTCTCGTGGCCGGCCGCCAGCAGCGTGAGCAGTTGATCGGCGATTTCGGCGCGGCTCATCTCCGAGCCGTCGTCGTAGCGGCTTTGCAGCATGAGCGCGAGCACGTCGTCGCGCTCGTCGAGCGCCGGATCACTTCGCGCGGTGTCGATGAGCCGCTCGACGATCGCGTCGTACTCCCGGCGCATCGCCCAGAACCGGCCCCACGGACTCCACCGGCCCAGATCGATGCCCGGCACCGGGATCACGGCGAGCTGGGAACCGAGCTTGATCGCGCGGGGCAGCAGCGCGCGCAATTCGTCGAGCTGTGTGCCCTGAGCGCCGAAGACCGCCCGCAGGATGATGTTGAGCGTGATGCGCATCGTCGAGGGCAGCGTCGGGAACGGCTGTCCTTGCGGCCAGGAAGCGGTCTCCCGCCGCGTCTCCTCCTGCACGATCCGCTCATACGCCGACAGGCGCCGGCCGTGGAACGGCGGAATCAGCAGCTTGCGTTGCCGGTGATGGGCCTCGCCGGCCAACGCGAACAGCGAACCGGGCCCGAGCACCCGCCCCAGATTTCGGTCGAGGTTGTCGACGAACTCTGGTCGCGCCGTGAACAGCTGCTTGACCTCGGCAGGATTGCTGATGACCACGGCGTGCCCGAAGATCGGCACGTTCACGGTGAAGGCATCGCCATACTGGTCACGCATCCGGCGCATACCGCGCTGCGGAGAGGTCAGCGCGACTGCGCCCTGCACGAACCGCGGAACTGTCGGGCCGGGCGGAAGCACCACACCGGGCGAGAACGGGGGAGGGGCCACGGCCCTCAACGGATCAGCCGCCATGGAGTCAGCACCCTCCTCGCCCTCGAGCGTGGTACGCGACCGTACCAGCTCGCACGGTACGCCGCTGTACCATCAGTGGCAAGAGCGGAGACGGTTCGCGACGAGCAGAGCAGCTCGCGGCCGGTGAGCGAGGAGGATGCGGTGTCGGCGACAGCGACGGCGAAGCCGCTCACCGATCCCGGGACGCGGCCGGTTCCTGAGCCGGCGGCGCCGGGCGAGGATGAGGGCGGCCGGTTCCGACGGCGGCTGCTCGACGGTCTCGCCGCGTCGATCGCGGACAAGGGCTACCGGGCTACGACGGTCGCCGACATCGTGCGCCGGGCGCGTACCTCGCGGCGCACCTTCTACGAGCACTTCGCCGGCAAGGAAGAGTGCTTCATCGCGCTGCTGTCCGACACGAACGGACAGATGATCCGCCGCATCGCCGCCGCGGTCGATCGGGAAGCACCCTGGGAGCGGCAGGTGCGCCAAGCGGTCGGCGCGTGGATCGCCGCCTCGGAATCGGAGCCCGCACTCACGCTGAGCTGGATCCGCGACGTGCCCGCGCTGGGCACGGCGGCGCGCCGGCTGCAACGCGACATGATGGAGGGCTTCATCGTGCTCGTGCAGCAGCTCTGCGACACCGAGGCACTACGTGCGGCGGGGATCCGCCCGGTCTCGCGGCCGGTGGCGATCATGCTGCTCGGTGGTCTTCGTGAACTGGCCGCGACCACCGTCGAGGACGGCGGACGCATCGGCGACATCACCGAGACCGCGGTACGAGCCGCCGTAGCGCTGCTCGGTCCAGGCGCCTGACGCCGCGGCGAGTTAATCGGACGCGATATCCCGTGGAATAGCGCATCCGCCGAGCGGCCTATCCAACGGCACGGCACACATTGATTCATTTCCGGCTTATCTCGGTATGCTGATGCGCCATTTTTAAACACGCTCTATCGATCACTAGCTTATTCGCGGATACTCGCATCGCCACCCTCATTTCGAATGAAACCCACTCCCATTCGAGGTAACCGTGAGCGCTGCGCCGCGCGTTCGAATACTCTCATCCGTCATCCTGACTCTCGCCGTGATCATCAGCACTCTTATCGCCATGCCGACGACCGCGCAGGCGGCGACCTCGCTGCCCTGTGACATTTACGGCGGATCCGGAACGCAGTGCGTCGCCGCGTACAGCACCGTGCGAGCGCTGTACGCCGGCTACGGCGGACGTCTCTACCAGATCCGCCGCTCCTCGGACGGCGCCACCGCAGATGTCAGCACCCTGCAAACCGGTGGATACGCCAACGTCTCGGCGCAGGATGTCTTCTGCGCCACCACCAACTGCGTCATCACGACCATCTACGACCAGTCGCCGCAACACAACGACCTGACGATCGAAGGTCCCGGCGCGGCTGGTGGGCAAGACGTCGGGGCCAACGCCGCCGCGCTGCCCGTCGTCGCCGGCGGACACAAGGTGTACGGGGTCTACATCGGTCCCGGCACCGGCTACCGGCACTACGTCGGCTCCGGTGTCGCCCGCAACGGCCAACCCGAAGGCATGTACATGGTGGCCAGCGGCACCCACGTCAACAGCGGCTGCTGCTTCGACTTCGGCAACGTCGAGGCGTCGATCGCAGACACCGGCAACGGCCACATGGACGCGGTCAACTTCGGCACCAACTGCTTCTTCGGGCCCTGCTCGGGATCCGGGCCTTGGGTCGCGGCCGACTTGGAGAACGGCTTGTATCAGGGCGCCGGCTCGAACACCGCGGACCTGGGCAACAACAGCAATTTCGTCACCGCGCTGTTGAAGAACAACGGCCAGACCGCTTTCGCGCTCAAGGGCGCGAATGCGCAAAGCGGAGGGCTGAGCACCTGGTACAACGGCCCGTTGCCGAGCAATGGTTACCAGCCGATGCATCAAGAAGGCTCGATCGTTCTGGGCACCGGCGGTGACAACAGCAATGCGTCGATCGGCTCCTTTTTCGAAGGCGTGATGACCTCCGGCTATCCGAGCGACGCGGCGGATGACGCGGTTCAGGCGAACATCGTCTCCGTGGGTTACTCCGGCTCGTCGTCGATGCCGGCGACCGGCGGCACGATCACCGGCCCCGGCGGCAAGTGTGCGGACGTGGCCGGTGACGACGTCGGCGGAGACAGCACGCACGTCCAGCTGTGGGATTGCCAGTCCTATGCGGTCGACCAGCACTGGACGCACAACGCCGACCATTCGCTCTCCACCCTCGGCCGCTGCCTGGATATCGACGGCAACGGCACGGCGGCGGGCACGAAAGTCGAGCTATGGGACTGCAACGGCGTCGGTGGCCAGAAGTGGATCCAGCAGGCCAACGGCTCACTGCTCAACCCGCAGTCTGGCCTGTGCCTGGACGACCCGAGCGGAAACACCGCCAACGGCACGCAGTTGCAGATCTGGACCTGCAACGGCAGCGGTGCGCAGACGTTCTCGGTCAACTCCGGCGGCCCGGTCAACAGCCCCGGCGGCAAGTGCATGGACGTCGCCGGTGACGACGTCGGCGGCAACTCTGCCCTCGTCCAGCTGTGGGACTGCCAGTCCTACGCGGTCGATCAGCACTGGTACCACAACGCCAACGGTTCACTTTCCACCCTCGGCCGCTGCCTGGATATCGACGGCGATGGCACGGCGGTCGGCACGAAGGTGGAGCTTTGGGACTGCAACGGCGTGGGCGGTCAGGTCTGGCAGCAGCGCTCCGACGGCTCGCTGTACAACCCGCAGTCGGGCCTGTGCCTGGACGACCCCGGCTTCAACACCGGCAACGGCATCCAGTTGCAGATCTACACCTGCAACGGCACCGGAGCGCAGCAGTTCTACCCGAGCTGAGCTAAGCCATCAGCGTGCGGGCGTGCGGAGCGGATCGACACCGTTCCGCGCGCCCGGACCGCTCACGGCTACGGCAGTTCTGCTGCCAGCCGAGGGTCGAGCAGATCCGCCAGCAGATCGCCGTGGCGCTCGACGCGCTCGACGACCTGTTCGGGAGTGAAGGCCAGCTGGTCCGGGCGGGTGCAGGTCTCGATCTCGGGCCAGGACACCGGGGTCGAGACGGTGGGGGAGGAGCGGGCGCGCAGCGAGTACGGCGCGACCGTGGTCTTGGCCGTGTTGTTCTGCGACCAGTCGACGAAGACCTTTCCGGTGCGGGCGCTCTTGGCCATCGTCGCGGTCACCCGATCCGGCAGGGCGCTGGCCAGGGCGCGTGCCAGAGACCGCGCGTACGCTCCCACGCGATCCGCCGACGAGGGCCGCAGCGAGGCGTAGAGGTGCAGGCCCTTCGAACCGGAGGTCTTCACCGCGCAGGTCAGGCCATCGTGGGCGAGTAGCGCACGCGCGGCCAGGGCGACTTTCGCGCATTGCACGATCGTCGTCCCCGGCCCCGGGTCAAGATCGACTACCAGCCGATCGTGCAGATCCGGCGTCGGGGCGGTCCACTGCGGCACGTGGATTTCGAGGCAGCCGAGGTTGCCCAGAGCGATCAGCGAAGCCAGGTCATCGACCGTGACGTGCGGCTTTGTGCCCTCGGTGCGGCTCGGAACGTCGGCCTGCGGCACCCAGCGCGGTACTCCTGGCGGAGGAGTCTTCACATAAAACGCTTGGCCTTCCACTCCATCGGGAAAGCGTAGGAAGGAAGCCGGCCGCCGCTGCACGTGCGGCAACATCACCTGCGCCACTTGGGCGTAGTAGTGCAGTGCCTGGCCCTTCGTCCACCCGTCAGGCCACAACGGCTTGTCCAGGTGGCTGAGGGAGAGGCGCCGTCCTTCCACTGTTGTCGCCACGCCCGGGGACATAATCTGGTTAATCCCCGGATAGCAAGCCGCTCATGCCAGGTGGTGCCGGATGAGAAGCTCTTGGAAGGGCGCGATCAGCTTCGGGCTGGTCACCGTCCCCGTGTCGATCGCCCCCGCGGTCGAGGAGCACAACGTGCCACTGCACCAAGTGCACGCCAAGGACGGCGGCCGGGTGCGGATGAAGCGCTGGTGCGAGTTGGAGGACCGCGAGATCCCGTACCGGGAGATCGCAAAAGGGTTCGAGGCGGACGAGGAACACACCGTGGTCCTCACCGACGAGGACCTCTCCGAGCTGCCCGTGCCCACCAAGCGGACCATTGACGTGCTCGCGTTCGTCGACGAGAGCCAGATCGACCCGGTGTACTTCGCTAAGCCGTATTACGTCGCCCCGGAGAAGACCGGCGGCAAGCCCTACGCGTTGCTGCGCGACGCGATGCGCGAGAGCGGCCAGGTCGCCGTCACCAAGATCACGCTCTCGACCCGCGAGTCCCCGGCTGTGCTGCGCGTCCACGACGACGTACTGGTCTTGCAGCTGATGGTGTGGCCGGACGAGGTGCGCTCGGCCGAGGGCATCGCGCCGCAGGAGGCGGGGGTGCGCCCGCAGGAACTGGCGATGGCGCAGTCGCTGATCCAGACGCTGTCCACCGACTTCCCGGAACTCGCCGGTGACCTGCACGACGACTACCAGTCCGCGCTGCGCAACCTGGTCGAGGCGAAACTCGAAGGCGCGCCGGTGCCGCATGAGGCGCCGCGGCGGGCGGCAGGCGACAACGTGATCGACCTGATGGCGGTGCTTGAGCGCAGCGTGAAGGCCGCGCAGGGTGGCCGGTCGCGCGGGCAGGAGGCCGAAGCGGAGGAGACCGAGGCCGCCGCCGCGTCAAGGCCGGCCGCGGCGAAGAGCGCCGCGAAGAAGAGCGCGCCGCGGGCCGCCGCCAAGACCGCTGAGAAGCCGCCGGCCGAGAAGTCGACCGCCAAGCGGGCCGGTCCGAGCAAGAGCGCTGCGAGTAAGAGTACTGCGAAGAAGGCGGCGGCGAAGAAGACGGCCACCAAGACGGCGGCGAAGAGCACCCGCCGCCGTGCGTCCTGAATACGTGCGCCGATAGGGCGCGTTGCGAGGCCTGGACCGGAGTCGAACCGGAAGCCGGATGTTTTGCAGACATCCTCCCGACCGTCGGAATGAGGCTCCAGGCCGTGCGCCGGGCGAGGTTCGTCTCGGCCCTCGGCGAGAGTGGAACTTGCACTTGCTACGTCCTGAGCGCCGTGCCTCTCCCGGTTGGGCTACGAGGGCGTGATACGCGAGAGCCGCCCGGAGCGGAGGTCCCCCGCGGGCGGCCACATGCCGCCGCCAGCAGCACAGCGGCACCAGTCGGTCGAGGAAACCACTGGATCCCGCCCCGCGGCCGGGCGCGCGCGGATAGGATCGCGCGATGGCCCTCCCGCGTCGCGCCGGAGTTCTGCTCGCCGCTCTCGTCAGCGGCTGGCTCATCGCGGGCTGCGGCTCGTCTTCGCCCTCTGCGACAGCCGGCGGCGCGTCCGCGTCGGCGAACGCATTGGCGATACCGATTGCCGCGCCGACGAAGAGCGCGAGCGCGACTCCGACGGCCGCACCGTCGTCCGCGAAGCCCTCCATCTCGGCGCCCCCCGGGACGCCCCTTGCGGCTGGCAATCCCAACGGCGACGCCGCGATCCCAGCCGACGCCCGGGCGGTCGACACCTCGCACCCGGACCGCGTCGTCGGCAGCGGTACGCCTGCGAGTTGCACCTCGGCAGCGGTTGTCGCGGCAGTCGCGGCCGGCGGTGTCATCACCTTCTCCTGTGGGCCCGACCCGGTCGTGATCACGATGACCGCGACGGCGAAGCTCCGCAACGCCTCCACCCGCGTCGTCCTGGACGGCGGCGGAAAGGTGACGCTCAGTGGTGGCGGCGCGCGCCGGATCCTGTACCTGAACACGTGTGACCAAGCCCAGGGCTGGGCCACCTCGCATTGCCAGAATCAGCAGTATCCGCAGCTGACCGTGCAGAATCTGACCTTCGCGAACGGCAACTCGACGGGTCAGACCGCGCAGAACACCAACGGCGGCGGAGGCGGGGCCCTCTTCGACCGCGGCGGCCGGCTGAAGATCGTGCACTCCCGCTTCATCGGAAACCGCTGCGACTCCACCGGACCGGATCTGGGCGGCGCGGCCGTACGCGCGCTCGAGCAGTGGCAGGGCATGCCGGTGTACGTCGTGGACAGCACCTTCGGCGGGGCGCCGGGGCAAGGCGGCGTGTGCTCCAACGGCGGCGCGCTGAGCAGCATCGGCGTCTCGTGGAGCGTGCTCAACTGCGTCATGACGTACAACTTCGCGATCGGCCACGGCGCGAACCCGGCCCGCAGCGGCACCCCCGGCGGCGGCAGCGGCGGCGCGATCTACACCGATGGCAACACCTACACGGTCACTATTCAGGGCTCGATCATCGAGCACAACACCGCGAACGAGGGCGGCGGCGCCCTGTTCTACGTCAGCAACGACCGCACCGGGACACTCTCGATCCGCGACTCGACGTTGTCCGGCAACCCCAGCAGGGGATTCTGGACCGACGGCTACCCAGGGATCTTCTTTCTCGGCTCAGCAAAGCCCTCCGTCAGCGGCTCGACGCTGAACTGACCGGCGAAGGACCGCTTCGGGGAGCGCGGCAACCTCGTCTGGGCGCGCGAGCCACTACGGCGTGTGTCGGCGTCGATGATGGCGTGCAGGTCCGCGGGGGCAGCGAACGTGCCGAGCGTGCGCTTGCCGAGCCGGGCGCGCCCGAGGAGAAGCACCGCGCGGTCGGAGACCTCGATCGAGAGGCGGCGCAGTTCGGCCTCGCCAAGGTCGGCGACCGTCGCGCCGCAGATTGAGTCGAAGCCAGCGCAGTCGAAGTAGCTGGCGTCGAGTTGGAAAGCGGCGAGTGCGCCGGTGGCGAGGTCGCCGACCATCGAACCCGCCGGGCTGAGCGTTCCGCTCAGCAGCGTCAGCTGAGGCCCGGCGTGCGGGTGCGGCGCGGTGAGAACACGGGCCACGGCGAGCGAATTGGTGACGACGTGCAGTTCGGTGCGATCGATGAGGCGGCGGGCGAGGTCGTGGACCAGCGGGCCGCCGAACAGGCCCAGCTGTTTGACTTCATCCGCCGCGATCTTTTCGGCCGCGGCGCGAGCTATCGCCTCGTGTTCGAGCGCTGTGACGCCGTGCACGCGGTCGGCTGGAAGGAGCGCTCCGCCGCGGGCATTGACCGCTTCGCCCGCGTCGACGAGCGCGCGCAGGTCGCGGCGTACCGTCGCGCGCGAGACTCCTAGGCTGTTCACCAGATCTCTGATACGCACGCCGCCGGCGCGGGCCAGTTCGGCGCGGATGATTTCGTGGCGCATCCTGGTCAGTGCGGGCGCCGCTCCCATCGTTCCTCTCCCTTCCGGGTGGTGGGTTCGTGGCGACTGCCGTGCGTGAAAACGTTTCCGGAACGCGGAAGTGTGCGGCGATGGCGAGCTGCTACATCGTTGTAACGCCATATTGAGGCACTGCCGGACGGGCACGTCAAGGTCGCAGGCGCCTGATCACGCAAACTTGGCGGGCATTTTGAGTTGTGGCCCGGGTAAAGACTCTTTCTCGGACATCGGTCATCGCAGATCAGCGCTGAGATCGATGCGGTTACGAGAGCAGGGCGGCAGCCTGGGGTCTTGTAATCCGGAAACGCTTGCGGTACAGACCATTAGCACATGCGGTACAGACCAATCCGGGTCAGGGGTCGCCGAGAGTCAGCTCGCTCAGTTCCGCAACACGGAACGGGTTGACAGGTCCAGACCTCCGTGTCTCAATGAAGCGCGTTACATCGTTGGAACGCTACCGAGTCCCTGGTTCGCCGGACGGCCGCCGCCTCGCCACGGTTCTGATTCGACACCCACTTTCACGCCCACCACCTGCATCAACGAGGATGTGATCGGCGTATGACCGCCCTTGCGCGAGGCAAAGCCGTCCCTGGCGCCGCTCTGGCCGCGCTGTGCTTGGCCGCGACCGCATGCACCAACTCCGGCAACTCCGGCGGTGCGAACACCCCCGCGACGGCCAACAACGCCGCGGCCGCGCAACAGGTCGCCAACCCCAGCGCCAGCGCCGGTCCCGCGTGTACTTATCAGGGCTACGGCGGCGGCGTGCCACCGCTGAAAATCACCGACGGCAAGACCATTGTCGGCTTTTCGCAGTCCGAGTCCACCAGCAACCCGTTCCGCGCCACCGAGACCAAGAGCATTGAGGACCAGGCCAAGTCGCTCGGCGTCAAGCTGATCGAGCGCAACGCCAACGCCGACGTCAACGCGCAGAACTCGCAGATCCAGGACATGATCGCGCAGGGCGCGCGAGCGCTGATCGTCGCGCCAGAGAACTCCGCCGGGCTGGGCCCCGCGCTGGCTGCCGCCAAGGCGAAGAAGATCCCGGTGCTCACCATCGACCGCACCGTCACCGGCGCGGCCTGCTCCGACTTCATCGCCTTCATCGGCTCGAACTTCTACGGCCAGGCCCAGATCGCCGCGGACGACCTATCCCAGGCCACCGGCGGCAGCGCCAAGGTCGCGATCCTCTCCGGCACCCCCGGAAACAACGTCTCCACCGACCGCACCAACGGCTTCACCGCCCAACTACAGGCCAAATACCCGAACATGACCGTCGTCGCGTCGCAGACCGCTAACTTCGACGAGACCGACGGCCAGAAGGTGATGGAGCAACTCCTCCAGGCGCACCCCGAGATCAACGCGGTCTACGCGGAGAACGACGAGATGGCGCTCGGCGCCATCCAGGCGATCACTGCCGCGGGTAAGAGCCCTGGCAAGGACGTCAAGATCGTCTCGATCGACGGCATCCAGCAGGCCGTGCAGGACGTGGCCGCCGGCAAGATCTTCGCCGATATCGAGACCAACCCGCGCTTCGGCCCGCTGGCCTTCCAGTCGCTGCGCGACTTCTACGGCTCCGCCGGCGTGCAGTCGAAGGTCATCATCAAGGACAACCACTTCACCAGCGCGAACGCCCAGTCGGCGCTCAGCGGCGGCCTGGTGTACTGAGCGGCATGTCGGCTACCCAGCTACCGGAAGCCGGCGAGGACCCCTATGTGCTCGAAGCCGGTGGTCTGGCGAAGAGCTTCGCCGGGGTCCACGCGCTGCGCGGCGTGGATTTCGCATTGCGCGCGGGAGAGGTGCACGCGCTGGTCGGTGAGAACGGCGCGGGCAAATCGACGCTGATCAAGGTGATCACCGGCGTATACCGGCCCGACACAGGAACCGTGCGGCTCGCGGGAAAGGAGCGCTCGTTCCGCACGCCGCTCGAGGCACAGGCCGCGGGCATCTCGACGATCTACCAGGAAGTCAACCTGGTGCCGTTGATGTCCGTGGCGCGCAACCTCTACCTTGGCCGCGAACCGCGTCGCCTCGGCTTGGTCGATCTTCGGGCCATGCACCGGGGCGCGACCGAGACGCTGGAACGGTACGGCGTGCGGGCCGACGTCGCCAGGCCGCTGCACACGCTCGGCCTCGGCGCACAACAGATGGTCGCGATCGCGCGGGCGGTACAGACCGAGGCTCGTGTCGTCATCATGGACGAGCCGACGTCCTCGCTGGAAACGCGCGAGGCCCACACGCTTTTCTCAGTCATCAGGACCCTGCGCGAGCAAGGCATCGCAGTGGTCTTCGTCAGCCACCGGCTCGACGAGCTGTACGAGATCTGCGATCGCGTGACCGTGATTCGCGACGGTGGCGTCGTGCACACCGGCGAGTTGGCGGAACTGAGCCGGCTCGAACTGATCTCGCTGATGCTCGGCCGCGAACAGTTCACAGTGCGCGCCGAGGGAGCCACCGCATTCGACACCGCGAGCCACGCGGCCCGCGGCGATAGCCGGCCCGCCCTGCGTGCTGAGGGCCTGGACATGCGACACCGCCTGCACGGCGTCAGTCTCGACGTGTACGCAGGGGAGGTCGTCGGGCTCGGCGGACTGCTTGGCGCGGGCCGCAGCGAGACCGCGAAGGCGATCATCGGCGCGCTGCCCAGCGACGGTGGCACCGTAGAGGTGGATGGTAAGCGGCTACATCGGCGCAGCCCGGCCGGCGCGATGCGCTCGGGCGTGGTCATGCTCGCCGAAGACCGCAAGGCCGAGGGCATCATCCCGAGTCTGTCGGTGCGGGAGAACATCGTGCTCGCGGCCTTGCCGCGCATGTCGCGCGCAGGCGTACTGTCCGCGCAGAAGCAGGACGCCGTGGTGAAGCTGTTCATGGATCGCTTGCGGATCAAGGCTTCCAGTCCGCAGCAGCGCGTCAGCGACCTGTCCGGCGGCAACCAGCAGAAGGTGCTGCTCGCCCGCTGGCTGTGCATGAACCCGAAGGTACTGCTGCTCGACGAGCCGACCCGTGGCATCGACCTCGGCGCGAAGGCCGAGGTGCAAACGCTCATCGACGAGCTGGCCCATGACGGGCTCGCCGTGCTGCTGATCTCCTCCGAACTCGAGGAGCTGATCGAGGGCTCCGACCGGATCGTAGTGCTTAAGGACGGATCAGTGGTCGGCCACCTGAACGGCGACCAGGTCACCGAGGATCGCCTGCTGCACGCGCTCGCGGCAGTGCCCGCCGACGCGGCACGCGGGGATCAGGCTTCTATTTCGGAGCGCGGCGCCGCCGGTGTGAGCGCACCGGCCGCCGAAGAGAGCGCTGCCGCGGCGAATCCCCGCGACGAGGAGCAGGAGCGATGAGTTCCACGACCTGGACCACGGCCGCGCTCAGCCGCGACCGGCTGCTGCGCTCATTGCAGGACTACGGCGTGTACGGAGCCTTAGTCGTGCTGCTAGTCGTCGCCGTCGCGCTCAACACCGGATTCCTGTCCGCGGGCAACTGGCGGGTGCAGCTCTTCCAGCTCAGCCCGACCCTTCTCGTCGCACT
>Ga0134128_10007165_pt1 | contig 13469 bp, 13 predicted proteins | sample KB31754_FD_96462 | JGI IMG/M metagenome (GOLD analysis project Ga0134128, IMG submission 96462) | Terrestrial soil microbial communities with excess Nitrogen fertilizer from Kellogg Biological Station, Michigan, USA - KB3-175-4 | ecosystem: Environmental > Terrestrial > Soil > Unclassified ... | reverse complement strand
GGCGAACGAGGAATTCAAGGCAGCAGCGCCGCCGAAGAAGATCTCGCGTCCGGCGCCGTCGATTTTCTAAGTGCCATCCGATGTTTCTTGCACTATAGCAACGCCCGCAACGACAACACCCTCACCTACGAATTGCAGGCGGCCGCCGCCGACCGTTTGCTGGGCGTTTCCGATGGCCTCCCGCGAGACGCCGCCGAATGGATGCGCCTTTATTTTCGTCACGCGCGCACGTTAAATCGCCAGCTGCTCCGCTATCTCGAACAGAAGACGGTCACGCCGCGCTCGCTGCGCCAGCGCATTTTCAGTGCTGCCCGCGCGGCAAAAATCGAGCCCCGCAACGGCAAGCCTTTCGCGGTCCGCGACGGCATGTTCGAAGTCTTGGACCAGCACGCCCTTTCCGATCGTGCCGTCACCTTCCAGCTCTTCACGGAAGCTGCCAGCACGGGCGTTCCTCTGAGCCGCAGGGCGGAACGCAGCCTCGCTTACATCATGAAGCACCCCGAAATTCCCGCCCACAACGCCGAAGTCACTTGGCCGGTCCTGCGTGCAATTCTCGCCGCAGATTATCCTGGCGTCGCGCTACGCCCCATTCAGCGTCTCGGCCTTCTTACGGAAATTCTGCCGGAGTTCTCGCGCATCGATTCTCTTGTCGTTCGCGACTTTTACCATCGCTATACCGTCGATGAGCACACCCTCCGCACCATCGAACATCTTCAGGAACTCGCCGACCCTCCGGACGCCCGCGGCACGCATTTTCAAACTCTCTGGAAGAGCGTCGACCGCCGCGACCTCCTGATCTTCTCTCTACTCCTCCACGACATCGGTAAGGGCATGGCCGTTGAGAATCATGTTGCCGGCAGCCTCGAAGCCCTCGACACCGCCGCCCACCGCCTGCAGCTCTCCGAGGAAGAAACCTCCGAGGTCCACTTTCTGATCGAGCATCACCTCGAGATGTCCGCGACCGTTCAGCGCCGCGACATCTTCGATCCCTCCACAATTTCCGCCTTCGCCAACTCCGTCGGCAATCAGGAGCGCCTCCAGCGTCTTTGCCTGCTCACTTACGCCGACATCCACGCCGTCAATCCCGAAGCACTTACTCCGTGGAAAGCGGACATGCTTTGGCAGCTCTTCGTGGCCACCTCCAATCATTTCAGCCGCACCTTGGACCGCGACCGCCTTCACGCCCACGACGAGCTTTCGCTGCTCGAACAAATTCGCGCCCACGTTCCCAATATCGGTACGGAAGAAATCGAGCGCTTCCTCGAAGGGTTCCCGCGCCGCTATCTCGCCGTCCACTCCGCCGCGGAGATCGCCGCGCATCTCAGTCTTTCGCAGAAGCTGCGTTCCGAGCCAGTGCAAACGGAACTTCACACTACCGCGCATACCTTCTCGCTCACGCTGCTCACCGCCGACCGCCCTGCGCTTTTCGCTACCATCGCCGGAATCCTCGCTGGCTGGGGCATGAACATCATCAAGGCCGACGCTTTTGCCAACGCCGCCGGCGTCGTCCTCGATACCTTCCACTTCGTCGACCTGCACCGCACACTCGAACTCAATCCCACGGAAATCGGCCGCTTCCGCCAAAGCCTCGCGGACGTTGTCAACGGCAAGGCTCCCCTCGAACCCCTTCTCAAAGATCGCGACCTCGCCAGCCGCGCGCGCCCGCCGAAAGTGGCCATCGACACGCGCACCAATTTCGAGGACACCTCCTCCGAACACAGCACTCTGCTGGAAATTGTCGCGCAAGACCGTCCCGGCCTGCTCTACGACATCGGCTCGACGCTAGCGCGCCTGGGATGCAACATTGAAGTGGCGCTGATCGACACCGAAGGGCAAAAGGTCATCGACGTCTTCTATCTCACTGAGCAAGGCAAAAAACTCAGCCTACACAAGCAGGAAATCCTCCGTCGGGCCCTCCAGGGCAAACTCGAATAACGCGCTTTCGCGGCTCGCCCATGTAGCGGCGACCTTCTGCTTGCCCTGAGGCACGAAGGGAGGCAGGCGCTTTCGGATGAACCTTCAACACCTCTTAGGCGAAACGCGACACGATTTGCGCATCAGGCCGTAATGGCTGCCACCTCATAATCCGTCACACTCGGAATCGTAAACTCTACCCCGCGTTCGGTCCGCCGGAACGAAATCGTCTTTTCCGCACGCAACAATTCCACCCGCGAAACCTTTCGCTCCCGAGGAATATCAAATCGCACCTTCTGCGCTCCGATCGGATAAAACTCGCGATACCAGCCGCGATGCGTATTCGGATTCGTGTAGTTCAAAATATGCAGCGCGAACCCCGGCTCCGTCTCCCACGCAAATGCCTCCGCAAGGCCCGGCCCCAACACGCTCACCGGCTGCTGGCCGTGCAAAACCCAGTTCACCGAGTTGCGCAAAAGCCGGCTCAAATCGCTATGCCCGGAAATCCACATCGTCCGCTCGATATCCCCGGAAAAATAAGCCACCCGCCTCTTGCCATTCTCCTGAAGCACCGCCGCCGGTTCATCGGTTTGCGATTTTGCTGGATACGCCAGCTCCGGCGGATACGCCACAAATCCCGGCACCACCGTCAGCACCGGATTCGCCACCGCAGCGATGGGCAATCGATTCTCAGCTCCCGGCAACCAGTTCGTATCTGCAAACCCTTCCAGAATTTGGTGCTGCCGCTCGATTCGCGCGTAATAGCCGTTTCCAGAGGTGCCCACAATTTCACCGGCCTTGTGAATTCCCAGAACATCTGCAAGCCCAAAATCCGGGCGCCGCTGATTTCGCTCGTCATACATGCTGGTCTCAAATGTCGCCAGCAGCGATCCACCGCTGTTCGCATACGCTCGTAGCTGTTCGCACTGCGCGTCGCTCAGCAAAGCCACATTCGGCAGCACCAGTGCCGAATATTTGCTCAACCGTTCCGCATCCAGCCGGTCCTCATGCACATAGTCAAACAGAAATCGTCCTTCCAGCAGTGCGTAGTACATTCCGTTTACGGTCTGCTGCATCGCAGCGGAGTGCGGGCCCTGGTAAACGCCTCCCGCCGCATAAAAAAGCTGCGTCCTCTGTCCCATCACCACGCCAAGTTTCGCAATCGATCGCTTGTTGAAAAAATGTGCGTCGTGCTTCGCTGTCCACTGAAAATATTTCCGCCCGGTCTCCTGCCACCGCCGGTCCTCTCCCATCCCGGTCTCGCCGCCAATCCAGTGGTAGTACGGCACCATCCCGCTCGCATTCGTCTGGCTCAGCCACATTGTCGCTTCCGCCGGAGACTTTGCCGCATTCCGCCACCGCACCGGCCCCGTCGACCAGCCCCCGGTGACATTCCCGGCCATTTTTCCATCTTGAATCGACGAGCACACTCGCCCCTGCAGAGCGCACAGCCAGACCGGCGCATCCTCGCCGCCGCGCCCCTGGTTGTCGCCCTGAAACCAGTCGCATAGTTTGCCCAAGCGGTCCAGGTTCATCGCCGACCGCACCCCCCCGCCTGAATTCGCAAAGAAAAAGTTCGAAGCCTTCTTCTCTTTTGCCAATCCGTCATACATCTTCCACAAATATTCCGTCCGGTCGTTGAACTTGTCCCAATACCCGGGCGTCCCCGACGGCGGCAAATTCCGGCACACCGCGCAATGGCAAACCGGCAGCGACCCCAGCGTAGGCCATCCGTTTGTGTACACCGCGTCGATGTCGTACAGCGAATTCACTTCGCGGATGATCGTCGGGATGTACTCCGTCATGTACCCGGTAAACATGCAGCTGCGAATCAATCGCCCATCCTCGCGGCTCCGTCGCGGCGCGTCATTCTCATCGCGTTCAAACCAATCCGGATGCGCCGCCAGCGCGTCATCCCAATTCAGATCCGGACTCATTCGTGCCACCACGCGCATCCCGCGCTTCTTCGCCGCCGCACAGCAATCCCCAAAAAAATCTCGCTCGCCCAGAAATTTCGCCTTGCGGTGAAAGGGCACCTTCGTCTGATAAAACGCCAGAATCCCGGTCACGCTCACGAAAACAACCTGGGCTTTCACTGAGGCCCAATAGTCCGCCCACGCTTCCACATCCAAAGCCACAGGATCGTGCTCGGTCATGTTCAACTGCCCGATCCGCCGCACCCGCCGCTGCCAACCCAAATCCGGTTCCGCCGCTGCTGCGGCAGCGACCACGGCATCGCTGCCGATCGCAGCGGCGCCAATCCCTCCACCGGCAATCGCGCCAACGCTCAACCGCGAAATCACCGGCAGCGCCGTCATTCCCGCCTTCAACAATTCGCGTCGATTCATTACCGTCTCGCTCCCGGTCGATAGTTGCAGCTCTAGCTGGCTGCGGCGCCATCCTACAACACACCTCCGCATGCTCACGGAATTGCCGGTATCTAACAGCTAGAATGTAAGGAATTTTCGGAGACGTGAGCAAGATCGAGCTGTTGCCCCACTGCGCTTATTTCCGGTTGGGCATAGGCACAAGGGTGGTGTATTCGAAATTCCATCCACTGGAACTAGAGAGCAAGCCCTTCAGGCTAATCTCTGGGGTCTTGCGGATTAGGTGTGAGGTAGTACAGGTAGGCAATCACACCGGAAACCAGGAGGAATGCCATCGCTGCTGCAATGATAAGCATAAGGGCTCCCACTTTTTTGGGGGCGTTACCATACGCCGAGCGAGCTTGCGGGGGAATACAGGGAATACGGTATTTAGCCTGGTTTATATGACTAACTATGAATTAGTGGCATGTGGGCGCTGAACCAAGTTATCAATTTGTCCGATGAGACTCCAAGCCTCGTTTTTGGGAACTACCGCGCTGATCCCCGCGTCTCGAGCGGGCCTCTCGAGCCCCGAAAAGGGGATGATCGTGAATAGCACTATCGGGATCGACGGATCGACGGCGGACATATGCCTAGCCGCCTCGACGCCATCCATATCTGGCATCGCCAGATCCATCACCACCGCATCCGGCTTAAGTTCCTCGAATTTCCGTATTCCCGTGCGGGCATCCTCGGCTTCGGACACCTTCCACTGTTGTGACCACAGGACAGCTCGAAGCATCCGCCGGGCCGTCTGCGAATCATCAACGATCAGGATATTCAATGGTTTCAGGCGAGCACCCTCCCTCCCTACTTCTATGGCACTATAGGACTTTAGCTGTAACCGGCAATACAGTCTTCTCCTTAGGCTGACGGGCGATGACCCGTCATTTCTGGGATGGTCCACGAATTCCGAATCCCACTAGGAAATGCTCTCCAAAGGAAAGCCGCAGCGGAACCAAGTCGGTCGATCAACTGCAAGGCTTGAGTCAGATACTTCCGCGATGGGTCTGTTGCTTCAGGCGCTCCAAAACCTTTTGACGAGCGAACCTATGACAAGCTGCGGCGGTAGTCTGGGAAATTGACAGCGGGAGTTGGTGGACGTGACCGGGATCGAACCGGTGACCCCCTGCTTGCAAAGAATTGGTCGCACGAAGAATCAATAAGTTACACGGAACGCGACGGATTGCTACCGAATGCTACAAGTACAACGCTGACCGGGGTTTACCTCCGGTGGGCTGACACTCGGTAGCACTCGGTAGGGAGTGGTGGTGGGCACAAAACTGAGCACAGTCGCGAACAGCACTTAGAGACGTCAGAGCAGCGGAGGAATCTGCCCTATTCCTGTCGAAGGGCCACCACCGGGTCCACGCGCATCGCCCTGCGCGTAGGAACAAAGGCCGCCACGAGAGTGACCACAATAAGAGTCGCCGCGACGATGGAGAATGCTAGCGGGTCGCTCGGCTTCACACCGAACAGGAAATTCGCCAGCAGCCGTGTCAGGCCATACGCTCCAGCCAAACCCAGAACAGTTCCGACTATCGCCAGACGCATACCCTGACTCAGCACCAGTCTCATGATTTTTCCCGCGTCCGCTCCCATCGCCATCCGGATTCCAATCTCTTGCATGCGTTGCTCCACGGCGTAGGACATCAGGCCGTAGATTCCGACGGCCGCAAGCAGCAAGGCAATCGACGCGAATACGGTGAGCAGCAGCGTGTTGAAGTTCTGCCGCGCATTGCCCTCGGCGATCAGTTGATCCATGTTGACAACATGCGAAGGCGACAACTGCGGATCTAGGCTCTCGAACTCGTGCCCGATGGCGGACGCTAGGGAAAGCGGATCGCCGCTGGTGCGAACCACCCAGCTCAACGGCAGCAGGCTGGCGCCAAGTTGGGTCAATCCGTCCGTAATCTGAGCCTGAGGAACATACATGACCGGCACCATTCCGCGGGCCAGCCCGCCTTCCGTCACACTGCCCACAATCCCCACAACCTCGCGCGCCGGCTCGTCGAAAACGGCGCCCAGTCCTTTCCCGATCACCATGCGTTGCCCGATGGGATCTTTATCCAGCCAATACTTTCGAGCGAACGCTTCGTTGACGATCACGATATGGGCCGCGTTCCCCGTATCCGTACGCGTGAAGTAGCGGCCCCGAAGAAGAGGAATACGCAGCGCCTCGAAGTATCCGGGGGAAACAAACCGCCAGTACTCGTCGCCCTCAAATTTCTCTCCGTTCTTCGGTGTATGGCCCTCGATGCTGAATGGCAAGTCGACCCCCACCTGGTCCATCGGCACCGTAATCGCGCAACCGGCAACGCTAACGCCGGGCAACGCTTGGATGCGTTCCGTTGCCAGCCGCACCATGTTCTCCACTTGCGCTGTGCTGCCGTAACGGCTCCCGGAAATCGCGGTCCTCAGCGTGAGCAGGTTGGAAGGATCAATTCCCGATTTCACGGAGCGCAAACCGGCGAATGTGCGAATCATCAGCGCCGCGCCCGCCAGCAATACCACCGCCAGCGCAATCTCACTGATCACGAGCAGTCCTCGAATCCGGCTGTGCTTGAATCCTGAACCCGAACGCCCGCTGGACTCCTTCAGAACCGCATTCACGTCGAAACGAGAGACCCGCAGCGCCGGAAACAGACCGAACAGCAAACCGGTGGCCAGCGATATGCCAAACAGAAATAAAAGTATGCGCCAATCCACGAGCAGCAACCCGCCCATGGAATGTTCGGGAGCGTTGACACGTGGAATGTTCCCAGGACTCAAGGCGAGCAGCAGGCGAACGCCGATGCCCCCCAAGATCAGTCCGGCCACGCCGCCGGCCAGGCCCAGCATCATGCTTTCCGTCAGAAGTTGCCGGATGATCCGTCCGCGGCTCGCTCCTACCGCGGTGCGAATGGCGATCTCCCTCTGCCGTCCGGTGGCGCGTGCCAGCAAAAGACCCGCAACATTTCCGCACGCAATCAGCAGCACGAAAGCCACTGCGCCCGCTAGAATCAGAAGCGCGAAGCGCACCTCGCCGCCGATGGCCACCCGCAGCGGAATTACACCCACGCTTTCCGTCTTGTCCATGACGTCCGAGTGCGCTGCACGGAATTGATCGGCGATTACCGCCAACTCGGCCTGGGCCGAAGCACTTGATGCGTCGGGCCGAAGTCGCCCCGCCACGTAGTAGATGTGCCCCTGATTCGTACTATTAGGGTCGAATTGCGCCGGGAGGTAGAGGTCGGTCGGTGGATCGGATTGATAGTCTTCAGGCAAAACCCCGAGTACCACATACTGCTCTCCACTCAGGATGATCGGCCTACCCACAATGTCTTGGTTCCCGCCCAGACGGGTCTTCCACGTCTTAAACGTGAGTACGGCGAACTTGCCTGCGATTGGCAGGTCCTCTTCCGGGGAGAATGTCCGCCCCAGAAGCGGCGTGACACCAAAGACGCTGAAGAAGTCCCTGGTGACGTGCATTCCGTTGACTGGATTGGGGCGGTCGCTCGTGCCCAGATTCAGGCTCAAGGTGCCGAAATCGTAGGCAGCCATGGATTGAAACGCCTGGCTCTTTCGCCATGCCATGAATTTAGGGATGGAAACCGACGTCCCGGTGCCGTTCGGAAACGTGCGCTGGATGCGCATGATTCTCTCGGAATCGCGGAATGGCAGGGGGGCCAACAGGACCCGATCAATCACCGAAAAGATTGCCGTGTTCGCCCCAATGCCCAGCGCAAGAGCCAGCACCGCGACGATAGTGAAGCCAGGACTCTTGATCAGAACGCGAAAGGAATGGCGGACGTCTGCCAGTAGCGTTTCCATGATGGCTTATACGAACAATAGAGCCAATTCGTTCCGTGAGTCTCTGCTAGATTGACCCGTTGCAAATACGTGCGCCGCGATACACAACACCCGCTCGAGTCCCACTCTGCGCTCACCGAAGTAGTCGAACTCATTGACAAACATCTGATTCTAGGCGAGCTGGCTCGTGAATTTTGGGCAAGCAAAACACACGACTTAGCGGCCAGCAATCAGCGGGGTTTTTGGGCAAGCCGTAAGATTGTGGGCAAAGGTGTGGGGCTAGGCAAAACTACGCACCTTGCCCGTTTTGTGGCCCCCCAAAAGCGCTATACAGTTCACGCCGATTATAGTAGCGAAGATGGCAGCACCGTCCATGCTAAGTACAGTGACAGTGGTATAGATTCACGGTTGTGGGCTTATCAGTACTATAGATTTTACAAATACTCGACATAAATCGGAGCTATAATCCGCAGCGTTCCGTCCCCATCCCTACCGTATGCAGTGCCAATCCAGTTGAGAGGAGAATTTATGGTTATGGGGTCCGTATCGCAGCGGTTAGTGTTTCTGTCGATTTGCGTTGCTGTTCTGTCGTTCGCGAGCCTAACATCAGCCCAACAAAATGGATTGATTCCTAACACTGCTGTTGGACCGGCAACCGATGCCGGGGGCCACGCGATTAGCGCTGGGCAGGCGGCAGCAAATTCAGACCTAGCGACGTTCACGTACACCGTTACGTCCAGCCGCGACGGTAATACTTATACCGGTGCCATGGTGGGACAGGATCCTTTTGGGAGTGATTTCTCCACTACAAATATCGACACCCTCATCATTCCAGTAATTCTCATCACGAACACGATCGCCGTCGCCAGCCCCAACGGAAAGATTCTCACCACTAAGCCCGGGGTAACGGTATTCGATCCAACGACGGCTGACGATGTGTGTTTGACGAGCCCCAATGACGTGCCTGTCAACCTGATGGTACAGTCCCCGATTTTTCAGTCAGCGACGTTTAACTTCGGACCTACGGCAGTTGGCACAACCCAGTATCTCGACGCATTCCAGCGGGGTAATTTCTGGAGTTTTGTCGGCGGTACCCCCTATCACACCATCCTGAACCCGCACGTTCTGCCCGCGGTCGTCGTGAATTTGCCAGGAAAGCAAGGCCTCGCCGGTAGCTTCGGCGGTGCCTGTGGACCTCTGGCAATCGTGGATTTTGAGGTCATGAAACAGCAGATTTTCAATAAGTTGCTGGCGTCTGAAAGTGCGAACATTGACTCATCGAAATTTCCAATCTTTTTGTTCTATAACACCGTCATGGCCACTAACTCGGCCGGCGGATCAAATTGCTGCATTCTCGGATTTCATAATGCGGTGACGCAGAATGCAGCGGTAGCTCCGGATAAGAGCGCTCGCGTACAGACTTACGCCTTCATTGATTTCGAGGCATCGGGCGCGTTCCCTTCTTTCATCAACGACACCTCGATAGCGGCCCATGAGGTGGGGGAATGGATGGATGACCCGTTTGGCAATAATCCAACTCCAGCCTGGGGTCACACCGGACAGGTGGGTGGGTGCCAGAATAACCTTGAGGTAGGTGATCCGCTTACTGGCAACAACGTCCCGGTAGTCACCGGCAGCAATGGATTCTCATACCATCTGCAAGAATTGGCGTTTTTCTCGTGGTTTTATGGAGCGCCATCGATTGCTGTGAACAGCTGGTTTTCGGATAACAACACGTTCAAAACCGACGCCGGGCCTGTTTGCACCAAACATTGACGCCTCGGCGTGCGCAGCTAAGTCGATTACGGGACAGCTGAGTCGAAGCCTGTCGCAGAAACAGCCCGCAAATGGTTTTTGGGCAAGCTATAAAAGCCTCTCTGCGCTGTCCCCTTGGTGAGTCCTGTTTCGCGAGCAATCTCGCTCCAGGAACGCCCCGCCTAGCGAAGGGCGGCGATCCGGGTTGCGTCTGTATCCACTTTTGGACGCCCCAGCCGCCTGCCTTTCGCTCGAGCGTTCCGCAGGCCAGCCCGCACACGCTCGACGATCAGGCTTCGTTCCAGCTCAGCCACGGCACCCAACACTGTGAACACCATCTTGCCGGCCGGCGTGCTCGTGTCCATCTGCTCCGAGTAGGACACGAATTCGATGCCAAGCGCCCGAAAGGTCTCAAGCGCCCGCAACAGGTGCGACACAGAGCGAACCTGTCGAAGCGCCAGACACACACGACATCGAACCGCCGCTGGTGCGCGTCCGCCATCAGTCGGTTCAGCTCAGGCCGAATCCTTCGAGCCACTCACACCGGCATCGATGTATTCCCCGGCCACGTTCCAGCCTCGCGCCTCGGCAAACTGGCGCAGCTCGCGCGTCTGCATAGATACATCCTGTCCATGATTCACGGTGGACACCCGCGCGTATATCGCAACCCTCCTGGTCATCGCGCGTGCCTCAGAGTGCCATCAACTCGACTTCGAGGCGCATCAACTCGGGGATGCGCGTAGGACGGTACTTCTCCGCCAGATACTGAGGGAAGGCGAGACCAGTTTGCATGGCGTCCTCCCGTGACCGCAGGGGAGTCTTGCGACTCCCCCCGGATGGAGTCCGCAGCCTTCTGCGCGGCACTGGCTGCCTGTACTACTACCGCGAATCGCTCTCGAGTCTGGCGATCCACGACTTGAGGCAGGCGACAGAGTTGGCGACCGTGGTCGAGTGCGTCAGCTCGTGGAACAACGTCGAGTAGTATTCGGCCTGCGAATCGAACGCGGTGCGCGAGGGCATCGTTACCGTGTCGTGGGATGGAGTGTACGAAGCCCGAAAGCCTTGTTCGAACGCGGGAGGATTCGGCATTGCTGCGACAATCGCTTCGGCCGATTCGATTAGACGCGCGGGAGGGAGTGCCAGCAACGCCTTGAGCCCGTCCGTCTGCTCCAAGTTGAATACCGTATAGTAACGGAGGAAAGCCGACGTGGGCTCGTCTGCCTCGCCGTCCGCCGTCTCCGTTTCGTACTTGTCGAATTTCCAGAAGACAATTTTGGTGCCGTGCTCGCCTTTGCGAACGTTGCCGCCGAGTGCCTGCGCCTGACGGTAGGTAAGCCAGTACTGCGAGCCGTAGCCAGCAAGCGCCAGCAGAAACAGGTTGATGCCGCGATAGGGTTTCTTGCTGATCAGATTCGCAGGCGGGAGCGTTCGCCACGGCTTGCGCCAGGGCACCTGTCCCTTTTCCAGCTCCGTTAGAATGCGCTCCGTAACAATGTCATAGACGGACGCGCGCGGTCTGGTGGATTCGACGACAGGGGATACGGCAGAACAGACAGCATGACTTACAATTGTGGTAGCCACGTTGCACCTCCTGTGTGCAATTCGGTTAGGGCTGCCGTGTAGTTGACGCTACGCGGTGGCCCGTTCTATTTGTGCGACTACTTCTGGCGTTTGAGATAAGCCTCGACAGCTCGTCGGAACAGCTCCGCCATTGGCGCGCCAGTCTTGCGCGACAATTTCTTGAGCCGTTCGACAAGCGGCAGAGGCAGCCAGACCGTAGTACGTTTCTTCACGCGCGAAGTATCGTAAGTATGTCAACATATGTCAAGAACAAAATACGTTCGCACTCAAATAATTGGCGGGATTGTCGGCATTTCACGCTGGCCGCGCATGAATTGGCGGGCCATTTTTCGGCCGATTTTCCGCTGCTCGCAGCAATGACATTCGCGACGAATCGCAGCGAAGCTTAGACACGACGGCAAAAAGCTGCAGCGTGTGTGGCGGGACATTGCGAGACGGCGAGTTGCCCGGTATAGCGTCGGCGGCCTGCGAGGACGTACTCCAACACCCTCGCGATTTTTTTGGAATTTTTTTGGGCACAGAAGCCATGCAAAACTCATGGACGAAGCAGATGCTCTCTTGGGCCGGCGGACCTAGCTGTCGGCAGCTGGAAGCGAAGAGCGAAAGGGAATCTTGTCGGGCCGGAAGCGTTCTTGTCCGGTGTCCTCGCGGGCTGCGGTTGGCGATTGCCCAAGAGGCCTGTGCGATCCGAACCCCGAGTGAGGAGTTGCTGCAGTGGAACTATCGCTAGTTGGTCCCACATCAGAATGTCAAAATTTCCCAATGTTGGATGAAGGTGTCTGGGCTGAAATTAAAGTGGGCGGCGAGCACTTGCGCTTGTTCTCGGAGCGCAACGCGTTGGGCGTGCAGACGTCAGTTTACAACGTCAACACCAAAACCTGGATTGCTCCTTCCGAGCCCGTCGAGGACATCGAACAGGGCAAAGAGAGAGCAGCGGCTCGAGCAGAGGCGCACCTAAAGCAAATCGCCAACCTGGAACTCCCCGCATTAGTCTGGAAGCGATCCCGCTCAGCATAGACCGGGCGGTCTGGATGGCACCTACCGGCAAGTGAATCGAATCGTGAACACTAGCGGCAAACAGACGGGATGGAACTGCGCACTAGCGCAAGATAAAAGAGAGGAAATTCCCTTATGCGTGCAGGCAGAGAATTGGCCCCTGGCGTTTTGAGCGATGCGCAGGAAAAACAGTTTGTTCATGGTGGGTTCGTAAAGTTAGAGAATGCGTTTCCCAAAGAGATCGCGGCCGAAGCGCGCGAGATCCTGTGGCGAGAGGCCGGTTGCGATCCCGAGGATCGACGAGCCTGGACTCGCCCGGTCGTCCGCATCGGGGACTGCGCACAGGAGCCTTTTCGACAGGCAGCAAATACAACGATCTTGCACGCTGCGTTCGACCAACTCGTCGGGGAGGGTAGATGGGTTCCGAGGGAGAGCCTTGGCGGATTTCCAATTCGATTTCCGCATTCAGATGATCCCGGAGATACCGGGTGGCATGTGGATGCGAGCTTTCCGCCGGATCGAGCTGTTGAGTCAACGGGTTCGTATATCGATTGGCGAATCAATCTGGAATCAAGAGGGCGAGCTCTGCTTATCCTGTTTCTGTTTTCGGATGTCGGTGAGCAAGACGCGCCGACACGAATTCGAGTAGGGTCACACCTGCGAATTCATCGGCTCTTGGCTCCGGCGGGTGAAGATGGCGTCTCATCTTTGGAGTTGGCCAGACTAGCTGAACCCGAGTCCGCAGGAATGGAGGAAGTTATCGCAACAGGCAGAGCGGGAACGGTGTATTTATGTCATCCGTTCCTGGTGCATGCAGCACAGCCCCATCGCGGGATCAACCCGCGTTTTATTGCGCAGCCACCGCTCTATCCGAGGGCACCCTTCGAACTGACACGATGCGATGGTGAATACTCGCTGGTCGAACAAGCGATTCGTCTTGGACTCAGTGACAGGAGGCTCGCATGAACCGCACCCTCCAACCTGCCACCGCACTTTTCGCGAATGGTACTTCTCGGGCTCGGCGTCCGGTTCGATGAGCGGGGTGTGGAAACGGAAGCATGGCGG
>Ga0134128_10007163_pt1 | contig 13472 bp, 15 predicted proteins | sample KB31754_FD_96462 | JGI IMG/M metagenome (GOLD analysis project Ga0134128, IMG submission 96462) | Terrestrial soil microbial communities with excess Nitrogen fertilizer from Kellogg Biological Station, Michigan, USA - KB3-175-4 | ecosystem: Environmental > Terrestrial > Soil > Unclassified ... | reverse complement strand
TCCTTCACATGCGTAAGTTCTCCGGCCCGCGGCAGGTGATAATCCTGCAGGCGTGAGAGCCAGAAGCGCAACGCGCCCCCGCGCAGCATCACCGGCCAGGCGTGACGCTCGGCCTCCAGCAGCGGCCGGGTGCGATGATAGGCTTCGAGCAGTGATAAGGTCCGCTCCGGCTCCAGTTCTGCATTTTCGTTGAGGCACCAGTCATTCGCGGTAATCGCCAGGTCGTATAGCAGCACGTCGTTGCAGGCAAAGTAGAAATCGATTACTCCGCCCATTGCGCCGTCGTTGAAAAGCACGTTGTCACGAAACAGGTCGGCATGAATCACGCCGCGCGGAAGGCTTTCCGCCCGATGCGATGATTGAAAGCGTAATTCCTCCCTGAGAATCGCAGCCTCATCCTCTGAAAGAAACGGCATGACTTCCTGCGCCGCAGCTTTCCACCACTTGGGTCCTCGCGAGTTCTCCATTTTTTCCGGATAGGATAAGCCGGATAAATGCATGTTCGCCAAGAGTTCGCCAACCTCGGCGCAGTGCGCCACCGTGGGGGATTCCTGCGATTTTCCGGGAAGGCAGGTGACAATGCTCGCCGGCTTGCCGTTGAGCTCTCCCAGGAATTTATTGGCGAGATCCGCCACAGGGCTGGGGCAGGGAAGGCCGTGGCGCGCCAGATAGGCCATCAGGTTCAAATAGTAGGGCAGCTCCGCCGGAGCCAGTTTCTCAAACAGTGTCAGAACATATTTGCCGTGGCTGGTGGTGACAAAATAATTCGTATTTTCAATGCCGGAAGAGATGCCCTGCAGATTAATTAGTTTGCCGATGGAATAATTTCTCAGCCACGCGGAAAGCTGCTCATGGGTAACTGTGGTGAAGACAGACATGGAGCGGGAAAATAAGGCAGAAGCAGTTTAATCAAGCGCAATGGCTGTCCTGGGAAATCAGAACTCTTTTATCACCCACATCGGGGGGCGAATACGCTGGTCCAGACCACCTGTATCGTGGGTGGAAAAAGTGCCATCGCCGCGATTGTCAATCAGGTAATACGGAAGCCCTATGCGAGGTATGACCTTGATCATGTAGAGGCGTCCATTGAGGCGATATTCCTCGATCTGGTCCTCTCCCCGCTTGGTGATGGTAACCTGCGGCTCAAGTGATTCTTCCTCGTCTTCGATACCGGGCGAGGGCAGCGATAATTCCGGGGGTTCCGGCACTTCCGGTATGGGCCGCAGATCCTTGGGCTGATTGGATTGCGCCGCCGCCGGTAGTGCAGAACTCAATAACAGTGCAACAACGATACGACGCATGGCGCCTCCCGGCGGGTCAGGTCAATACGCCATTCTATCTGAAATGCCCTGGCTGTTATAGATTGAGTTGAATTTCCCGTTCCGCGACGGAAGGCTCGAAGCCACGTGTCTCGTAATACTTGAATATCGCGTCCACCACCTCCGCCGGCTCGTCGATTACCTGGATCAGGTCCATATCTTCAGGGGCGATCATGCCCTCCGCAACGAGCACATTCTGCAGCCACTCGAGCATGCCGCGCCAGAAATCCGAACGAACCAGGATAATGGGCATTCTGCGCGTCTTCCCGGTCTGGACCAGTGTCAGCGCTTCCATCAGTTCGTCCAGCGTACCGAATCCGCCGGGCAGCACCACATAGGCTGTCGCGAGTTTGACGAACATGTATTTGCGCGCAAAAAAATGGCGAAACGTCTGGCTGACGTCCTGATAAACATTCCGGTGCTGCTCGTGCGGCAGCTGGATATTCAGGCCGATACTGGGGGATTCGCCATAATAAGCCCCCTTGTTCGCCGCTTCCATGATGCCCGGGCCTCCACCGGAAATGACGGAAAAGCCTGCATCAGAGAGTTGCCGTGCAATCTGTTCGGTTAACTCATAGTAGGGATGATCAGGGAGGGTGCGGGCACTGCCGAAAATGCTGACCGCGGGCATGACGGAGTGGAGGCGTTCCGTTGCCTCGACAAATTCTGCCATAATCCCGAACACGCGCCAGGATTCACGTCCTGACCATGCCTTCTCCCGGAAATCGTCTGTCATGGTACGGGCTGCTTTGTTTTTCAGGCTCATCGGAAAACCTTTGGAAGTTAAATGAAAACACTACTGCTGGTCGATGGTTCATCTTATCTGTATCGCGCTTTTCACGCGCTGCCCGATTTTCGCAACCGCAATAACGAGCCAACCGGTGCAATCTATGGCGTGCTGAATATGCTGCGCCGCTTGCACAAGGATTATCAGGCCGATTATAGCGCTTGCGTATTTGATGCAAAAGGCAAGACTTTCCGTGACGCGCTCTATGCCGAGTACAAGGCGAACCGGCCACCCATGCCTGACGAGCTTGCCGCCCAGATTGCGCCGCTCCTGGAATGCATAAATGCGATGGGATGGCCGATGCTCTCTGTGGAAGGAGTAGAGGCGGACGATGTGATCGGCACGCTGGTCAAGCAGGCGGAATGCGAGAACATGCGCTGCATCATTTCGACTGGCGACAAGGACATTGCACAACTGGTGAATCCACGGGTGACTCTCGTCAATACCATGACGAATGAAACACTCGACGAAGCCGGTGTGCTCGGACGTTTCGGCGTACCCCCGGAACGCATGCTTGACTATCTGGCGCTGGTGGGCGACGCGGTCGACAACATTCCCGGCGTAGCGAAAGTGGGACCGAAAACCGCAGTGAAGTGGCTCAACCAATATGGGACACTCGACAACCTGATTGTCCAGGCTGGCGAAATAGGCGGCGTAATCGGGGAGAATCTGCGCAATGCGCTGGACTGGTTGACCAGGTCGCGTCAACTGCTCTCCATCAAGTGCGATGTTTCGTTGCCGGTCAACCTGCATGATCTCGGACCCCAGCCCCTAAACACAGTAAAGCTCGCGGAGTTGTACGAGCGGCTGGATTTCAAGAGCTGGTTGCGCGAGTTGCAACAGGAATCCCAAGCGGGAGGAGGTGCTGATACGCTTTCTGCAGGTTCAGCCCCGACAGGCTCGAATCTGGTACAGGCCGATTACCAGGCCATTCTTACCTCGGAGCAGCTTGATGAGTGGATGATGCGAATCGCCGCCGCGCCGGTCGTTTCGCTCGACACCGAAACGACGGGGCTCGATCCGATGCGCGCCGAACTGGTGGGTATCTCGTTTTCGGTGGAACCGCATCAGGGGGGATATGTACCGCTGGGACATCGTTATGCTGGCGCTCCCAGCCAATTGTCGCTCGACTTCGTACTCGAAAAGCTCAAACCCTGGCTGACAGACGCCGCTGCTCCGAAACTGGGACAGAACCTGAAGTTTGACAGGCACGTGTTCGCCAACCACGGCATCGGGTTGAAAGGAATCGTTCATGACACGCTGCTGCAATCCTATGTCTTTGAATCCCATCGCCCGCACGATATGGACAACCTTGCGCTGCGGCATCTGGGGATCAAAACCATCAGCTATGATGAAGTCACAGGCAAGGGAGCCGCCCGGATAAGTTTCGATCAGGTGGATATCGAACGCGCTGCGCAATACGCGGCCGAGGATACGGATATCACACTGCAGCTGCACCAGCATCTGTATGCTGAAGTTGGCAGCGATGCAAAGCTCGACCATATCTATCGCACGCTGGAAATGCCCGTGATGGATGTCTTGTTCGAGATGGAGCGCAACGGCGTACTGCTGGACCTCAAATTGCTGGAAACGCAAAGCCGCGAGCTCGGTGAGAAAATGCTGGCGCTGGAGGAGCGCGCCTGCACCATTGCCGGGTTGCCATTCAACCTGAATTCACCCAAACAGATTCAGGAGATCCTGTTTGACAGACTTAAGCTGCCTGTCATAAAAAAAACGCCGAGCGGCGTTCCTTCCACCGATGAAGATGTGCTGCAAAAACTCGCACTCGATTACCCGCTCGCCAAGGTTCTGCTGGATTATCGCGGTCTTGCCAAACTCAAGTCGACTTACACAGACAAGCTGCCGCGCATGGTGCATCCCGTTACTGGAAGAGTGCATACCAATTATGCCCAGGCCGTCGCGGTGACGGGCAGGCTCGCCAGTAACGAACCGAACCTGCAGAACATACCCATTCGCACTGCCGAAGGGCGGCGTATCCGGGAAGCATTCATCGCGCCAGCCGGACACAGTATCGTTTCCGCGGATTATTCACAGATCGAATTACGCATCATGGCGCACATTTCACAGGATGCCGGACTGCTCAGGGCCTTCGCACAAGGGGAAGACATCCATCGCGCCACGGGCTCCGAGATATTCGGCGTTCCCCTGGAAACAGTGAGCAGCGAACAGCGCAGATATGCAAAGATCATCAATTTCGGCCTGATCTACGGCATGTCGGAATTCGGGCTCTCGACGCAACTCGGCATTGAGCGGGCCGCGGCCAGAGCCTATATGGACCGTTACTTTGCCCGCTATCCGGGAGTGGCGGACTACATGCAGCGGACGCGAAAAACCGCAAGGGAAAACCGCTACGTGGAGACCGTCCTGGGACGGCGGCTGTGGCTCCCGGAGATCAACAGTGCCAACGGCATGCGCAGACAGGGGGCGGAGCGCGCAGCGATCAATGCACCCATGCAGGGTACTGCCGCGGATATCATCAAGCTCGCGATGATAGAAGTGCATGACTGGCTGCGGCGGCATAACCTGCGCAGCAAACTCATCATGCAGGTCCATGACGAACTGGTATTGGAAGTGCCGGAAAATGAAATCGAGACGATAAAGCGCGAGCTGCCGCTGCTCATGGGCAACGTGGCGCAACTTCAGGTGCCGTTATTGGTGGAGGTAGGCATCGGGCCAAATTGGGAGCAGGCACATTGAACACAGGGGTGAAAAGAACGGGAAGGGGAGAAGTATCGCTTGCTAAACTGCTGAAAATTGCCGTAAAATCACACCCTTTTCGGTTTTGGACCTCCACAGGCAATTTACATGGTCATTATTCGACTGGCGCGCGGCGGCGCAAAAAAACGCCCGTTTTTCAATATGGTCGTAGCAGATTCACGCAATGCGCGTGATGGCAAGTTTATCGAGCGCATCGGTTTTTATAACCCGCGGGCAGCCGAGGGTGAGGAATCGCTGCGTGTCAAGCTGGACCGCGTCACCTATTGGCAATCAAAAGGGGCGCAACCGTCAGATACTGTGAAAAAGCTGATCAAGCAGTTTGATTCCAGGCAAGAAGTCGCAGGAAGCTGAATCGGGCCAATCAGCCGAACCAATGGTGATAATGGGCCGCGTTGCCGGTCCATATGCGGTAGCCGGCTGGATCAAGGTTTTTCCCTATACCGAATATGTGGATGGCTTGCTGGATTACCCCGATTGGTGGCTGGGCAGCGAGAGCGGCAAATGGCACAAATTCAAAGTGATCGAGGGCGAGGTTCACGGGAACGTATTGCTGGCTTCACTTGAACGATGTGCGGACCGTGACGCGGCTGCGTGCCTGAAGGGACTGAAGATCGCCATTCCCCGCAGGCTGTTGCCGGCATTGCCGGAGAGCGGCGAGGAAGGTTATTACTGGTTGGATCTCATCGGCCTTGCAGTCATCAATTTGCAGGGCGAGGCGCTGGGCAAGGTGAGAGGGCTGCTGGAAACCGGAGCCAACGATGTGCTTCAGGTGCAGAATCCGGGAGAAACTGAAAGACTGATACCTTTCATTGACCAGGTGATCATCAAAGTGGATCTGGCGGCGGGTCGGATTACGGTGGATTGGGGCCTGGACTACTGATTATGACGTTCGATTTCGACGTTATCACCCTGTTCCCCGAAATGTTCAATGCTGTAACCAGGTACGGGGTAACAGGGCGGGCGAATGAAAATGCCATTTATCGCCTGTATACCTGGAATCCGCGGGAATTTACCGAGGACAATTATCGCAGGGTGGACGACCGGCCCTATGGGGGCGGACCCGGCATGGTAATGCTGACGGAGCCCCTGGAAAAAGCGATAACCGCGGCGAGGGAAAGGCAAAGAGCCTGTGGTATCAGTAACACGAGAGTAATTTATCTGTCGCCTCAGGGAAGACCCCTGAACCAGAATGTGGTGACGGAGTTAAGCGAATTGCCTGCATTGGTGCTGCTGGCAGGCCGTTATGAAGGAGTGGATGAGCGGCTGATCGAACGTCAGGTGGACTATGAGATCTCCATAGGAGATTATGTCGTATCTGGCGGTGAACTGGCGTCGATGGTGCTCATGGATTGCCTGGTGCGGCAATTGCCCGGCGTATTGGGAGATCCGGAATCCGCGAACCAGGATTCCTTTACAGCGGGTTTGCTGGATTTTCCCCATTACACCCGGCCTGAGGTCTATCGGGGAAGCGCAGTACCCGAGGTTTTATTGTCCGGACATCACGCCAGGATTGAACGCTGGCGACTACAGCAGTCTCTGGGAAGAACATGGTTGCGGCGGCCTGACCTGCTGGCATTGAAAATGGAGAAAGGCCTCACCGCGGAAGAGCGGAAGTTGCTGGAAGAATTCCAGCACGCATACGAAGCGAATTGAGTGCCAAATTGGAAGTTACTGAAACGCAAGGAATATAAGGCAAGGAGTCACGAAATGAATCTGATCGAGCAACTTGAAAACGAAGAAATCAGCCGCCTGGGCAAGACAATTCCCGATTTTGCCCCTGGAGATACGGTCGTCGTCAACGTCAAGGTGGTGGAAGGAGACCGAAAACGCATTCAGGCGTACGAGGGTACCGTCATTGCCAAGCGTAACCGTGGCCTCAATTCAGCCTTTACTGTGCGCAAGGTATCCAGCGGTGAGGGAGTGGAAAGGACTTTCCAGACGTACTCTCCCCTGATTGCGAGCATAGAGATCAAACGCCGCGGTGCAGTGCGTCGCGCCAAGCTTTATTATCTGCGGGATCGCTCCGGAAAATCTGCTCGTATTCGCGAAAAACTGCCGGCTCGCGCTTCGGCAAAGAAGGCGGGAAACGGGATGCAAAAGGCGGAGCAGCCCTAAGCTAAGCCATTAAACCGGTTTCAAGGAACCGCTGAGCAGGTCCTCAGCGGTTCCTTTCTGCACAAGGTGCTTGCGGGCCGCCTTGTGCATAGTTACTCTCGTTCATGCTCTTGTGCGCTACGCACGTTCGTCACTCGGCGTCTCGTCATTCAGGATTGATCCGGAATCCGGCAAAGGTAGCGAAGGTAAGAGACATCCAAGGCAGGACGCGTTGGAGTGTAGCAATTCAGCGAATTTCGGCCATCGAATTCAGATCATGAGTCATGAGGTTAAGGCTTTCAGTCCAGCCCTAACCCTTAGTCCCACTCTTCGCCTGTCAGCCCTTAATTCTGCTTCGGTTGCGGCTTGTTTTCGATTTCCTTGTACCAGATATCATAAACCTCATCGGGCCAGAGCGATTTGATCCAGACAATCACGTCTCCGATCTGCTGGTCTGCCAGTTTTCCCTTCCAGGCAGGCATGGCACCATCGACGCTGCCATCCTGAATCATTTTTTCCAGCGTTTCCGTTGAGTGATGCCAGGCGTGAGCGCTGCCATCCAATGGCGGCGGAGGATACCGGCCATCCGGTCCCGGAGTACGCCAGCCTGGCGTAGCTTCACCGTTCGGTCCGTGACAACTTGCACAATTCTTTCGATAAGTCTCTTCGCCGCGCTTGATTTTTTCCGGCGCCAACTTGCGTGCGGCGAGGTTTTTAGGCTGCTCCACCTGAGCAGCGGCAGATGGGGCTGGTTCAGCCGGAACCGTACTAGACTCCGAAGCAGGCGGCGCAGCAGGAGGTGCGGAAGGTGCTGGCGGCGCCTCGGGTGGCGCAGTCTCCGTGGCGGAAGGCGGAGTGGTTGCGGGTGGCTGCGGCTCGCCGCACCCCGCCATCAGTCCAATCGTCATACTTGCCAGGAGCAATAACCGCATGTTCATGATGGTCCGGCTCTCATGCCTGTCGCTTTTCCGGTTACCGCCACGGCTACAGCCCAGAATGCCGGGACCCGCAAGCCTATCGCTCGATGATCTGAAGCTTCTCATTTGAGTCTCATCACAGATGTTTTCGGATCAGAGGGAAGATGACGGCTGTAAATCGATGTGACCCCCTGTTTGTTAATCAGAAGTACATCGTACGGATCGTTACGCTCGCCTTCCATTCCAGGGGAACCATGCGGCATGCCGGGAGCGGTCAGACCGATGGCGCTGGGACGCTCCTTGAGAAGTCGTTTGACATCTTGTGCAGGCACGTGTCCTTCAATTGCATAGCCGTCGACCAGCGCGGTGTGACATGAACCGAGTACAGGGGCGATGCCCGCCTGCTCACGGGCTTCCTTGTTGCCTACATCATGCGTATTCACGGTAAATCCATTGGCACGCATATGATCGACCCACTTCGCGCAGCACTTGCAGGTGGAACTTTTGTAAACGTCAACTGTTGCGGAAGCATAAGCGCCGCCCGCAAAGGCAGCAAACATGATTCCAGCTAATACTGCGTATCTCGATATTTTCATTTCGCTCCTACTGTGATTGTGCCTTTCATACCTGGGAAATTCATACCTTTGAAGTGGCCGGGCAGCGGGCAGGCAAAATCCACTACACCTGCTTCCGTGAAATGCCACACCAACTCCCCGGTCTTACCCGGCTCGATCGAAACCATATCCGGCTGGTCCGGATGTGCATGGTCAGGGTGTTTTTTCAGCATTTTACCATGCCTATCAATTTCTTCCGCAGTGCCGATCATCATCTCATGCTTTTTCTTGCCTAGGTTCGTGATCAGAAATTTTATGGTTTCACCTTGTTTCACCTTGATCTCGTCAGGTTTGAAGCGGTTATCCACCGCAGTTATTTCAACGATCCGGGAAGGGTGATTGGGGTCGCCCGGTTTTCCGATGGCTTCCGTTTCCTCCTGAGCAAGGGCGCCGGTCGAAACCAGGCCGAAGCTTAAAGCAGATGCGATCAGAAGCTTCTTCATGAGATTTTCTCCTTTCTATGTGAGGTCCCGCTTAGCCCTCTTGAGGCAATCGTCTTTTTATTCTTATTTGCAAGTCCAATATAGCAAAGAAAATGTCCACCGCGATAGACCGAAAACGCGATTTTGGAGTTCCGCGCAGCACCTGTTCTCCGCCTTGCATATGGTCGCAATCTTATCGCAACCATCCCTTTCGTTTTATGTATATAAGCGGCAGCAGCGCAGCCGATACTGTCAACCCCATCGAGTAAATGAATCCGTATTCCCATGCGAGTTCCGGCATTACGGCGAAATTCATGCCGTAGAAGGTGCCCACCAGCGTGGGTGGCAGGAAAACCGCGGTGATGATGGTAAAGACCTTGACGATCTGGTTCTGCTTGATGTTGAGAATATTCGTGACCGCATTCTGCAGATACCGCACCTTCTCGTGCTCGAAGTAGGCATGCTCCTTTACGCCGGCCACATCTTCGGCCAACTCCGTGGTCAATATCTGCAGCTCTGCCTCCGCCACATTATCGATCTCGCCACTCAAGTAACGCACGGTACGCGCCAGCGACAACTGCGCTTCCAGGCAGCGCGAAATAATATCTTCCTTTTCATTCAGGTCTTGCATGGTCTCTATCAGGTCAGGCACCCCCAGTTCTCTGCCCTGCGCGTTATATCCATCCGATATTTCGGAAATCTCTTCTGCGCTTCGCTCCAGTTCATCCGCGAGACGATCTATTACCGTATCCGCGCTATCATTGGCCACCTGCAGCAATAGTCGAAGTACCGATTTCGGATTCCGGGCATGATTCGGCCTGCGATTCATGCGCTGCAATGCTGTGTCGAACGGGTGGAAAGCGGGATCCTGGCAGAGAATCGCGACCAGTTGCTCGCCCAGCATGAAAGTTACATCACCAAAGCTCGGCGCTCCGTTGCTGCCCAGACGGAGGAGTTTGGCTCGCATGTACATGAAAGTCCCATCATCGGAGACACTCCCTGCCTGCCGTGTAGTGTCGATGCCGAAGCGCTGCTTCAGACATACAATGTCCTCGGGCGCCGGCGCATTGATCTCCAGCCAGACGACATGCTCGTCGCCCTCCCGCCGCGGCAGGCCGTGAATGACGCAGAGTGAGTGATTATCCCTCACAACACTGCGAATCATGATGAACTCTCCTTTTATGGTCTGGTGCCGCCCGAGGTTTCAGTTTATTTTTTTGCTTCGGCTTTTTCCCGATGGGAAGGCGACATGGAAGATGTAGCCGCTGTCTGTTCCGACGGCTGTATGTAGTGTACGACGGTCATAACGAGCGCGAGCAACAGGTACAGCGCGATCACGGCCAGGATGACCTCGTTCTCGAGACTCCTGTCGTCACGCTGTGAGAGATTCTTTCTGGACATGGGGTACTCCTCGGCCATCTCATTGGTAAATATTTAATGCAAAATGCCTTTCTCCCGCAAACCTGGTTCATGCACGATATAAATCAGATTAGCAGAATCACGATGAGTTTCCGGTAGCGTTGTTACCTGCACTATGAGCATCGACTTGACAGGGCCTGTTAACAGCTCCTGGCGCGCATGGACAAGGTTTTATTCGGCAAGTAGAATATTCCGGTCATCGGGGAGTAGCCTCCTTTCGTCGAATTGAAGGGCTTGCATCAACATACTTGACCCGTCCGGTCATGGTGCAAGCAGTTCCGTGCCTGGAAGACCTTTGACCACATTGTCTCCGGAAGGCCGGGGGAAGCGTGGTCTCGATTCTTGTCCGGCCTGGAGCGTAAGAACGTGGAAGCTTTCCTTGTTTCGGCTGGTGTTGTCGCACTCGCAGAGATTGGCGACAAAACGCAGCTTCTCGCCTTTATCCTCGCGGCAAAATTTCGCCAGCCGGTTCCCATCGTGCTCGGTATACTCGTCGCCACCCTGTTGAACCATGCTTTCGCTGCCGCAATCGGTTCGTGGATCATCGCGCAACTTGGTCCTGAAACCCTGAACTGGATACTTGGCCTGCTGTTTGTCGGGATGGCGATCTGGACGCTCATTCCCGATCAGTTCGATGAAGCGCAGTCCGGAACCGGGGGCGACGGCGCCGGTGTTTTCAGCGCGACGCTGCTAGCTTTTTTCCTTGCGGAAATGGGCGACAAGACACAAATAGCGACTGCGGCATTGGCAGCGCAGTATCAGATGTTTTCCGCAGTGGTTGCAGGCACCACGCTCGGGATGATGATCGCGAATGTTCCCGCAGTCTATCTGGGCGAACGCCTGGCGAATCGGATTCCGGCGCGCCTCGTGCGTGGAATTGCAGCAGCCGTGTTTGCCGTTATCGGTATCGCAGTCCTGCTTGAGGCGAGCAAAAATCTGGCGCTTTGAAAGATTCCGGAAATAATCCGGCAAAAGAGAACAAAACGAATGGCCTTTTTCCCTACCGGACACACGGACATCTTGCCGCAGTCCCCATGTCTGCTCCTGCTCCTGCCTCTGTTTCTGCTGGGCAGTTGCGCATCCCCCATTGCGCTCAATCGCGCGGTCGACGCCTATGACGAAGCGACTACCGGTGCCGCCTCCAGGCAACTGCTGATGAATATAGCGCGTGCTTATCATAATCAGCCGGTACACTTCACCGGCGTATCGAACGTTGCAGCAACGTTCGATTTCCGTGTCAGTGCCGGCGCCACCCCAGCGTTGACGGGAAATGCTGGTGGAATACTAATGCCTGTGTTTGGGGGAAGCATGGCGGAAAATCCCACGATCAGCATTGTTCCGGTAGAGGGAGAGGAATTTACCCGGCGCCTGCTCACCCCATTTCAGGAAAACAAACTCACGCTTTTGCTCCGCCAGCGTTTCGATATCGATCTCCTGATGCGGCTGATGGCCCAGGAAGTGCGCATTAATGATAACGAAGGCCGGCAGGTTTCCTATCGCAATCGCCCCTTTGATTCACCTGGCTACAGCATGTTCAGGCGGGTGGTGCTGCATTTGTCCGCCATACAGGATAATAATCATCTCCACGCAGAGCCATTGATTCTGGAGCAGACCTGGACTATTCCCGCCAGTTCGGTGACGGCAGAAGGTTTTCAGGCTCTGCAGAAAGAGTTTTCCGTACGCTATGACGCGCGGGAAAACACCTACATCCTGGTCAAGCAGGCAGCGGGACCTATTCTCATCACCAATTATGACCCCAACATCCTCTCACCGGAGGAGCGCAAGCGCTTGAGCAATGAGGCGCGTGAATGGAGTCCCAATGATGTCGCTTTCGATATTCGCCCCAATCATTATGGCGGAGAGTGGCACATGAAAGGGACTCTCCGTCTCCGCAGCTTCCATGCCATTCTCAATTTCCTCGGGCGCACCCTGGGCGACGAGCCGGAATATCATGTGGAGAAAGACTTCCGTACACCGCCGCTCGAGAATGATGAAAATCCTGTTGCTACCATGGAACTGCTGGTGACGGACTCGGCTCCCCGGGAAGCCGATCTGTGGGTGCATGCCTATGATCAGTATTACTCGGTACACACCCGGGGATCCCTGGCTCGCTGGAACCGGAGCGCCTTCCAGCTGCTGTATCTCCTGTTCCAGATGACGGTTACGGATCTGCCGCGCTCGGGAGTGCCGAGCATCACGATCGCAAAATAACGACAGCTTTTTGAAAGCGCTTGCCCATGGAATGCCGATTGGGGAGCTTGCAGCAATAGCGGATAGCCGAAGTATCAACTGGCAGCCTGCTTCAATAGCGTATCGGCTCCACAGGCCATTCCCTCGATTTCAACGATTTTGCGTCGCGATCTGGCTCCTTGCCTGAGTATTACCTGCCGCTGAGGCACTCCAAAAGCCTCAGCAAGAAAGGCGAGCAAAGCAGCATTCGCAGCACCTTCTACCGGGGGGGCGGCAAGTTTGATTTTCAGGGCACCACCGTGCAGCCCGACGACTTTAGTACGCCTTGCCCCAGGCTGTATGTGCAGAGTGAGAATCAGGCGTTTCCCGGTATCATTGCTGCGATACCATTCGCCGCTTGAAGCCATTTCCACGGTCAGAACAAGCGACTGACTTCCCGCTCCATTCCCGCCGTTACAAAAAGAAGCAACTGAATGACGATCAGTACGAACAGCGGCGAGAGATCGATATTTCCGATGGGAGGAATGTGCTCGCGGATAACGCCTAGAAACGGCCGGGTAAAGCTGTCGAGCAGCGGGGCCAGCGAATTGTAGGGATTAATCCACGAAAGCACAGCCTGGATGATGATCGCCACCATGATGATGTAAAGCGTCGTCTTGATGATTTGCACCAATCCCAGGAGCGCCAGTCCCCCCACGGCAGTGCCTATCGTGGAGCTGAATTCGTAACCCTTCAGCATCAACACGCTCGCCAGCAACATGACTTGAGCAATCCATGCCAGCAAAAGCGTTGAAAGATCCATGCCGCGATAACCGGGAATGACGCGCCTTGCGGGCTTGACCAGAAAATCGGTTATTGCAATCAGAAATGACGAGAGCGGGTTTCCATACGGTGCGCGCACCAGTTGCATATAAAAGCGCAGCAGCAGCGCCAGGGAAAACAACCCCAGCAGGGTATCGAGCAGAAATATG
>Ga0134128_10007157_pt1 | contig 13478 bp, 9 predicted proteins | sample KB31754_FD_96462 | JGI IMG/M metagenome (GOLD analysis project Ga0134128, IMG submission 96462) | Terrestrial soil microbial communities with excess Nitrogen fertilizer from Kellogg Biological Station, Michigan, USA - KB3-175-4 | ecosystem: Environmental > Terrestrial > Soil > Unclassified ... | reverse complement strand
CGACGCCGGCGCAACGCTCGAGGCGGCCGCCGAGGGGGCCCAGCTCGGCACCTATCGCTTCGACCGCTATCTGACCGACGAGCGGCCCCGGGCGCCATCGCTGGCCGCGCTCACTTTGTATCCACCGGCGCCCATCGAGCCGAGCACCGGACGGGCCGCGCTCGATCGCGCCGCCATCACCGCGCGCGCCATCTCGCGGGCGCGCGACCTGGTGAACGAGCCCGCCGGCGTGCTGACGCCGACGCGAATCGCGGGCTTGGCGACCGAATGGGCCGAGCGCGCCGGGCTCTCCGTCGAGGTGCTCGACCGCGCTGCCTGCGCTCAGCTGGGCATGGGCCTCTTCCTGGCCGTCGCGCAAGGCAGCGAGGAGGAGCCGCGCTTCGTTCACCTCGCCTGGACGCCGCCTCGGCCGCGCAAGCGCCTCGTGCTGGTCGGCAAGGGAGTCACCTTCGATTCCGGCGGTCTGTCCCTCAAGACGAACGAAGGAATGCTGGACATGAAGACGGACATGGCCGGTGCGGCCGCCGTCCTCGCCGCGACCATCGCAGCCGGCGAAGAGAAGCTGCCCCTCGAGGTGCACGCGCTCTGCGCCTGCACCGAGAACATGCCGTCGGGCACTTCTTACAAGCTCGGCGACGTGCTCCGTTCGCTCAACGGGAAGACCGTCGAGATCAACAACACCGACGCCGAAGGGCGGCTGACGTTGGCCGACGCAATCACCTTCGGGCTGCGCTTGCGACCCGACGCGCTCCTCGACTTCGCCACGCTGACCGGCGCTTGCATGGTCGCGCTCGGGCCCCACATCGCCGGGGTCATGAGCAATGACGAGGCACTCGCCGGCGCGTTCCTCGCGGCGGCCCAGCAATCCGGGGAAGAGATGTGGCGGCTGCCTCTGCCGCCGCGCCTCGCAGAACAGCTGAAATCGGAGATCGCCGATCTGAAGAATACCGGCGAGCGTTGGGGCGGTGCGCTCACGGCCGGGCTGTTCCTGAAGGAATTCGTCGGCGAGACCCCCTGGGTCCACGTCGATATCGCCGGGCCCTCGAGCTCGAACAAAGAGCAGGGGCACATCGCAAAAGGGGGCACCGGATTTGGTGCCGCGTCCATCCTGAGCTACCTTCGCCGCGCCGCGACTTGACAGTAATTTGGCGTGCGCGACGCGGCAATTCGCCTCGCGCGTCCTCGACGGACAATGGATGAGAATGCATTGAACTGAGGGGTTTGCCGTGATAGAGTTCGCGGGCCTTGAAAACCGCCTTCAACAAGGAGCGAACGTAGTCATGGAGCCGACTTTCAGAGTGGGTGATTTGGCCGTGTATCCTGCCCACGGCGTTGCGCAGATTGTCGGCATCGAGACGCGTGAGATCTCCGGCAACAAGCAGACGTTTTACATCCTCAAGATTCTCGAGAACGGGATGAAGATCATGATCCCGACCCGCAATGCGGGCGCCGTCGGTTTGCGTGAGTTGATCCACGCCGACGAGGTCGACGAGGTGTTCGAGATCCTCAAGAGCCGCGAGGTGGCAGTCGAGGGACAGACCTGGAACCGCCGTTACCGCGAGTACATGGAGAAGATCAAGACCGGCTCCGTGTTCGAGATCGCCGAGGTGCTGCGCGATCTGCAGCGGCTCAAGGGAGACAAGGAGCTGTCGTTCGGCGAACGGAAGATGCTCGACACGGCGCGCACGCTGCTGATCAAGGAGATCGCGGTGGCGACCAAGTCGAAGGAAGTGAAGATCGAGGAGAAGCTCGATCGCATCTTCGCCTGCTGACGCTTTGAACATTTAGACGTGGTGCGCGCCGCGCGCCCGCGAAACAGAACCCCGGCCGGGTAACTCCCGCCGGGGTTTTTGCTTTTCGCGCGCAACTGGCGCCCGCCTGGGCCGAAACCTCCTCGTCCAACCAACGGACCCAAAAGGAGGCGCCCATGGACGCCCAGACCAACACCACTTCTATCGATCCGCAGCTCTCACCCGCCGCCCGCAAGTTCCTCGAGGAGACGACCATGAAGTCGATCTTCGGGATCAGCGATGAGGCCCTCGATGCCGTCATGGCCCTCGCCTACCAGCTCTATCAGGTGGGCCGCTACGACGAGGCCGAGGTTCTCTGCCGCGGCCTCATCGCCGCCGATCACCGCTACTGGTGGTCGTACTCGCTCTACGCGGCGACCTTGCGCCGTCTCGGCCAACTGAGGGAGGCGCTCGCCGAGCTGGAGAAGGGGCTCACCTACGAGCCCAACGAACCCAAGCTGCTCTTCATGCGCGGCGAGATCCGCGAGGCGCTCGCCCAGCAGCAGAAGTCGGCGGTCGCGCCGCCGTCCTCGACCCCCAGCCCGCGCGTCGCGGCCTAACCCACATCCACTCAAAGGAGAAGAGTCATGAGTTTCCTCGGAAGCATCGTCTCGGACATCAAGTCGGTCGCGACCGACCCCGGCAAGCTGGTCGGTGACGTCGCCAACAGCATCCTCCCCAGCAACATGAAGGCCGTCGGCGATATCCTGGGCGGCATCACGGACATCGAAACCGGCAACCCACTCGCCGCCCTCAGCCACATGACCGACGCCCTCAAGGACCTCCCGCAGCTCATGCAGGCTCTGTCGAGCGCCGCCGGCGGTACCGGGAACGCCACAAAACCGGCCGGAACGGCCGCCGCCGAGCCCTCGCCACCGCCCAAGTCGACCACCGCCAGCTCTCCGGCGGCCTCGACGCCGGCCAGCACACCCGCGACGACGCCCGCTCCGGCCGCGACGCCCGCGACCGCCACCACCAAGGCTCAAACGCCCACGGTCACGGTGACCAACTCGCGAGGCGCGACCATGACCCAGGTCGACGATGGAACGAACACCACCCGGGTCACCGAGAGGGCGAACGGCATCACTTCCGTGGTCGTCATGAACGACGCGACCGGCAAGACGGTGGGTGGGTACACCGGCTCGGCGTCGAACATCTCGGTCGCCGGCGAGCACGTCACGGTCCGCAACGCCGGAGGGCAGAACGTCACCACGATCGACAACGGCGCCAACACGGCCCGGGTCAGTCAGAACGGTGCCAATGCGACCATCTCCGTGTCCAAGGACACCATGAGCACCGCCAGCCCCGGGGGCCTGCCCGGAATGATCGCCACCATCGAGAAGCTGCTGCAGGCGCAGAAGACCACTTCGACGAGCTCGGCCGGGACCGCGATGATCAACGGAGCCGCCGCGCCGGCGACGGCGGCCAAAGCCGCGGCTCCGTCGGGTACCGCCTCGACGGCCTCCGCGTCCGGGCAGAGCACGACGGCCGGGACGAGCTCGAGTTCGAACAGCTCCGGCACCAGCGCCAGCTCCAGCTCCAGCTCCACGCCGGCGGGGCTGCAGAGCCTGATGGCCATGTCGCCCGATCAGTTCATGCAGGCGGTGACCAGCGGGCAGATCCCGCCGGACGTCGCCAACGACCAGAGCGCGATGATGCAGGTCCAGGCGCGCATGAACCAGATCACCCAGATGAACCAGCTGGTGACTTCGATGATGGCCGCCCAGCACCAGATGCAGATGTCCATCATCCAGAACATCCGCTGCTGAAAAAGCGGCGCCGTCTGATGCGCGCGATCGCGGAGGGCCTTGCGCCTCTCTCGGTCGCGCGCTTTATACGTCGAGGTTGCGGACGTTCAGCGCGTTGGTCTCGATGAAGGCGCGGCGCGGCTCGACGAGGTCGCCCATCAGCGTCGAGAAGAGACCGTCGGCTTCGTAGGCGTCCTCGACACGCACCTGCAGCAGCGTGCGGCGCGCCGGATCCATTGTCGTCTCCCAGAGCTGCTCGGGGTTCATCTCACCGAGGCCCTTGTAACGGTTGATGGCCAGGCCCTTCTTGCCGATCTCGTTGACCCGCGCGCCGAGCTCCTCGATGCGGTCGAACTCCACCGTCTCGTTCCCGTGCTCGAGGGCATAGGGGGCGTCGCCGACAGCGGCGAGCTCGGCGTACAGGGCCTGCAGGTCCGTGAACTCGGGCGAGTTCATCAGCTCGAAGTCGATGGTGGTGGTCCGACGGACGCCGCCCCCCTTGACGGGGGCCACGATCTTGAAGCCGCCGTGTTCGCTGTCGACGTCGATCTTGAACTCGGTCTCGGCCAGCTCTGGCGCGAAGCGCTCGAAGTAATTCTGCTTCTGCAGGTTGGCGAGACCCCGGACCAGCTTGGCCTGATCGCGCAGGTCCTCCTTCGTGAGGCGGACGGACTTCACGAAGGCGTCGACGACCCGCGCGTCGCCCTTCCGGTCGATGACGCCGAGCAACCGCCTGTACTTGCCGGCCTGACGGGCCCGCTTCCGCAGCTCCTCGCCGGCGATCCCCTCGGGGTTGCTGGCCGAACGCAGCCTCAGGTTCTCGGCGGCGCTCTCGAGCAGGTAGTCTTCCAGCGACTGCTCGTTCTTGAGGTAGAGCTCTTTTTTCCCCTTCTTGACCCGGTAGAGCGGCGGCTGCGCGATGTAGAGGTAGCCGTGCTGAACGATCTCGGGGAAGTGCCGGTAGAAGAAGGTCAGCAGCAACGTCCGGATGTGGCTCCCGTCGACGTCGGCGTCCGTCATGATGATGATGCGGTGGTACCGCAGCTTGCTGACGTCCTTTTCTTTCTCGACGCCGCAGCCGAGCGCGGTGATGAGGGTGACGATCTCCTGCGAGGAGAGCATCTTCTCGAGTCGCGCCTTCTCCACGTTGAGGATCTTGCCGCGCAACGGGAGGATCGCCTGGTCCTTCCGGTTGCGGCCCTGCTTGGCCGAGCCACCGGCGCTGTCCCCCTCGACGATGTAGAGCTCGGCCAGCGCCGGGTCGCGCTCCTGGCAGTCGGCCAGCTTGCCCGGCAGTGACGACGAATCGAGCGCGCCTTTGCGTTGAACCATCTCGCGCGCTTTGCGGGCGGCGTCGCGAGCGCGCGCGGCCAAGACCGCCTTCTCGATGATCTGCTTGGCGACGCGCGGGTTCTCCTCGAGAAAGCGCGCCAGTTTCTCGTTGACGACGCGCTCGACGATTCCCTTGACCTCGGACGACACCAGCTTGTCCTTCGGCTGGTTGCTGAACTTGGGGTCGGGGTGCTTGATCGAAACGATCGCCGTCAACCCCTCGCTGATGTCGTCACCGCCGAGGCCGTTCTTCAGATCCTTGAGCAGCCCGGCGGCCTGCGCGTAAGCGTTGACCGTGCGGGTCAGGGCGGCGCGGAAGCCGGTGAGGTGCGTGCCGCCGTCCTTGTTCTTGATGTTGTTGGTGAAGCAATAGATCGCGTCCTGGTAGGAGTCGTTCCACTGCAACGCGATGTCGACGCCGGTGCCGTCGACCTCGCCCTGTACGGCGATCGGCTTGTCGTGCACGGGCGTCTTCGAGGCGTTCAGATCGGCGACGAACTGCGAGATGCCGCCCTCGAACTTGAACTCGTGTGCTTTGTCGGAGCGCTCGTCCCGGATGGTGATGGTCACGCCACGGTTGAGGTATGAGAGCTCCCGCAGGCGTTGGGTCAGGATCTCGAAGCTGAACTCGGTCCCCTTGAAGATCTCCGCGTCGGGCTTGAACGTCACCTTGGTGCCGCTCTTCTCCGAGACGCCAATGGCGGCCAGCTCGGTGGCCGGGTCACCGCGCCGGTACTCCTGGTAGTACGTCTTGCCGTCGCGCTTGATCTCCAGCTTCAGCCACTCGGAGAGAGCGTTGACCACCGAGACGCCGACGCCGTGGAGGCCGCCGGAGACCTTGTAGCTGTTGTGGTTGAATTTCCCGCCGGCGTGCAGCTGGGTCATCACCAGCTCCGCCGTGGGGCGCTTCTCGACGGGGTGCTCGCCCACCGGGATGCCGCGGCCGTTGTCCTCGACGGAGACCGAACCGTCGAAGTGGATCACCACGTCGACCCGATCGCAGAAGCCGGCCAGCGCTTCGTCGACGGAGTTGTCGACGACCTCGTAGACCATGTGGTGGAGCCCGCTGCCGTCATCGGTGTCGCCGATGTACATGCCGGGCCGCTTGCGAACGGCATCGAGGCCCTTGAGGACCTGGATGCTCTCTTCGTTGTACTCGCCTCCGCTGGTGGGCGGTTCGGAGGTGGTCATGGACAGAGGAATCGCACTTGAAGGGGACCGATGTTCAGGCGAGCCGCCGTTGGGTACCAACGGGCTACAAACCTGAACGTTTCCAGGTATCTAGCATTTGTGCCGGCCCCTGTAAAGGGAAACGTTCGTCAGCCGACGGCGGTTAATCTCCCTGCCCGGACCTGAAAGTCGAGACGGTCGGTCCGAACCGGGACGATCTCGCGCTCGGTGACCGAGATGAGCGTCTGGCAGTCGAGCTTGGTGATCACCTCGAAGAGGAGCGCGCGGCGCGAGGGGTCGAGCTCACTCGGCACGTCGTCGAGGAGAAGAATGGGCGGATCGCCGAGGCGGGCGTTCACCTCGGTCAGCTCGGCCAGCTTGAGCGATAGCATCAGCGAGCGAAGCTGCCCCTGCGAGGCGTGGGTTCGGGCCAGCAGGCCGGAGAGCCCAATCTCCAGGTCGTCGGCCTGGGGGCCGAAACCGGTGAAGCGGCGCCGCTCGTCCAGCGGACGGCGCTCAGCGAGGCCGCGGAGAAGCGCGGCGCGCACCCCCTCTTCGTCGCCCGCGGCCTCGACGGTCGGATCGCTCCGGTAGGCCAGCGAAACGGGGAGGTCGCCGTGGAGCGCCCGAAAGTGCTCGGCGAACCGCGGGGCCAGGGCGGCCGCCAGCGCGCGGCGGCGCACGACCATGCGCGCCCCCGTGCGGGCCAGCTCCTCGTCGAAGGCGTCGAGCAGCGTGCGATCCCAGTCCCTTCGTTTGAGGAGAGCGTTTCGGTTGCGCAGGACCTTTTGAAATGCGCTCGCCTCGCCGTAGTAGGTCCGCTCGACATTGAAGATGGCCAGGTCGAGGAAGCGCCGGCGAGCCGCGGGCGCGGCGCGCGGCAGCAGCAGGTCCTCGGGGACGAACAGGACCACGCTGACCGAGCCGAGCGCCGCCGCGGTGCTGCGCACCAGCTTTCCGTCGAAGCGCGCCGTCCGCCCTCCCGGGCCGAGCTCGATCTCGAAGCGGCGCTGCAGGCCGCGGTGCACCAACTCGGCCCGCAGCCTGGCCCGCCCGTTTGGCTCGCCCCGCTGAATCAGGTCTTCCGCGTGCGTGGTTCGAAACGACCGCAACGCCGCCAGGTAGTAGGCGGCCTCGAGTACGTTGGTCTTCCCTTGCCCGTTGTCGCCGAACAGCACCGAGAGCCGCTCGGCCGGCGCCAGCTTGAGCGGCGCCAGGTTCCGCCACCCCTCGGCGGCCAGCTCCAAGATCCGCAGCGGTTACAGCCTCATCGGCATGACGACGCAAACGTAGTCACTGCCGTCGGCGGGGCGGACCACCGCCGGATCGAGCTCGCCCGCCAACTCCACCCGCACCTCGGAGGTGCCGATCTCCGCCAGGAGGTCGATGAAGTACCGGGCGTTGAACCCAATCTGCACCGCCGTCCCCTTGTAGCCGATCTCGATCTCCTCCTTGGCGGCGCCGAGATCGGGGTTGTCGCTCTCGATGCGGAGCTTCCCCTTGTCGAGCGCGATCCGCACGCCCTGCGTCTTGTCCGACGACATCAGCGACACGCGGCGGAGGGCGTCGAGCAGCGCGAGGCGGGACACGGTGAACGCCCGCTCGTTGTCCTTGGGGATCACCTGGTCGTACGGCGGGAACTGGCCGTCAATCAGCTTGACCGAGATGCCGACGTCGTCGGCCTTGAGCACGAAGTTCCCGTCGTGAACGCCTATGGCGGTCGGCGCCTCGCGCGTCTCGATCGCTCGCCGCAGCTCGACGATCCCCTTGCGCGGGATGAGCACCCCCGTCGCCAGCTTGGGACCGCCGGCCAGCGCGTGCCCGGCCTTCGACAGCCGATGGCCGTCGGTGGAGACCATCCGGCCCGTGGCGCCGTCGGACTCGAACAGAACGCCGGCCAGGTGCTGGCGCGTCTCGTCGAGGGAGACGGAGAAGATCGTCTTGGCGATCATGTCCCGCAGGGCCGCGGTTTCGACCGGGAACGTCTGGGCCTCGGCGATGGCGGGCAGCTTCGGATAGTCGCGATCGGGCATCCCGACCACCTTGAACTCGACCTTGCCGCTCTTGATCTCGGCCCAGCTCTGCTCGGTGCGGCGAACGTGCACCTCGTCATCGGGCAGCCCCTTCACGATCTCGTAGAGCTGGCGGGCGGCGACGGTCAGGCCGCCTTCCTTTTCGACCTTGGCCGAGAGCGTGACCTGCGTCGTGACGTTCAGGTCGGTCGCCCCGCACAGGAGCTTGTCTTTGCCGTCGGTGCGCAGGAGGACGTTGGCGAGGATGGGAAGCGTGCTCTTTCGGTCGGCGATCCCGTGCGCCAAGTAGAGCCCCCGCAGGAACTCGTCCTTTCGAATCTTGAACTCCATCCTTGCGCTCCTTCTTCTGCCTTGGTTTTCCCGGTCTCTTCTATCTTTAAATTAAGAGATTAAAAAGCAGTGGTAGCAGTAGGGGGTGTGGGAGATGTGGACGGAATAGTTTCTCCGTCGGTGAGTGTGGTCGGTGTGGTTGTGGATAGGCGGGGGATCCAGATCGGGGTGCACGGTGGAAGACTTTGCCCGGGCGCTGTTCGCCCGGTGCTCCACAGCGCTCTCCACAGGGCCCTGTGAAGAAAGATCAGGGCTGGCGGAGGTGGCTCTCGAGCGTGCCGACCACGCTGCGCACCGAGGGATCCTCGCCGCACAGCCGTTCGATCTTACGAACGGCGCTGATGACCGTCGAGTGGTCCTTGCCGCCGAACCGGCTCCCGATCTCGGGGTAGCTCATGTTGGTCAGCTTGCGTGCCAGGTACATCGCCACCATGCGCGGGTGGGCGACGGCGCGGTGCCGCTTCGGTCCCTTGAGGTCGTGCAGCTTGACGTCGAAGTAGGCGGCCACCTCGCGCTGGACCGCCTCGATGGTCAGGCCGGTGGGCGTGTTGGCCACCAGCTTGGCGATGGCCTCGCGCGCCACCTCGACCGTGATGGCCTGCCCTTGGAACGAGGCGCGGGCCGCCAGACGGAGGAGCGCCCCCTCGAGCTCGCGCACGTTGCTCTTGATGTGCGCGGCCAGATAGAGCGCCGCTTCGTCGGGAAGGGTCACGTGCTCCGCCTCGGCCTTGCGCTTCAGGATCGCGACGCGCGTCTCCAGGTCCGGCGTCTCGACCTCGGCGATGAGCCCCCAGGTGAAACGGCTGCGCAGTCGATCCTCGACGCCCGGCAGCTCGGCGGGGAGCTTGTCCGAAGCGAGCACGATCTGCTTGTGCGCATAGTGGAGGGCGTTGAAGGTATGGAAGAACTCGTCCTGCGAGCTGTCCTTGTTCGACAAGAACTGGATGTCGTCGACGAGCAGGACGTCGGGCGCGTTCCGATAGCGGGCGCGAAATTCCTCCATCGAGCTCCCACCGACGGAACGCTTTTGGCTCATCATCGACCCGATGAAGTCGGTCACGAACTTCTCGCAGGTGATGAAGGTGACCGCCCAGTCCGGATGCTGGCGGTGGACCTCGTGGCCGATCGCTTGCAGGAGGTGGGTCTTACCGAGGCCGACGCCCCCATAGATAAAGAGTGGGTTCCAGCGCGAGGCGGGCGCTTCCGCAACCATCCGGGCGGCCGCGTGAGCGAACTGGTTGGTCGGACCGACGACGAACTTGTCGAAGGTATAGCGATCGACGAGCTCGGGCGGCCGCGCCGCCACGGGGGCGGCGGGCGAGTGGCGCCGCTCGGCGGTGCTTGCGGGGGTCGCCACCGCTCGGGGCACCGCGTTCTGCTCCTCGGTCACCTCGAAGTCGACCCTGAACGCCCGCTGAGCGCGCGCCTCGAGGTCCTTCAGGATCGAAGGGAGAAAGTTATCCTCGAACCATTCCTTGTGATAGCGGTTCGGCGCGCGCAGGCGGATGCAGCCGTCGTCGATCGCGACGCACTCGATCGGACGCAGCCAGAGGTCCCGGTGCGCCGGCTTGACGAGGGGCTCGATCGACCGGACCGCCTCGGTCCACAGGTCAAGCATCGCGCTCACTTGTCCACAGCCCAGGCAACAGAAAATCCTTCATGATTTCCGGGTCTCGCACGCGGGTTCCCTCTCTTTGTCCACAAAGCATGGCCAAACGAAATCAACCCGCATGAGCCCACCGGGATCGCCCCCCACGTTGATCTCGGGCCTCGTCAGTTCACCGCGCGAACGGGTTCAACGCGCGGCGAGGGGCTTCTGTATCAACCGCGACAAACGCCTTCAAGCGGCAAACCGGCCGCCTGCGGCAAGACCGCGAAAACCGGTGGGATAATTTTTTCCGGGTTGTTGCCGATCCGATGCAGGGAGCGAATGGAAACCGTCGGTGGCGGCATAACCCGGCGTAGGCGCGCGCATTTTTTGACTCCGGCAGAGCTCGAATCCGGGCCGTCTCGGATTTCACGGCACTTGGCCGCGATCGACGGCGGAAACTCCCATGTCATGGGCGCTGGCGCACGCCCCGATCGGCGCGCGCGGGTTCTTCCGTCGGAGATTGAGTCGCTCCACCAGCGCGGGATGGGCCGCGGTGCTCAGCCACCGTCGGAGACGGGAGGGCTCGTTGACACGCCGGATCCGCGGTGCTATCAACTTCGACCTTTGCCGGTGCCACCGGCGCCGCAAGACTGATCTCGGAGGACCGTCGTGAAGAGGACCTTTCAGCCGCACCGCAAGAGCCGCAAGCGTACGCACGGATTTCGCAAGCGTATGAAGACGCGCTCGGGGCGCGAGGTGATCCGCCGTCGGCGGCGCAAGGGGCGCCGGCAGCTCACCGTCACGGTCGCGAAGAAGTAGGGCAGCATGGGCGGCGCTGCCGTCGGCGAGCGGTTTCCACGTTCGGCGCGTGTGCGGCGGCGGCCCGAGTACCTGGCCATCCAGAACCGGGGCCGGCGCCTGGTCGGCCCTCATCTGTTGCTCTTCGCGCTGCCTGGGGGCGGTCGGATCGGCATCACCGTCAGCAAGAAGGTCGGCGGGGCGGTGCTGCGCAACCGGGTGAAGCGCTGGATCCGCGACTGCTACCGGCGGCGGCGGCCCGAGTTTCCGGCCGGTTTCGACCTGGTGGTGGTGGCCCGTCCGCCCGCCGCCCGCGCCGATCATGCGGCCGTCTGCGGCGAGCTGGCGTCCCTGGCGCGTCGTCTGCGGGGGGCCGCGTGAAGACGATCCTGCTCGGCCTGCTCTGGGTCTACCGGCGGGTGCTCTCGCCGGTGCTCGCGCCGCGCTGTCGGTTCGAGCCCTCTTGCTCGGTCTATGCCGAGGAGGCGATCAGGACGCGCGGGGCGCTTCGCGGGGGCTGGCTGGCGCTCGGACGGCTTCTCCGCTGCCAACCTTTCGCCCGGGGTGGTATAGACCCGGTTCCCGGGCCGGGATCGCCTCGGCGCGCGGAGTAAAAACACATGGAGAAGCGGCTCATCGTCGCGATCGCCCTGTGCGTCGCGTTCATGCTGGTCTGGAGCAAGTTCGTTCCACAACGTCCGCCGGCGCCGACGCCGCCCGCGCCCCAGAGCGCGCCGGCCGGATCCGCCGCGGCGCCGCCCCCCGTTCCCTCGACGGCCGCGGTCGCGCCGTCGCCGTCAGGGGCGGCGGCCGCAAACCACCCCGAACAGAAGGTCGAGCTCCTCACGCCGGAGGTTCGCTTCGTCTTCTCCAGCCTCGGCGGGACCCTGGTGCATGCCGAGCTGCTCAATCCGAAGTTCCGCGATCGCCCTGACGATCCGTCCAGCAGCCACTACCTGGTGGCGCTCTCCGACCCCGACGACGCGGCGCTGCGGACCAGCTTCGCAAACTCCGGCTTTCCTGCCCCGGCCGATGGCGCCTGGGAGGTGCGGCGGGTCGACGCCAAGACCGTGGTGTTCGCTGCGGACACCGGGACGGTCCACATCGAGAAGCGCTACATCGCCGATTCGACCCGCTACCGATTGCACCTCGACGTGTCGATCACCAACCGCGGCGGGCAGCCGGTCGACCAGCATCTGACGATCTCCCTGCCCGGCCGTCAGGATCCGGAGAAGCGGGGCGGCGGATTCTTCGCCGGCTCTTCGGCCAACATCGCCTCGATGCTCTGTTTCGTCAACGGCAAGCTCGATCGAAAGGCGATCGATAAGCTGGGTAAGGACGCCTTCGACACGCCGACCGGGGCGAGGTGGATCGGCAGCGACGAGAAGTTCTTCCTCTTGGCCGTGGTCCCCTATCCGTTGACGCCGCCGGTCGAGCGGGGCTGCTCCGCGAAGCCCGGACCCGAAAGTGGCACCGGCATGGCGACGCTCACGTTCGCCGAGCGGCGGGTGCCGGCGCAGGGGACGATCGACTACCCGTTCGCGGTCTACGCGGGCCCCAAGGTGATCACCGATCTCGAGGCCGTGCAGCCCGGTGGCGAGGAGGTCGAGCTCGACAAGGCCGTCGACGTCACCCTGGCCATCCTCTCGCGCCCCATCCTCTCGCTGCTCAAGTTCTTCCACGGCTTCGCCCACAACTGGGGGCTGGCGATCATCCTGCTCACCCTGTTCATCAAGGCGGTGACCTTCTACCCGACGCAGAAGTCGCTGCTGTCGGCCAAGAAGATGCAAAAGCTGGCGCCCAAGATGAACGCCATCCGCAAGAAGTACGAGAACGACCGCCAGCGCCAGTCGGTCGAGACGATGAACCTCTACAAGGCGCACGGCGTGTCGCCGTTCGGCGGCTGCCTACCAAGCCTGATCCAGATGCCGATCTGGATCGCCCTCTACTCGACGCTGAACTACGCCGTCGAGCTCTATCGGGCGCCGTTCCTGCACATCCACGATCTGACTGCCAAGGACCCCTTCCACCTCGGGCCGCTCCCGCTGCCGCTGACCCCGCTCCTGATGGGCGCCGTGATGTTCATTCAAATGCGGATGTCCCCCTCGGGCGCCGATCAGCAGCAGCAGAAGATGATGTCGGTGATGATGCCGGTGATGTTCACGGCCTTCTCGCTGTTCCTGCCGGCCGGCCTGGCGATCTACATGCTCACCAGCTATCTCATCGGCATCGTGCAGCAGCTCTACATCAACCACCTCGACCGCAAGGGGACCGTCAGCGTCTAGCGCGTGCTAACTTAACAAAGGACGCGCCGCCGGTCGGCGCGGGCGCGGAAGGGGGCAAGCATGAAGTTCTTCATCGATGGGGCAGATCCGAAGGAGATCCGGACCTGCGTGGAGCAGGGGCTGATCGACGGCGTCACCACGAACCCGACGCTCATCTCCAAGGTGATCGCCGCCGGCAGCGAGGCGCGCGAGCCGCGCGCGCTGCTCAAGGAGATCTGCGACATCTGCAAGGGTCCGGTCAGCGCCGAGGTGGTCAGCGAGGAGAAGGACGGCATGATGCGCGAGGCGCGCGAGTACACGAAGATCGCGCCCAACATCGTGGTCAAGCTGCCTCTCACCACCGAGGGGTTGAAGGCGGTGCGGGCCTGCGCCGACGAGAAGATCAAGACCAACGTGACCCT
>Ga0134128_10007156_pt1 | contig 13479 bp, 8 predicted proteins | sample KB31754_FD_96462 | JGI IMG/M metagenome (GOLD analysis project Ga0134128, IMG submission 96462) | Terrestrial soil microbial communities with excess Nitrogen fertilizer from Kellogg Biological Station, Michigan, USA - KB3-175-4 | ecosystem: Environmental > Terrestrial > Soil > Unclassified ... | reverse complement strand
GGTCTACGCCGTGGCAAACCCTTCGAAGAGGTTGTCATGCAGATAAACGAAAGCCGGGACGAATTTTCATCTGTTTCACCTGCTGTGGTGGTGCCTGGGGGCGATAAACGTCACCGCAGCATGAGCGCATGGAACAGCTTCACCCTGGGTTTCGCCGTGGTTTCGCCGGTGGTGGGGCTCTATGCCATCGTGAGCGTGCAGACTGTGGTAACGGGTGGCGGCTGGTTTGCCGCGCTGGCAACCTGTTTGGTCATGCAGTTGCTTGTAGCCACTGTTTATGCCGAGTTGTCCTCGCAATTTCCCATAGCCGGTGGAGCTTACAAGTGGGCGCGCCAGCTCGGGGGCGCTATCGCGGGGCAGTTTGCCGGCGTTATCTACGTCAGCTCCACTATTGCCATGCTCACCACAACCGCCTACACGGGGGGCGTATGGCTCTCCCTTTTTTTCGGATGGACTGGGCTGACCGGCCATGCATTGGTGACGTGGGGAGCGATATTCCTGCTGCTCTGTACGCTTATCAATCTGGCTCACGTCAATATTTTCAAGCTGATCATCGCTATGGGTGTTTACGCGGAGGTAATCGGGTCGCTGGGCGTAGCGCTGCTGTTGTTCCTTTTCTTCCGCCAGCACTCTTTTTCAGAGCTGTTTCAACATCTGGGCACGGGCACGGCGCCCGGCGAAACCGCCGCGTTTCTTGCCGCGCTCGCAATCGCGGGTTGGGCATTTATTGGCTTCGACGCATGCTCCACCATTGCCGAAGAAACCCACGATCCAAAACGAATGGTACCGCGGGCGGTGTTTCTTTCATTATGCGTAGTGGGCTCGGTGGTGCTCTTCAATTCCGCCGCGCTGACGCTGGCCTTCGACCGGCAGACGCTTCTCGGCGCCAGCGCCACGTCAGATCCCATCACTCCCGTAATAACCGGCAGCTTCGGGCATTGGGCCGAAAAGCCTTTCCTTGCTATCGTCATGATTGCCTTCCTGGCTTGCGGCGCCTCCGTAGTGAAATATACGTCGCGTATCGTTTATTCGATGGCTCGGGAAGGACACATGCCCGCCATACTAAGCCGGCTGGCGCCTGACAAAACCCCGCGCAACGCGGTGATGTGTACGGTATCGCTGGCGGGCCTGGGGCTGCTGTTCGGGCTGAACGATGGCGCGGTAGCCACGGTGATTGCCTTTGGCACCGGAGGGTTGTACGCCATGTTTTCCATGACTACCGGAGTAGGGCTGTTCAGCCGGCTGACGGGGCGGTGGGACCCATCTTTGGGCGAACTGAAGCTGGGCGCGTGGGGGCTGGTAATCAATACGGTGGCGTTTATTTGGTCCGTGTTTGAATTTGTGAATATCGCCTGGCCGCGCGCCTATGCCGTAGCGCCCAATGCCCCTTGGTGGCAGCTCTGGGCAGTGCCGCTGGTGCTGGGTGGCATACTGAGCATAACTACGCTATACATCCTGATGAGCAGGGTTCGCCGGAAGATTGCCTCGAAGCGCGAGGCTTCGCCTTTGAAGGGTTGGAAGTAACTTATAAGAGCCGGTTATCAAGTGGATATCAAGTGGATAAATCCTGGATTTCCGCTTTCGCGGAAAAGACGCAGATTTTTCTGGATTTTCCATTTTCGCTGAAAAGCAGATTTTTCTGGATTTCCGCTTTCGCGGAAAAGACTAATGTTCTATTTATTGCTTTATGAGGAAATCGACCGTACCAGGGAAATCGATTGAAAAATTCGTTGTGATGAGGAGAAAAACATGAACCAACCGAATGCTTTCCCGAATACTTTCATATGGGAACAAGATATTCCCGGTGGGTGCCACTGGTCGGGTATTGTGCGCCGGGGCACGACGCTGCGCCTGGTGGACGTGGCCGGCGGCGCCAATGCCGCCGTCCTGTTCTTCAATCAGGAGGAAAAACTGGAACGTTACAACATGGCGGATACCTTGAAGTGCCAGCACACGTTTCGCCTGACAAAGGGGCACGCGTGCCATTCGGATATGGGGCGGGTTTTCTGCTGTATCACCGCGGATACTGTCGGCTGGCATGACACCGTGTGCGGCCTGAGCGATGCTGAATTGATACGCCGCAAATATGGCGTGGCGCGCTATCGGGAGCATCGCAACCAGATGTTCCGCAGCGGACTGGATGGCATGCTGATCGAGTTGGGGAAATGGGGATTGGGTATGCGTGACGTGGTATCCAACATCAATTTCTTCAGCAAGGTCACCGCCAATGCATCAGGCGAGTTGACGTTTCATCCGGGCAACAGCAAGGCGGGAGATCATGTGGACCTGGCTTTCGCGATGGATACGCTGATGGTGCTGTCCGCCGCGCCGCATCCTCTTGACCCCGCGCCAGCCTACCGGCCCGGCGCGGTTAGCCTGGCTGCCTACGCAAGCCGTTCAGCCCATTCAGCCCATTCGGTTGGTTCCGCGCCCTTCGCCGAGTGCGCGAGCATTCCCGAAAACGCACGCGGGCTGGAAAACACCCAACGTTTATATGGCTGTCATGGAGGTGAAGCATGAGCGCCCAAAATTCCCCTAAAAGAAATTCCGCTGAAAGTGTTACTGAAAGCCTTGTTGAAAGCAAACTCGATCCCGACACGGCAGTGGTGGATGAAATCTGCGCGGCGGGCGAGCCGTGGGTCAAACTGCTGATGCAGGGGCAGACATTCCGTATCGTCGACCTGGAAGGTAACCAGGCTGTGGATACCCTGTTTTACAACGCGACCGATTCAATGGAGCGCTACAGCGCAACCGATACCATCCGCTGCCAGAAAAAGCTCTACCTGACGACCGGCAGCAAGCTGTACTCCAATCTCGGCAATGTCATGCTCACCATTACTGCCGATACCTGCGGCCGGCACGACACGCTTGGCGGAGCCTGCGCGGCGGAAAGCAACACTGTGCGGTATGGGTTGGAGAAGTTCCCGATGCACAGTTGCCGCGACAATTTTCTTCATGCGCTGGCGCATGATCCGATATGCGAGCGCCGCGGCATGAGCAAGCGCGACCTGCCCAGCAATATCAATTTCTTCATGAACGTACCGGTATCCGAAGATGGCGGGCTGGATTTCGTGGATGGCGTATCGGCGCCCGGAAAATATGTAGAGATGAAGGCCGAAATGGATGTGGTAGTGCTCATTTCGAACTGCCCTCAACTGAATAATCCGTGCAACGCCTATAACCCCACGCCGATCCGGTTGCTGGTCTGGGACGAGCCAAATGGTATGACATTCGATTAATCATGGGCACAACGTTCGATTAATCATTTTGGGCCCCCTCGATAAGAGATAGCCTCCCAAGAGATGGCTCCATCCCCATCTGCCCGGAAATAGGAATATAGGAATAGTTCATGTTCGATAAGGTATTGATCGCCAATCGCGGTGCCATCGCCTGCCGCATCATCCGCACGCTGCGCCGCATTGGAGTTAAAAGCGTGGCTGTTTATACGGACGCGGATGCGCTCTCGCGTCATGTCGTGGAAGCCGACGAGGCCTATTGCATAGGGAGCGGAACCGCTTCAGAAAGCTATCTGCGCGCCGACAAGATCTTTGAGATTGCAAGACACGCGGGTGCGAAGGCGATTCATCCCGGTTACGGTTTTCTGAGCGAGAAAGCGGACTTTGCCGAACAATGTGCTGCGCACGGGATTCGCTTTATTGGTCCTACCCCGCAGCAGATGCGCGCTTTTGGCCTGAAACATACGGCGCGTGAGCTGGCTTTGCAGAACGGTCTGCCGCTGCTGCCGGGAACCGGTCTGCTGGAGGATCTGGATGATGCGTTCCGGCAAGCCATGCATATCGGTTATCCCGTCATGCTGAAAAGCACGGCGGGCGGCGGTGGCATTGGCATGCGTTTGTGCTGGAACCGGGAGGAATTGGGCGGCGCGTATGAGGCTGTGAAACATCTGGCGCAAAACAATTTCAAGGATGCCGGCCTGTTCCTGGAAAAATTTGTCGAGAATGCACGCCATATCGAAGTGCAGATTTTCGGCGACGGCAAGGGTGGAGTGATTGCACTGGGTGAACGTGACTGCTCGATGCAGCGGCGCAACCAGAAGGTGGTCGAAGAAACGCCTGCTCCAAATCTGGCGCCGCATACCCGCCAGGCTCTGCTGAATGCGGCAGTGCAGCTGGGGAAATCGGTCAACTATCAATCCGCCGGTACGGTGGAATATATTTACGATGCATCGACAGGTGAATTCTATTTTCTTGAGGTGAATACCCGTCTACAGGTCGAGCATGGCGTAACCGAAGAGGTGACCGGCATCGACCTGGTGGAATGGATGGTGCGGCAAGCGGCCGGCGATCTGCCTCCCCTGGAATCGTTCGATATCGAGCCGCGGGGTGCATCGATTCAGGTACGGGTTTATGCCGAGAACCCAGCCAGGGACTTTCAGCCATCCTGCGGTACGCTCACTGAGGCGCAATTTCCTTCTCCAGACGAGGCGCGCATCGAAACCTGGGTGGAGCGCGGTGTGGAAATAACGCCATTCTATGACCCGATGCTGGCCAAAATCATCGTGCATGCGACGGATCGCGAGCAGGCGATCTCCCGTTTGCTGGCCGCGCTGGATGCGACCGCGCTATATGGTATCGAAACCAATCTGGATTACCTTAAACAGATTCTGCAAAGCTCCGCATTTCGCGGGGGGCGGCATGCGACAAGCTTCCTGAACGGTTTTCATTACACTGCCCATACCGTTGATGTTCTCAGCCCCGGCGTTCAGACCACAGTGCAGGATTATCCCGGGCGGATCGGTTACTGGAGCGTCGGGGTGCCGCCATCCGGGCCGATGGATGGTCTTGCGTTTCGCCTCGCAAATCGCCTGGTGGGTAACGCCGAGGACAAGGCCGGACTCGAGATTACCCTGGCGGGGCCGACACTACGCTTCAATTGCAACAGCGTCATTGCGGTATGCGGCGCGCCTATGGACGTACGCCTGGATGGGGAACCCCTGACGCAATGGCGCGCGCAGCCGGTGAAGGCCGGGGCGATACTTCAGTTCGGAAAACTCATGAATCATGGCTGTCGTACCTACCTGGCAGTGCGAGGAGGCTTCAATGTTCCCGATTATCTCGGCAGCAAGTCCACCTTTACCCTTGGACAATTCGGGGGCCACGCTGGGCGCACCCTGCTGACCGGTGACGTTTTACGCATCATCCCGGCCGATCCGCTTACCGTCGGGGACAATGCCGGGCATGCATTATCGGAAGAGCTGATTCCCCGCTACAGCGATAAATGGGAAATCGGCGTGATGTACGGGCCGCATGGCGCGCCGGATTTTTTCACTGACGACGATATCAGGACTTTTTTCGCGGTCGATTGGGAAGTGCATTACAACTCCAGCCGCAGCGGCGTGCGCCTGATCGGCCCCAAGCCGCGGTGGGCCCGCAGCGATGGCGGCGAGGCCGGGCTGCATCCATCCAATATTCATGACAATGCCTATGCCGTCGGCAGCGTGGATTTCACTGGCGATATGCCGGTAATACTGGGACCGGACGGTCCCAGCCTGGGCGGATTTGTATGCCCTGTCGTCATTGTTCAGGCTGAATTGTGGAAGATGGGGCAGCTCAAACCCGGCGATACTGTACGCTTTTGCCGGATGTCGATGGCGCAGGCGCTTGCGCTGGAAAAGCTCCAGGACACCACCATTCGCAACCTGCGCATACCCAAAGTCGTTCCCCAGGTACGCGAGCCAGCAAAAGGGGCAGGCTCCCCAGGTTCCCCCGGTGCAATGGCCGGCCCTATCCTTCGTTCCATTCCTCGAACTGCCGTTCAGGTGGAGGTCATGTACCGGCAGGCGGGCGACAAGAATTTGCTCGTCGAGTATGGGCCGCTCGAACTCGATCTCAATCTGCGCTTTCGCGCCCACGCGCTGATGGAACATCTGCAAAGCGCTGTCGATGCCGGGCAGCTGAAGGGCATCCTCGATCTGACGCCCGGCATTCGCTCGCTGCAAATCCACTTTGACGCGCGCCTGCTGCCTCGCGATAAGCTGCTGAACGCTCTCATTTCCGCGGAGGGCAGGCTGCCGGATGTCGAACATCTCGAAGTGCCTACGCGCGTCGTTCATTTGCCGCTGTCATGGGATGACCGCGCTACGCGGCTGGCAATCGAGAAATACATGCAGTCGGTGCGCAGCGATGCACCTTGGTGCCCGAGCAATATTGAATTCATCCGCAGAATCAACGGACTCGACAGCATCGAGGAGGTGCAGCGCATCCTGTTCGAAGCAAGCTATCTGGTGATGGGATTGGGCGACGTCTATCTGGGCGCACCTGTCGCTACACCGGTGGATCCGCGTCATCGCCTGGTCACCACCAAGTACAATCCCGCGCGGACCTGGACGCCGGAGAATGCGGTCGGCATAGGCGGGGCCTATTTATGCATTTATGGTATGGAAGGCCCTGGAGGCTATCAATTTGTCGGACGCACGCTCCAAATGTGGAATCGCTATCGCCAGACAGCCGATTTCAGGGAAGGGAAGCCGTGGCTGCTGCGCTTTTTTGACCAGGTCCGATTTTACCCGGTCAGCGAGAGCGAATTGCTCAAGCTGCGCCAGGATTTCATTACGGGGCACTTCAAGCTGAAGGTGGAAGAAGCGACTTTCAGCCTCAAGCAATATAACGCATTCCTGCAAGAGAATGCGGCATCGATCGGCGCCTTTAAATCCAGGCAGCAAGCCGCGTTTGAAGCCGAGCGCGAGCGCTGGAAGGCTGCTGGTCAAGCCGAGTATGTGAGCGAAACGGTGTTGGAGGAGGCGGGCACGCAAAGTGAACTGGATCTGCCGGCGGGCGCGCAAGCCGTCACCACGCACGTAACCGGCACGGTGTGGAAGCTGCTTGCTGCGGAAGGGGATCGCGTCGAAGCCGGAAGTCCGGTTCTGGTAGTCGAATCCATGAAAATGGAATTTTCTGTGGATGCGCCCATCTCTGGCAGGATTCGGCATTTATTCTCCAGGGAAGGCGCGCATGTGTCTGCCGGACAGATGCTGCTCGTAATTCAGGGTGAGTAATGGATAAGTCTGTGGACGATCCCTTGTCGATGGAGGGCTTGGGTGATATTCCCTCCCTGCTGCAGCGCTATGCCAGCGGTGAGCTAACACCCGGCAAAATCGTACACGCAATTCATGCCAGGATCCAGGATGATCCCGACCACATCTGGATATACAAGCTGCCGCTCGATGTTCTGAGAGACTACGCGCTTAAACTCGAAGCCAGGGCCTGCGACATGTCCGCTCTGCCGTTGTACGGCGTGCCATTCGCCATCAAGGATAACATCGACTTGGCGGGCGTGCCGACGACGGCAGCCTGTCCGGCGTTTTCATATACCCCACAGCGCAATTCAACGGTCGTGCAGAGATTGATTAATGCGGGCGCGATACCTGTCGGCAAGACGAATCTCGATCAATTTGCCACCGGACTCAACGGCACACGCTCCCCTTACGGCGCATGCCGCAATGCTTTCAACCCTGATTATATTTCCGGCGGTTCAAGCTCGGGCTCTGCGGTCGCGCTTGCCAAAGGCCTGGTGAGCTTCAGTCTGGGAACAGACACTGCGGGCTCGGGCAGGGTGCCGGCCGCGTTCAATAATCTGGTCGGATACAAGCCCACCCGTGGTTGGCTATCCAGCCGAGGCGTGGTTCCTGCCTGCCGCTCCCTGGATTGCGTTTCTATCTTTGCATTTACCGCAACCGATGCTGAACGTATTCTGGAAGTGTGCGCGGGCTATGATGAGGAAGACATTTTTTCCGTAAAGCGAGAAGGTAGGGAAGCGTCCGAAGGGGGATATCATGGTCCTGGCTTCGGCTCCAGCCCTCGTTTTCGCTTTGCTATTCCCCGTAGGGAGCAACTGCAATTTTTCGGCAATCGCGAGGGTGAACGGCTGTTTGGGGAGGCAGTAGCAAAAATGCGGGATTTGGGCGGCGAAGCCATCGAAATCGACCTTGATCCGTTTCTGGAAGCTGCCCGACTGCTCTACGGAGGCCCCTGGGTGGCCGAACGTTATGCGGCAATTCAGCAATTTTTCGATTTACATGACGATCAGATAATGGCTCCGGTATGGGAGATCATCGCTGAGGCAAAAGTCTATTCCGCCGCCGATGCGTTCAACAGTCAATATCGATTACGGCAGCTTAAACGCCAGGCCGATCAGGTATGGAGGGAGGCGGACTGCCTGCTGGTACCTACCGCAGGCACGATCTATACCATCGAAGCGATGCAGCACGACCCCATCCGCCTCAATACCCATCTCGGCTACTACACCAATTTCGTCAATCTCCTCGATTATGCCGCGGTGGCGGTGCCCGCAGGGTTCCAGAATGACGGACTGCCATTTGGCGTAACGCTGATTGCGCCAGCCCATCATGATGAATCACTGCTACATTTTGCCGGGCGCCTGCAACAGGCTTATGCCCTGCCCCTTGGGGCTACTAGCGTTTTGCTACCGAAGGATGTTCCATCGGAAGGAGCTTTATTTCAAAGTAGAACATGCACCGAACAATCCGACATGGTAAGGGTGGCGGTTTGCGGCGCACATTTGTCCGGCCTGCCCCTGAACGGGCAACTGACCGGCCGGCGTGCGCGCTTGGTTCTAAGCACTATCACTTCGCCAGATTATAAGCTCTATGCCCTTCCGGGAGAACCTCCTCAGCGTCCGGGATTGGTGCATGTGGAAAGGGGCGAGCAGGGGGTCCCCATCGAGGTCGAGGTTTGGGAACTGCCAGCCTCCGAATTCGGCGGTTTTGTTGCCGGAATTCCTGCGCCGCTTGGCATCGGTACTCTCACCCTGGCGGATGGCCAAGCCGTACAGGGATTTCTCTGCGAGCGCCATGCCATAGCGAATGCCGAGGATATCAGCCGGTTCGGGGGATGGCGTGGCTATTTGCGGAGGACGGATAGGCGTGTCGAATCGATTACCGGTAGGGCGGATTAGTGCAGCGTTTAATGGGGTTCACCATTAAATGTAGTAGGGTGCAATAAGCGAAGCGCATTGCACCGCATGAAAATTATCAGCCAAATATTCTCTTCCAATTTGAAAGGACGATAACGACAAAAAGGAACACGAGTGCCTGCAGCCAGTATCTGGCCGCATAATCTTTCCAGTCCGTGCCGACTTTGATCGGTATCTGTAGCTTGAACCGGGTATCGTTCGGAAGCCTGCCGTCGAGATAAAGCGCATATTGCCCTACAGAATCAAATTTAAATGCCTGAGTGAGCGTGCCGGATCGATACGCTTGCGGCGGTATCGACAGCAACTCATGCTCCCCGTTTTGCTCGGACAGTTTGACCAGTCGAAGCTCTAACGGCGCATCGCGTGAAGACTCTGGATAAAGCAGATCCAGCGTTACATTGAGTGTCCCTGGGCTTGGCACCTTGCCACACAGGACGGGAACGGCTTTGGCGCTACTGGGGTCCTCCGGGATTTCATAGTCGTTGGGAATGAAATAAGCCGAATAGCCGACCATCAGCGCCTCGGTTTCTATGGTACAAGTGCCGCCGCGGTAGCCTTTGGGATAAGTTGAAGACCGGTCGCCCTGAGAGCTCACATGAAATTGGGCTCCCGCTGCGATCATAAGCGCCACGAATCCTGTTACAACCAAAAGCCGTGTCCGTGATGGCAATTTGCGCCAAAAATCCATGCTGACTCTTCCTGAATGATGCTCTGGTTGATTCCAGCCCTTCATTTCTATCGATTAAGTTACCGGCTCGACTGCGTCTACAGCAGGTCCGCATAATATTCCGCCTTGATCCGGTCAACATAGTTTCTCAGATTACTCTTGGTTAAACCATACTCTTTCAGGGGCGATTCGATCGGGCAGCCGATCGTATTGATCAAGAATCCAAAAGCGCTGGTATCCAGGGTGGTGGGCCGGTCGCCTAGAAAATATTCTTTATCCCCCAGGCACGCCGACAGCGCGTCGATATCCTTCATGCCGAGCTCAAAAACCTCTTCAGGCTTGTGCCGTCCCATTCCATGACCATAAATCTGCTGCTTGATCTTATAGCGGTAGACCAGAGCCGCAACATCACGAACGACGGGCGGCAGCACGCTGAATATCGCCTTCTTGTTGACCTGCCAGTTTGCGTCAGTGTATTGCCACCTGGAATACATCGTGGCCCAGAACAGATGCTCTTCAATCAGGCGTTGCATCCCGAGCGACAGCGCTTCTTCCGCTGGGCTCAACCCTGCGTCCAGATCCTTATATCGGGTCTTGAGGTGCTGAATGATAAAACGGGAATCCGCCAACTCAATATCTCCATCCTTGATGTAAGGCAACTTACCCTTGGGGGCGGATAACGGAAGCGTCGTCTTGATGCCGTATTCAATCCCCGCCATACGCAGATAAGTTTCCGTTTTGCAGCAAAAGTGGCTGAGGTTGGGATTGCCCCAGGTACGCTCGAATTGATAAAGGGTCAACATGTTCTTATTTCCGGAATAGATAATGTAGCCGTCTGGAATGACGTGCCGCTGCGGTTGCAGCAGCGGTTGCAATAAAAAGGGTTTGCAAATAAAAAGGCTTGCAATTAAAAAGCGACCAGCTTAGTCTTATATATTGCGAAATGCAAGTTGCTACATTACATTATTGCGTTACATTATCACCTTGCCCTTCGAATACTTCAGGCATGTATTATGACCAGCGACCCCAAAATATCAGGCAGCTTAGGGAACAGTGGGAACAGCGAATCGGCATTCGAGCGATCGTGCTGCCCGATTACCAATGGTCTGGATATCTTCGGCGACAAATGGACGCTGTTGATTATCCGCGACCTGATGCTGGGCAAGCGGCGCTATCAGGATTTGATATCTTCACCGGAAAATATCGCCTCAAACATACTTGCCGATCGGCTAAAGAGATTGCAGCTTGCCGGTTTAATCAACCGGCAAGCCTACCAGCAGAACCCCTCGCGCTACGAGTACGTCCTGACCCAGAAGGGAAAGGACTTGAAGCCGGTGCTGGAAGCCATCATTGGATGGGGCAAAAAACATTATCCCGATACCACAGTATTTGCGCCGTTTGTTTCGTCAAGCATCGGCAGAAGATAGTTAAGTTAGCGACGGTACCCGGTTTTGGAAACCACCTGGTATTTTATATCGAGCATTCCGGTCATGTTGATGTGCTACGCGTTCTTCATAGCGCCCGCGATGTTTCCCGGCACTTCTTGACCATTGATTCATTTTTTGAACTCCTCAGGATTCCAGGCCTGCGCTCGAACCCTGCGTGCTAAACACTATCCAGCTGGATGGCTGGCGCGAACAAAACAACCAATGATGAATATTTCCGAATACTGTCAAATAGAGACTAAACCCGGATTTACGTTTCCATGAACCTTATCAAGCTTTCTTTTCGGATGCTTCGCCGCGACTGGCGCGCGGGCGAACTGCGCGTGCTGGCGTTCGCGCTCATTATCGCCGTGGGCGGAATGACCACTGTCGGATTTTTTGCCGACAGGGTGCAGTTGGCGCTTTCCCGTCAGGGCAATCAATTGCTCGGAGCGGATCTGATTATTTTTTCCGATCATCCGCTATCGCAGCACTATGCCGACGAAGCGAAACGGTTGGGTCTGGCCACATCCACCGCGCTTAAGTTTCCAAGCATGGCGGCAAAGGGAGACAATAGTCTGCTGACGGAAATCAAAGCCATTACTGCTGGTTATCCCCTCCGGGGCGACCTGCGCATCAGCGAGGATTTCAGCAAGAGTGCGCCCCAGACCGCTCATATCGCGAATGCCATTCCTTCTCCCGGCTCGGTATGGGTGGATGAGAAGCTTATGGTCCGTCTTGATCTCAAGCGAGGCGACAAGCTCGAAGTGGGCGCTGCACGGCTTACCGTTTCAGCCCTTATCACCCAGGAGCCGGATTTTTCGATTGGGTTCATCAATCTCCGGCCACGGCTGCTGATCAATGCGGTTGACCTGCCCGCGACGGGACTGGTGCAGGAAGGCAGTCGCATCAGTTATCGTCTGCTCGTTGCAGGCGGTTCGGCCAAAGTGGAGAATTTTCGCACGTGGGCCCAATCCCGTCTGAACCTTGGAGAGCGAATCGAGGGCATTCGCGACGCTCGTCCCGAAATCAAGGCGGCGCTGGAGCGAGCGGAAAAATTCCTCAGCATGGCCGCCCTGGCAAGCGTTGTGCTGGCCGCGGCGGCTGCCGCGCTGGCGGTGCGGCGTTTTACCCAGCGCCACCTCGATGGGTGCGCGGTGATGCGCTGCCTCGGGGCCAGTCAATCAACCATATTCCGCCTGTACCTGTACCATTTTGTTACCTTGGGATTGATAGCCAGCGCGATTGGCTGCCTGCTTGGTTTTACGGCGCAGCAAGCCCTGGCTTTCTGGCTGTCTGAAATGGTCGAGGCGGAATTGCCCTGGCCCACTATATGGCCTGCGGTCCATGGGCTGCTGACGGGCGTGGTGCTGTTGCTCGGTTTTTCGCTGCCGCCCCTGCTCAATTTGCGCAGTGTGCCCGCGTTGCGCGTACTCCGTCGCGATATCGGCATGCCCAATACCTATAGTGTGGCCGGTTACGCGTTGGGGTTGGCAGCATTATCGGTATTGTTTTTATGGAAAGCGGGGAATGTTCGCCTGGGCGCATCCGTAATGGGTGGATTCATCGCCGCCGTAGCGATTTTCGGTTCGCTTGGTTTCCTGCTGGTCAAAGCGCTCGCACACTTGCGGGGCCAGGCCGGGGGCTCATGGCGTTACGGTCTTGCGAATATCAGGCGGCGCGCCACTTCCAGCGTAATCCAATCCGTCGCGTTGGGGCTGGGAATCATGGCGCTGCTTGCGCTGACCCTCATTCGCGATGACCTGCTGCTAAGCTGGCGTACCAGCCTGCCGCCGGACGCACCCAACCATTTCCTGGTAAACATCCAGAAAGATCAACTGGAACCGCTCGAGTCTTTTTTTGCCCAGCGGCAATTGGCGCATCCACCGGTCTTCCCGATGATACGAGGGCGCCTGACCGCCATAAACGATACGCCGATATCCTCGGGAGATTATTCGGATATTCGTGCAAGACGGCTGGTGGAGCGCGAGTTCAACCTCTCCTGGGCGGAGAACATGCAGAGCGATAATCAGATCGTCAAAGGCCACTGGTGGAAAAGCGGGGACAAAGGAAAAGCGATCATGTCGGTCGAGGAGGATATCGCGAAGACCATAGGCATCCATCTGGGCGATACGCTGAGCTATGATATCGCTGGCAGCACATTTTCCGCCAAGGTTACCAGCCTGCGAAAGGTGAACTGGGATTCGTTCCGCGTCAACTTTTTTGTCGTTACTCCGCCCGGCATACTGGACGACTACCCTGCGAGCTACATCACCAGTTTTTATATCCCCCCCTGGGAGATGGAGCTGACCAATCAATTGATCAAAGCTTTTCCCAATCTGCTGGTCATCGACGTGGCGACTATCATCGCGCAGGTACAAAAAATGATCGAGCAGGTAACCAAGGCCGTCGAATTTGTCTTCCTGTTCACGCTGC